>Ga0066187_1000005_pt1 | contig 117233 bp, 101 predicted proteins | sample WorMetexBAHAMAS1_FD_58706 | JGI IMG/M metagenome (GOLD analysis project Ga0066187, IMG submission 58706) | Marine gutless worms symbiont microbial communities from Max Planck institute for Marine Microbiology, Germany - Inanidrilus exumae... | ecosystem: Host-associated > Annelida > Digestive...
GAGAGAGAGAGAGAGAGAGAGAGAACACTCGAGGTTAGTTGTAGCCGTTTTGGCGAGTTGCCGGTGGTTGGCATCCTGAAGCACGTTGAAGCCATAGTCGTAAGCAAGGTGAAGATCCAATGGCCAATGGAAACCGGCACCGTGCTGGGGTTTTTCGAAACCAGGTAGCCTATCCAACATGCCATTGCCGAGGGCTTCCGGAGCCGCTTTCGCTGTGAATGCCCATACGAACACCGCATCGGTTTCCCGGGGCGAGGTATGCAGGTCGATAGAAGCGTGGCGTCTCCGCTACAATGAGGCCTGCTTGCAAGGGCGCTTGGACAAATTAGGACTGAGGCTCGCACCCGACGGGCTGACATGCCCTGGCCCTACGCATCGCTCTTTCGAACCCGCACAACCAAATCACGGTATGGCGCCCAGGACACACCCAGTGAACGGTCCTGATTCAGGTGGGAGGTCAAATTGCCAAAGGATACGCAAGATGGCTCATTCTCTGCCGAGCCATTTCCGTATTGGCAAGCTGACGCAGATGCGAGACTGCGTGACCACTACTTCGATCAACTGAATGACACTTCAAGTGAATCGAAGGGCACGCCTGAAAAACATCCGAAAGAGAGCAGTATCATCTATCTTGGTACAACTGTAATCGATCAAATCGCTCGTCTGACAGCGTCCTGAAGTCGTTCACACCGAATGCAATCTGCAGTAGCAGCCTACGGTGCGAAATTGGGGTTAGGCCTTTGTGAAAACAGAATGTGTCTTCCACAAAACCTGTGCCCGCAGCGCCACATAGTTTGACGATGTTGTCCAACCCATATGTCGTCTCAATCTCGGCATCCGGAAATCGCCTAAGCAGGAATTGATGTCTAAGCGCTTTATGGCGATGCGTACCGCGAACAACAACGTGAGGGCCAGATTCCTCCGAGACATCTTCTAGATAGAAGAAAAACTTAATGAACTTATAGTCGTCCATATCGAAATGAAAAAGCTGGGCATGCTTGCTTTTTGTATTTCTGTCGGCGTCGATTGGAAAAGACCACCACATCAATGTCCCAAGCAAGAAGGGTTGAGTACCGAAGTAATGGTGCGCAATTGAGATAAGAACCGGATCCTTTGCAAGCGCTGCAATTGCTGTGCAGTCTTGAGTATAGAAATAGTTTGCGGTGCCAAACGCCCCAATTCTCCGCCGCATTTCTTCTGCGTTCTCTATGAGAAAACGATTCTTCGGGTGTCCATTTGCGAAGCACGGCGTTGACAGTGCGTATTTGTAGATCTTGGAATATATGCGCGGGGGCAGTTCGAACCCACCAGAATGACCTTGCATCCGTAGTCCTTCTACACACGCGTTAACGTCAATGTTGGGAAAAAACGTCTCTTGGTCGCTCTCCAGTGCCTTTGCAGGAGTGCCGGTGAGCCGGACCATAAGTCCCCTCAGGCTGTGAAATCGGCTTGTCAACTTCATAAACCGCCAGGCCATCGGTCTTGTCGGTTTCTCTAACGAAACATTTCCGAGTTGGCTGCTGACCACGCGTGACAGTTGGCTGATCATCTTTCCCTCGCAACGTGTATCTCATTGATTCACAAATACTAAACGTGTCCAGGTCGCCTGTTCGGCACCATGTGCATGTTATAGGAAACCGGTGGGAACGCTACTATGGCATGCAACTCAACGCGTTAACTCAGGCGAAGGTCTGATCTGAGATCAAACAATACAGAGCAGAATAATCAAACGGCGCATGCCAAGTTAGAACAATCGTTGTATGGAGTGTTGCCACGAAGCCAGAGTTTGCATTCGGAAGCTCTGATTGAGCATTAGTAAATCTTCGCCAATCGCAAATCGAAAGGAATTGCAAAGACGTTTTGACAGCATCCCCCTAACGTTAGTTACTAACGCAGCAAGCCATTGGACGAGATAGGCGAGTTCTTCATCTAATTCTGAAACGCGAAATACTGCCTAAAATCCCAAACCGAAAAACAGCAGACCTTTGCCAGTCTTGGCTGTCTTTCTCACTTGCATGCAGATATCCCATAATTGCTACTGTTCAAACGATACGCAATCCGTCAGCAGGGTGTGAGTTGCAAAACCATGCAGAATTCCTATCAACCAGGCGGCACAAATGGTATTCGGGTGGGTGTATCGAATCAGGCAGACTGAACCTCATTCAGTGTAGATCTCATCTGCCCTGGCATGGAGTCTTCCGATTGCCGTCGCGACTCAAACAGTAGATGTAGACCTCACTATTTCCAACAATCACAACACAATAACTCCAAATGCACACTCCAACACCCACACACGTCATTGTTGCAGTTTTGGTCACTGTAGTATCTGTTCTTCTAATACAGAAACCAATAATGAGAGCAACAAATCTCGTCGTATTTTATTGGCTCGGTATGGTAGTACTGGGCCCTTATATTACAGAGCTATCTGTATCTTACTTTCTTTCATACCCGGAACAAACAAACCGTGTCCTGTTGTACTACATGCTGGGGTTTATGTTCTTTGCAATCGGAATTGCGTGTGCCCAGATACCTCAGCGGTTACGCCAGAGGCGTTCGCCAAGTCTTTCTGATACTTTCATGACAGTTGCAGGTCGAACGCCTCATTATCGTCTGAGGCCTTGGGTGTTTTTTGGGTTTTCATTTGTTGGGCTTGCCTGCATTTGGTCGACATGGGCTGTCGTAGGGACCATACCGCTGCTTTCCGGTGCAACGGCGATTTCAAAGTATTTTGTCGATGTGTCGACAGATTTTGTTCGAATGAGACCGTTCTATACTTTGGGTTTATTTATATCAGTAACGATGATGACGATTTTATTGGTGTCAGCACTTCAAGGAAAATTGAATCTTGCACTTACGGTCTTGGCCTTGCTCATTCTAGTAACCCTGGTGCTCACTGCAAAAAGGGCACAAGTGCTTTTCCCATTTCTCTATGCTGCACTTACATACGCAAATATGAGGCAAGCCGTATTGCGGAGCGGCGTTGCGCTACTAATCATGATTGTTGTAGCACTTGCACTGGGATCAGCAGGTGTAGAACACACGATCAACTATTACTCGAGAATACTTGCGCACTCTTTTTTCGTGGGTGTGCGAGCTCTTGGGGTCCTGCTGGAGCATTTCAACGGCGATCTTTATTATGGAAAGACATATCTCGCTGGTATCATGAGTTTCATTCCGACTGAGTTTTCCGAGTTCAAGGCGCAGTACTACTTTGGTCGAGTAACTCGGCATATTCTAGGTCATGATCCAAATCACGCAGGAGGAATTCGAGCCTCGTTCATCGGGGAGGCGTACATAAATTTTGGTATTTTCGGTATCGCGTTGGTATCGCTAATTTACGGAATTGCTACCGCATACACCGACGATAGCTTTCGGAACAGTCGACTTCTGCTGAACTACGGCTATGTTGGGGTTGGTTTTTACTACTTCGTCTTGCACCGTTTTTTTGTTGGATTTCTAGAAGATGGCACCAACGTTATACTCCACGCAGCGATACCGGTCGTAATATATCTCTTGGTTTTGCGATTAGGCTTTATCGTAGAAAGGCATAGCGCAACGCAATAAATCCGCTCTCGCTTGCCAATGATGAACAAACTACATTTAGGCCATAGTGCCATACTGAGAGAACTCGAAGTATCAGGCAAGAAGTTAGTTTCGGTTAGTTGGCTATGCCGATTTGAGGTCATTCTCGAAGATCGCACGAAGCCCCTCGTGAACCAATTTGACGTTCTCCCCATTTAGTACCATTGAAGCCGTATCCATCTTTGCAACTGTGAAGCGGCCCTCATAAGAACCCTCCCAAAGCGCATTGTAGAATGCAACTACCGCCTCGGGATTATAATTCAGCGCCTCTCGGCGATACAAAATGTGAAGTGAATCTCGCAGGTCAGTATACGACTTCATTCTTAAACGCGAATCGACAATGCCGAAGTGCACGTCGCCCAATAGGAAGCTTGGTTTGCCATGCAACATCGCTTCCCAAGCTGCGGTGCCACTCGGACAGATCACGCCAATTGAACGACGAATCAATTCGCTTGTTCTTTCCCAAGGCGCGATAAGCCGGACATTGTGGATTCTCGAAATTCTCTGAAGATCCGCGAACGAGCGACGTCCGAATTGTGCAGGATGCTCTTTCACGTATAGCACAGCGTCAAGCGGAAGGCACTTTGCGACGTTAGAGATGGTTTCTACTTGGTCTACATTAAATGGTGCCAAAATTAGGGTTGAGGCCTCGGGTTGCACTGGGAGAGGGTACAGATAGAACGTGTCATTTTCCGCAACTGGATCAAAGACCCTGTCGGAAAACAACTTTTGCATGAATCTCTTCGCGGTCTTTGTAAGGTCTCGTTTGGCATACCAGAATGGCGACTTCGTCATGTAGTCCGCAGGATCCCGTCCCCAGCCCTCAAAATAATAATGACCGAATCTTATAAAGAACTCTCGCAGGTGTACTGGTCCGATCGACCGGTTCATTGCAAACTTCGTATATTCTGGCTGAGTTTCGCCAGATCGGAATTCCTCGACCTTTCGAGCGTCTGCGGCAAGCCGTTTGCGGCGCTCAGCTGCTTGAAGCGACATGAGGTCGTCAAATCGCCGAGATACATTGTCAAAGCAATTGTCGACACCAAGCGAATAGGTGAATCTCGGTTTGGACTGGCGAATATCATACAAAGAGGCATGCGGTATGCCTCGGCGCTTGCACACTGCGTGAGTAACGAGGTTGTAGAGGTAAGCGATTCCAGTGCAGAAGAAAGCGTCTGGTCGAGCGTGATCAAAAAATGCTTCTACACGTTGGAACGTGTTCACCAGAATGCGTGTCTGCTCATCTCTGGCAATTTCACTGACAAAGCGATCTGAAATAGGAAACCAGGCGGGCGCAAACTCACCGTAGTCCAGTTCGATTCTGGCTAGCTCTTCATCTAATTGTGGCTCTTGATATGTTTGACCGTCTGAGATTTGGCGAACTTCGAACTGCCGCCACCACTTCTGCCACCTTTTTCCAAGAACGAGACCGCTGACAATAGCACCTTGTTCGGACCAAATCTCCCCAACTTTTCCGAATAATGGAGCTTCATCACAAACAAAATCAAAGGCGATTTTGGTCATTATTCGTTCGCTGTTCCACGGTGATTAATGGTCTCACTAGTGCTGCAGATCGTTGCCAATGAGTATTAAAAAATCCCTTAGTCTGTCGATATGGCTGGCCTCTTTTTGTATTCCGACCATGCGCAAGCAACTGATTTCACTCATCCGATTGTAAATCTGATTGACCGCCCCGTCCTGTTGGAACTGCGTTTCACCCGGGGGCAGCGAGATCGGCTCCACTGCGGCTTTGGCCCTACGATCCGACGCAAATCACTCTGCTCGTGTCAGCGACGCGCTGAACTGTATCCAAGTCGCAAGAACAATCACACTTCAGGCAGTTGTCTGCAAGCTTGCCCTTTACAGAGCGGAATCATCTTCTGTGCATTCGCCCGCGGGAGAATTGTCTCCAGGGCGGCAGTGCCAAATGCAATTAAGGATGTCATGGAGGCACCGTCGTCGAGTTTAAGCAGCAGGCAATTAGGCGAAGCAATTAGCCTACAGAAGATGCGCTAGGTGTAGCATTGGCTCAAATGCTGGGAGCAGTCGATCGTGATGCGTCCGTAAAAATCTGTGCAGGCTCATTAAATCCAAGAATTGAAGCTCGGTGTGCTCTTTCGTACTCAATGCCCCAAATGTAGACAAGATCTCGACTTTAGTGACGCCAGCATGCATTCGAATGACGAAGTCGGAAACGCCACTTTGCAAATCCTCGACGACACCGCATACCTGCAACCGCTCGACGCGATCGGCCTTTACGCCTAATTCCTGTTCAAGCTCCTCCAATACTTGGGTCAGGGGATCAGAGTGAGACAAGCTGCCTGACGGAACAGGTTCCCATACGCCGGAGTATGTGGCCACATCCCGGTTTCGCAGCCCTACCGCTAAGCCGTCACTGCACAGAAACAGGCCCGTCACACCCAGCGGACGGATATTCAGTCCAGCCCTAACAAGCTCGGGCGCGCGATATCTGGCCAACACATAGCGATACTCAGTTGGCTGCATCACCAGGCGGTCTCCGAACACCTGAGTCAACGAATAGGTTCGGCCGTTCGTCAATTGATCGCCCTTTTTTTGCTTTTCCTCCGTCCAAATCTCATCTACTCGGGCCTCTACGAGATCTGGCGGCTTAAGAGCCTCTCCTATCCGTAACTCGAAGTCCGGCTTAAGTGCGTGAGTCCTGGTGATCAAGATCGATTCGTCCTGTCGCAATGAACTCGGTGACTTGGTCTAGGTGATCAATGACAATTAGTTCTGGGTCAAACTTGATTGGAGGAACGGCGATTAGAAACGTCCTTAGACCTGCGGCGACGGCCGAACGCGCTCCCACAATGCTATCCTCGACAGCCAACGAATCTGAAGCCTTGCAACCCGTCTGTTCAAGTGCCTTCAAATAAGGTTCTGGATGTGGTTTGCCCATGTTGACCTCGTCTCCGCCAACGACGACATCCACCATCCGGTCCAGGCCAACTGCTCGCAACCAGGTCTTCACGAGGCCTGTCGTGTTTGAAGTAACAACCGACACCAAGTATCGATTGAAACGGGCTGTATCTAATAGGTCAACGGCGCCGGGCCTAGGCTTGACGCCCTGGTAGACCCTTTCGACCATATCCCGGTAAGTCCTCAGAAGTATTTCTTTCGGCACGTCGATTTCGTGGCTGAGAGCAAGGTGGACGACAACATCTGCAAGTGGCGGGCCGTTCAGTTTCTCGAACTCGTCGTTGCTTGGCAGCTTCCCAAAAGACCTCAAGAACTCGCAATACACCTGTCGCATGACCCCGAGGGAATCGGCAAGGGTGCCGTCGAGATCCAGAAGTAGGGCTTGGCGATGCACCTCAATTGCCCGCGCAGATCGCATCGATGGCCAATCGAGTAAGGGGCGCATACAAGGCTAACAAATGCCCTTTGACCGTGTCGGCATGCTCGCGGTTGGAGATATCAGGCGGCTTAGCTGGAATGTCCAACCAAACACGGGCTATCTCCGGTCCCATGTCGACTTCCTCAACCATCTTGTGAGCGGTGATTGCGGTGCGAGTTTCTCCGGCCTCGATCGCACGGCGGACCGGCTCCAACCCGGCATACTTGGGCAGGTCACCGCGATGGAGATTGACCCCTCCCACCCTGAGTCCGTCCAGAACGGTTCGGTCTAAGATGAACTTCCAAGATAAGCAGACCAGCACATCCAAGTCCTCCCTGAGATAATCCTGGACCCGTCGCGCCTCTGGCAAGTCGAGGACGGTCAGAGGAAACCCTCGTGCTTCGGAGATTTCGCGGTAGAGCGGCAGTTCTGGACGTTGTCCGCCGCCTTCGGCTTTCGTAAGTCTCCCGTGAGTATAGACCCCAAGCAGTTCGATCTTTTCGTTATCGAGCAGAGCGTCTTCCAGGACAGCAAGTCCAGTATCACGAGCCAGCAGGGCGACAGTCCGCAACGGTCGGTTTAAAATCATTCCAGAGCGTCAGAACTAACGCACATCGACGAAACATGAACCTGTGGAAACCACGCCACTACAAGCACTCCTGCTGTCTCGATAACGACGGAACGTTGCGCAAGCGCGCGAGACTTGAGTGGTCGTCATAGTACTGATGTTCACCGCAATAATCTCACTCAGGTGGAAGCATTATGTCTGGGCGCCAAGATAGGCATACTCGGATCTAGCTCCACTTTGTATGGTGCCAGCACCGCCGTAGGAGCCGTCACACTCCAAGGAAGCAGGTTCGACGTCAGGCATATGGGTAAACCCGCGTTCTTTCCACCTTTTCTTTCGGCCAATCGTTCCAATTGATCTTTCCGTATGTTGTGCGCTTCGACATATCCTGGGGCATCGCAGGTGCGGTTCTGCGATTAATGTGGGGAACCATCATTCGCAAGATGTCCGCCTCCAAGGCCATATGCTCGTGATAGATCTCAGTCGCTGTCGCCGTGCGCGGGTCCAGTAGACCTCGCAGCTGCGCGATCAATGGGCCGGTGTCCATTCCGCCATCTAGCCAGAAAAGTGAAATGCCCGTCACCGGTCGGTCATGAAGGATAGCGTTCGCAATAGGAACGGCGCCTGCTCCTTCGGGCAAAAGGCTCTCATGGACGCCTATGATCGGGCAGACCTGCAACATCTGCTCGCGGAAAATCTGCTGCCAACCAAGAGAGTAGATGAAGTCAGGTTCCAGCGCCTTCATTTCATCGACATGATCGTTTATGTTGCCATTGACTTCTGCCGTTGGAACGCGAGAGGCGAATGGGTACTGGGCAGTGTCGACCATATCGACCCCTTCCCAACCCGGTGATTGGGGACCGCGGGTGTAGAACATCGAGATTTCTTCCCCCAGATCATGCAGTACCTGGGCGTTTGTAAAGGTGCTTTCTATTCCCCCAATAACGATTATGCGTGCCATCGTTCAATGCACCAAGCGGCGCACCATGTGGAACGCTTCAGCGTACGCCATACCAACCTCATTGCCACGCCGCCGGGCGAGGTATTCTAGAGCCTCGATGCTCCGAGGATGCGGATATGGTCTGTATTCGCTCTCGTATTGCATAAGAGCCCGCTTTTTCTGGTCAATTGTGGTGCTAACATCAACATACAGATTCGGATTGAACGTGCGGTCACCCGCCTGAAACGCACGCTCAGTCGAAGATGGCACTTCGAAGCTCCACAGCTCAGACGGCGTGTAGTCGGGCGGGTTTGGTCTGGTCGCCATTAGCGCTGCATCGAACGTCATCGTGTGGTCCCAATTATAGTCGCCGTGGTGGTGGGTAAGAACCAGATCGGGCTTGTAGTCTTGAACATACGGAATTAACTCGTGGGTCAAGTCCATACGCGAGACCGTATCCATGCGGTTGTCTGGAAAGTCAAACACCTTCGTTGATTCGAAACCGACTATCTTGCTGGCGCGCTGCATCTGGCCAGCCAGAGCCGTCTGAGCTGCCGTCACGTTCTTGCAATCTGACCCTTCATGGGAATGACGGCCAGACACTCCAGCGGTCATAATGACCAGACGAGCCCGCCAACCGCGATTGACGAATAGCCGAATAGTTGCGCCACACCCCAGTATTTCGTCGTCCGGATGTGCAACGATTACCAGGGCCTTATTACCCTGCGCGTCATTTCTTCTCGCAGACTGGGACATACGCAGTTCTCTCCCGCTTCCTTTCGGTGCTTAAAAAGAGCCAATTGTTGCCCTGCTCCAAGATCGGCGTGCCTAGCCTTCGCCCGAAAAACATGGACCCAGCGGTTATTGCATGCTGAGGACCCCTTGGCGAGAACATGGATCTGCCTACTGGGTCGCAAGCGGTCGAGAGAAATGCACGGCGGCATCTGGCGTTTTTGCATGGCATAGCGTTTGTGTTGTTCGTCTATAGGGAAATTTCTCAAAATGGTATTGTTGGCTTCCAAGTTCCGTTTGGCCTTTTGCACTCTTAAGCGCTGCGTCGACTTCTCGCGTACTGGTGGCCGTCAATCGGTTTCTGTCCACTATCCAGGTCAAATCCAGAATTCCATGATTATAAACAAACAGATTTGGTTTTCGCGATGATGCCGCGAGCGGTGTTCCAGTTCAGATTCTCTGCCGCCACTCGAAATCCCCTAATCGTTTCAAACGCAAATCGATTCCAATTCCGACGATGAGCAATGTTTGGCCGGCCAAAACGGCTAAGAACATCAATTGGTTGTCAGATAAGGGTGGATCGACTAAATGCGTTCGTCGTACACCAGACGGGCGGTTCGCTTAATGGACTCATCTCCGAACAAAACAGGAACAAATACGAATGACCCTCCAAACTTCGCGATTTCTAAGAGCCGAATCAGCGTTCGAAGAACTCAGTACTTTGCTTGATGGTTCGGAAATCCTCGTAACGGGCGGCACAGGTTCATTTGGCAAGGCATTTATCGGTCGTGTAATGCAAATATGCAGACCACGTAGATTGATCATTTATTCCCGTGACGAGTTGAAGCAATTCGAGATGCAGCAGGATCCTCGCTTCACAGGGGAGATTGCTCACAAAACATTACGTTACTTCATTGGCGATGTCCGGGATTTGAATCGACTGGAGATCGCAATGCGCGGAGTTGACTACGTAATCCATTCTGCCGCCCTGAAGCAGGTCCCCGCAGCAGAATACAATCCATTTGAATGCATTCACACGAACGTAATTGGAGCCGAAAACGTCATTCTGTCGGCGCTCCGCAATAACGTAAAGAAGGTCGTAGCACTCTCGACCGACAAGGCCGCGAACCCCATAAATCTGTATGGGGCGACGAAACTTGCGTCAGACAAGTGTTTTATTGCGGCCAATCACCTGGCCGGCAAAAGCGAACTGCGCTGCTCCGTTGTCCGGTACGGGAATGTACTCGGTTCGAGAGGCAGCGTGGTGCCATTTTTCCGGAGACTAATACAAGATGGCGCAACAAGCTTGCCGATCACAGACCAACGAATGACGCGCTTCTGGATCACGCTTCAGGAAGGAGTCGATTTCGTGCTTTCAACACTTCTGATCATGCATGGCGGTGAGATCATGGTACCAAAGATCCCAAGTATGAAGATCGTCGATGTTGCTGAGGCCATTGCGCCGGGAATGCCTCAGCGCATCGTGGGAATTCGGCCGGGCGAAAAACTCCATGAAGTCATGGTACCCGACGATGATGCCCGCACAACAGCGGAACTAAGTGACAGGTACGCTATCGAACCAGCATTCGCAGAATGGACGCGACGATCGTTTCTCGAATTGGGCGCGACCGCAGTATCCGACGGGTTCAGGTATTCAAGCGATACAAATACCGACTGGTTAGACAAGAAAGGCCTTTTGAATCTGCTTGAGAAAGCAGGGGTATAGATCTGGCAATGGATGCATTCCTGCCATACGGCCACCAGACCATCGACGAAAACGACATTCTGGCGGTAGCAGATAGTCTTCGTGGTGAATGGCTCACAACGGGCCCCACGATCCAGGCGTTTGAACAAGCATTTGCCAGTTGTGTGGGAGCCAGTCACGCCGTGGCTGTCAGCAGCGGCACCGCCGCGCTACATGCTGCCATGCACGCGCTCGAACTAGGTCCGAAAGACGAGGTGATCGTCCCCGCAATCACGTTCGTCGCCAGTGCCAATGCGGCGATCTACCAGGGGGCGACCCCTATTTTCGCGGACGTCCTGGAGGACAGCTTACTAATTGACCCTGCAGCTGTCGAAAGCTGTTTGTCGCCCCGTACAAGAGCTATTGTAGCAGTCGATTATGCGGGTCAGCCTTGCGATTATGATGCATTGGAGGATATCTCTGAACGGCAAGGCTTGGCCATCATCTCCGACGCCTGTCATGCCTTGGGCGGATCCTTCAAGGGGCGAAAGGTCGGTACGCTAGCAACGTTAAGCACGTTTAGTTTTCATCCTGTCAAGCACATGACCACCGGCGAGGGTGGCATGGTTACGACTGAACGCGCTGACCTTGCTGAGCAAATGCGCCGATTTCGCAACCACGGCATCGACTCTGACCACCGACGGCGATCCGAAAAAGGGACGCACGCATACGCCATGGTCGATCTTGGCTTTAATTATCGGCTGACGGACTTCCAGTGTGCCTTGGGGCTGAGGCAACTACAGCACATAGACGCATGGGTGGCGCGCCGGCGCGAGATTGCTGAGCGCTACAATGGGCTCTTGAGTGACCTGAATGGGGTGCAACCGCTTCGGGCCGCAGAAGATTTGGTCAATTCCTATCACCTCTATGTTGTCAAGATTGGCGCGCCCGGATTGCCGCTGGATAGGGACAACGTCTTTACAGCGATGCGCGAACGCAATATCGGCGTGAACGTCCACTATCAACCGGTATACCTTCACCCGTACTATCGTGAGCGATTTGGATATGCGCCGGGCCTCTGTCCTACCGCGGAAGCGGTCTATGGCCAAATACTGTCTTTGCCGATGTACCCGGGATTGACAGACGATGAGATCGACCGTGTTGCCAACGAACTGGCTGACGTCATTCAGGCCGCGCATATCGCGGGCTAATTGGACGTGCCGCTGGTAATGTCCAATGTCACGCTCGCTGTCTGGGGGCTCGGTTCAATTGGTATTCGACATGCGACGAATGGCTTGGCCCTTGGCGCTGACGTCGTCGGCTACGATATTGCGCCGCATCGAAGAAACCTACTGACCAACATTGGAGGCAGGGCCGTAGAAAACCGCGACGCAAGCTTGGAAAGCGCGGACGCCGTGGTTATCTGTACGCCGAGCGGCCAGCACCTTGACGACATCAAGACTGCCGTATCAGCTCGCAAAGCAATTCTGGTCGAGAAGCCCATCGCCGATCGAATCGATGGCTTGGAAGACGCTCTCAACACCGCCCGGCGTTCGGGACTCACCATAGCAACTGGCTTCAACCTGCGATTTCACCCAGCCGTGGTACACGCAAAGCAACTTTTGGACGACCAAACAATTGGCAAGTTGCTTTGGGGCCGTTTCATTGCCTCGAGCTTCCTTCCGGACTGGCGTCCTCACCAAGACTACAGGGCGGGTTACGCTTCATCTGCTCAATCCGGAGGGGTGATATTCGACTATATCCACGAGATTGACCTAGCGCTCTATCTGATCGGTGAAGCTGAAGTTGAGACAGCGTTCGCAGCGCAAAGCGGGATATTGCAGATTGCGTCCGAAGACGTCGCGGTTATCGGCATGCGCCATGCCAACGGGGCTGTTACAAGTCTACATTTAGACTACGTGTCGAGGCCTGCCCTGCGCCGTTTCGAAATCACCGGCACCAAAGGACGCTTGGCGGTTGACTTGATTGGTCGTCGTCTTGAGTGCCTTGACCAGGATGGCTCTGCTCTAGAGGACCACATTTACGGCGGTGGGCTTGATGAAGACTATGTTGCCGAGATGGATGCATTCTTAAGGTCACTTAAAGGGCTGCCGACCGCTCTTGCTGATGCCGACGCAGGCGCTGCCACATTGCGGGCCGCACTCGCTGCGAGGCGTCTCTGCGGGTTACCAATCAAATGAGCGTCGTCGCCATAATCCAAGCCAGGATGGGCTCGACCAGGTTTCCGGGCAAAGTGCTCAAGGAGCTTGGTGGCAGACCTCTCTTAGAATGGATCGTCGCTGGCGCCAGCGTCATTCCGGGCGTTGAACGCTTAGTTGTTGCAACTTCCACCGAGAAACGCGACGACGACATCCTGCAATGGTGCGATAAAGCGGGCATCGATTGCTTCCGTGGATCCGAACGAGACGTCCTGAATCGGTTCGCAAAGGCCGCGAAGCTTGCGAACGAGTTGCTCGTGCTGCGTCTAACTGCCGACTGCCCACTAATCGACCCAATCATTTGTGGACAAGTGATCGCACTCAGACAACAAACGGGGGCTGATTACGCTTCTAATATTGCGCCTTGGACATTCCCCGATGGCCTCGATTGCGAGGTCTTTACGGCCAAAGCCCTTTTCATCGCGGATCGACAAGCGACGCGGTCTTATGATCGCGAACATGTCACGCCATTCATTCGAAACAATCGGCATCGATTCAAAGTCGAGACCCTTGTCTGCCCGATTCCCGGGCTGGGACACCATCGATGGACCATCGACGCCGCCGATGACCTGACATTTGCTGAAGAGATCGTCACGAAGCTAGGCGCAGACCCAAGAGACGCGCGTCCGAGCCATCTCGACATTCTACGGCTCTTTGACCGCGCCCCGGAACTCGCCGCACGAAGTAGACGCCCTCCGATACCACCGAGTGCTAACAAGGTCTCTTCGGATCTGCATGCCGATAGCTACACGTATGCCGCCTCAGCAGCGTTGCTATCACGTGCCGAGAAAACCGTACCGCTGGGCTCACAGACCTTCAGCAAGTCTGCCATGCAGTACCCCCAAGGTGCTGCCCCACACTTCTTGACCCACGGCTTGGGTGGTCGCGTTTGGGATGTTGACGGGCGGGAGTACGTTGACCTTGTGATGGGTTTGCTGCCGAATTTGCTGGGGTACCAAGATCCAGATGTCGACACGGCCGTACGACGCCAGCTGGTACAGGGCACCACGTTCAGCTTGGCGACTGAACTGGAATATCAACTGGCGGAACTGATCTGCGCGATGGTTCCGTCGGCCGAGGCCGTACGGTTCGGAAAGAACGGTTCCGATGCGACTAGCGGAGCGGTTCGCGTCGCGCGTGCATACACGGGACGCGACCGAATTGTCGCCTGCGGCTACCATGGCTGGCAAGATTGGTATATTGGCGCAACTAGCCGCAATCGTGGCGTTCCAAAAGCAACGAGGGAGTTGACCCATGTCGCACCGTATAACGATATCGGTGCCTTGGAAGCCACGCTGGAGTCGCATCCCTCCGAGTTTGCAGCGGTCATCATGGAGCCGATGAATATCAGCGAACCAAAACCCGGATTCTTGGCCGACGTGAAGGAACTCACCCATCGACACGGTGCCCTTCTGATTTTCGATGAAGTAATCACCGGGTTTCGGTTCTCCCGAGGCGGCGCACAGGAGTTGTTCGATGTCCTTCCCGACCTCACTGCACTGGGCAAGGGCCTCGGAAACGGCTTGCCGATTTCCGCTGTTGCCGGGCGAGCCGATGTCATGCAGGAGATGAAAGAAGTCTTCTTTTCGTTTACGGCGGGCGGAGAAGCGCTATCGCTAGCTGGCGCAATCGCCGTCCTGAAGAAGATCGGTGCCGCGCCCGTACTGGAAGCAATCTACGACACCGGTAAGAAACTGGCCGATGAGGTCACAACCTTGATCCATGCTACGGGACTAAAGAACGTAATAGGACTTAGTGGGCATCCGTCCTGGAAGATACTCGTGTTCGAAGACCACCCTATGGCCCGCAAAGAGGCAATTCGCACGTATTTTATGAAAGAGATGATTGCACGTCGCGTTCTCGTTAACACCAGCCACAACATAAGCTACGCACACAACAGCGAAGATATCGCTTTGGTTGTGAGCTCGTATGAGTCTGTTTTGCCTATCCTTTCGGCAGAACTTGAGAGTGGTCGACTTGAGGAAGGCTTAGGGATCCCCGCGATACAACCGCTGTTCAAGGTACGCTGACTGAAATACTGCCACTCTGCAGTGTTCTCTTGCCGGTTCTTACGCCTTGGAAGTAGCCATTCCTTGGGATAACAAGAGACGCGCTGACCTTATGGGAAAGACGGAAACAAGTCCATGGACGTGAATCAAATTGAAAACTTCATTCGGAAGCAGCTCTCCGAGCTTGCCAACATACCTTTGGATGAAGTGACCGGCGGGACGGAATTAATTGGTGAATCGCGCGCCATTAAGTCGCGAACGCTAGTGGAATTAATGCTGGTTCTTGAAGAGTTTGCCGAGGACGAACTCGGAGTGGAGTTTGATTGGACCTCTGATTCCGCAATGTCCGAGAATCGCAGCATTTTTCGCACAGTTCACACACTATCACAGCATATTCACTCCTTGACCGTCGCGTCATAATGACGATGCGCACGCTCGTCGTAACAGGGGCCTCAAGTGGGCTCGGTGCCGCAATATCACGGGCCGCCACTGAGGCGGGATACCGCGTCGTTGGAGTGGCACGAAGCACCGCCAATGACGCAGACCACGAGATGCGGAGCGTCGATGTCTCGGACTGGGAACAAGTTCGGCAATTCTCTCGAGAAATGCGAAACGTCGAAGGGCTCTATGGTCTAATCAATGCGGCCGGCGTGGCCTCGATGAACCTGACTCTGTCTACGCCTCCGGAAACAATGCTTCGAATAATTAGTACCAATCTGCTTGGCACCATGTATTGCTGCACGGCGATCGGCAAACTCTTGGCCCGCCGGAGGAATGGTCGCATTATCAACTTCTCCACTATTGCGGCCCCACTCGGATTAAAAGGCGAAGCTACCTACGTTGCGTCTAAGACCGGCGTGGAAGGATTTTCGCGATCATTCGCAAGAGAGATGGCAGATTTTGATGTGACCGTAAACGTCGTAGCGCCTGGCCCCATACCAACGCGTCTCATCCGGCATGTCCCCGACAGGTCGATTGATGACATTGTCCGCCACCAGATCATCCAACGTCAGGCGACACCGGCGGACGTTTGGCAGATAATCTCTCTTTTGCTCGAAGATCGTGCGGCAATGGTGACCGGCGAGACGATCCATGTTGGGGGAGTGTGAGTGGGCATTATCGAAGAATTAGCCGATCGGAACTCAGACCGAAAACTGCCATTCTTGATCAGTGGCGCTAAGAAGCTCACATTTGACGAAATAACGAAAATCCCACCTGCGGAGTTGGCGGACGTTAAGCCAGGTGACGTAGTGGCGATCGTCGGCGATTTTGAGCCCCAGAGCATCCGGACGTTCTTAGAACTCATCGATCGTCGGGTGGTTATCGTTCCGCTCACTACCGAAACGCGTCCGCACCATGACTACTACTTCGATGCCGCCGGTGTTGATGTCGTTATCAAAGGTAGGAACGTCCGCCGAATTCGCCGCACGCGGATGGAGCACGATCTCCTTGAAGTCCTTCGGAAAAGGAAACACCCGGGCCTTGTCCTCTTCTCTTCGGGCACGACCGGACGGCCTAAGGCCATTCTGCATGACATGGAGACCTTCCTTGTGCGGTTCCGGACGCCGCGACCGACTTTGCGGACCATCAACTTCCTTCTTTTTGACCACATTGGCGGGATCAATACGCTCCTTCACACCCTCTACAATAGTGGCACGATCGTCGTTCCACGTGAGCGGAACCCCCTGAGCGTATTAGAGGACATACGAGATTTTGATGTAGAATTGCTGCCAACAACGCCTACATTCCTGCGGATGTTACTCCTCAGCGGTCTCATCCCGAAGGCCGTTTCGCCCAGCCTGAAGTTGGTCACCTACGGTACCGAACGAATGGATCAGGGTACGCTTGATCAACTATGTTCGTTGCTACCAAATGTGGATTTTCGGCAGACGTTTGGGATGTCCGAACTCGGAATACTCCGGGTCAAATCTCAAGCTCGCGACAGTCTCTGGATGAAGATCGGTGGCGAAGGGGTTGAAGTACGTGTCGTTGATGGCGTGCTGCAGATCAATGCAGAGAATCGAATGCTCGGGTACCTCAACGCACCTTCCCCCTTTGACGAAGAAGGCTGGTACGACTCGAAAGACGTAGTAGAACAGGATGGTGAGTATCTGAGGATCGTCGGTCGGACTAGTGAGGTAATATCGGTCGGCGGTATTAAAGTCTTACCGTCTGAGATAGAGCGCGCGGCCCTGTTACATGGAGATGTGGTGCATGCGCAGGCAAAGGGCCTAGAAAACCCGATCATAGGTCAACATATTGAACTGCTGTGTCAACCTCGCGAAGGCTCAAGTCTCTCCCGAAGCGACTTGCTGAAGCACCTGAAAAACCATCTTGCCGAATCCATCTTGCCTCACCGAATTAGGATAGGAAAGGTGGAGATTTCTCACCGCTTCAAGAGAAGCTGAGATTCCTTCCGTATACACTCCGAGCAAATTGGTGAAACAGATGAGCCGGTCGACACCATTCATTAGAGGTGAATCTATCGATCTTTGCGTCCCGGATGACCTCGATATCGAACAATGGGCGTCGTGGTTCAATGACCCTGAAATCACGCGTTACCTCGACCAAGGTCTCTTTCCGCATTCGCCAACACAGCAATACGATTTCTTGGAATCACTTAGACAGAACGAACGTTTTTCTGTCCTAATACGAGAAAAGCAATCGCATGATCTGATGGGAATTGTATCGCTATCTACAATCAACTTTGTACGCCATTCAGCTCAGATCGCCATCGTTGCGCCCAACCTCCACAAGAACGCACCCCTCGGCCCATTGGAGGCAGTCGCACGTGTCACAGAACATGGCTTTGAGACACTTGGCTTGCGTCGAATCTGGGCTGGCCAGGCGTGGCCCGGACTGTCTGGCTGGAATCAAGACCTTGAGGTGGTTGGATACCGCGCCGAAGGATTTCTAAGGGATGGGTTCATTAAGGGTCGCACAGTTCAGGACGTTGTACGCATTGCCGTTCATATCGATGATTATTTAGAGCTAAAGAAATCTCGCGGAGGGACCCTCTGGCCCGGAACAGATAAGATGCGGCGGATACTACGCAGACTGCCGGCTAACAATAACTCCTTGGCATTCGAAATCGCCCGCACAATAAAAAGACTTCACCGAAAACACGCTAAGTTTCTGACGAAAATTGAAAGCGAGGAGAATTGAGGCCCGCTGTTCTCCATTTGATCTGTTGATCTTTGAAACCGAATTCAGACAAAGCAAGCGTCGTTCCGCTCTGGGCAGAATTGGCCCTTGTAAAACGGCCGCCCAAATTGCCGGGAACCGTCTCGCTTCGACGGTGCAGAGCTCTAGGTCAACGTGGCTCTCAATGTACCATCATCCAATCCAGCGGTGTTCCACGTCGCAAATCCCGTGTGGCCTGACGGCCAATAACATCAGGAGCGTATTTGGGAGCCAGGCCATAACCCGGTCTGATGGATCGTATATTCTCCGTGGTGAATTTCTCGCCCGCTGAGACATCTGCAACGACGTATAGCGAACGGCGAAAAATCACGCTACCTCGCTCACTCTCAGTGCGCTGATAGTCGATATGACCCCTAGCGGCCCAGGCGACGCGAGTGTTTTCCACCATCTGTTTGAGCTCCGGCGGTTCAAGCGAGAATGCACTGTCAGGTCCGCCGTCCGACCGCCGGAGCGTAAAGTGCTTTTCAATCAGGCAAGCGCCGAGCGCAACTGCGGCGCTTGGCACGGTTGTTCCGAGCGTGTGGTCAGACAGGCCTGTCACCACGTCGAACGTCTCCGCAAGGTGCGAAATGTTCAATAGGTTGGATTCCTCTGCGGGGGCAGGATAAGCACTGACACAGTGCAGCAGAATGATGTCTGGCGCGCCATTCTGGCGTGCCGCCGTAACGGCATCTTCAATCTCGCCCAATCTGGCCATACCAGTTGAAATGATCAGTGGCTTCCCTTTGCTTGCAGCATAGCGGATTAGTGGCAGATCATTCGCCTCGAACGACGCGATTTTAAACGCGGGCACACCCAAAGAATCCAGTAGGTCAACGGCACTCTCATCGAAGGGGGTACTGAAGACAGTAAGCCCAAGTTCATTACCAAGTTTGATAAGCTTTTCGTGCCATTCCCAGGGCATATGAGCTTCCCGATACAAGTCATACAGGAAATATCCATCCCATAAGCCCCCCCTAATCTTGAAATCTTCAGAGGCGTGGTTGATTGTCATCGTGTCAGGAGTGTAGGTCTGCAATTTGACAGCGTCTGCCCCGGCGTCATTGGCAGCATGGACAATAGCCATTGCATTTTCCAGACTGCCATTGTGGTTAGCAGAAAGCTCAGCAATTATATATGGAGGATGATCGGGTCCGATTGGTCGTCCAGAAATGCTAATGGCGCGATTCATATTCGACTCCTACGTTCTGGCTGTGTCGTTCGAGCTGGCCCCTGTGAATTGGTCCCACAATTACGTCCCAAAAAACCAAAAGACAAAATCGATGATTTCGAGTGTGTTTGCGCTGGGAGGAACAATAAATTGCGTCATTTATTGCATTTGTGCGACGAGCCATCACAACGACGAAGAATGGCAGCGACGCAATTATCGCAGAAAAAGGCTCTTGCCGAGATCACCAGCAGCTTTATCGGTGTCAACCGGTTCTTGCGAATACATGTGGTTTAGCCTGACTATCTGAGAGCTCTCTCCACTCTTCGATCTTGGCCGACATTCTCCGCTTGAAGGCATCTTTGGAGAACCGTTGGGCATTTGATGCAATCAAGGTGGTCAAGAAGCTGCTCTCCATAGACTCGAAGCGTTTAATTGCGTCAACGACGCTGTCAACGGTTTGTTCAGGGAAGTGCACTCCAGTGACGCCGTCGACAACTGACTCCGTTGCCCCGCCCCGACCGTAGGCAATGACCGGTCGGCCGGACGCCATGGCCTCAACTGGTACAATTCCGAAATCCTCCTCCGCCGCGAACAAGAGGGCCCTGCAGTGACTGTAATAATGCTTCAATTCGTCGAACGACTTGTGCCCCACGACAGAAACCGTTTCGCCCGCCATCTGCCGCAACTTGAAGAACTGCTCTCCTCCGCCAACGACGATCAACCGGCGTTTTAAGCGGTTGCAGGCCTCTATGAGAAGATCAACGCGCTTGTACCCCACTAGCTCACCAACGTGGAGGTAGTAATCCTCGTGCGACGTGGCGGTGTCGAAGGCATCGATGTCTACTGGCGGGTAGATCACCGTCGCATTTCGTCGGTAGTATTTCCGGATCCGTTTCGACACTACGATGGAGTTCGCCACAAAGTGGTCGACACGCTGCGCAGCCGTTGCATCCCATTGGCGCAGCTTGTGAAACATCAGGCTCATGGCGATGCGCTTCATGGGTCCAAGCTGCTCGCGATAGTCGTGGTACATGTTCCAGAGGTAGCGCATCGGAGTATGGCAATAGCAAACATGCAGCGCCTCAGCTGGAGGCACTATTCCCTTAGCCGGCCCGGACTCGCTGCTGATTATCAGGTCGTAGCCACGTAGGTCCAGTTCCTCCAGGGCAAGCGGTATCAGTGGCAGGTAGTGTTTATACCAGCGGGTCGCACGCGGCAGCTTTCCGATGAACGTCGTTCTGACCTGATGCTTGTTAATCTTTGGCGAAATGCGAAGCGGATCGTACGCATTGGTAAAGACATCCGCCTGTGGGTAGAGGTCGCAAAGCTCCTCCACGACCTTTTCGCCGCCGCGCATGCTGACGAGCCAGTAATGGACTATAGCGACCTTCACACCTCATTACTCCTTTTCCTAAGTAAACCGCCGTTGCTGAAGAGACAGGTTTCACAACACCATTAACGAATCTCCTCGCTCTAACGTTGCATCTACATTAAGGTTAATCATTTGCAAACAAAGAATAATTTGCACAATAGCCTGCCTAATTGCTCAGGTGAAGTTCAAAAACCTACCGCCATTTGGTTAACGTATGCGCCGCTTGATCGCAAAGAGTAACCGTTGAGACTTGGGACTATAACGAGTTCGGAGCGCCCAGCTCGGCCCTGGTCTTCTACTGTGCCTCAATTCTTAGTCAGGCCAATCGAGACTCCCGCTTTGTGACGACGTTTTGTTTGGGCTGTCCTCTCCCAACTCACTGCGCAAATCACGATTTGCGAGTTTTCACACCAATTTGCGGATGACAAATAGTGGAGGGCAGGCGCTATTCTTCGGGGAGCAGGTCAATTGTTATGTCGACATCGGACTTAAGCCAGCTCCGTAGCGCGTTGGCCAGTGTATAGGGAAAAGGATAACTATCCTCGATCAATCGCTTTGGAACGATTGCAGTTGAAAGCACAAGCTTGTCGATTCTTTCGCCACAAATCCCGTTCTCGATCCCCAACTTGTCGGCAAGCTCGAACGGCAACGCCGCCGTTTTCAGAATGCCGATTGGAACTGTGCCCAACGGCCGTCGAACAAGCGAAACTGCCGCAAAGGTGTCGCAGATATCCTGGATCGTGTACAAGTCTGGAAAGCAGAAATTGTACAGATAAATCGGATTCGCTCGACGTAGTGCAAAGTCAATGCTGTCGACGAGGTCTTTTACGTACCCGCTAGACTTAATCGTGTCTCGTCGGCCCGGATAAAAAAAGACACCACGTTTCAAGGCGTTCGCGAGTCGTGTGTAGTTCCCGCCCTCGCCCGTTCCAAAGATCACCGCTGGCCGTACGATGACCAGTCTGCGCTGCGAATCGATGTTGGCCCACTGTTGATGAAGATATTCAGCTTGCAGCTTCGACTTGCCATATGCGGAGACTGGCGTCGGCACGGATTCTTCGGTTTTCTTTTCTTCGCTCGGGCCATAGACGGCCATGGTGCTGGTGAACACCAGCGTGTCGATTTCGCGATCGGAACAAAAGTCCAGCACGTTCATCGCGCCGAAAATGTTCGTGTCGTAGTACTCGTGGTCGGGATGGCCAGGTGTCGTGTGGACGGCCGCCAAGTTATAACAGAGGTCGAAATCACCTGGTACCTGATGCGTCAGCGGTTGCTGCACATCACAACGAACGTATCGGGCGCCCGCTACCGGCCGCCGCGGATCCCGCAAATCGGCGCAAACGACTTCCTCGGCACCCCGCAATACTAGATCATTGGCCAGATGCGTGCCGATGAAGCCGCCGCCCCCGATGATTACGGCCCGCGTCCCGGCCAGATCCGTAGAGCGCGCCGAATTCGCCTCAGCGCTCATCGCCCGTACCTCGACTGTCTAGTTTGGAGCCCTGGCCCGAGGAAAACCAGCAGCGGCAGCAAGACGCCTCTGGGCCTGTTTGTTGGTGAATCCGCGGAACGCTTAAGTCGCATGGCGTCACTCAACTAGGCGTACGACATCATTTTCGCTTAGATCAGACCCGGACTGCACCTCGACGAGTTCAAGGTCTTCCTCGCCAGGGTTGGCCAAACAGTGTCTTGCGGATTGCGGAATGTAGATCGACTGGTCCGCCGTCAAGATCTTCTGCCGGCCGTCGAGAGTGACCTCGGCGATCCCGCGTAGAATGATCCAGTGCTCCGCCCGGTGGCGATGCATTTGCAACGAGATACCCTGGCCCGGATGAATGAAAACACGGTTCACTCTGAATCGCTCTCCGGCCAGCATGATCGTACGGCTGCCCCATGGCTGGTACACCGTCCGATGGGAATTGACCAGAGATCGGGCCGCTTGATCCCGACGTATCAATTCGACAACATTTTTGACACTCTCCGATTCACTCAACAATCCCACATATACAGCATCGTCCGTCGCAATCACCGCCAGGTCCCGTACACCATGCACGGCAACATGTGGGCCTTCGCTGATGACAAGCACTTTGCTGGCCTCGGAGAGCGTCACGGGGCCTCGCACGAGACTGTCGCTGTCATTTCGATCCGAACTCTGCCAGACGGCCTGCCACGAGCCGAGATCGGACCAACGTATGTCGGTCGGCACAACGGCAGCCGCCTTGGTTTTTTCGAATACGGCATGGTCTACGGAGATGGAGGGGCTTGCCGCCAATGCCTCCTTATCGAGGCGAACAAAATCCAGATCCTCTTTTGCCATCTCGATGGCTCGATCAGCGGCTTTAACGACTTCGGGCGATAGTTTTCCAAGTTCGATCAAAAAGCGACGCGCCTGAAACATAAATATGCCAGCGTTCCAAAGATAGCCCCCGCTCGCCAGCATCTCCCGGGCACGCGCCAGGTCCGGCTTCTCTACAAACTGTTCGACGACAAAAGAACCCGCGTCGATCGGCTCGCCCTGCTTGATGTAACCGTAACCAGTCGCCGGCTCGGTCGGTCTAATGCCAAAGGTGACCAGTTTTCCCTTGGCGGCCACTCGGGCGGCCGAATCCACTGCTATCCAGTAAGCGTCCGACAAAACGATTGCATGATCGGACGGCAGCACGTGCAACAGAGCCTCAGGTCGCGAATCAGCCAAGTGACGGGCAGCAGCTGCGATAGCCGGGGCAGTATTGCGGGCAACCGGCTCCAGCAGTATTGCCTGGAGGTCAATGCCGATTTCGCGCGCCTGCTCGGCCACCATAAAGCGGTATTCATCATTGGTGATGACAATTGCCGGCGCATACCGCTCCCAAGCCTGGACGCGGATCAGGGTATCTTGAAAAAGACTGGTCCGCGCTCCGAGCCGGAGAAACTGCTTCGGATAGGATGTGCGTGACAACGGCCAAAGCCGCGTGCCCGACCCACCGGCAAGTATGACAGGTATAATATCTGGTGTGTCACTCACTGGAGCTACAACTCCCGGTACCGCAACGGTCGCCAACGCTTGCTTACCCTGGCAGGCCATGGTTAACCTATTGATCTAGGTTAAACATTCGTAAAATTGTCATGGTCTAACAGAAGAGGATTTGGTATAGGACAGGTTAAGCTCATTGGACCAGGGGCAATTGCAGTGGGCTGGTCGCAGACCACGATGAATCGGGACGCTAACAGGCACACCAAGTGCCTCAGAACAAGGTAAGGGGCATCCATCAGCGCCGGGGGGCGCGATTGCTGGTGGGTGTGAAAAAGAATGGTTAGTCAGGTAGAGGCAAACACTTCGCCGGCAGTCGCGGACCATCGGTCCCGGCAATTATCACTTCCGATCGTCTTAGGGCTCTCACGCGTCTTGGACCTCATCATCGTCTGCGCATTGTCGCTCCTCGTTGCTTATCTGTATCTCGGCGACGGCGCACTTCCAAATGCGAACCTCTATTTCGCAGCAACGGGCATCTGCCTGTTCATTTCGGCTAGTCTGTTCAGCATTCTGGATCTCTATTCCGAACGTCGACTACTGTCCGGCGATGACAATTTGAGGCGCGTCTGGACAGCATGGGCGATCGCCGCGGCTATATTCCTCCTTACAGCGTTCGGGCTGAAGATCTCCGACCAGTTTTCGCGAGTGTGGTTCGTAACCTGGATCTCAATCACCGCGGTGGCGCTCGCAATTCACCATACGGTACTGCGGTTGCTGGTACGGCATTGGGCGAGAGAGGGATTGTTGGCCGCCCGCACAGTTATTGTGGGCGCCAGTGACAATGGCCTGCGACTGGCACGTCACCTAAAACAGAACTCCGACATCAAAACCCGCATCATCGGTTTCGTGGACGACCGCGCCGAGCGTGTCCCGCCCATCGTCGAAGGTTACGCTGTTATGGGAGGCATGTCGGCGCTTGAAAGCATGATCAGGCGCGGCGCGGTGGACGAGGTCGTCATCGCGCTGCCTTGGCAGGCTGGAGAACGCATCCGGGAGATAGCGCACAAGCTGGCCGCCTATCCCGTTCAGATCCGCCTGGCACCCGATCTTGCCGGGTTCAACTTCATGCAACGGCAATACAGCTTCCTCGCCGGCTTACCGATGCTCAATGTTTTCGATAGGCCGATGTCTGGATGGTCTTCTGTCGCCAAGGCTGTCGAAGACAGGGTCTTAGCAGGGCTCTTACTCGTCCTGTTGTCGCCGCTGCTGCTGCTTATTGCAGTCTTGGTCAAGCTGGAATCGCCTGGTCCGGTCTTTTTCCGGCAGAGAAGACCGGGTTTCAATCACGAACTGATCAACGTCTTAAAGTTTCGGACGATGTATGTCGACAGCCGCTATGCCAACGGCGAAGTACAGGCGATGAAGACCGATCCGCGTGTAACGCGCATCGGTCGGTGGCTGCGGAAGACAAGCCTGGACGAGTTGCCCCAGCTTCTGAACGTGCTACAGGGCGATATGTCAATCGTCGGACCGCGGCCGCATCCGGTCGCCATGAAGGCGGCGGGCCGCCAGTTGGAAGAGGTCGTGGACGACTATGCTGCCCGGCACCGCGTCAAACCCGGTATTACCGGCTGGGCTCAGGTCAACGGCTGGCGGGGCGAGACGGATACGGAAGAAAAGATCCGCAAACGCGTGGAGCACGACCTTTACTATATTGAGAACTGGTCGTTGTGGCTTGACATCAGGATCATCCTGAAGACTGTCTTCACGGTTCTTAAAGGCCAGAACGCATACTAGAACGCCTGTGAGGGCCCAAAAAGAGCAAGCGCCGTGCGCCGCACTAGTGCAGGAAGTCGCCTGTGCGGCCGCTCGGCCACGATGAGGTCGCTCGATGGGTCCGAGCGTAGTCTCAGAGGTTTGGAAATGAAGAGTGTCCTCGTCACCGGTGGGGCTGGATTTGTCGGGTCTCATCTTTGCGAGCGCCTGCTCGAGACCGAATGCGAGGTGCTCTGCCTTGATAACTTCTTTACCAGCCGCAAGGAAAACATCGCCCATCTGATCGGCCAGCCTTATTTCGAACTGATCCGGCACGATGTGACCTTCCCGCTCTATCTGGAAGTTGACGAGATCTACAACCTGGCCTGCCCAGCCTCTCCCATCCACTACCAGTTCGACCCGGTTCAAACACTGAAAACCTCTGTTCACGGCGCGATCAACATGCTCGGGCTGGCCAAACGGACCAAAGCCAAGATCCTGCAGGCGTCCACCTCCGAGGTTTACGGAGACCCGGAAGTCCACCCCCAGCCGGAGAGTTACAACGGCAGGGTCAACCAGATAGGACCCCGCGCCTGCTATGACGAAGGCAAGCGCTGCGCGGAAACCCTCTTTTTCGACTATCACCGCCAGCACGGTGTCAATGTCCGGGTGGCGCGGATTTTTAACACCTACGGACCGCGCATGCACCCCAATGACGGGCGGGTCGTCTCCAATTTCATCGTGCAGGCCTTGAAAGGCGATCCCATAACGGTCTATGGCGAAGGTTCGCAGACGCGAAGCTTCTGCTATGTCACCGATCTCGTTGACGGGCTTATCAGTCTCATGGATGCACCCGACGAGGTCCAGGGCCCCATCAACCTCGGCAATCCCGCCGAGTTCACGATACTGGAACTGGCCCAGATGGTCATCGAAAAGACCTATTCGGGGTCGTCGATTGAATACCGGCCCCTTCCCGTCGACGACCCCAAGCAACGGCAACCCGACATCACGTTGGCGCGGGAAAAACTGGGGTGGGAACCGGGAATGCCGCTAGCAACAGGGCTCGACAAGACGATCGATTACTTCCGCGGCAACATATGATCAAGGATCATCCGTGAAAGGTTTTGGACTGCTTGCGGCTGCCGTGATCGCACTCATCATCGGTACGGCGTTCCTGAGCAATTCACAATTTGCGGCGGCCGGCTCAAGCATCTTACGCAATGCCGATTTTTCCCGAGGTTTCGATAGTTGGACCAAGGGGCGCAACGCCTCCGTTTCAGTGGATCCAGCAGATGGCCTGAGGATCAGCCACCCAGCCGGTGACCAGACTTCTACAATCGTTCGCCAAGATGTCCGTGTGCCGCACGGCACGCGATTCATGCGCATGCGCGCGGACTTTCGCTACGCCGACGTCGTTCAGGGGGACAAACCTTGGCACGAGGCGCGTCTGGTGCTGGTCCCGCTCAATGGCGACCGCGAGCCGATTTGGGGCCACCCTCACCTGCTTGTGTCCGAGGATGGCACAGGCGGTTGGTCGCACCACGAGGGCATATTCCCCCTTCCCCCCGACACCGAATATGTCAGGGCGGCCGCCCAACTGCTCGATACCACCGGCCGCCTGGAAGTCCGCAACTGGGAGGTTCATGCGGTGGCGGAACACCCTCTTGCCCGCCAAGCCCAGATTGGCCTCATGATCGCCTGGGGCATGCTCTTTATTGCAGCAACCGTCTGGCTTGCAACCCACCTGCCCCGCCATCGCTTCCTCGCGGGCGCGTTCGTCCTGGCGGCCGTTGCCATCCTGCTCCTCCCCAAGCCCGCCGACAATGTCATCAGGCCGGTCCTTCTGGACCATTTCCTAGAGTTCGAGGTCTTTTCTCCTGGCGAGGCCGATCTTCAGCAGCCACCGCCGGATCAGCCCGGCCCGCCCGCCACCGTCGACCCAGCGCCCACATCAGCCGCAGCCGCGCTCCTTTCGGACCTCCGTTCGCGCTGGATCCAGCTGCTGGAACCCCTGCGTGTCCTCGACGACTATGACTGGCTGCAACACGCGCTCCTGCTCTTCGGCCTGTCCCTCGCCGTTCTCGCCTTTGCCGGCAGCGCCGCCTGGCTCCCGGCTGCCGCCTTTCTCGCCGGCTTCGCCGCCCTGGCCGAGTTCCTGCAGATCTTCGTCCCCGGCCGCACATTTTCTGTTAGTGATATGGGCTTTAATCTGCTCGGCGTTGCGATGGCCTTGGCCGTCTTCGCCGTCCTTCGTCTTGTCCGGCGGAACCGCCGGCCCGCGTTGCCGAACTAGCCGCCATCGCCTCTAACAACGCACGGTTGCCACAGATCAATGGCAAACCCACCGGCGTGTGGCACACAGGCACTGGGGCATTCGGAAAGCGAGGACCGCCATGATGCGACATTCGAAGGGGACAAAGTGGCCCCAGCCGGCGCGCAGGAACCGGCTGATCAAGGAACGGGTGCACGACCCCTATCACGTCCGTCTCAAACCCAAGGAAGGTTCGGTCTGCGGCGGGTGCCAGGCCGTCTATGCCGGCGGCAAATGGCGCTGGCGCGAGGCGCCGGCCGATTCGCACAAGACCACTTGCCCCGCCTGTCAGCGCACCAAGGACAAATTCCCGGCCGGCACGCTGCGGCTGAGCGGCCGGTTTTTTGCCGACCACAAGGCAGAGATCCTCAGCCTGGTGCGCAATTCGGCGGAGCGGGAATGGAAGTCACACCCCCTGCACCGGATTATGGCGATCCGGGACCAGGGTGCCGATGCAGTCGTGACCACCACGGACATTCAATTGCCGCGCACGATCGGACAGGCCTTGCACGACGCCTATTCCGGCGATCTAAAGATCAACTACGGAGACGAGGCTTATTCGATCGATGTCGGCTGGACCCGCGCCGAATAGGCCGTTGATTCACCCGCGCATTGATCGCGGTCAATGCGGCCAGCGTCGGGAACCCCTAGAATCCGTCTCACCATAACGGGGAGTGAAGTCAGAGAAGCCGATTGGAGCAAACGTCTACAGGGCGCGGATCCGAAAGGCGATGGACTGGTGGAGCGATGATCCGGGATGGCCGAGCCCGCAATCGGGCGTCGTAGCGCACGTGAGGAGACTCTGGTGTGGAGCGGCGCAGGGTTGCGGGCTTTGTTATGCCTTGTTCCGTACCGCCAGCCGCGCTAGCCGGCGAGAATGACCGACCGCAGGACCTCCGCCCCCTCGCGCACGCCCGCCTCGTCCACGTCCAGATGTGTCAGCGCCCGCATGAGCCGATCATCGTAGAGGCTGATGCGCACACCCTGGGCTTCCAGCCGCTTTGAGATCTCCGTCGCCGTCAGACCGGTCCCGGCGACGTCGAAGAAGATGATATTGGTCTCTACGCCGTCCGGGTCGACCGCAACGCCGGGGATGTCGGCGATCAGATCGGCGAACAGCCGCGCGTTGCGGTGGTCCTCGGCCAGGCGCTCCACATTGTTGTCGAGCGCGTAAAGACCGGCCGCGGCAATCACACCTGACTGCCGCATTGCGCCGCCGAGACGCTGCTTCCAACGCCAGGCTTCGTGAATGAAGTCGGACGAGCCCGCCAGCACGGCGCCGACGGGACAGCCGAGCCCTTTGGACAGATCGATCCAGACCGTATCGCAAGTTGCCGCGAATTCCCGCGCCGAGACGCCGGCGGCCACGGCGGCATTAAACAGTCGGGCCCCGTCCATGTGCACAGCCAGGCCGTGCGCCCAGGCCACCTGCGCCACCTGCTGCAAAGTCGCCAGCGGCCAGACCGTGCCCCCGCCACCATTGTGGGTCTGCTCGACGGCGATGAGTTTGGTGACCGGCGCGTGACGCCGCTGTGGACGGATCGCTGCTTCTGCGCTTGCCGCATCGAAGATTCCGCCCTTGCCCTCCACCGACCGGATCATCACGCCGGAAATCGCGCCGGGACCGCCGCTCTCAAAACCGATGATGTGCGACAGCTGGTGGGCGATCACCTCATCGCCGGGCCGGCAATGGACCGCAAGCGCAATCTGGTTGCCCATGGTGCCCGACGGCAAAAAGACCGCCGCCTCCTTGCCAAGCAGTTCGGCCGTCCGGTCGCACAGCGCATTGGTGGTCGGGTCGTCGCCGGTCTGCTCGTCGCCGACCTCGGCCGACACCATCGCCTCGCGCATGCCCGCGCTGGGTTTGGTTTTCGTATCGCTGTAGAGCTCGATCCTGATGTCGCTCACGCCCGCTCCCCCTGCTGGTTCTTGGCACAAACGAAGCACAAAGGATGGGACGGTCCAAGTCCGATCTGCGCCCACCGCCGCGGATGACAGGGCGGCGATTGCTGTTACCCTGCGCGGACAAAAGCCTGATAACGCCGGAGACCGACTTGTCCCTCGAGCTTTTTCTGGCCTTCGTGATCACCAGCACCGTGCTGATCGTCATTCCAGGGCCCAACGTGTCGCTGATCGTCGCCAACAGCCTGGCCCACGGCGCCCGGCACGGCCTGGCGACGGTCGCGGGCACCAGCTCCGCGATCGCGGTCCAGCTTGCCCTCACGGTGGTCGGCATGGCGTCCTTCCTGGCCGTTCTGGCGGACTGGTTCGAGGTCCTGCGCTGGCTCGGCGTCGGCTACCTGCTCTGGCTGGGCTTGCGCCTGTGGCTGGCCCAACCCGGGCCCGGCGGCGCCGTCGCCCCGGTGGCCTCAGGCCGGCGGGCCTACTGGACCGGGTTCCTGGTTTCGGCCACCAACCCCAAGACCCTGGTGTTTTATGCCGCGTTCCTGCCTCAGTTCGTCGATGCCGCGGCGCCCCTGGGCAGCCAGCTCGTTGTTCTGAGCGCGACGTTCCTGGTGCTGGCCACGGTGCTCGACGGCGGTTACGCGCTGCTGGCCGGGCGGGTGCGCCATGCGCTTGCGTCCGAACACGCCATCCGTCTGCGCAATCGCGTCTCCGGGACACTTCTGGTCGGTGCCGCCGTCGGTCTCGCGCTCGCCAGACGCGGATAGGACGCGCAGCGGCGGTTACGCCGCCTTGCTCGAGATTAGTCGCGCCCGATCCGAATGAACTATGCTTGGCCCTCAAGGTGAGGCATCGCGGATGACCACACGGTCGCTTGAGGCGAACGAGCTCTACACGGCCTGCGACGTTTCCCAACTGGGTTTCGCGCGCAGCGACGAAGTGCCCGAGGCGGACGGCATTGTCGGGCAGGAGCGCGCCTTACAGGCCTTGCGGTTCGGCGCCCAAATCGACCGGCCGGGCTACAACGTCTTCGTGCTGGGACCGCCCGGGACCGGCAAAAATACGGCCGTTCACCTGGTCCTGGAGGAGAAGGCCGAAAACAGCCCAGTGCCCGACGACTGGGCTTATGTGAACAACTTCGCCGCCCCCCACCAACCGCGGGCGCTGCGCCTGCCGGCCGGCCGCGGGCGCCGGCTCCAGGCGGCGGTGCGCGCCATGATCAACGATATCCGCAGCGCCATCCCGGCCGCATTCGAGGCCGAAGACTATCAGAGCCGGCGCCAGGCGATCGATGAGGAGTTTCAGCAGCGCCAGCAGGAATCCTTCGACGCCCTGCGCCAGAAGGCCGAAGCGCGCGACATCGCCCTGGTGCGCACGCCCATGGGATTCGCTCTGGCGCCGATCCGCGATGGCAAAATCCTGGGTCCCGACGATTTCAACGAGCTGTCGGCCGACGAGCAGAAACGCATCCAAGACGACAGCCGGGCGCTGGAAGAGGAGTTGCAGGAGATCATCCGGCAAGTTCCGAAGCTCAACAAGGAGCGCCGGGACGCCATTCGATCGCTGAACGAGGAAGTCACCGCCTATACGATCGGCCATCCCATCCACGAGCTGTCGACCGAGTTTGCGGATCTCGAGCAGGTCACCGCCTTTCTGGACGCCATCCAGGCCGACCTGATCGAAAACGTCCACGAGCTGATCCAGTCGGAACGATCGGCAGAGCAGGCCCCGACGCCGGGGACGCAGGGTGCGGCAAGCGAGGGGCTGATGGGCGGCTTCAGCCGCTACGCCGTCAATCTGATTGTCGATCATACGGACGCCGAGGGTGCGCCCGTGGTCTATGAGGACAACCCGACCCTGGTCCATCTGATCGGGCGGATCGAACACGTCTCCCAGCTTGGCGCCCTGGTGACCAATTTCAGCCTGATCAAGGCCGGCGCGCTGCATCGGGCCAATGGCGGCAGCCTCATTCTGGACAGTCTCAAGCTGCTGACGCAGCCCTACGCCTGGGAGGGGCTGAAACGGGTTCTGAAGGCGGGACAGATCAAGATCGAGGGCCTCGGCGAGATGCTGAGCCTGGTCAGCACCGTCTCGCTCGCGCCGGAACCCATCCCGCTGGACGTCAAGGTCGTGCTCTGCGGCGAGCCTCTGCACTACTACCTGCTGAGCACCTACGACCCGGAATTCCCGGAAATGTTCAAGGTTGCCGCCGATTTTGACGACGCCATGCAGCGAACGTCGGATGCGGAACGCAGTTTCGCCGAGCTGATCGCGGTGATGGCCCAGAAGGAGGAGTTGCTGCCCTTCGAGGCCGCGGCCGTCGGCCGGACCATCGAACATGCCGCGCGCCAGGCCGACGACGCCGAGAAGCTGTCGATCCGGCTGGGGCTGATCCTGGACCTGCTGCGTGAGTCGGACTTCCAAGCCCGTGAGGCCGCCGCCACGGCGGTGACCGCGGATCATGTCCAGGCGGCCATCGATGCCCGCATTCGCCGAGCCGACAGGCTCCGAGAGCGCAGCTACGAGGCGGTGGAGCGCGGCATCGTTCTGATCGATACGGAGTCAGAAAAGGTCGGTCAGATCAACGGTCTCAGCGTGCTGCAACTGGGTGACTTCGCGTTCGGCCGGCCAACGCGGATTACCGCGCGTGTAAGGCTGGGTGCCGGCAAGGTCGTCGATATCGAGCGCGAGGTCGAGCTCGGCGGCCCGCTTCACTCGAAGGGTGTGATGATCCTGTCGGGCTATCTGGGGTCGCACTTCGCCATCGACATCCCGCTTTCATTGTCCGCCAGCCTGGTGTTCGAACAGTCCTACGGCGGGGTCGAGGGCGACAGCGCCTCCTCGGCGGAGCTCTACGCCTTGTTGTCGGCACTGGCCGAAATCCCCCTGAAACAAGCGCTGGCGGTCACCGGTTCGGTCAACCAGCGCGGCGAAGTCCAGGCCATCGGCGGGGTCAACGAGAAGATCGAGGGTTTCTTCGACATCTGCCGCCAGCGCGGCCTGACCGGCGGCCAGGGCGTGTTGATACCGGCCTCCAACGTCAAGCATCTGATGCTCCGGGCGGACGTGCGTGAAGCTGTGGATGAAGGACGGTTTCACATCTACGCCGTCGAAACGATCGAGGAGGGTATCGAACTGCTGACCGGTCAGCCGGCTGGCTTGCGCGGAAGCGATGGGCGCTTCCCGCAAGACAGCGTGTTTCACAAGGTGGAGCAGCGCCTGGTCGCCTTCGCGGAGGCCAGACGACAATTTGCCCGAGGCGGCGACGGCGCCGACGGCGCGCCGTGACGAAGATCGATCCGTCGGAAGCCGGATTCGAGCGAATCCTGGTGCCGCTGGACGTGTCCTGCGAGGCACGCCCGGCGCTGGAACTGGCAGCCAGCATCGCCGCGGCTTTGCAGAGCCGGTTGGAGGGGCTGTTCATCGAGGACCACGACGTCCTGGCCGCGGTCGACCTGCCTTTCACCCGCGCGGTTCCGATGACCGGTGGCGGACCCCAAGACATCGATCGCGAGAGGCTCGAGCGCGTTTTCCGGCAAAAGGCTGCGGCGTCGGAGCAGCTGCTGGCCGGCATCGCCCGGACCCGCCGCATCGACTGGGCCTTTCGCGTCACCCGCGGCCATGCGGAGACCGCGATACGCTCGGCCACCCGGCAAAGAGATCTGGTGGCAATGATCCGCGGCAGCGGGACCACCGTGCGGCATGGCGAGGTCGGCGGCGCTGTACGCGCGGCGGTCAGACAGAATATCCGGTCCATCCTTATAACCGGACGGGATACCGCGGTGCCGGCTGCCGGCGTTACGGCGGTTTACGGCGAGTCGGCCAGCAGCGGCGCCGCCTTGAGGCTGGCGGAGCGCATAGCCCGCAACACCCACGCGCGACTCACTGTCTTGGTCTCCGCTAAGAACGAACTGGACCTTCGACGCCTGAAATCACAGGCCGAGACAGCGCTCACGGCGGACGGAGAGACGCGATTCGAGCTCCTGGTCGACAAACCCCTGGGAACCCTGTCGGAACGGCTCAGACGGCTGCGCAGCGGCCTGATCGTTGCCTCCGCGGACGCTGTCGGGGACGGAACCGACCTGTTGGAACGGCTGGCCGCGCAGATCCATAGCCCGCTCCTCCTGCTGGGCCCGGCCGAGCCCCAACCGTCCCGTTAATCCACGTCAACGACGCGCAGCGCTGTCTGTGCGAGCGTCCTGGCCACGGCCGGACTGGCGCGCCTGACCCTGGACCAGATTGGGATTGGAGTGAACGTGAACGGAGCGCCCGAGCAGGTGGTTTCGCGGGTTCGCGAAGCAATCATGAGCGAAAGCCGCCTGCGCGCCCAGCACCGGCGTGTCAGCCTTGCGCTGCGGGACGGCACGCTGACATTGGAGGGCGAGGTCGATACGCTGGCTTCGAAGAAGCTCACCTTGGAGAGGGCTGCCGGCGTACCCGACATCGACGGCATAATCGACCGGCTGCACGTCGCGCCGGCCCAGCCCATGACCGACGGCGAGATCGGCGCCCTGATGCGCGAGGCGCTGCTGCAGGAACCGGCCTTTTCGGAATTCCGGCTGACCGGGAACGACGGAGAAACCGGGGATGTGGACCGAGCCGAGGCGCCGGGTTCGATCAGCTTCCAGGTTTCTGACGGCGTGATCACGCTGAACGGTTCCGTGCCAGGGCTGGACTACAAGCGCCTGGCCGGGGTCCTGGCCTGGTGGATCCCGGGCAGCCGAGACGTGATCAACGGCATCGCCGTGGAGCCTCCCGAGGAAGACAGCTTCGACTCGATCGCCGAGGCGGTGCGGCTGGTCCTGGAAAAGGACCCGTTCGTTGACGCCGCCCAACTGCGGGTGGGTGTCCGCGGCCGAGTCGTGACGCTCGCCGGCGTCATGCCCAGTGAACCGCAGCGGCATATGGCCGAGATGGATGCGTGGTATGTTTTCGGCGTCGACAACGTCGTGAACAATATCGAGGTCCGTCGCTAGCCGGCAGACGCCGCCCATGCCATCCAGTGCTGCAGAGGACGCCGCGCTCGCCTACGCGGCGCGCGGCTGGTCGGTCGTTCCCATCGCTGCGGGAACCAAGCGACCGCAAACGAAGTGGGAGCCGTATCAGAGCGCGCGGCCGACGGCTAACGAGATCCGCCGTTGGTTCGCCAAGTGGCGGGACGCCGGCGTCGCCATCGTCACCGGCCAAGTGTCCGGATTGATCGCCCTGGATGTGGATCCCCGCCACGGTGGCGCCAAGAGCCTGGCCGATCTGGAGCGGCGATACGGACCCTTGCCGGAATCGCCGGAAGTGGAAACGGGCGGCGGCGGCCGTCACATCTATCTGCAGCATCCCGGCCCACCGCCGATCCGCAATCGCGTTGGCCTAGCGCCCGGGCTCGATATCCGCGGTGACGCCGGCCTGATTATCGCCCCGCCCTCGATCCATCCCTCGGGGCAAGCCTATCGCTGGCGCCCCGGACACGGTCCGGCCGACCTGGCCCCGGCGGCCGTGCCCGCCTGGCTTCTGGCCCTCCTGGAGGCCAGCGCCGCCCACCCGGGTCACCCGGTCAGCCACTGGCGCGCCCTCGTGACCCAGGGTGTCGGCGAAGGCGAACGCAATGCGACCATCGCCTCGCTCGCCGGTCATCTGTTTTGGCACGGGGTCGATCTGGAGGTGGTACGGCAGCTGTTGCTGGCGTGGAATGCCACCCGCTGCCAGCCGCCGCTGGATCCTGACGAGGTCTCGCGGACGGTCGACAGTATCCGCCGAACCCACGACAGGCAGCGCGGCGGGCCGGATTAGCGTAAGGGCCTAGCCCGCGAGCCGCGCCTCGTCGGTATGCAGGTGCCTGATCAGCGGACAGGAGCTCAGAAAACTCTCGGCATTGAGATTGGCCAGGTCGGCCAGACGGTCCGCGTCGTAGATCGTCAGCTTGCCATGGCGCAGCGCCAGGATGCCCTCGCTCTTCATGGCGCTGAGCATGCGGCACACATGGACCGAACTCAGCCCGACGGCGTCCCCGATGTCGCCCTGAGTGAGTGGCACGGCCATCGTGTCGCCGGCCTCAGGCTGGCGCATGTTGAGCCGGAGGAAGAGCTCGTAGAACAGATAGGCGACCCGTTCGATGGCGGTTTTCCGGGCCACCGAGGTGATGAGCTGCCGGGTCTGCATGTTTTTCCAGACAAGGTAATCGTTGATCCGGTGCATCAAGTCGGGCTGGTTGACCAGAACCGGCGACGCCGTGGCGCGATCGACCGTGCAGAGGGTGACGTTGCAGACCGCCTCGGCCGCGTGATCCAGTTCGTCCTTGGGGTCGGCCGTGTAGCCGATGATATCGCCGGGCAAAGCAAAACCAACATTCTGCCGCCGCCCGTCTTCCAGCAGCACATAGAGGCAAACCCAGCCCGACGAAACGATATAGAAACTCTGGCTGACCTCGCCCTGGTAATAGATCTCTTCGCCCTTGGTGGCCGCGCTGCGATGCCTGACCAGGGCCGCGATGGCTTCCTGGTGATCGCTTTGCAGGTTCTGCGGATTGAGCGGGCAGCCCGACCGGCAGTTCGAACAGGCATCCAGATTGAACGTGGAGATGACATTTCGCGGCATCAGTTCGTCCCCTGCGTCGTCGCCCCGGTTCGGGGCCGGATGTTTCCTCCAGACCTATTTGTATTATTCTTAATACATTTCTTCTACGTCGTTATGCACGGGCGGATTTTCAAGTTGAATCTCCTTCCCGATCCAGATCCGCTACCGCTCACCCGGCTACACCCCGGACAGATGGCCGGTCTTGAGGTAGTAAATGCACCCCTCCTCGCTCGACTGGGCATGGCTGCTACCCGGCGGATAACGAACCCAGCTTCCGGTCTCGAATGTTCCATGCACGTCGCGGAACGATCCGTCGAGCACAAAAATCTCCGCACCGGCGCCGTGGTCGTGCGGCGCTATGGCGGTTCCGGGGACCATGCGGACGAGCTGCATGGTCTCGGGGTAGCCGTCCTCGCGATACAGCGGAACGATCGACAGGCCCGGTGTGCCGGTCTCCTGCCAGACGGCCTTCGTAGTGTCGAGCGCCAGTTTCTGTCGCTCCAGACCGGGATACTGCCGCAATTTCACGAACAGGATACATCCTTCCCGGGAGAAGGGCGCGTGGCTGAAGCCCTCCGGATTGAGCAAGTAGGCGCCTTTCGGATAGTCGCCATGCTCGTCAGAAAACACGCCGTCCAGAACCAGGATCTCCTCGCCGTCGGGGTGCGGATGCGAGGGAAACGCGCTGTCGGCGTCATAGCGGACGACCGACGTGACCCTGCTGGTCTCGGACGGCCCGGCAAGATCCAGGCGTTTACGCCAGACGCTGGGGCTGGGGCTCGCCTGCCAGTCGGCGCGCGCGGTGTGCTCGATAGCCAGTTCGCTGAAGTCCGCGTTCACGGTTGCATCCGACAAAACTCGTCTCCCCTTTGGTATGGACCGGGCCGCCCCTTCCCTGGGCTACCACCATGCCCTGAAACTGCGTCGCCTCAAACCGCGTTCAAGGGGAGTTTCAGATAGGAGACGCCGTTCTCTTCCGGCGGCGGGAACCGTCCAGCCCGCATATTTACCTGTACCGACGGCAACAGAAGCGCCGGCATGTCCAGCACCTTGTCCCGCTCGGTCCGCAGCTTCACAAACTCCTCTTCGCTGATGCCGTCATGGACGTGAACGTTGCGGGCGCTTTCTTCGGCAACCGAGGTTTCCCAGGCATACTGGTCCCGCCCCGGTGCCTTGTAGTCGTGGCACATGAACAGACGCGTTTTTGGCGGCAGCGCGAGGATCCGCCGGATCGAGCGATACAAAGTCGCGGCATCGCCACCGGGAAAGTCGGTTCGGGCGGTGCCGAAGTCCGGCATGAACAGCGTGTCGCCTACAAACGCGGCGTCTCCGATGACATAGGTAATGCAGGCCGGCGTATGGCCGGGCGTGTGCATGACCTGGACCGGCATCTCGCCGACCAGAAACGTGTCGCCATCCGAGAACAGGTGATCGAACTGGGACCCGTCGGTCGGGAAGTCTTCTTCGGCGTTGAAGATGCCCTTGAAAACGTCCTGAACGTCGGTGATATGCGTCCCGATGGCGCTCTGCCCGCCAAGTTTCGCCTTTAGATAAGGCGCCGCGCTCAAGTGATCGGCATGGGCATGGGTCTCCAGGATCCAATCGACGCGCAAGCCCTGCTCCCGAATATAGGCGATCACCGCGTCGGCCGATTGCGTGGCTGTGCGTCCCGATTTCGGGTCGTAATCCAGGACGGAGTCGATGATGGCGCAATGAGGGCCGTCCGGTTCGGTCACCGCGTAGGATACGGTGTATGTAGCTTCATCAAAGAATGCCTTGACCCTCGGCTGCATCGCAATCCTCCTGAAACGCCAAACGGCAGGGCGCGATCAATTAGGCCCGTCTGCCGCAATTCCGTCTTGACAATATATTCAAATCTTCATACCTTTGCAAGTATGAAGATGCAGGAAATGGAGCAGACGGCCGAAATGGTCAGCGACCTGATGAAGGTGCTGTCCAACAAGAACCGGCTTCTGATCCTCTGCCAGCTGGTGGAGGGTGAGAAATCCGTGGGCGACCTGGCCCGCCTGCTGCAGGTTCGCGACTCGGCGGTATCACAACAGCTCGCCCTTCTGCGCAAGGACGGGCTGGTGCGCGCCCGGCGCGATGGCCAGACGATCCACTACGCGCTGGCCAGGGGCGATGTGGCCCACCTGATGCAGTTCCTCTACGAAACCTATTGCGGCCAGACCGCGAAGTCCTGATCAGGAGTGCAAGATGACCGAGACGATACTCAAGGAAGTCGGCGCCAGAACGCTGGAAGGCTGGCTGAAACAAGACAAGGCCGTGCTGATCGATGTGCGCGAACCCGACGAATATGCCCGCGAGCACATTCCCGGCTCCCGTTTGGTTCCGCTTTCGGGATTTGATCCCAGCGACTTTCCAAGAGACCACGAGAAGATCGGCGTGTTCCATTGCAACAGCGGGACGCGCACCGAACAGGCGGCCAATCAGATCCTTCAGACCGGCTTTGCCGAGATCTATCATCTGGACGGCGGTATTCAGGGCTGGAAGAAGGCGGGGCTACCGATCAACCTGAACCGCAAGATGCCGATCAGCATCATGCGGCAGGTCCAGATCACGGCCGGCTCTTTTGTTGTCCTGGGGGTCGTGCTGGCGGTTCTGATTTCGCCATGGTTCATGGCGCTGAGCGCCTTCGTCGGCGCCGGTCTGGTATTTGCCGGAACGACCGGCCTCTGCGGGATGGCGAATTTTCTGGCCATGATGCCATGGAACCAGACGCTCAAAACGGCCCGGGTCACCCATACGACAAGCGCCTCAACCGCCTGACCGCCAACGACGCCTCGGACCCCACGCCGTCGGGGGCCGATGATCCATCTCAAGGACGGAATGCGCCCGCGCCGCCACAATGCGCGGGCGGACATGCAGGAGGCACCCCATGAGCAAGGACTACGAAGAGATCGCGAACACCCTCAGCCGCAAGATGAAAGAAGTCGGCAAAGGCAAGCCCGACGCTGTCGCCGCGTTCGGCCAGTTGGGAAAGGCGGTCTACGAAGATGCCGCGCTAACCCGGCGGCACAAAGAACTGATTGCGCTGGCGATCGCGATCACCGTGCGGTGCGACGGCTGTGTGGCCTTCCATGCCAAACAGTCTTTTGATGCCGGCGCGTCCCGGGATGAAGTGATCGACTGCATCGGTGTCGCTGTGCAGATGGGCGGCGGACCGTCCATGGTTTACGGCGCCGAGGCGCTCAGCGCCTACGACCAGTTCGCGGGGGGACGCTAACCTGACCGGTTTCGCGACACGGGTCGGTTTTTCTGATTCGGCAAAGACAGAGAGACGGAAAGAAACACCGCCGGGGACGTCGGTCCCCGGCGGTGCCTTGTTATTCGGGCCTTATTGCCAGCGCTTGATGATCTCTTCGTAAGCGATCGTCTCGCCCTGTGGCTTCTCGTTATCCAGTTTTGCTTTCGGACCATCCTCCCGGCCAAGCCAGGCTGACGGGTCCTGCTCTTCGTTCAAACGGGGACCGCAGCCGCCATAGACGTTGGCCGCTTCATCCGCCGCCTGCATACGGGCCATAACCTGGTCCATCTCGCTGGCGAGACGGTCCATGGCCTCCTGCGGCGTAAAGGCACCCGAGTTCACGTCGCCGATGTTCTGCCACCAGAGCTGTGCCAGCTTCGGATAGTCGGGGACGTTGATACCGGTCGGGGACCAGAGCACACGGTCCGGCGAACGGTAGAACTCGATCAGGCCGCCAAGCTTCGGCGCACGCTCGGAGAAGCTCTCATGCCGGACCGTGGAGTCGCGGATGAAGGTCAATCCGACATGGCTCTTGCGCACGTCGACGGTCTTGGAGACGACGAACTGCGCGTACAGCCAGGCTGCCTTCGCGCGGTCGACCGGCGTGGAGTTCAGGATCGTCCAGGAACCGGCGTCCTGGTAGCCGAGCTTCTGGCCTTCGTTCCAGTAGGGGCCGTGCGGGCTCGGCGCCATCCGCCATAGCGGATTTCCATCGTCGTCGACGGTGTTGTTGCCGTCCGACTTTGGCGCCACCATGGAGGCGGTGAAGGCCGTGTACCAGAAGATCTGCTGGGCCACGTTGCCTTGGCTGAGTGCCGGCAGCGACTGGTAGAAGTCATAACTGGCCGCGCCCGGAGGGGCGAACTTGCGGAGCCACTCGTCCCATTTCCGGATCGCATAGACCGATGCAGGGCCGTTGGTTTCGCCGCCACGGCTGACGCTGGCGCCGGCCGGGTTGCACGAACCTGCCTCCATACGGATCCCCCATTCGTCGATCGGAATACCGTTGGGCGACCCCTTGTTGCCGGTCCCGGCCATCGAAAGCCAGGCGTCGGTCATGCGCCAGCCAAGATCGGGCGCGCGCTTGCCATAGTCCATATGGCCATAGACGCGAACGCCGTCGATTTCCTTGACATGAACGCTGAAGAACTCGGAGATGTCTTCATAGGCCGACCAGTTGACCGGTACACCCAGATCGTAGCCATAGATCTCCTTGAACTGGGCTTGGAGGTCGGTCCGATCGAACCAGTCCTTGCGGAACCAGTAGAGGTTCGCAAACTGCTGATCCGGCAGCTGATAGAGCTTGCCGTCCGGGCCAGTGGTGAAGGACTTGCCCATGAAGTCGTCGACGTCGAGCATCGGATTGGTGACGTCCGCGCCGTCGCCGGCCATAAAGTCGGTCAGGTTGTAGGCCAGCTGAAGCCGCGAATGGGTTCCGATCAGATCCGAGTCGTTGATATAGGCGTCGTAGAGATTACGCCGCGTCTGCATCTGGGTCTGAACGGCCTGGACAACCTCGCCCTCGCCGAGGAGCTGATGGTTCACCTTGATACCGGTGATTTCCTCGAAAGCCTTGGTGAGCACCTCGGATTCGTAGGAATGCGTCGGGATCGTTTCCGACAGCACGTTGATCTCCATTCCAACGAACGGCTCGGCCGCCTTGATGAACCATTCCATCTCGGCAATCTGCTCGGCCCGTGACAGGACCGAGGGTTGAAACTCCTCATCAACCCATTTTTCCGCCGCGGCCATGTCGGCAGAGGCGGTACTCGCCCCGCACAACAAGCCCGCCGCGGCGGCTGTTGCCAGTAATTTTCTCATTATTTTCCTCCCTTGAGGTTGAGTATTGCCCGTTGTCCGGGCTCGAAGTGGGCTGCATGGGAGGTATCGCCTCCCACGCAGCAAACGTCGCCATCGCCCTTCTGCATAGTCGGCGCCGGAGTATCCGGAGCGAAGGCGAATTCCATCATGACCTCCTCTAGACCCAACGAAAGACCGCGAGGGCATAAAGAACCGAAATAATCGTGGCTCCCCAGAGCGGCCCGGAAGTCAGAGCCAGCCATGCAAGATGTATGTAGGCGCTGCCGAGCAGCGAAATGAACAGACGGTCACCTCTGGTCGTATCAAGTCCGAGCACACCATGACGTGGATCGCCCCCAGGGCGTTTCAACTCCCATACGCTCATACTGATCAGCAACAGCGCGATAACGGCGAAGAATGTCGCCGTCTGCCAGGTCCATGCCATCCAAGAAAGGCCCATAATCAAACCCTCCCCATCGCGAAGCCCTTAGCGATGTAGTTGCGGACGAAATAGATAACGATCGCGCCCGGAATGATCGTCAGGACGCCGGCTGCTGCCAGCAAACCCAACTCATAGCCTGAGGTGCTGGCGGTTCGCGTCATGACCGCGGCAATCGGCTTGGCCTCGACAGAGGTCAAGGTCTTGGCCAGCAGCAGTTCGACCCAGGAGAACATGAAGCAGAAGAACGCCGTGACGCCGATGCCGCTGCGGATCAACGGCATGAAGACCTTCGTGAAGAAACGCGGGAACGAGTAGCCGTCGATATAGGCGGTTTCGTCGATCTCCTTCGGGACACCGGAGATGAAGCCTTCGAGAATCCAAACCGCCAGTGGAATGTTGAACAGGCAGTGGGACAGAGCCACGGCCAGGTGCGTGTCGAACAGTTCCAGCGCTGAATAGAGCTGCAGGAAGGGAAGCGCAAATACCGCCGGCGGCGCCATGCGATTCGTCAGCAGCCAGAAAAACAGGTGCTTGTCCCCAAGAAAGCGGTAGCGCGAAAAGGCGTAGGCCGCCGGCAGAGCGAACGAGACCGAGATAATGGTGTTCAGCCCCACATAGATGATCGAGTTGATATAGCCACCGTACCAGGTCGGATCGGTGAAGATCTTGACATAGCTAGCAACCGTAAAGTCGGCCGGGAACCACGAGAACCCGCCCAAGATCTCGTTCGTGGTCTTGAACGACATGTTGATCAGCCAATAGATCGGCAACATCAGGAAGATGATGTAGAGCGTCGGCACCAACCATCGGCGGAGCTTCATTTCCGTTCTCCCCGCATGGTGATCGTATAGAACAACCAGCAGACCAGCAGCGTCATCAGGAAGTAGATGATGCTCATCGCCGCCGCGATCCCGAGGTTGAACTCACCCAGCGCGGCCTTGACCAGGTCGATCGAAAGCACGGTTGTCGTGTTGCCGGGCCCCCCGCCGGTCAGAACGAACGGCTCGGTATAGATCATGAAGCTGTCCATGAAACGCAGCAGGACGGCAATCGTGAGGACATGCCGCATCTTGGGCAACTGGATGTACCAGAACACCGCCCACCGCGACGCACCGTCGATCTTGGCGGCACGATAGAAATTGTCGTCGATCGACTGCAGACCGGCATAGGCCAGCAACACCACAAGCGAGGTCCAGTGCCAGACATCCATCAGGATGACCGTGAACCAGGCCGAGACCGGTTGCTGGGTAAAATCGTAGGGAATGCCGAGCCAGTTCAGTCCAAAGCCGAGCAGTCCGATGTCGGGCAATGCGTAGATGTTCCACATCGCCCCGACCACGTTCCAGGGTATCAACAGCGGCAGCGCCATCAGCACCAGACAGACGGAGGCCCAGGGACCCGATCTCGGCATTGTCAGGGCGATGGCAACGCCCAGCGGTATTTCGATCACCAGAATAGAACCGGTGAAAAATAACTGGCGCAGCAGCGAGGCGTGGAAACGCTCGGACGCCAGCACATCGCGGAACCAGCGGGAGCCTTCGAAAAAGAAGACGTTGTCGCCGAAGGTCTCCTGAACCGAATAGTTGACGACCGTCATCAACGGGACGATCGCGTTCAGCGCCACGATGAACAGCACCGGCAGGACCATGAACCAGGCGCGTTGATTGAGGGTCTTTTCCATTGATTTACGCCTGCCCCACTTGCGCTTTGCGTTCGTCGCTATCGACGATCCAGTCGTCGAGATAGACATGCGCCGATGCAGCGTCGAACGCGATCCGGTTCATCTCCGACGAAATGACGGCATCTTCCGAGAGAACCGCGTTGACCTCGATTCCCTCGAAGTCGGCACGGATGATCTTGTATCGTCCAACGTCCTCGATCCGCCTTATTTGGATGGGCAACCCCTCGTCGCCGGACGAAAGCCTGGAATATTCCGGCCGGAATCCGATCGCCGTCTCGCCGCCGCCAAGGCCGCTGAAATGCCGTCCTAGATTGATTGCGTGACCATTGACGATGGCGTTCGCGCCATCAATCTTCGCCGGCAAGACATTCATCCCCGGCGAGCCGATGAAGTAACCGACGAATGTATGCGTCGGCCGCTCGAACAGTTCCTGCGGCGCCCCGACCTGCAAGATGCGGCCGTCATGCATGACGACGACCTGGTCGGCGAATGTCAGCGCCTCGTTCTGGTCGTGCGTGACATAAACGAGGGTCAGTTTGAACCGTTCGTGAATCTCTTTCAGTTTGCGGCGCAGCTGCCATTTCATGTGCGGGTCGATAACCGTGAGCGGTTCGTCGAACAGGATTGCAGCGACGTCCGACCGCACCAAGCCGCGGCCGAGCGAGATCTTCTGTTTTGCGTCTGCCGTCAGGTTACGGGCGCGGCGCTGCAACTCCTCCGTCAGATCCAGCATGTCCGCGACGGCCCTGACCTGGCGGTCCACGTCGGCCGCCGGCACCCGCCGATTTCGCAGGGGGAAGGCCAGATTGTCGTAGACCGTCATGGTGTCGTAGATGACCGGGAACTGAAAAACCTGGGCGATGTTGCGCTGTTCGGTGGGCAGCGCGGTGACGTCGCGATCGTCGAAGATCACCCGACCCTGCGTCGGCACCACCAGCCCGGATATCACGTTCAGCAAGGTCGTCTTGCCGCAGCCGGAGGGTCCCAAAAGCGCATAGGCCCCGCCGTCCATCCATTCATGGTCCATCGGCTTCAAGGCATAGCTGCTGAGGTCGGAACCACCTCCCGAATAGCTGTGTCCGATACCCTCGAAACTGATCCGTGCCATGATTCTTCCTAGCTCGCTTCCATCAACGCGACATCGTCGGATGGCGCGGCGGCAAGCGTCCCGTCCTCGCCGAAGGCGAAGAGGTGGCGCGGATTCATGTGCAGTGTCACGTCCTCGCCAAGCGCAAATGTGTGCACGCCCTCTTCCTGAGCGACCCAGACGATGCCGTTGTGGGAGGTGTGAATGAACGTTTCCGAGCCGTTGATCTCGGAAAGCTCGACCGTGCCGGATATCTCGACATCGTCGGCCGCGCCGCGGGCGACAAAAAGGTGGCCGCAGCGGATTCCGAACGAGTAGGGCCCTTCTGTCAGAGTCGTAAGATGGCGGGTCAGCGGAATGCGCAGCGACTCTCCCAAGATGGCCACTTGCCCCTCCACGCGGCCCAGAATCAGGTTCATCGGCGGGTCGGAGAAAACTTCGCCAACCCGAACGCTGGCCGGATTTTTGAACACTTCCGCCGTACGGCCCGATTGCAGGATGCGCCCGGCATCCATCACGATCGTACGACCACCCAGCATCAACGCTTCCAGCGGCTCTGTAGTGGCATAGACGACGATGGCGGCCCGCCGTTCGAATATGTGCCCAAGCTCCGTTCGCAACTGCTCGCGCAGCTTGAAGTCCAGATTGACCAGCGGTTCGTCCAGCAGGAGCAGACTGGCGTCCTTAACCAAGGCCCGGGCAAGCGCGGTCCGCTGTTGCTGGCCACCGGACAGCTCCGCCGGCAGGCGATCGAGCAGACCGTCGATCCGCAGCATGGACGCCGTTTCGCGGACCTGGCGATCGATGTCAGACGACGGCAAGCCCGCCCGTCGCAGCGGCGATGCGATATTCTCGTAAACCGTGAAAGACGGATAGTTGATGAACTGCTGGTAGACCATGGCGACGCTGCGCCGGCGGACGGATACGCCGGTGACATCCGCATCATTTTCCATCAGTCGGCCGGACGTGGGTTGGTCAAGCCCCGCCATGATCCGCATCAGCGATGTCTTGCCGGCCGTCGTTGGCCCGAGCAGGATATATGGCTCGCCCGGCTCCAGCTGAGTCGAGACGTCGTAAAGGTAAGGCTTGCCACCGACCACCAGGTCGACATTTTCCAGGGCGAGAGTCATTGGGCAGGCACCTTTTGCGTGACCGGCCGGCTGTCACGACTGGTCAGCCACTGGGCAAGTCGGGCCTGGGTTTCCGGTTCGGTGTGCAGCCCCATCTTTGAGCGACGCCACATCATGTCGTCGGCGGTGCGCGCCCATTCCTTTTCCATCAGATAGATCGCTTCGGCTTCGGTGAAGCCGCCGCCGAAATCCTGGCCAAGCTCTTCCATCGACTTGGCGCCGCCCAGGATCGCCTCGATGCGCGTGCCGTAATTCCGCGCCAGTCGCCACGCCACATCATCCGGCAGCCAGGGATGCGCGGCCCTGACCCGGTTCAGGAAGCCGTCGAAGTCGGCATCCGGGATATCGCCGCCTGGAAGATGCGCAGAGGCCGTCCAGCCGGACGGATCGAATTCCAGATAGGGCTGAAGCTTCTCCATGACTTGTTCGGCCAGCTTGCGGTAGGTGGTGAGCTTGCCGCCGAAAACGTTCAACAGGGCGGCCTTGCCGTCCGGCCCGGGATCCAGATCCAGCACGTAATCCCGGGTAACTGCGGATTTGCTCTTGGAATCGTCGTCGAACAGCGGCCGGACGCCGGCATAACTCCACACCACATCGCCGGGTGAGATCTGGCGTTCGAAATAGGCATTTATGGATTCGCAGAGATAGGCGGTTTCGTTGGCGGAGATGCCGACACCGTCCAGCGAACCCTCGAAGTCCTCCTCCGTCGTGCCGACCAGCGTGAAATCCCGCTCATAGGGAATAGCAAAGACGATCCGCCGGTCTTCGTTCTGGAAGATGTAGGCCTGGTCGTGATCGAACAGCCGGGGCACGACGATATGGCTGCCCTTTACCAGCCGCAGGCTCTGCGTCCGGTTGACGCTGATGCGGTTCTCAAGCACCGACGAGACCCAGGGGCCGGCAGCGTTGACCAGGACGCGGGCCCGTACCGTTTGATCCTCGCCCGAATCGGCATCCCTGAGCACCAGCGACCAGTGGTCGTCCTCCCGCCGAGCCGATAGGCATTCCGTCCGGGTGAGGATCTCCGCGCCGCGTTCGGCCGCATCCATCGCCGTAAGCGCAACCAGGCGGGAGTCCTGGACCCAGCAATCCGAATAGACGAACGCCTTGTTGAACCCGGGTTTCAGCGGCGCGCCCGCCTCGTGACGGCGAAGATCGATGCCGTAGGAACCCGGCAACAGTTCGCGGCCGCCCAGATGGTCGTACATGAACAGGCCAATCCGGATCATCCAGGCCGGGCGCAGTCCCTTCAAATGGGGCAGGACGAAACGCAGGGGCCAAATGATATGCGGCGCGGCGCGCAACAGCACCTCGCGTTCCTTCAGCGATTCACGCACCAGGCGAAACTCGTAATATTCGAGGTATCTCAGGCCGCCGTGGATGAGTTTGGTGCTGGTTGAAGACGTGCCGCTGGCAAGATCGCCTTTTTCGCACAACAAGACAGAGAGGCCACGGCCAACGGCATCGCGAGCGATTCCGCAACCGTTGATGCCCCCGCCAATGATCGCGATGTCGAAGGTCTCACCAGTCGACATCGGCCGTCCCCCCTGCGCCGTTCGGTCGTTTGGTCCGGCAATTCAAGGCATTCGCCCCGCCGTGCTTTGGTTGCCATTGTGAGAGCTACAGAACGAATCGGCAATACGAAAAAAAACGCCAAAATTCGAAAAAAACCGAAAACCGCTAGGTCGGCGCTAACGCTGTGCATCGAAGGAAACGACGTCCCCGCCCTGCCTGTCCGCGTTCGCGGTGTCGGCGCCCAGGTCGGCCGTCGCAGCAACCGTGACACCATTGTCGGCACAGACCTTCGCCAGCTGCGGCGACGCCAGCTCGTCGGTGAAGAATGTGTCGATCTGTGAGATGTGGCCGATCCGGACCGGCGCACTGCGATCGATCTTGAACTTGTCCGCCACCAGGAAGACCTGGCGGGAATTGGCGATTATCGCCTGGGCGACGCGCACCTCACGATAGTCGAAATCCAGCAGGGTCCCGTCTTCATCGATCGCCGAAGTTCCGATGACCGCGTAATCCATCTTGAACTGGTCGATCAGGTCGATCGTTGCCTCGCCGATGATACCGCCGTCGATCCGGCGCAGAAGACCGCCTGCCACGATGACATCGATATTGGGGTTCTCCAGCAGGATGTTGGCGACGTTCAGGTTGTTGGTGATCACCAGCAGGTCCTCGTGCTGCAGCAACGCGCGCGCAACCGCCTCCGTGGTCGTACCGATATTGATGAACAACGAGCAGCCGTTCGGGATCTTCGAGGCGGCGAGTTGTCCGATCAGCCGTTTTTCCTGCGACGCGATCGATCGTCGCGCTTCGTAACCGACATTCTCCACACCGGACGCCACCATGGCCCCGCCATGCACGCGCCGCAGAAGTTTCTGCGAACAGAGCTCATTGATGTCCTTGCGTATGGTCTGGGGCGTCACGGCAAATCGCGCGGCCATGTCGTCCACCCGGACATGGCCCTGGGTCCTCGCCACCGCCAGGATATCCCGTTGTCGAATGCTCAGCGTATGCATCACCCCAATTGCCTGTGGCTGCGCCGAAGCCGTTGTCGCGCTTCTTGCTGCGAGTCTAGACCTGCAAACGCGGCGCTCGCAAGGCCGACAGGATCAAGACTGCGTGGCCCAGGCTCCATAACCGACAACCTGCGCCTTCGGGCCGGCGGTGTCGCCCGAGTTGCGCAGATCGAGCCGATCCAGCCTGAGCCCCAGCGCGCCGCACCGGGTCAGCAGACCGGCAATTCCCAGGAATCCACACGCGCCCTCGCCGTTCAGGTGTGCAATGTCGCCGGACTCGATGGCATCGGCCGTCGCTCTGTCCAGTGCCTGGGCGTCATAGTAGTCATGGTAATGGCTGAGGTCCGAACTGATGACGATCAGCGTCTCCGCTCCGCCCCAGACCATTTCCAGGACGCCGGCCACCTCGGCCGGTGTCGACTCGCCCACCGCCAGCGGCATCAGCCGGAAGTCACCGAGCGTGCACTGCAGGAAGGGTAACTGAACCTCCAGGCTGTGCTCGCGACGGTGCGGAGCGTCGTCGACGGTGACCTGCGGCAACGCCCTGAGGCTTTCGATGGCGTCCCGGTCCAGCGGCACCGGTCCAAGCGGCGTTTCGAACCGCTCGACGGTGGGCACCGCGAGGCCGCGGATGTAGGCGAAGTGCGATGGACCGACCAGCACGACCCGCTCGATGTGTCTGTCGAGCGAGCGAAGCGCCGCATAGGCGCGGGCAGCGACCGGCCCGGAGTATATGAAACCCGCGTGGGGGACGATGAGGGCCTTGGGCGCAAGGCCGGCGCCGGCATGCCGGCCGGCGTCTTCCAGGTAGGCATCGACAACGGCCCGCAATTCCGTTGGATCATCGGGATAGAAACTGCCGGCCACCGCTGCGTGCCTGGTGGCTGTCATGGTCAGGCCTCCAATGATGGTCGATGGTTTGACCTCGATTATTGCGTTCCCGCCCGTTTGCGCCAATATCCCAGGTCAAGATGAGCGAAAACCTGGTCCAAGGCCCGGCGGCGCGCTACTGGCACGTCCTGGAAGACGGCCGGATCCAGTGCGACCTTTGCCCCCGCTATTGCCATCTCCGCGATGGACAGCGCGGCCTGTGTTTCGTGCGCGGCCGGGCCGGCGACTCGCTCGTGCTGACGACATACGGTCGGTCATCGGGCTTTTGCATCGACCCGATCGAGAAGAAGCCGCTGAACCATTTCATGCCGGGAACGCCGATCCTGTCATTCGGCACGGCCGGCTGCAACCTCACCTGCAAGTTCTGCCAGAACTGGGACATCTCCAAGGCCCGCGAGTTCGACAGGCTCACCGCGCAGGCAACGCCGGAGGCGATCGCCGACGCGGCCGAACGGTCGGGCTGCCGTTCGATCGCCTACACCTACAACGACCCGCTCATCTTCCTGGAATATGCGGTCGATGTGGCCGCGGCTTGCCACGAGCGCGGCATAAGGTCGGTCGCGGTGACCGCCGGTTACGTCTGCGACGAGCCGCGACGGGAGTTTTTCCGCCACATGGATGCCGCCAACATCGACCTCAAGGCATTTACCGAAAGCTTCTATCGGCGGCTGTGCAGCGGCTCGCTCACGCCCGTCCTGGAAACGCTGGACTATCTCAAGCACGAGACGGACGTCTGGTTCGAGATCACCACCCTGTTGATCCCGGGCGAAAACGACTCCAATCGGGAACTGCAGGGCCTTGTGCGCTGGATCGCCAAACATCTGGGTCCCGATGTGCCGCTGCATTTCACCGCCTTCCATCCGGATTGGAAGATGAGGGATACGCTGCCAACGCCATCCGAAACGCTGTTGCGCGCCAGAGCAGCCGGCCTGGAGGCGGGGCTTCGTTACGTCTACACCGGCAACGTCCACGACGAGGCGTCGCAGAGCACCTACTGCCATGGTTGCGGCAGCAAGCTCATCGGGCGGGACTGGTACGAACTGACCGCGTGGAACCTTGACCCACAGGGGCGCTGCAACAACTGCGGAACACGGTGTGCCGGTGTGTTCGAGGGCACGCCCGGGTCCTGGGGCCCCCGCCGCGCGCCGATAAAGATATGAAAAGTGTCGGTCGAACTCGATGCAAGCACAGGTATGTAACGGCCTCTTCGCGACAACAGTCGCGCTCGCAATGCTTGAGGTGCGCCGATATTCGTGGCACTAGTCGAGCACCGAAATCCCATTGCTGAATCGTCAGCTATGTGCCGCGCGGCAAGGAATTACCAATCACCGACAATGCGGATTTATTGGGGCGGTTCATATTGCCATCCGCCTTGCAGGGTCATTTGTTGACTGCAGAGAACGTTAGGCCATGAAAGAGAGCTTGCCATCATGTTTCGTGGTTTGATGACGCGCCTTCTAACCAAGAACCTCTATCTCGAAGCTTTGGACAGACTTCAGTGGCTACGAAAGTTCGAATACGCACCATTTGCCGATGTACCAACATTGACCGCCTCCGATTACTTCGATCTGGCGAAGAATGCATCAGTTCGAGTCTTTCCCGAGATTGACAGTTTCGAGGAGAAATACGGCTTCAGGATTGACAAGGATTGGCTCGATGAACTTGCCCTCCACACAGTGGTTGGTGTGCAGAAAAAAGGGCAGATCAACTACACGAACGGGCGCGTTCTGTACGCCGCAATACGACAGTATCTTGAATCCACCAATGGGCCGATAACGATCCTTGAATCAGGAACCTCAAGAGGCTTTTCAGCCATTTGCATGGCAAGAGCAGTCAATGACTCAAGCAAGAATGCAAGGATATTGACCATAGATCCCTTGCCGGTCAAAAGAGACATATTTTGGAACTGCATTGATGACCTTGAAGGCAAGAAGACCCGTCTCGAACTGTTGAATAGGTACGCTCAATACCTTCAGTACATTATCTTCTTTGAAGGAAAGACAGTAGAGCTTTCACGTTTCGAAATTCCGCGTATTGGATTCGCTTTCTTGGACGGTGCTCATACGTACCACAATGTGATGGAAGAGGTATGTTATGTGAGCGAGAGGCAGCAGAAGAACGATGTAATACTGTTCGATGATGTGACGCCCGGCTACTACAAAGGGGTCGCAAAAGCGGTCAAAGAAACCGAGACCAGCTTTCCGTATACCGTCTCATACTTCAGCAGCGAGGAATCCAGAGGGTTTGCTCTGGCAGTCCACGATTAGGACGGGCGGCCCTGGCGGAAACCGAGGTCCAGAAATCAGTTCTTTCTATCTATACAATCGTGTGTGGAACTCGTCGTTCTGTGCACATCATCGCCTTGATGTGCATCGAACCGCATCCTCAGATACTATGCGCGCGGATCGAGCATGACCGCCTCGTAGGTGGCGACGGAACCCTCCAAGCTGTAGTTCCGGGCGCGGTTCCGTAAGCGGTCGCGGGCCGGCGGGTCATCCAGCGTTGCCCGGATCGCCGCCGCCATGCCTGCGGCATCGCCGACGGGCACGAGACTGCCGAAACGGCCGTTTTCCAGGATCTCCATCGGACCGCTGGGGCAGTCCGTGCTGACCACGGGACAGCCGCAAGCCATCGCCTCGATCAGGACGTTGGGAAGCCCCTCCCAGGCAGACGACAGCACGAAAACCGAAGCCCGGCTGAAAAAGGCATAAGGGTTGGTCACGTGGCCGGGTAGATCGACCTCATCCTTAACGCCGAGTTCGGCTGCCAGCGCCTGCAGGCGTGCCCGACCTTCGCCCTCGCCCAGGATCACCAGCCTTGCGGGCTTTTCTTGGATCAGTTCGGCGAACGCCCGCAACAGCGTCTCGAAGTCTTTCTGGGGCTTCAGCTTGCCCGCAGCCACGATTACCGGCCGGTCCGCTGCCTCGCCGAGCCAGTCGTGCCCGACGGCCTCCTTTGCAAGCTCCAGAAGTTCAGGCCGATAGACAGGATTGTATATCGTCTTGAATCGGGTCGAAGGCAGGCCTGTCCACTGCACCGCGTCGGTGCGCACGCCGTCTGACACCACGACGATCCGGTCAGCCAGCGGATAAAAACTCTGCATCAGAACGGGTACCTCCCGCATGCGCCGCGACTTCGCCCGGCTCACCGACTGGGTGATGTTGTTGCGAATGCTGATGAGAATACTGGTCCGACCGGTACCGAGCTGTTTTGCCAGCAACAACGACAGACAGGGATAAGGCAGAAAAGCAAGGACAGCTGTCGGATGCTGCCGTGCGATGTACAGGCGCAGTGCGCTCAGTGGTGGCCGCCGGTTGTAGAGAAAACGGCTGAAAGCCGTCAGGAAACCCGGAAGCCGGGCGCGACCGGGGCGCAAGCCCGGCGCGAGATTTCTCGCCAGGCTCAAAACCATCGCCAGGGCTTCGATGACCGGTCGTCGCTGGCCACCCTTCAGCTGGACGATCGACACCGATTCCGGAAGGTCCTCCAGCAGGTGGCCTTTTGTGTCTTCCAACAGCAGATCGACCGTGTGTCCGCGGGCGGCGAGCCCGCGCGCAATATTGACGACGACCCGCTCGGTTCCCTGGCCCGATCGGACAGATCGCATGTACAAGGCCAGGCGCTTTGACGGGCGCGCTCCATCTTCCCGCAAACCTGCGGGGGTCACTTCGTTTTCGACAATATCCGACATTGCTCAGTGTTTTTCGCTGCCGCGCTTATAGGGAGGCGCACGCATCCATACAACTGCTTCGAGGCGCATTGGCGACTGTCGGGTTGAATCTGTGTCGGTCAATCCCGATCGGATGAACCGCCAGTCGCAAAGGTCTGGCCGTGAAATCAAGGCGATTGCAAGCCCGGTCGGTTTGTGATTTCTGCCAGCCCGAAGTGTGCACAGCAGCGGTACGAGCCCACCACGATGAGAAATATCACGAAGGTCCTTTTGGTGAATATAGCGCTCATCGCCGTGGTGATCGTCTGCTTGGAGCTGGTTTTCGGGTCCTGGCTGAATCCGGCGCAGCTGAACCGTCTCAACATCACCCGCAACTACCAACGAACCTACGATGTGTCGGCCCTCTACGAATGGGACCGGAAGACGGTGACTTATACCCGCGATGCATTTGGCTTGAGAGGCTCCTACGCAAGTCCGGGCGACATCGACATATTGACCGTCGGCGGCAGTACCACCGACCAGCAATTCATCAGCGACGGTTACACCTGGCAGGACGTCGCGCAGGATGCCTTCGCCAGGGCGGGAACGACGGTCGTCTTTGCCAATGCGGGCATCGATGGTCAATCCACCTACGGACACCTTAAGAATATCGACTGGTGGTATCCCCACATTCCGGACCTGAAGCCATCCTTCATCCTGTACTACGTGGGTATCAACGATTTTTACCGCGAGGACGACAACTACTATGACGGATTGATGCGGGTGGACCATCCGGTCAAACAGATCCTTCAGGACCGGAGCGCCATCTATCATCTGGTCCGGACGCTGAAGGGCGCCCACAAGGCGAGCCTGATCGACAAAATCAGCCACAGGTTGATTGATTTTGACAACCTCGATTGGACCGATCGCGCATTGATCGAGGATCATCGCGGGCTCATGAGCCGGAGGCTCGAGGACTACGCGGCGCGGCTCGAGGCCCTTATCGACGAAACCCGACTCCTGGGCGCCACACCGGTTTTGGTAACCCAGCCGACGCGCATGTACCGAATCAATGGCGGCAAGACCACCGGCGTAGCGGAATCCAAAGAGTACGAAGGCGCCGCTTACAACGGCGTCGACTTCTACGCGATGATGGGACTCCTCAATGGCGTCACCATGACGGTCTGCCGCGCGCGCGATGCGATCTGCATCAACCTGGCGAAGGATCTGGAGCCGTTGCTGGAAGACCGGGATTTCTACGATTTCTTCCACATGACACCGGCGGGAGAGCGGAAGATCGGTCTCTATCTCTACGAACAACTGCGGCCCCACCTTTCGTGACCTTACCCGGTCGCCGAGCCGGCACACGATAGGGAACCGAACCATGCAGGCGCCGTCCGCCTGGAAAAGCCGTGCTGACAAACGGTGGCGGCAGGGGTAAATCGGGGTGGGACGAAGACCCGGGTCCAGGTTCGTGGATCCGGCAGATCGAATACTTTTCTTGGGATATCAATGCCTTGTGCGGTGTCGCGGGATACCTAGACCGAAGCAATTCGGCCGATCCGACAATGATGGAACAGTTGGTCCGTCGGATGTCGCAAGCGATTCGTCATCGTGGTCCGGATGCGAACGGCGTCTGGGTCGACGCGATGCGCGGAGTCGCTCTCGGTTTCCGGCGCCTGGCCATCATCGATCTGAGCGAGACCGGCAATCAGCCGATGTTGTCGCATTCGGGTCGGTACACAATCGTATTCAATGGCGAAGTATACAATTTCCGCGAGATGCGTGCCGAGCTCGAGGCCGAAGGAGCCTCATTCCGGGGCACTTCCGATACAGAGGTATTGCTGACTGCGATTGAGCATTGGGGCATTGAACCAGCGATCCAGCGGGCCAACGGCATGCTGGCATTCGCCCTGTGGGACCGCGAAACCGGCAGCCTCACCCTTGCACGCGACAGAACCGGCAAGAAACCGCTCTATTACGGTTGGTCAAACGGCGTGCTGCTGTTTGCATCTGAACTCAAAGCAATCCGCCAGCACCCAGCCTTCTCGGGCAGCTTGAACCGAGACGCCATTGCTCAGTTGGTGCGCTTTGGTTGGATCCCAGCCCCGCATTCCATCTATCGCGAGATTCGCAAGTTGCCGCCTGGCACCTACCTGACGGTCAGGCCGGAAACCGAGCCGGACGGAGCAACGCCCCGTCCATATTGGCAAGCAAAGCAACATGTGGAGCAGAGCGCGACAACCCCATTCGCTGGCGGTTATGACCGTGCCGTCCAGACTCTGGATGAGCTTCTGAGATCGTCCGTAGGGCAACGCATGATAGCCGACGTCGACCTCGGCGCGCTGCTTTCGGGGGGCATCGACTCCACAATCGTGGTGGCGATCATGCAGTCGCTCGCCGATCGGCCCGTCCGAACCTTCACCATCGGTTTCCACGACAAACGTTACGACGAAGCGGCCCATGCAAAACGCATCGCGGCGCACCTGGGAACCGACCATACCGAGCTTTACGTCTCTCCGGACGATGGTCTCGACGTCATCGCGAGGCTTCCGTCGATGTTCGATGAGCCGTTTGCCGATAGTTCCCAGATACCCACTTTTTTGGTGTCTCAATTGGCCGTCAGGTCGGTCAAAGTCGCCCTCTCTGGGGACGGCGGTGACGAGTTGTTCGCGGGCTACAAACGCTATCAGGAATGCCTGTCGGCTTGGCATTCATGGGGCGAGTTGCCGACGGCAATTCGCCAAGCGGGCGCCGGGGCTCTAACCGCGCTAAGTGCGGCATCCTGGCGACTGAGCGGCAGTCTTCCAAATGCTCAGGCCGATATGCCGTCGTGGCGGCGGTTCGGCTCGACTTGGAAAAAAACCGCACACCATCTCATTGCGGAATCGCCGAGGGACCTGCTGGCACGCATGCTGGCCCACGCGGAGACGCCAGACAGCATCGTGCCGGGCGCTCAACCGCTCCGAACTGTCCTCAACGATCCTGACAGCTGGGCCGCGGTGGACGACCCGTTGCTGGGCCTGATGCATATGGATTTCATCGGCTATCTTCCCGATGACATCCTGGTCAAAGTGGATCGGGCCAGCATGGCCGTCAGCCTGGAGGCCCGGGCACCACTGCTGGACTACCGCATCGCCGAGTTTGCCTGGTCATTGCCGGTCGACATGCGCGTGGACAAGGCCGGCGGCAAGCGGATCCTGAAGTCCGTCCTCGCCCGCTACGTACCGGCGGAACTGTCGGAAAGGCCCAAGCAGGGGTTTTCCGTACCGGTGGCCGACTGGTTGCGCGGACCGTTACGGCCATGGGCGGAGGACCTGCTCAGCCCGGCCCGGTTGCAGCGCGATGCTGTGTTCGACGCCCCCATGGTTCGCCGCCTGTGGGACCAGCATCAAAGCGGCTGGCGCAAGCACACCAAGGCGCTGTGGGGCATCCTGATGTTCCAGGCCTGGTTGGATACGGCGTCGACGCCGATCTCGGATAGCGGGTCGCCGATAGCTCCGTCAGCGTTTTCGCCAGCAGCTCACACCCGCGCCTAGCCGGTCGTCCTCCAGTTCAGGAGGCTGTGTTGCGCACGTCCTGGCGATATCGGACGATGCCCGGCCAGAGACACAGCAGCCATAGTAGTTTGCCGGCGATGGTCCGAAGCTCCGACCACTGGCGAGCAAGCGGACACCCCGCATGAAGGCCATACCGGACCATATTGCGGGCGCGTTTAAAGAAGTAGTTCGGGTTGTATCGGAACCACGGCGTTTCATGGTTCAGGCTGGACAGGGCCCAGAGATATTTGCCCGTCGGCCAGCGGATTTCGCTGCCGCGGTCTTTTCGGTCTTTTGCGGTGTCGGTGCTCAGACGCTCGATTCCGTCATGTTGATAATACCGCCGGATCGGCACGTTGACACAAATCGCCCGATAGGACTCCGCAATGCGGTTCCAGGTGACGCTTTCCGGCACGTGTTCCGGCGGGGCAATCTCGACCATCGGGAAATCCCTCAATATCCTGGACTTGAAGACAACGGCATGCTCTCCGGATCGCCGGTATCGGAATGTCATGTCCCGATGATCACAGATCGTCAGTTCGCCAGGGAAATCCGGGCCGATCTGCTGGCCGAAATCGTCGACAGCCAGGAAGTGAAGTTCGGAGACCTCAGCATGCTGGTCAAATCGGACCTTTTCTGCCCACTTCTCGATCTCCGCCGTCGCCCCAGGCAGAAGCTCATCGTCACTATCAAGAACGATGACATATTTGCCGAGCGCGTGTGTCATGCCCAGGTTGACGGCAGAGGCCTTGCCGCCGTTTTTCTTGTGGTGATACTGCAGTGGAAAATCGGCCCGGTCGCCGAAGTCCCTTATCAGGGACCTTGTGTCGTCTTCTGATCCATCATCCACCACAATCCACTCGAAATTCTTGGCATCTTGCGCCACAAGGCTGTCGAATGCGCGGTGCAGCGTGTTGGCCCGATTGTAGGTCGGCGTGAGAACCGACAGAAGAAATTCAGCCATTCGTTGTACTTGCCGCCGCTGGTTCTCAATCACCTGGGCTCAGAGTATAAAAACGCCGTGATGGGACACCCCACCTTATCTCCAATTTGTCTAAACCGATCAAAGCCATATCGCTCTTCCGATGGATCGCCTGCAGGTGATGTTCGAGCAATATCGCTCCATCGTCCTGGCCCCCATGGTTCCGAAGTCCAGGGTCATGTAGAAAGCAGGTCTGAAATCTGCTAGGAGCCAGCGCAGAGGGGATCTGACATCCGCGCCAGGTCCCTCATTGCATCTGTTCGTATGTGTGGCCTAGCGACAGGAAGACCATTGATCAAACACCATAGCTCGTCAAATGCTTCGGCTCTTTAGCATATTCTTCAGCGCCAAAGGCTCGAAGCAATGGCTGGTGCTGGTCTGTCTGGTATTTGCCGGCCTGTCGGAGGGCGTCGGACTGGCCAGCCTGGTGCCAATAATCTCCCTATTTGGCGAAGACGGGGCCAACAGCGCTTCGCCATTGAACCAGATCTTTCAGGATGTATTCGGAAAGCTCCAAATCGATCCCAGCATCGGCCTGCTGTTGATCATCGTTGTCGTCTCGATCTGGCTGAAGGCCGCGCTCAATCTACTTGCCACTCGATATATCGGCTATGCCGTCGCCGAAGTTGTCACCAGAACCCGCGGCGAATTGATCGACAATATCCTGAGTGCCAACTGGAGTTATTTCACCAGTCAGCCGACGGGCAGGATCGCCAACGCTGTCGGCCTGGAGTCGCAGCGCTGCGGCGAAGCTTACCTGTTCGTCGCCTTCATGATCTCCAGCATGGTTCAGGCCACCATCTATATCGGCCTTGCCTTTCTGGTGTCCTGGCAACTTGCGCTGGCCGCCATCACGTTGGGCGCGCTAATCGCCCTGGCGATGCGAGGCTTGGTCAAACGGGCCCGCAAGGCTGGACAGCGGCAGATCGAGCGGGCCCGAGAGCTGATCACCCATCTGACAGACGCCCTGATAAGCATCAAATCGCTGAAAGCGATGGCGCGCCACACCCAGTTCGAAGACTTGTTTGCCGGCAATATTGATGACTTCCGCCGCTTTGCACGTCGGGAAGTTATGAGCAAAGAGATGCTCCGCAATTTCCAGGAGCCCGTCATCGTCGCATTCCTGGCGCTGACCTTCTACACGCTCGCCGTCTTGGCGAAATTGCCGATCGCAGAGGTCCTGGTCATGGCGGTACTGCTGGAGCGGACGCTGAAGCGTATCGGCAAGATCCAGAAACGCCTTCAGGAGGCCGTCGCCGTGGAGAGCGCCTTCTGGCTGGTGCACGAAATGCTTCTGCATTCCGCGGACCAGAAGGAGCCGATCAAGGGCACAAAGGAACCAACCCTGTCTCGTGGATGTCGTTTTGAGAACGTCTCGTTTGCCTACGATGCAAAACCGGTGCTGCGCGAATTCTCGCTTGAGATCCCAGCGAGAAGGATCACGTTGCTGATCGGTGCATCCGGGGTCGGCAAGACAACCGTGACGGATCTGCTGTTGGGATTCTACGTAGCGGATTCCGGACGCATCATGATCGATGACATTCCTATCGACGACGTCGATATCCAGAACTGGCGGCGCATGATCGGGTACGTGCCTCAAGAGCTCGTGTTGTTTCACGATACGGTCCTGGCCAATGTGACTTTGAAGGACGAAAGCCTGTCCCGAGAGGCTGCAATCGAAGCGCTGAAGAAGTCTGGGGCCTGGGAATTCGTGACGTCCCTCCCCGATGGCCTGGATACTATGGTGGGAGAACGGGGAACCGCACTATCGGGCGGCCAGCGGCAGCGGCTGGCACTGGCCCGGGCGCTGGTCCACAAGCCACAACTTCTCATTCTGGACGAGGTCACAAGCGCCCTGGACCCAGAAACCGAGGCAGAAATCTGCCGCAATATTCGTGCGTTGTGTCAGGACACCACCGTGATCGCCATTTCGCATCGGCCGGCCTGGATCAATATCGCCGATAACGTCTACGAACTGTCGGACCAGGATGAAGATCTCGACGATGCGGACAATGCCGACCAACCGACCGAGCAGCAAGACGAAGAACCGCGTTCTGCGGCACAGGTCTAGCGGTAACCGCCAGATCTGGCCCGCCCCTGTGAGCTGATTGACGGAACGAAGGCTGCTGCGTGGTTCAGGCGGAACGCACAGACACGGCGGGATCTTCCATCGCGTCGCTTGAATCCTCCACCGCCTCAATTTCGGCGGCCATCTTGTGGAATTCCCGCGATATGGACGGGAAGTCATCCGGCGTCCGCCACAACACGCGTTGAAACCGGCCGGAAAAGGGAAACTGCTCGTCCACCGGATGGCTGATCTTGCGGTGGTGCTGTTCGCTCGACAGCCGTTCAGACTCCACGATGGCTTTGAAAATGAGGAAACGCGTATTCGCGTTCAACAACCACAACCCCCAGGTCGGGCCACCGGTCGACCCTAGGTTCACCCAGGCCAGTTCGTACAAAGCCGCGCGCAATCCGAGATTCCACGCCACCTCAGGAAAGAACGGCAACCCGTCAAGTTCGGCCGGCAGGCCCAGCATCGCCTTGTCCGTGTCGGGTATGATGACAGGGAAAAAGCCATCGTCGCGGAGCTTGCTGGCAAACTGGCCCCACGCGGCGACATCGCTGTTTCGCGCAACCTCGAAGTCATACTGGCGCAAGGTAATTGTAACGACTCGCTTGCCATCGGCGTGGGTGTCAATCCACTGACGAACATATCGCAGGCCCTGCTCGTTCGCCCGAAGCGCCTGAACCGGAATTCCCTCTCTTGCCGCCTCAATGAGAGGCCGATTCCGAACCACGTAGCCTGGCGCATTCGCGGTGTAGTCAGCCGGAAACCGGTTGGTGCGTGCGAGCCGCCCGAGCGAGACCGCCAGCGCCCGACGACCGCAGAACGAATAACCGGTTACCGATGGAACGAGTCCGCATATCGGCAAGAGGATATTCTCGAAACGCCAACGCCGCGATTCACCATCAACGACCGCACGATATGCTTCGTTCTTTTCGGTCCCGTCCTGCCAGTCGCCGGCGCTGACAAAAACGACGTGAAGGCCACTGAGTTGCCGACGTCGCCTCTCGACGTCGGCCAGGCACAGATACCAGGGAAAATCGAAGGATATTGGTTGCTTCTTCAGGTCGTAGAAGCAGAACAGGGTTTCCTGGTTATCGCCGGCACCCAATAACCTGGCAGCCATCGCGCCCTGGGCCATCTCGATTCCAGCAAGCAGGTTGGCCTTTGCGGAGCGCAACGCCTTTTTGACCTTTTTCCGCGCCGGCACGCCGCCTGGCTTACTTTCCGGCTTGGTCACTTTCGACACCGTTCTGCCGCCCTCTCTCGAACCTTCCGGCGGAACGGAGGACATGGATACGAGGTTCTCATGCCAAGAAAAGCGGTGTCACGCCGCTAACCCCTGTCCTGAAAAGGTGTGGGACCGGCTGACCGACAGCATCTTGTCGTGTGCCCGGAGTGTCCACGGTACGCCCGGACAACGGCGCGCGGCGCCTTCCATCTGCTCGCGCCACCAGCTGGCCGGCGCCACCGTCACGGGACCATCGTCGACCGGCGCCGAATCCGCCAAAGATGGATAACAGTCAATCGACGCATAAACGAAACGACGGGCCCGTCGGAACATTTCATCCAGCAGCCAGGGAATGTCTTCGTCCGAATACCAGTGCAGCGCATCGATGCAAATGACACCGTCATACGCCTCCCCGGGGCTCGCGGCGTTGCGCTCGCAGGCGGGGTCGAAACAGGCGATCGACACATCTTTCCAGGGAGACGGTGGCGCAAGCGCCGCGCCGTAGGTTTCCGCCCGGCCCGAGAGAAAATGCAAGATCGACGACGCATCGGATTGCTGGATGCGACGGCTCACATCCCGCACCTGACGGTCGGCCATCTCGCCGGCCATCCAGGCCTGCAGCGCCGGGTTGTCGGGCATGCTGTTGGCGCGGTGCAGGCCGGCGTAGCGTTCCAGGAGTTCCGCATGCCGCCTGCTCGGGCGATCCCGCGTAAACACGGTGTAGCCCGCCTCGTCTGCCACCTTTTCAAGCCGCTCCCAGGCGTGACCGTTCGGATTGTGGCGGTATTTCAGCTGCTCGGGGAACGGCTGCCATGGCTGGGTTTGCAGCGTGGTGTAGTGCAAGAGCTTGGACTCGCCCTCGACAAACTCGTCGTCGCGGGCGTTCCAGATTCCGGGCAGCTGTCGCCATAGCCCGTCGACGGCGGCGACCTCGGCCCGGAAGTGTTTGTGCCGCTTGCCGTGCCGCGCCGCTTCGACGTCCCAGATCGGCAGCATTTTTTCGCAGTCCAGCAGCATTACGGATGTCTCGCGCCGGGTAATGCTCATCTGCCCGCAGCCCTGCATGTCCAGGTCGAAAAGCTCGGCCGGATCGGACAGGTATATCTGGTCCACGTCGTTGTAGATCGCCCGGCCTTGCCCGCCGGCGAGCAGGGGAATCGCATAGCGGAAATTGGTGAAGCCCGTCTTCCAGTCGTGCCGGTCGAACCCGGCCAGATCCTTCATCAGATTGATTTCGTAGCGGCGCGCCGGATCGCGCACCTGATCGATCGACCAGACGAAGACCCGCTCCGCCCGAAACTGCCGCGGCTCGGTCCCGAGATAGATCCGAACCGGCGGTTTCGCCTCCGATCCGGATGCGGCCTCCAGGACCACGACCTCCGGCGACGGCCGATGGCCGTCCGGGCGGCCCTCAAATCGCAGGACGTGACTGAGCTTCCGGTGCCGGAGTTTGGTCTTAAAGTGTTTCGGTGTGTCGCTCACGCGCTGTCCTGCAGCGTCCCGCTGCGGCTCCCCGTTTTCGTTGATTCGCTTGTCACACGGTGCCTCGACGCCGGGTCGAAGCCGGTTTCATACCGCGCCGGGCAATATAATGAGCCCCCGCCCCGATTGCCAACAATCCGCCGCTCATTCGCCCGTTCCGGCCGATCGTACCGGTTGCAATTGATCTCGCAGGATCTCGTTGGAAATCACAAGCTCACCCCGGTACCGGTCCAGATGGTGGGTCAGGATGCGCAGCTCCACGTCGCGCTCGTGCAACGGCATGTAAGCGTTGGGCGTGCCCGTGTCGCCCGGATACGTGCCGGCCGGGTGCTGGAACAGATCGATCCCGCTGATCACCAGCTTGTCCGGTTGCAGGGCGACGGCAATCGCCAGCATGGCCGCGCCGTTGGTCGGCTTGGCGCCCCAGTCGGTGCCGTCGAACAGAATATCCAGCCTTTCCAGAACGATATAACGGATCCGCTTGAGCGAGCGGGAGAACACGTGGCCGCGCAGCAGCCGACCCTCGGCGCGCCGGGTCTGAAACGCGAAGATGGTGTCCGGAATCGAATAGAGCGCGTCGCGGTCGCCGGTGAAAACCACGTCCGCCGCGGTGAGAAACCCCCGTTTTAGCCACATGTCATTGACCCGGAACAGGCAGTCATGCGCGACGTCCGCGAGCGCCGGATCCTCCGACGACGGCCCATTTCCAAGACACAGGATGGTCCTGGGATTGCTGAGCGCCGCCTTCAGCACGTCGAGCGAGTCGATCCGGTGCGCCTTGAAGGCCAAGAGCCGTCGCAAGACCCTGTGTCCCATCGCAGCTGGGAGCATTTCTTCGACAAAACCGCGTACCGGCCGGCTCTCGCTGCGCAGTTCCTTGAGATCCCGGCGCATCATCGGCCCCAGCGCCTGCATGACGGCCTCGGCCCACGGGCCTGCGCCGCCGGTGACTGACAGGCGACCTTTTTCCATACCGAGCGCCAGTAACCGGTCGGCGTCCTGCTGGCGCTCGACGCACAGATGTTCGATATGCCGCCAGACCTCGGGGTCGCCCAGCGCCGCCACCGCCCCGTCTCCGCCGGTCTTGCCGTTGACCAGGACGCTGGGGATCCGCCACCAGCTGAGCCGCCGGGCCAGGCGCGGCCCGAGGCCGGCCGCCGATTCGAGAATCACGGCCAGCCGCGGATTGAGGCGTCCGGCAAACCGGTTGATGCAGTTCTGGATGTCGAACGGTGGTGTCACAACCAGATGGTCTGGATAGCGGCCTTGGAGCCAGACTCGAGTCGCCGGATCGTCGCTGGCGCAGGCAAATTCCATCCTGGGATAGGCCTCTGCCAGGCGATCGAACAGCGGGTCGGCCGCCTCGAACTGCGCGGGCGTCGACCCGTAGACCAGGATCGTCCGGGGGCTGGACGCGTCGGTCCATCCGAGCTTTTCGATCCAAGTGGTCACATCGGGTCCAATACGCTGCGCAAACCTTTCCCGGCATCACGCCTTCCGCGGGCGGGACGCGTTGCATATAGAGCCAGAAGGCCGGTCAACGCAACGCACACGCGCCTCGGGCCCCTCCTGGCATCCTTCACCGGAAATTCATACATGCTTGGGAACGATGCGCGGGCGCCACCAAGCCCGGAGCCCGGGCAGAGGACCAAGGAGAGCCAGCGTGGCCCAGCATCGCCGCATGCGCCACTCGTTCCAGACCCACGAGGTCGAAAACCAGCCCCCGCCGCTTGTCGACGTCAATCTGTTCGAGACGGACCATTGCCTCACCGAAACAATCGCGCGCGAGGGGGCAGACTGGCACGAGAACGCGCTTCGCGCCTTCGGCGCCAGGGTCGGCAGCGCCGAGGTGATGGCACTTGCCGAACAGGCGAACCGGCTGGGACCCGAGCTGAGGACCCACAACCGCTTCGGGCAGCGGATCGATTCGGTGGAGTTCCATCCCGCCTGGCACGCCCTGATGACGCTGGCGATGACCAACCAGGTCCACGCGCTGGCGTGGAACGAACCTCGACCGGGCCGTCACGTGGCCCGCGCAGCCCTGGCCTTCCTGATGAATCAGGCCGAAAATGGCGTCTGCTGTCCCATGGCCATGACCTTCGCCAGCGTGCCGACCCTGCGTCATACGCCGGCGCTGGCCAAGGAGTGGGAGCCGCGGGTACGCCAGGCCGACTATGACGGACGGTTCATGCCGGCCGGCGACAAACTCTCGGCCACGATCGGCATGGCGATGACCGAAAAACAGGGCGGATCGGACGTCCGGGCCAACTCAACCCGCGCCGTCGCCCGGGGCGCAGGCGGACCCGGCGGCGAATATGCCCTGACGGGACACAAATGGTTCTGTTCGGCGCCCATGTCCGACGCTTTCCTGACCCTGGCCTATGCTGACGGCGGCCTGAGCTGTTTCCTGGTGCCGCGCTGGTGTCCCGACGGCAGCCTCAACCGGATCGCGCTGCAACGGCTGAAGGACAAACTGGGCAACCGGTCAAACGCCTCGGCCGAAATTGAATATCAGGAGGCCTTCGCCCTCATGGTCGGTGAAGAAGGCCGCGGCGTGCGGACGATCATCGAGATGGTGCACCACACCCGGCTGGATGCCGCCGTGTCGGCGGCCGCCATCATGCGCCTGGCCCTGGCCCAGGCGGCGCACCACGCGGCCCATCGGTCGGCATTCCAAAAGAGGCTGGCGGACCAGCCCCTGATGCAGGCCGTCCTGGCCGATCTGGCGGTGGAATCGGAGGCCGCAACCATGCTGGTGCTGCGGATGGCGCGCGCCTTCGACGAGGCGGACCAGGACGAGGATGCCCAGGGTTTTGCCCGAATCGGGACGGCGATCGCCAAATACTGGATCTGCAAGCGGGTTCCGGCCTTTGTCTTCGAAGCCCTGGAGACCCACGGCGGCAACGGCTATGTCGAGGAATCGGTCATGCCCCGGCTTTATCGCGAGGCCCCCGTAAACTCGATCTGGGAAGGATGCGGCAACGTCATGTGCCTGGACATCCTGCGGGCCGCCCATAAGGAGCCGGCGTCCCTGGACGCCTATTTTGCCGAATTGGAGAAGGCGCGCGGCGGCGACAAGAACCTGGATGCCGGTATCGACAGCCTGCGCAAGGGTTTCAAGGGCCTGATCGCCGACGAGGCCCAGGCCCGGGCGCTGGCCGGCCGGATGGCCCTGCTGCTGCAAGGCGCGCTTTTGATCCAGCACGGTGACCCGGCCGTTGCGCAGACGTTTTGCCGGTCACGGCTGGGGGCCGACTGGGGCCGCGCCCATGGCACGCTCCCATCCGGCCTGCCGCTCGCCGCCATCGTGGAACGGACCACGCCCACCGTCACCTGACCCGCCGGCCGGGAACCATCCGGCCCCGGGGTAACCCATCTTCAGGCCTGTCAAATTACCATCAAACTCCTGAGAGATACTCTTGGATGGCAGACCCGGCCTAACCAAATTTTTATTGGTTAATCAGAGAATTAGGGCTGTGATGGCGGGCGATCGAAAACACGTTGTAGGCTTGGCTTTGGGAAGCGGTGGCGCACGGGGATGGGCACATCTCGGAGCCCTTCGCGCGCTTTCCAAGCTTGGAATACAGCCTGACGTTGTGTGCGGCACATCCATCGGTGCCCTGACGGGAGGATTTTATCTCAGCGGCCAGCTGGCCGGGCTGGAGGACTGGGCCCGCGGCCTGACAAAGCTGAAGATGATCCGCTATCTCGATTTCGGGATCGCGCGAAACGGGCTCATTGCCGGCAACCGGCTGTTCGCCGAGATGGAGCGCGGCATCGGCAGCCAGCTGATCGAAGATATGCCCAAGCGCTTTGCCGCGGTGGCCACCGACCTGTTTACCGGCCACGAGGTCTGGCTGACCCAGGGCAAACTGATCGAGGCGATCCGCGCCTCCTTTTCGCTGCCCGGCCTGTTCGAGCCGGTTCACATGGACGGGCGGTGGATCGTGGACGGCGCCATCGTCAATCCCGTGCCCGTTTCCGTCTGCCATGCCCTGGGCGCGGAAATCATCATTGCCATCAATCTGAACGTGACGACGCCGACGCGGAACGGCAACGGCGCCCAGAAGCAGACGGAACAGCCCGGGTTCGAGCTGTTCCCCCGCTGGCCGTCCGCCGTCCTGAACCGCAAGGGGCGCGCCTGGGCGCGGGCGACCGAGGCCGAAGATGTCATCGACACGCCCCGATTGCTCAACGTCCTGGCCTCGACCATGAACATCGTGCAGGACCGGGTGACCCGAAGCCGGCTGGCCGCCGAACCGCCCGATCTAACGATCGTGCCCAAAGTCGGCAATGTGGGACTCCTGGACTTTCACCGGGCGGCCGAGGCGATCGACGCCGGCGAGACCGCCATCTACCAGGCAGAAGCCGAGATTCGCGATGCACTGGCCTTGTTCGAAGCGACCGCGACCGCCTGACCGCGCCGTTGCCCGGTCTCGTGAACGGCGCCATGCCGGCGCCGCTACGATCCTCGCCCGCAAAGGCCCCCTGTCATGATGGTGCGACCGCTCGACGCGCTGAGGCGGTTCACATCCGGCCTGCAGGATCTCGCCCGCCGCGTGCTCGGGGGCGAACCGCTCCCGGCAACCCCGAAAACCTATCCCTGGGAACACGCCTATCCGCCGGGCATCGACTGGCGGGTGGAAATCCCGCCGCGGCCGGTGTTTGCCATCCTGGATGACGCGGTCGCCAAACATGGCGACCGTCCCGCCATCAACTTTCTGGGCAAGTCCTACGCCTATCGCGAGATTGGCGAACTGGTGGCAAAGGCCGCCAGCGGCTTTCAGAAGCTGGGCGTGCGCAAGGGCACCAAGGTCGGCCTGTTCCTGCCGAACTCCCACTACTTCGTAATCTGCTATCACGCGGTCCTCAAGGCCGGCGGCACGGTGGTGAATTTCAACCCGCTCTATGCCGAGCGCGAGATCGAACGGCAGATCCGGGATGCCGGCGTCGAGATCATGGTCACCCTCAATCTGACCAGCCTTTATCCTAAGATTGCCGGCCGTGTAGACGACGGCACCATCGATCGGGTGGTGGTGTGCAGCATGAGCGCGGCGCTGCCGCTGCCCCAAAAGGCGCTGTTCGCGGTGCTTCGGCGCAAGGAAATCGCCGATATTCCGTCGGACGACCAGCATGTGAAATTCGACACGCTGACCAACAACGAGGGGCATCCCGAACCGGTCGAGATCGACCCCGTCACGGACCTGGCGGTGCTGCAATATACCGGCGGTACGACCGGCATTCCCAAGGGTGCCCGGCTGACCCACGCCAACCTCTACATCAACACCATGCAGGTCCGGCTATGGGCCCCGGACCTGAAGGCGGGCGAGGAGAAGATCCTCGGCGTCCTGCCGCTGTTCCACGTTTTCGGCATGACCGGTGTCATGAATGCCAGCCTGGCGGTCGCCGCGGAGATGGTGCTGCTGCCGCGGTTCCGACTCAAGGAGGTGCTGCGGATCATCGACAAGGAACGGCCGACTGCGTTTTTCGGCGTGCCGACGATCTATTCGGCCATCAACGGCCACCGCCACCCCGGCAACTACGATCTGACCAGCCTGAAGTTCTGCATTTCCGGCGGCGCGGCCTTGCCGGTGGAGGTGAAACGCAAATTCGAGGAGATGACCGGCTGCACCCTGGTCGAGGGCTACGGCCTGACCGAGGCCGGTCCGGTCTGCACCATCAATCCGATCCGCGGCATCAACAAGCCGGGCTCCGCCGGCATGCCGATCCCCGGCACCCATGTCAGCATCATTTCGATGGAAGACCCGGATCAGACCTTGCCGCTGGGCGAGCACGGCGAGGTCTGCATTACCGGGCCCCAGGTCATGGCCGGATATTTCCGCCAGGAAGAGGAAACCGACGCCGTGCTGACGGACGGCCGGCTGCGTACCGGCGACGTGGGTTATCTGGACGAGGACGGCTACCTCTTCATCGTCGATCGCATCAAAGACCTGATTATCACCGGGGGATACAACGTCTATCCGCGCATGATCGAAGAAGCGATCTACCTGCATCCCGCGGTCGCCGACGCCGCGGTATGCGGTGTCCCGCACCCCCATCACGGCGAAATCGTCAAGGCGTTCGTCACCCTCAGACCGGGCGAGAACATCACGGCCGGCCAGCTTCGGCAGTTTCTGAAAGCGGAGTTGGCGCCGTTCGAGGTGCCGCGTCGGATCGAATTCCTGAAAAAGATCCCCAAAACCATGATCGGAAAGCCCCTGCGGCGCGAATTGGTCGCCCGTGAGGAAAAGGCACTGGAAGGGAACCAGTCGATCGCAACGCCGACGGACGACAGCGACAGACAGGCGAGCCCGGTCGATCCGGGCAGCAAGAACGGAAAGGACGAAGCATGAGCCTTCAGACCATCACCGATGCGGTGAAAGCCCGGGCGGCCGACCTTGCAGGCCTCAACGCCCGGGTGCGATTCGATCTGGGCGACACCGGTTCGATCCTGGTGGACGCCACCACCATGCCGCCCGTCGTCAGCGATGAAGACGGCGAGGTCGACTGCACCGTCAGGCTTTCTGTGGAAGACCTCGAGAAGCTGCTGGCCGGCGCGCTCAACCCGACGCTCGCTTACACGCTGGGCAAGCTGAAGATCGACGGCTCCATGGGGATCGCCATGAAGCTGGCCTCGATGCTGGACGAGTAGGCGGGTGCAACACCTTGCCAAATACCTAGTTCACCCCCACCCCAACCCGCCCCCGTCAAGGGGGCGGGGGTAATATCGCGCGGGCTCGTTGATCGAGCCCTCCCCCTTTATGGGGGAGGGTTGGGAGGGGGCGTCGGTTACGGGCGCTGACTCAACCTAAAACCAGTCCTCGTCGGGCGACATGATCGGCGCCTTGCCAGCCATGATGGCGGCAAACAGGGCCGAACTCTGGGGCAGCAGCCGCGTCATATAAAACCGGCCGGTGGCAAGCTTTGCGTCGTAGAAGGCGCCGTTGCTGTTGCCGCGTGACGCCAGCGCCGTCTTCGCCATCCGCGCCCACATGAAGGCCAGGGCCACCAGCGCAAACAGCTTCAGATAGTCACTTGCCGCGGCCCCAGCCTCTTCCGGGTCCCGCAGGCCCTGTTGGGCGATCCAGGCGGTTGCCTGCTGCAGCCGGCCGAACGCCTTGGCCAGGGGCAGGACAAAATCCATCATCTCGGCGTTGGCCTGTTCTTCCTCCAGGAAGGCTTGGACGGGATGGAAGAACCGCCGCAGCAGCCGGCCCGTATTCTGGCCCAGCTTGCGGCCGACCAGATCCAGCGCCTGGATTCCGTTGGCGCCTTCGTAGAGCTGCGCAATCCGGGCGTCGCGGACGAGTTGCTCCATGCCCCATTCGCGGATATAGCCGTGGCCGCCGAAGACCTGGACCCCCAGATTGGTGGCCTCGAACCCGTAGTCGGTGAAGAAGGACTTGATGATCGGCGTCAGCAGGGCGACGAGATCGTCCGCCTCCTGGCGGACGGCCTCGTCCGGGTGTTTTTCCGCGACGTCCAGCGCCATGCCGACCCAGATCGCCAGCGCCCGCGCCGCCTCGTTATAGGCGCGCATGGTCAGCAGGTTCTTGCGCACGTCGGGATGGACGATGATGGGATCGGCAGCCTTGTCCGGGTGCAGCGCTCCCTTGAGCGCGCGGCCCTGCAGCCGCTCCTTTGCGTAGGCCGTGGCCGACTGGTACGACGTCTCGGCAAGCCCAAGGGCCTGGATGCCCACCGCCAGCCGCGCGGCGTTCATCATTGTGAACATCGCCTTCATGCCGCCGTGGCGCTGTCCCATCAGCTCGCCTTCGGCATTGTCGAAATTCATAACGCACGTCGAGGACGCCTTGATGCCCATCTTGTGTTCGATGGAACCGCACTGGACGCCATTGCGGGCGCCGGGCGTCCCGTCGTCGTTGAGCTGGAACTTGGGCACCACGAACAGCGAGATGCCCTTGGTGCCGGGCGGCGCGTCCGGCAACTTTGCCAGAACCAGGTGGACGATATTGTCGGTCAGGTCGTGTTCGCCGGCAGAGATAAAGATCTTGGTGCCGGTGATCTTGTAACCGCCCTTTCCGTTCGGCTCGGCCTTGGTCCGGATCAAGCCAAGATCGGTGCCGCAATGAGGCTCGGTCAGACACATGGTGCCCGACCAAGTGCCGTCGGCGAGCGGTGGCATAAACCGCGCCTTCTGATCGTCGGAGCCGTGCAGCTCCAGCGCCCTGTAGGCACCGTAGCTCAGGCCTGGATAGGTGCCGAAGCTGAGATTGGTAGAACAGACCAGCTCGTCCATGACGAACTGAAGGGTCTTGGGCAGCCCCTGGCCGCCATAGTCCGGGTTACACGCCAGTCCGGTCCAGCCGGCCTCGCGAAAAGCGTCGTAGGCCTCCTTGAAGCCGGCGGGGGTGCGAACGACGCCGTTTTCGTAAAGGCACCCTTCCTCGTCGCCCGATCGGTTAAGAGGAAGGAGCTCGTTCTCGCAAAACTTCGCGCCCTCCTCCAGAACGGCGTCGACCAGGTCCCGCGTGGCCTCCTCGTAACCGGGCAGGTTGGTCACGGTGCCTTCGTAGTCGAGGAGCTCGTAGAGCACAAAACGGATGTCGTCGAGCGGGGCGTTGTAGCTGACCATGGCGTCCGGCCTAGTTCCTCAGCGGCTTGCCGGTGGCAAGCGTGTGTTCCATGCGAGCGAGCGTGGGCTCCGTGCGCATCAGGCGCATGAAGGCCGCCTTCTCCAGAGCCAGGACCTGCTCCTCGTCCATGGGCGCCACGTGATCCGCGTCCGGCCCGCCCGAGAGCACGTCGGCAAGCGCGTCGGCGACCACCTCGTCATGGGGCGTCAACAGGCCCTTGGCCTTGAGGTCGCGCAGCGCCAGCCCAAGCGCCGCCTTGCCCGCAGGCCCCGGCAACGCGAGCATGATGGGTTCGGGCGGCTGATAGTTTTCCGCCAGCGTCAGAGCCACGGCCTTGGCGTCCGCCAGCAGCCGTTCGCGGTTGAAGGTAATGCCGTCGCCGGACCGGAAAAACCCCTTCTCCTGGGCCTCGAAGGCGGATTTGGCGACATCGGCGAGACCGATGGTCTGGAAGGCCTGGGCGACAGATGGCATCGGCCCGTGTGGCCGCCTTGGATCGGCCGTCAGACGCGCCAGCATCTCTTTGCAGCCGCCCCAGGCCGGGACCACGCCGACCCCGGTCTCCACGAGCCCCACATAACTCTCCGCATGCGCCTGAACGGCGTCGGAGTGCAGCGTGATTTCACAGCCACCGCCGAGCGTCAGGCCGGACGGCGCCGCCACGACCGGGAAAGGCGCCTGCTTCAGAGCCACATAGGTCTTCTGGCCCTGCCCGATCATGTCCTCGATCATCGGCCAGAGCGCGGTGTTCGCGGCAAAAAGCGCCAGGCCGATATTCGCGCCCGCCGAGAACTGGGAACCCTCATTGTAGATGACGAGCGCCTTGAAATCCTTGGCGACGATGTCGATGGACTTGCGGATCAGATCCAGCACATCCGGGTCGATGGTGTTGAGTTTGGTATGGATCTCGAAACAGGCGACGCCGTCGCCCACGTCCCACAGGCTGGCCGAGCCGTTTCTTTTCAAAGGCTCGCTGCGCCGTTTGATGTCCTCCAGAAGCAAGACACCCTGGGGCCGGACGACGTCGGCGTAGGATCCGTCAAGCGCCAGGAACTGCAGCTGCCCGTTCTCGATCCGGTAGAATCCGCCCGCCTCGGCGGCCTTGTTTAGAAGCGGCGGGACCGCCCGTCCATCCTCTTCCAGTCGCTTGGCGACATGGTCTGCGCCGATCCGGTCGATCAGTTCGAACGGCCCGTATTTCCAGTTGTAGCCAAGCTTCATGGCGCGATCGATCGCGTAGACGTCGTCGGCGATCTCCGGCACCAGATCGGCCGTGTACGCGAACAGCTGACTCAACACCGACCAGGCGTACGTACCGGCCTTGTCGGGATGATCGACTAGCGCCTTTAGGCCGCCGCCGCGCGACAGCGTCAGGCTTTCGAAGGATGGCCGTGCGGCCTTGGTGTACGCGCCGGTCTCGAGGTTGCGTGCCTCCTTGACCCGGCCGCCAGCGTCCTTGTTCAGACGGTAGAACCCACCCTTGCCTTTTCGGCCGGTATAACCGGCATCGATCATGTCGCGGATGAACGGCAGATCGCGGCGGATGCGCATATAGTCGTCGGTTTTCGGCAGCGCGTCGGCCAGGCTTTTATCCACGTGCGGCATCAGGTCGATACCGACCAGGTCCATCAGGGCAAAAACGCCCGTCTTGGGGACGCCGATCGGGCGGCCCATGACCGCATCCGCCTCTTCGACGCTGAGCCCGCGATCGACCGCTTCCACGACGGCGCACTGGATCCAGTAGGTGCCGATCCGGTTGGCGATGAAGCCCGGCGTGTCGTGCGCCGGCACCACGCCCTTGCCAAGCCGCGTGTCGGCGAATTCGGTCATCGCCTGCAGGCTCTCCGCCTTGGTTTCCGGGCCACCGACGATCTCCAGAAGCCGCATGTAGCGGGGCGGATTGAAAAAATGGGTGATCAGGAAGTCCGCCGCAAACGCTTTCGGCATGCCCTTGATCAGCATCGCCCGCGGCAGGGTCGAGGTGTTCGAGGACACCACCGCGCCCTTTTTGCGGACCTTGTCGATCTTCTTGTAGAGGGCCTGCTTGACGTCGAGCTTCTCGACCACCGCCTCGATGATCCAGTCGCTGTGGGCCGCGTCCTTCAGATTGTCCTCGATATTGCCGGTGGTGATGCGTTTGGCGGCGCGCTTGCTCATGAAAGGGGCCGGGTCGGCCTTCAGCATGCGCGCGATTGCCTGGTCGGCCACCTGGTTGCGCGACGCCGCCCCTTCGGGCACCACGTCCAGCAGCAGGACCGGAATGCCGGCATTGGCGATGTGGGCCGCGATGCCCGCGCCCATAACGCCGGCGCCAACGACGGTGACGTGTTCGATGGTCATGCGGCTTCCAGGATGGTGGCGATGCCCTGACCACCGCCGATACACTGGGTGGCGAGTGCAAATTCCTTGCCCTCGCGCTTCAGCAACTGGCCCGCCTTGCCGGTGATGCGCGCCCCGGTGGCTCCCAGGGGATGGCCCAATGCGATGGCACCGCCATCCAGGTTCATCCGTGTCGGATCAAGGCCAAGCTCGTCGACGCAAGCGATCACCTGGGCGGCGAATGCCTCGTTGAGCTCGACGATGTCGATGTCGCCTATCTTGAGGCCCGCCCGCTCGAGCGCCTTGGTGGTGGCCACGACCGGGCCGATGCCCATGATTTCCGGCGCACAGCCGCCGATGGCGACCGACTTGAGCCTGGCCAGTGGCTTCAGACCATTGGCCTTGGCGTAATCCTCCGAGGTCACCAGCACCGCGGCCGCGCCGTCGGTCAGCGGCGAGGAGGTCCCCGCCGTCACGCTGCCCTCTTCGCTGAAGGCTGGTTTCAGGTCCGCCAGGGCCTGGGCGTTGGTGTCAGGCCGGATACAGCCGTCGGCGTCGACAGCGATCCGGTCGGTTTTGAAAGGCACGATCTCGCCGTCGAACTTGCCGGCCTGCTGGGCCGCCGCCGCCTTCCTGTGGCTGTCGACGGCCAGTTCTTCCTGCCGGGCGCGCGGGATCTGGTACTTCTGGGCCACGTTTTCCGCCGTCTCGCCCATGGAAATGTAGGCGGCCGGGTAGTCGGTCGCGAGCGTCGGGTGCGGCATCGGATTGAAACCCGGAATGGGGACCCGGCTCATGGACTCCACGCCGGCGCACAGGAACGCCTCGCCGGCCTCCATCTGGATGGCGCCGGCGGCGATGTGAATGGCCTGCATGGACGAGCCGCAGAAGCGGTTCACCGTTGCGCCACCGACGGTCAGCGGCAAATCCGCCAGAAAGCCCACCAGGCGCGCCATGTTGAGGCCCTGCTCGGCCTCGGGGAAGGCGCAGCCGACGATCAGGTCTTCGATGTCCGCCGGATCGACCGCCGATCGGCCCAGCAAACCACGGATGACCTGGGCGGCCAGCTCATCGGGGCGGGCTTTGACCAGCTCACCTTTGGTGGCGGCGTGGAACGGCGAGCGCGCGTAATCCACGATGACGACGTTTCTGTGCATGCGTTCCTCTCCCGGACTGCGTGCTGGCGCGGATCGCGCGGCGCGACCGGCATGGGCGGGTCGGCGGGGCCACGTAATTGTGATGGCCTACGGTCGCTGAAAACCGTCCCGGATCCCTACCGGTAGAAGTAAGTAAGACGGGAAGGATTTGCAAAACTTGGTTGATAAACTCTTTAGACATGCCCGCGTAGCGGCCGTTTTCGCATCAAGAACCGCGCTTTTGCTTGGTTTCTTGCTGCCGACGGCGGCGACGGCCGAGCCCCTGGAGCTGCTGGCGCGCATCGGCCCCTGGCCGGCCGTCTCCGAGCTGATTGGCTATAACGGACGGATCTGGTTTGCGAACAGCGTCAAGTTCCGCAATCACAACTCGGCCGACATCCACAGCTACGATCCCGACACCGGCGCCGCCCGGTACGAGCGTCATCTGTTCAGCCAGGATGCCGGCACGCCCACGGTAGCCGGCGGCCTGCTTTATTGGCCGTTCGAGGATTCACGCTTCTCGCCCGGCCGCGCCGAGTTCATGGTGACCAACGGCCGCGACTGGGCGTGGCAGGGTATGCCGCAAGGCCAGGCGTTTCATCTGCACACCATGGCCACACTCAACGGCACGCTCTACGCTGCGACGTCGGCGTGGGCCGCCGGCTTGCAGGGCTCCGAGGACGGCGGGCGGACCTGGTCGGTGCTTTACGACCATCCCACACCGCCGCGGCGGGTGAGCCGTATCACCCGGTTGGTGCCCGACGGGGACGGACTCTATGCCGGGCTGACCTTCTGGTCTGAGACCGGGCCGCGGGTCTGGCAATGGAAGGAAGGCACTCTGTCTCCCGTACCCGGCTGGCCCGAGGGTCACGCCGTTTCGGCGCTCACCCTGCATCGCGGCGCGCTCTACGCCGTGCAACACAAGAACACAACCCGGACGCTGCTGCGCGCGGTCGAAGGACGGGTCGAGCCGGTCGAAGGGCTCGCCGGTGCGCCGGTGCGTGCGCTGGCCAGCGACGGGTCGGATCTATGGGCCGTCGGCAGCGACGGTGCGGGCGGCGGTGCATTGTGGCGCAGTGCCGACGGGCTTGCCTGGACGCAGGTGCAAATGTTCAAAGGCGCCGTGCCGCTGGATGTCCTGGCCTACCGGGGCGCGGTCTGGGTCGGGACCAAAGGTCCCGGGGACCGGGGCGGCCTTTATGGTCCGCTCATCGCGAACCCCTTCCCCGGCTCGCCGGTGCCACCGGCGCTGCCGGCCCGGCCCGCCGCGCCCGACCCTGGAAGACTGAAGGACGACCTGGCCAGCCTCGATACCGCGCTTGCCGATCCTGGCAGCTATGCCGGCCACGGGCGCGGTCTGCGCCCGATCCTGCGGCGTCTGGCCGCCGCGGGAACGCCCGAGGCCGGGGCGGCGCTGGCCGAACGGCTTGGCGGCGCGTTGCCGGAACACGAGGTCCGGATGTTCGGCGGGCAATTGCGCCTGTCAGCCGCCACCATGACCCGCTGGTACCTGTTGTGGGCCATGGCCCGGACCGGTCACGGCAAGGTGCCGACGGCATTTCTACTAGAGGACTGGAAAGCAGAACCCAACGACGCGGAGAAGTATCTGGACGCCCCGCCAGCCGCCGCCTGGGCGGTATCGGAGCTGCGACAGGACGACCCGGAAACCATCGACGCGCTGGTCGCCCGTCTGGACCGGCCGGGCGATCCCGACTGGCTGAACGGCGACCTGATCGGCGCACTCACGGTGCTGACCGGTCAGCGTTTCGGCTACGACACGGAGGCCTGGCGCGCCTGGTGGCGGGCGCAGCGCTGATCGCACAGACTTGTGAAGGTGCCAGATCGGAAGGTATTAAGGCACCAATGTCTACGCGTGTTCATGCCTTTGTTGTTGCGCTGTTTTTGCTGCTGCCGCTTCAGGCTGCCGCCCAGGGCATGGTCGAAACAGGAGCGGAACCCACCCCCAATCCCCTCTTGCCTGCAGACACGTCCAGTCCGCGAGACACCCTGCGCAGCTACTACGACAGCATCAACGAAGCCCTCCTGGCCTACTGGAGCGACGCACCTGAAGAGGAACTCAATCAAGCACGGAGGCGCGCGATTGAGACCTTCGACTTCAGCCAGTTACCGGATCGCGATCGGAACACGGCGGAAAGTGAAAAGGCGCTGCTTCTGAAGGAAATCCTCGATCGCATCGAGCTGCCACCGGAGAATGAAATCCCCGGAGACGACGACGTTGCCGCCAGCGACCCGCCGCTGACCCGGTGGACCCTCCCCGGCACAAGGATCACTGTCGCCAGGATCGCGGAGGGACCGCGAACCGGGGAGTTCCTATTTACCGCCGGAACCGTTCAACGCCTCGATGATTATTACGAGCGAATCAGAGACCTGCCCTACAAAGACCGTTCGTTTGTAGGGGCTTATGAAAGTTACAAACACCGTCCAGGTCCAATGGTTCCGCGGTCATGGGCCAACGCACTTCCCCTCTGGTCCAACACGGTCGTGCTCGGCGAATCGCTCTGGCAGTGGTTTGCATTTGCGATCGTCGGACTTGCGGCAATCCTCCTTATTCGCTGGCTGCTCAAGTGGGGGCGCCGCTGGGATGAGCAACACCAAAGCGACAGTGCTCTGTCTCGTTTTGGACTCCCGTTCGGTGTGCTCGCCAGCATCGGCATCTTGTTTGTGTCCCGATATGCATTTCTGGACATGATTCGACTTCGTAGCTTGCTTGGGAGCATGAGTTCCTTGGTCCTTTGGACCCTGATCTTTGCCGCGGCCGGTTGGCTCATAGTCGTGCTCAGCACGCGCTTAGCCGAAGCCATAAATGAGGCCCGGCAGGTCAAGCGCGGCAGCATCGACAGCCAGCTCGTGAAGATCGTTTTTCGACTCGTAGGCCTGTTTCTAGTCGTCCTTCTGGTCATCTACGCCGCGGGTTTCTTCGGCATTCCCCTGACGCCGGTGCTCGCAAGTCTCGGCGTTGGCGGCCTTGCCATCGCGCTGGCAGTCCGGCCAACTTTGGAAAACATCATCGGCGGGCTGACGTTGTTCGCGGACAAGCCGGTGCGGATCGGCGAGTTCTGCCGCTTCGGCAATGAATACGGGACGGTGGAGGAAATCGGCCTGCGGTCAACGCGGTTGCGCCGGTTGGACGACACCCTGGTCACCGTACCCAACGCCGATTTTTCGCAGCGGGAGCTGACCAACTACACCCAGCGCACGCTGCGCCTTTACAACACAAAACTGGGCTTGCGTTACGAGACGACGCCGGAACAGCTGCGTTATGTCATGACCAGGCTACAGGAGATGCTGCTCGCCCATCCCAAGGTTTCACCAGACTGGCTGCACGTGCGCTTCCACGGTTTCGGAGACTATGCGCTTGAGGTTGCCGTTTTTGCCTATATCGAAACGCCCGATTGGCTGGAGTACCGCGAGATCCGGGAGAGCATCAATCTGAAGATTCTGGACATCGTCAAAGAGGCCGGGACCGGCTTTGCCTTCCCCTCGCAGACTGCCTATCTGGGCCGTGATACGGGCCTTGACCCGAAGAACGCGGAAGAGGCGGAAAGACAGGTCCAGGAATGGCGCGCGAAGGGGCCGCTGCCGTTCCGCGAGAACGACTAGGTCAAGCGGCACCTACTCGCCTTCTTGGATTGCCTCTGCCTTCTTGTCGCGTTTCTCGAAAGCCTGCATGGCCGAGCGCAATGTCGGATGAATGTTCGCCGAGGCCGCATCCATTCGTTCGCTCGCCCAATCCGGCCGGAAGAAGCGCTCCAATTGTCCCTTCGGCCGAGCGACGCAGAGTGTAATTCCCTGTGCGGCCAGCTCCTCGCGTAGTTCATCCAGCGCCTGTATCGCCGTGAAATCCACCACGTTGATCGGACTGACGTCCATGACGATCCATTCGACGGGGTCCTTGGCCTCCGAGACCGCCTTGCGGACGCGGTCCTTGAAAAAGTCCGCGTTGAAAAAGATCAGGTCGGATTCGAAGCGATAGAACAGCAGGCCAGGAATCGTCCTGGCGTCCGGCTCCGCCGCCACGTCATGAAACCCTCTCATCCCTTCGACGCGCCCCAGCACGGCATCCTTCGGCCGTGACCCGACGACAATCAGCCAAAGGATGGAGAGAACAACAGCCAGCAGGACACCCGGCAAAACGCCGACGATCAGAACGCCAATGGTCGTTCCGACGCACAAGATCAGCTCGCGGTAGCTGGCGGCATAGAGATCCTTCAGAGACCCGAAATCGAACAGGCCGACGGCGGAGACGATGATCACCGCCGCCAGCGCGGCCGTCGGTGTCAGGCCCAGCGGCACGGTCAGGAAAAACAGGATCAGCAGCATGGTCCCGGCGGCCACCAGGCCGGCCAGCTGAGTTTTGCCGCCCATTGCGTAGTTCACGGCGGTCCGGGAGTCCGCGCCGGTGACCGGAAAGCCCTGCATCAGACCGGAGGCGAGGTTGCAGGCGCCGAAGGCGAACAGTTCCCGGTTCGCATCGACATTTTCGCGGTTGCGCCGGGCAAAACTCTTGGACGTCAGGACACCGCTGGTGAAACTCACCAGGACCAGGCCCAGCGCCCCAGCCAGCAGATCGTCCATATCCGACAGGGATACGACAGGCACCTGGAAGTCCGGCAAGCCGGCCGGCACCTCGCCCAGAATAGCCACGCCCGCTTCGTCGAGACCAATCGCCCAGACGGCAAGGATACCGATGATGACGACGATCAGCGCACTCGGCAGCCGGCGCATGAACTTTCGGATCAGGACCAACAACACGAGCATGGCCAGGCCGAGGATCAAAGTTGGCAAATGGGTCTCGCCCAGCTTTTGCAGCAGTTCCGCGATCTTCGGAAAGAACTCGCCCGCATCCACGGAAATACCGAACAGCTTTGGCAGCTGACCGGCCAGGATCAGAAGGGAAATCCCGTTCAGGAACCCGACCAGAATCGGGTGGGACAGAAAATTCGCGATGAATCCCAGGCGGAGGAATCCACCAATGATGTAAAGCACCCCGCTCAACAGGGTCAGGACCACCATCAGGACCAGATATTTGGACTGGTCGCCGCCGGCGATCGGCGTCAGAACCGCCGCGGCCAGTATGCAAGTCGCCGCGTCGGGACCGGTCATCAGTTGACGCGACGACCCGAACAAGGCGTAGGCGATCAGCGGAAAAATGGCGGCGTAGATACCAATGACGGCCGGCACGCCCATGAGCTGGGTGTAGGCAATGCCGACGGGCAAGGCCACAGCGGCGACAGACAGGCCGGCAGGCACGTCATGGCGGAGCGAGGCGATGTCGTAGCGCGCGAGCATATCGAGCCCCGGCACGACTCGTTTCACCAGGCCCCGTCCTCCGCCGTGCTTTTCTTGATTGTCGGTCACTGTTATTCCCCCGCTGTCCCGGAACTCTATGACAGTTTATTGACACTGTAGCAGGAATAGCGCGGATCGCCCGCAGCGACTTGCCAATCGGTGCCAATCGAAGTGAACAAGACGAGACGAGCCCGTCCGAAAGCGGCTTTCCTGAGTGGGCGAGAGCGCTAAACTCACTGCGCGGCGCCACCTCTTCCCGGTGGCCGCCGGAACCGTGGCTGGCTCATAGGAGGAGCTGTGGAACTTGTACCCAGCGAAGTCGCCATCGGCGGCGTCTATTTTCCGCCCTTGCTGCTCGCAAGCGCGATCGGCATCAGCCTGGCCGCGCTGACGGCTTTCGCACTAAACCGCTACCGGCTGTCGCGGTTCTTCTGGTACCCGCCACTCGTTTTCCTGGCCCTGACCGTTATCTATACGGGCTTTATCGGCACCTTTCTGATCCCGGCGTGAGGCGACCATGCTCAGTTCATCCCTGCGAGTCCTGCTGACCGGTATCGTCGTTCTGATCGCCGCCGGGGTGGTCGCCTACAAATACTGGGACTATCTCGTCAATCCGTGGACCCGCGACGGCCAGGTCCAGGCTCTGGTGATCCAGGTCACGCCGCGGGTCTCAGCCCCAATCATCAACCTGCCGATCGTCGACAACCAGTTCGTCAATGCCGGCGATTTGTTGTTCGAGATCGATCCGCGAACCTTCGCGGCGGCGCTCGATCAGGCGCGGGCAGACTTGGACCGCACCCGGGACGACATCGAGTCCTTAAAAAGCCAGGTGGAGGCGGCAAAGGCTGCCGTGGTGCAGTACGCATCCTTGATCGATCAACAGCAAAGCACAATCGACGCCAATGTGGCGAACCTGGCGGACGCCAGGGCGAACTTTGAACGCATGAGCCAGGCGGCGAAGTCCGGCGCGGTTTCCCGTCAGGCCTTGGACAATGCCAAGGCGAATTTCGACATCGCGACTGCGCAATTGACAGGCGAACAGGCCCAGCTGATCGAATCCCGGGCCCAATTGGCAGAAGCTCAGGCCAGGCTCACCGAGGCCCAGGCGGAACTTGGTGCGCCAGGCGAAGACAATGCTCGACTACGCGCCGCGAAGGCCACTGTGCGCTCGGCCGAATTGGATCTGGAATTCACCCGCGTGACGGCACCGGTTGACGGGTATGTCACCAACCTGAACCTCCGTCTCGGCAGCCAGGCGGTGGAGAACGAGCCAGCGCTGGCGCTGGTCGATGTCAACAGCTACTGGGTCTACGGGTTCTTCAAGGAGAACTGGATCGCCGATATGCGCCCCGGCGACCGAGCGATCGTGACCCTGATGACATACCCCGACCGGCCGCTGGAAGGACGCGTGGACAGCCTGGGTTGGGGCATCTCCCAGGATGATGGCAGCACCGGTTACGACCTCTTGCCCGATATCGACGCCACCTTCGAATGGATCCGATTGGCCCAGCGTGTGCCGGTGCGTGTGCATCTGGTCGACGTGCCAGAGGATATCAAGCTTCGCGTCGGCACGACATCATCGGTGCTGGTCATGACGGGAACCAGCGGCGACGCTGGCGCTAACTCGGTTCCCGCAGCACCGCGGCCGCTGCAATAGCCGTCTCGCGTCCCAATCGACGAACCGGCGACATGCTGAGCCACCGAACCCGCGAATCCATCAAAACCGCGCTGGCGGTGGTGATCGCCTACGGCATCGCCTTCTACGTCGGCTGGGACAAGCCGTTCTGGGCGGCCTTTGCGGTCATCATGATCAGCCTGGACACGACCGGCCAGTCGATACACAAGGCGGCCTTGCGCGTGCTCGGAACGGTCGTCGGCGTCAGTGCTGGGCTGACGTTTTTTGCCCTGTTTCCGCAGGAACGTTGGGGGCTGCTCGCTGTCCTTTGCCTCTATGTGGGCTTCGGCGCCTACATGATCGCCGGCGCCCGCCGCCAGTACTTCTGGTTCGTGTCCACCTTCGTCTGTCTGGTGATCATCATCGATGGCGCCCCTGTCTCGTCGGACCTGTTCGCGATCGCCATGGCCCGGTTCGAAGAGACGGCCATGGGGATCCTCGTCTATTCCGTCATATCGATCCTTCTGTGGCCGACCAGCAGCCGGGCCGACCTTGAGGACGCCGCAAAGAACCTCTTTACCATCCAGGTTGACTTGTACCGCGCTTCGCTGACCAGGCTGGCGGACGAAGAGAACCAACGGGACCTGCAGCCTGTGGCCATTCGGGAAATCCAGGCGCTGGCGCAGTTTGAAAAGCACCTCGAGGCGGCCATCAACGACAGCTACGAGGCTTGGGAGATGCGGCATCGGTGGCGTCAATACCACGATCTGTCGAGATCCCTGATGCAGACGCTCGGACGTTGGCGCGAGACACTGGAGGAGTGCCGGCATCTTGACCGGGGGCGCGTATTGCCGAACCACGCCGCGTTCACCACCGAACTGGAGCGACGCGCCACCGAGATCAAACGGATGCTGCAGGGGGAGCCGCCCCAAGCGTCGCCGACCCCATTAAAGCTCGAGGTTGACGTCGCCGAGGCCCGTGCGCTCTCGCACTTCGACCGGGCGGCGCTCGCCGCCTTTAAAGTCCAACTTGACCGGTTGGAAGAGTTGACGCGAGAGCTGTTCCAGTGCGTCAAGGACATCAAGGGATTTGGGGGCCCCGCCGGCGCCGCATCGGCCGTTCCGACCCGAGCCAAAGGATTTTCTCTGGACCCGGACCGGCTCCATGCCAGCGCAACCGTCGTGGCCACTTTGGCGGTTGCATACTGTGTCTGGATATACTTGCAGCCACCAATGCACAGCCTGTTCGTGTTCATGCCGACCCAGTGGGCGTTGGTATCCGTGCTGAGCCGACAGGGTATCGTCTCAATGGTGCCCGGGTTTCTCGTGGCCTTCTTGCTTGCCGGGATCGCCTACATCTTCGTCATGCCGCAGCTGTCAGGGTATGCGCAGCTCGGTACCATGCTTTTTCTGGTCGTCTTTGCTGTGTTCTGGCTGTTTTTCGAACCGAAGAACCGGGGAACCCGTGCCACCGCTTTGGCCAACTTCGTCGTCGTCATATCACTGGAGAATAACCAGGACTATGACGTCGCGTCCTACTTTCTGACCGTGGCGGGCCTGAGTTTATCGGTCGTCCTGGCGATGCTGACCCAGTATTTTCCGTTCTCGCCGCGGCCGGAAAAGGTGTTCCTCCGGCTGCTCCACCGGTTTTTCCGGCATCTGGAGTTCATGCTCACCCGGCTATCCCTCGACTGGGAACGGCAGCGTGGATTGTGGGGCCTGTGGCGGACGCTGCTCTATCGCGCCGACATGATCAGGATCCCCGCGCGGTTGGCCGCCCTGGCCGACCGCATCGACTACGGCGTCCTGCCGGGAACCTCCAAAGAGCGCGTCCACGATCTCGCAGCCTCCATGCAGGCCATCGCCTTTCGCATCACAGAACTGATGGACACCCGCGAGCCCGAGAAAGCCAACCCGCTGGTACTGGCGTTGCTGGACGATCTCAGGGACTGGCGACTGGCGGCGCGAGACGTGGTGCGCCATTGGGCCGAGGACCCGGGCCGGCCACCACCCGTGGACATCGACGATCGGTTAGCAGCGCGGATCGAACAGATGGAAAGGCGGATCGGCGAAGTGCGCGAGCAACTTGGCTCGACCGACCTGAGCCAGGAGCAGGTCGAGGGTCTCTACCGCGTTGTCGGCGCGTTCCGGGCATTGTCGGAGGCAGGTTCGACCTACGCGAATATCACCTCGGGGATCAACTGGCCGCCTTGGAAAGAGGCGCGGTTCTAGCCTCGAACACCTCTCCCTCGGCCCTCCTTATCCTTCGAGACGGCCGCGGTGCGGCCTCCTCAGGATGAGGTTCCTTACCTAGTCCTCATCCTGAGGAGCGAGCGAAGTGAGCGTCTCGAAGGATGAGGCGAGAATTGTAACCTCGTGGCTCGAGCCAGCAAGCAGCGCGGTACCGCAGGGGGAATGCGATCGCCGAATGACCCCCCCTCACCCGGCTCGGGCTCACGCCCTCGCCACCCTCTCCCCACCGGGGAGAGGGATCGTTCTTGCGTCCCACTGCGCGCGTCCTCTCGCTGAAGGGAGAGGGTGGCCCGAGCAACGCGAGGGCCGGGTGAGGGTGTTACCAGCACCAGCCGCCACTCAGAGCCAGACGCCGCACCGGAGAGGACCGAAGCACAGCGCCTGGAGCAGATCGATCCCCTATGCCCTTTTGATGTTCTCCAAAACCTCCGGCTTGATGATCTTCAGGCCGGCGTCCGCGTTGTACCCGTGGATTTCCGTCACATCCAACGCACGCATAAAGGTGATGATCTCCTTTGTAACCACCTGACCCGGCACCATGATCGGGAAGCCCGGCGGGTACGGGATGACGAAGTTCGCCGAGACCACTTCTGGACCGTTCTTCAGACGATCGTCCATTTCCTTGCTGTCGACCGGAATGTGATCACAGAAAACCGGCGTATAGGCCTCGAAATATCCGGTCCGCATATGGCCTTCGAGGGTCTTGCCATCCGGATTATCGCGGAAGACGTCGTGGAAACGACTGAAGTTGGGCAGATCCGGCACATCCTCCATCAACGATTTCACGCGCGCGTTGAACGCCTTTTTCGCACCGGTGTCGCCGGCAAGCTGTTTGTCGAGCTCGGCGGCGATCTGCACCAGGGTCGAGATGACGTAAGAGACCGCGCTTCGTGTGTTGTTGATGTTGGACTGCATCAGCACCGAATTGCGCGACGTCTTGTTGACCTGAATGTCGTGCTTTTCCATCAGCTCATTCTTGAACGACGTCCCGTCATAGCCGGCCGTGCCGCAAACCAGTGTGATCCGCGTGGGATCCAGCACGAATTCGTCATCTGCCCACGCATCGACCACGGCCGACCAGGTCACGCTCAAATCGCTGTACTCAACCGGATCCTTGGTCCGGTATTGCTCGGGTATCATCTCCGCCGGCGTGAGGATGTGAAAGTACTTGGAGATCTGCGGGTTGGAGGCGACCTCGCGGCGTAACGTCAGGGCCAGCGCAATCTGCTCGCGCACCAGTTCGTAACCTTCGAGTTCCGCCTGTCGCCGCGCCAGGTCCAGCGACGCGATGATCTGCGCATTCGGCGAAGTCGAGGTGTGGGTCATGTACGCCTCTTCGAAAGGCTCATGGACCAGTTCCTCGAAGTCCTCGTCGTTCACATGGATCATCGAGCCCTGACGCAAGGCGGAAAGCGACTTATGCGTCGAGTGAGTTGAATAGGCCCGGATGCGCACCTTGTCCGGATCCGGCAGAAGATGCATGTCCAGCAGCTTCTTGTTCTTCGGATCAAGGTCACCGGCCTTTTTCTTGAAGGCTTCATACTCGGCCCGGTATTCGGGACTGGAATAGCGCGCCTTGAGTTCAGGCACGGCGCCCATTGCGGTCCGCGGCCGATAGAGCGGCGCGAAGCGGGCAAACGCAAACCAAGCCTCGTCCCAGAGGAAGACCAGATCCGGCTTGATCGCCAGGCATTCCTCCATGACCCGCTTCACATTGTAGATGTGGCCGTCGAAGGTACAGTTGGTCATCAAGATCATCTTGGCCTTGTCGAGCTTGCCCTCGGCCTTGAGGTCAAGCAGGGCCTGCTTGATGGTCTTCAGCGGCACGCCCCCATACATCGAGTACTGTTTCATGGGGTAGGCTTCGACGTAGTAGGGCTGCGCACCCGACAGGACGAAGCCGTAGTGATGCGACTTGTGGCAGTTCCGGTCGACGATCACGATATCGCCCGGCTTGCACAGCGCCTGGACGACGATCTTGTTCGCCGTCGACGTGCCGTTGGTGCAGAAATAGGTATGGTCGGATCCGAAGCAACGTGCGGCCAGGTCTTGGGCTTCCTTGATGGTGCCCCTCGGTTCCAACAGGCTGTCCAGGCCGCCCGCGGTCGTCGACGTTTCGGCCATGAACAGGTTGGTGCCGTAAAAATGGCCCATGTCCCGGATCCAGTGAGATTTGAAGATCGACTTGCCGCGGGCAATCGGCAGGGCGTGGAAGGTACCGACGGGACGCCGGCTGAATTTCTCCAGGCTGAAGAAATGCGGTGTTTTGTACCTGTCCCCCACACCGTCGAGGATACTGAGATGCAGCTCGTTGAGCTCCTCGACATCGTAAAAGACGCGACGAATGTGCGCCGCGGCGGCCTTGCCGGCAAACTGTTCAACCCGCCGGTCGGTCATCAGGAAGAGATCCAGCTCCGGCCGGATCTTGTTAACGGTCTCCGCGAGCGCCGTTCCGTAGGCATCCGGCTCCAGGGTGTCGGGGTCGTGCGTCACGAACCGTTCGATGCGCTCACGCAAATGTGGCAGATCGAATCGCGACCCAAACGGGAAGTAGTCGTAAATCACGACCGTCTGCACACAGTGGTTCATCAGCACGCCGGCAACGGCATCTTCGAAGCTCGACACGAATACCAGCTCATAGATGAACGGATCCTCCGGTCGCCGCAGCACGCGCAATTCGTCGCGCAGGCGCTGCTGCTGTTGCAGGTTCACATTGTTGTCGACCACCAGCACTTCGAAATAGGGACGCGCATAGTCCCGTTGTTCGTAGTATTCCGGCACCCGGGCCAGGTCGTCCTGGAGATCCTCGCTGAGATTCCAGGCCGCCGGCCCACGGCGAAATGAGCCGTTCATCAGGCTGCGGGTAATACGATCCAGCGCGTTGGAGAAGCCCGAATAGTCGCCCCCCTCGAACAGCGCCACGACATCCTCGTAAAGGGCCAGTCCGGGATAGGCCCAAAAACTCTCCCAGTTTTCATGGACCGCCAGACGCGCCTTAATCTTGGCCTCAAGCTCGGGATCCTTGCGACCGGCCTGTTGCGCGTGGCTCAGCCTGGCGGCTGCGTTGTTCAAGTCATGCCAGTCGTCCATGCGATTGGTCGCGACATTGAAATAGTCGACGATCGACATGGAGGCTTCGCCATTCGGAGTCTCGGCGACTTCAGCGACTGCTGCTTTGGTGGCCAACGCACTTCTCCTTCTCAATTGGTGAGACGGTGTATCGTCCCGTATAGACCGCCCGCAAGCCCCTGGACCCATAACGCCGGCTCGCGTCCCGCAGGCCCCGTCGCCGTGCATTTTACCAGCTTTTGCAAAGCGTTACCGGGACAGTCGGATAACGCTGCCCTGCGAAAGCCAAACACATCACACGGCCATTCGACGTCAAATAATAGTCCTCAGTCACCTGGAGTTCTTGCCATTCGGTGCCATTCAACGCGGCCGTCTCGGGCCGATTAGCCGATCGGATTATGGCGGCTGATGGCAAGAGTCGACGCCCACCAGCTGCTAGCATGCGTCCTCGAAGATCGGGAACCCGGCCCCAGGGCACTAAGGCGCGTGGTGAAATATCCGTGGCGATAGAAACCGAAAATGACGTCATTGTCGCGGTGCGTCGCGCCATTGCGATACATCTGTCGCAGGGCCATCCGACAATTCATCACGTCGCCAGGACCGTCGGGATCAATGCCCGTACGCTACAGCGGCGTCTGGCGCGCCACCGGCGAACCTATCGTCAGCTGGTCGACGAGGTCAGGCTGGAGATCGCCTGCAGCCTGTTGAAGGCCCAAGACAAATCCATCGGCCAGATCGCCGTTGAGCTTGGCTATTCCGACCCGGCCCACTTCACCCGGGCTTTCGGCCGCATGACCGGCGTCACGCCGCGTGGCTATCAGATGGGGACACGAGACAGAGCCGCCGGTTGATCCGCCAAGAGACGACCGTCTTCGAGTCCCCCACGACTTGACACGAACCCGATACCCTGCCCCAAATCGAAATCGGGGCAGCCAGCGTCATCAACGACACAGTCAGGCCCTGAAGCGGAGTGCATCATGGACGCGATCGGCACCGTCGCGGCCGTTCTGTTTCTGACGGCCCTGTTCAACTTCCTGAACGACCGTTTCTTGCGAATGCAACAGACGATCGGCCTGATGCTGATCGCCCTCATCTTCACGCTTTGTGTCGGCGGACTTCACGCGATGGGGCTGACAAAACTCTACACCTGGGAGCAGGAGTTCGTCGAAAACCTGCGGCTCGACCGCACCCTGCTCAACGGCGTGCTGTGTTTCATGCTGTTCTCGGGCAGCATCAACGTGAAGGCCAGGACGCTGGGCGAAGAAAAGTGGGTGATTCTGACCCTCGCCATAGGCGCGACCTTGGTCTCGGCCCTTCTGACGGGTGCTGCGCTCTGGGCGCTGCTTCCCGTGTTCGGCGCGGGCCTCATGCTCATCTATGCGCTGGTTTTCGGGGCATTGATCTCGCCGACCGACCCGATCGCGGCGCTGGCAATCCTCGGCAAAGTGGGGCTGCCGCCCAAACTCGAAGGGATCATCAACGGCGAAAGCCTGTTCAACGATGGCGTCGGCGTGGTCATCTTCTCGATCTGCCTCACGATTGCCCTGGGCACCCAGGATCCCACGGCGGGCGACGCCGTGGTCATGTTCCTGCGAGAAGTGCTTGGCGGAATCGCGCTGGGCCTGGTCGCCGCGGCCGTAATGCACCATGCACTGACCAGAACCAAGGAGTACGGCACGCATGTGCTGGTGTCGCTCGCCGTCGTCGCGACGGCCTATGCGATCTCGGAAAAGATCGAGGTCTCGGGGCCCATCGCAACGGTGGTTATCGGTCTTGCGATCGGTAATTACAGCATGCCGCGTATCGACGAAGGACCGCGGGAACGGTTCAAGACCTTCTGGCAGGCCATCGATGAATTGCTCAACGCTGCGCTGTTCGTCCTGATCGGGTTACAGCTCGCCGTGGTGACCACCTTCGTGCCGGCCTACCCGGTCTCGGCCCTGACCGCGATCGTCGTCTGCCTGGCGGCGCGTTGGTTGAGCGTCTCGGGGGCGCTCGCAATGCTGAGCGCCGCAGGTGTTCTGCGCGCCCAGAAGTTGGGCCTAACCAACTTGCTGACCTGGGGCGGCCTGCGCGGCGGACTCGCCATCGCCATGGCGCTGTCTCTCCCCGAAGGCCCGGAAAAGGAAGTTATCCTCCACATGACCTACGGCGTCGTGCTGTTCTCTCTTCTCGTGCAGGGCCTGAGTATTGGCCGCCTGTTCTCCGCGGACCAACTGAACCGACTTCTGAAGGGTTGAACCTAGCCATGCACGAGTTTCTCATGTTTTGCAGGCATAGCGTCGAGGGCATCCATACTATGAGGGGGATCTTCCTCGCCCTGCTGTTCCTTCTGGCCGGCTGCGCAGGCTTGCTGTCGTTTCTCGAAAGCATGCCGTTTGGAGAAGCCGTATACTTTACGCTGATTACCGGATTGACCGTCGGATACGGCGACATCGTCCCGGTGACCGTTTCTGGCCGCATTCTCAGTATCGCCACAGGCTTTATCGGGTTCATCTTGTTCGGGCTGATCATCGCAATCGCCACCCATTCCCTCGGCCAGGTTGCCCAGGAGATCAGATCACGCGGACAAGATCGGAAATGAGCGCTGGGAGCCCAAACGGCGCCTGATCGACATCAATGCCGCTTGTCCGTAGGCTTAGGAGCATCGGACGCAGAGCAAGACGGCAGAAAGCGGACAGGATGGCCTTTAGACGGACCCGATACGGCGGCAGCATCGGCACGGTACCGATCGTTGCCGCTGCGCTCTTGTTTGGCGTTGCCGCCACCGCAGCCACGGCCGCGCCCCGCGAGGACGCCAGCACATGCCTGGACGGCTCACGCAGCGCGCGGGACCGGATCGACGGCTGCTCGCGGGCGATCGACGCCGGCGGGCTGGCCCAGGATTTCCAGGCCAAGGTCATCTACAACCGCGGGCTGGTCTATCTGATCCAGGGACAGGTCGACCGGGCGTTCGCCGATTTCAACGAAGCGATCAGGCTGCATCCGCCGTTTCCCGAGGCCTACGTTAATCGCGGCAGCATCCATCGCCAGCGCGGGTCGCTGGACCGGGCAATCGGGGATTTCGACCAGGCGCTGGCGCTCGACCCCGAGAACGCCGAGGCGTATGCCAACCGCGGACTTGCCTATCAACAGAAGGGGGAACTGGACCGGGCGCTGGCCGACTTCGACCAGGCCGTCGCGCTCGCCCCCAAAGACCCGGCGGCCTACAACAATCGCGGCGGCGTCCACCGGCTGAAAGGGGACATCGAACGCGCCATCGGCGACTTCAACAAGGCCGTCACGCTCGATCCGTCCAAGGCCGACGCCTACAACAATCGCGGACTCGCCTACCACGACGCCGGCGACCATGACCGGGCCATCACCGATTTCGACGCCGCTCTCAAACGCGCGCCCAGGGACGCGGCCACTTACAACAATCGCGGCAACACCTATCGGGTGATGTTGAAATACGAGCGGGCCCGCGCCGATTTCGATGCCGCCATCGCCCTCGATGACAGCTTCGCCGCGGCCTTCAACAACCGAGCCAATGTGCGCCGCAAGCAGGGTGACCTGAAAGGGGCGCTGGCCGACTACGACCGGGCCATCGACCTGCAACCAACCTATGCGGTCGCCTACGACAACCGTGGAATCACCTACTACATCCTCAGGCGCGACGAGGAAGCGCTGCGGGACTACAACACCGCCATCCGTTTAAAGCCCGACTTTGCAGATGCCTACACGAACCGCGGCCTCCTGTATCACCGGAGCGGGCGGTTGGACGAGGCGCTGGTTGAATACGACAAGGCGCTGAAGCTCAATCCCGACGACTCGCTGGCGCTTGCCAGCCGCGGTGGCATTCATCTCAACAAGGGCGCATACGAGGCCGCCGTCCGGGACCTGGACCGCGCCACCGCGCTCCGGCCCATCAATCCGAATGCCTATGTCAATCGCGGCAACGCCCAGAGGGCGCTGGGTCGAAACGAGGCGGCGATCGCGGACTACAATGTCGCGCTGGAACAGGCGCCTCGACTGGGCAATGCGTTTTTCAACCGCGGGATTGCCCAGGCGCGCAGCGGCAACGTAGAAGCAGGCCTGAAGGATATCGAGCAGGCCGTGGCGCTCAATCCCAACGCCGGGTCTTGGCTGGTCGGGCAACTTGCCCGGCGCGGCTACGGGACCGCGGGCAGCGATGGCGCGGTCTCCGGCGCCGCGGTACGGGCCTGGCTGGAAGACGGCGCGCCGGATCTCTAATGGCGCCGGGCCGGCGGTCCCCTCATGCGTCCCAGTCGTAATGGCGCGCCAATCGCAGGAAGGCCGAAACCGTCGGCGAGTATCGCCGACCGGCGACGGTCACCAGGCTGATCGCCCGCGTCACCTCGGGCTCGACCAGCGCGCGGGTCGCAATGCCCGAGACCGCCGGCAGGTATTCCGGCATGATCGAACAGCCCATGCCCGACAGAACCAGCGCCTGGACCCAGTCCTCGCGCTCGCTGGTATAGCGGACATTCACCCGGAACGGATCGTCCAGCCCCATGGCCTGGATGTAGTCCATGAATTCGCAATGGGCCCGGTTCAAATAATCCTCGTCATTGAGCGCGGAGAGCGGCACCGACGACATGCTTTCGAATCGGTGTCCCTTGGGAAAGGCGATCATGTAGCGTTCTCGATAAAGACGCGTGGCATTGAGCCGCTCCGGATAGTCCGGCAGGCCGACAAACGCCACGTCCAGCTCGCCCTTCATCAACTCGCCGACGAGGGTCTTGCCGGCCGCCTCGTGCAAATCGAGTTCCAGGGACGGGATCTCATGCCGGAGCCGCGCCATGAACCCGACCATCCGGCCAGGACCGATAGTGCTCATGATGCCCAGCTTCAACGGCGCCTTGGCGAGCGTCTTGAAATCCTGCGCCTCCGCCTGGGCCGCGCGCGCGGCGTCATGGACCGCCTGCATGTGAGGCCGGACCAATTCGCCCAGGTCCGTCAGGTGAGTCCGGCTACGCTCCCGGCGGAATAACAGGCCGCCCAGCTCGTCCTCCAACTTGCGGATGGCGCGTGTCAGGGATGGCTGGGCCACGTTGCACTGCTCGGCCGCCCGGGTGAAGTTCAAGGTCCGGCAGACCGCCAAAAAATAACGGACCTGATGCATTTCCATAGGTGCTCGCCCTCCCCGGACTCCGGTCACGATCCTGCTCACTGGCTATCACGGCGGTGTCATTAGCCGTGAAATGCAACGGATTTCTGCGGCTTTTCGCGGAAGTCCATACCCATTGGCTATTGAAACCGGAGCCGCCGGATATTTCAATTGGCGAATGACCGAGCCCATCTTGAGTGGAGTGTCAAACCACCCCGAGATGGAGACCCGTTTCATGTTCAAGACCACCCTCCTTAAGACCGCTCTGGCCGCCGGCACCGTCGGCTTCGCCATGACGGCGTCCGCCCAGGCCGCCGAACCCACCGTGATCGAACTCACCCAGACGGCGTGCCAGTTCGTCGAGGCCGAAGGCGTTGACCACGGCTTTATGTCCAAAAGCAAGGGCGACTGCGTCGCCGTCAACAAGAAGTCCGGCGAGGAGCGCCTGGCGAATTCCCAGACGCTGGAGCTCAAGCCCGGCAAGTACGTCTTCCGGGTCACCAACAAGAACGTGTCCTACCCGCTCGGTTTCTGGCTGCGCGGCGATGGCCTGATCGGCCGGGCCAGCCTGCCCAGCGTTTCGGGCGGCGGTCTGACCACCGGCGCGACCAAGGACTATGTGATCGAGCTGAAGGAAGGCGAATACGTCTACTCCTGCCCGCTCAACCCCACCCCTGACTACAAGATCGTCGTCAAGAGCTGACCCCTCCCTGGGAGGCGGATCGTCCGGTTCGCCTCCCGTCCCCGCACAGGAAAGGACAGCGTTATGAGCAAGGTTATTCACGCCGACATTTGCGTGATCGGCGGCGGTTCCGGCGGCCTGTCGGTGGCCGCAGGGGCAGCCCAGATGGGCGCCAAGACCGTCTTGATCGAAAAGGGCAAAATGGGCGGCGACTGCCTGAACTATGGCTGCGTGCCGTCCAAGGCGCTGATCGCGGCGGCCCACGCCGCGGACACGGCGCGTAACAGCGGCCGCTTCGGTGTGAACGGGCATGAGCCCGAGATCGACTTCCCGGCCGTCAACGACCACGTCCACGGTGTCATCGGTGCCATCGAGCCGCACGATTCGGTGGAGCGGTTCGAAGGCCTGGGCGTCGAGGTCATCCAAGGCGCCGGGCGATTCATCAGCCGGCGCGAAGTAGAGGTCAACGACACCCGCATCCGCGCCCGCCGGTTCGTGATTTCCACCGGCTCGTCGGCCGCACGGCCGCCGATCCCAGGTCTGGACGAGGTGCCCTATCTGACCAACGAGACCGTCTTCGACCTACGCGAGTCCCCCGAGCACCTGATCGTCATCGGCGGCGGCCCGATCGGGGCCGAACTGGCCCAGGCGCACCGGCGCCTCGGCATCAAGGTGACCCTGATCGAGATGTTCACGATCCTCGGCAAGGACGACCCGGAAGTCACCGAGATCGTCCGCCGGCGCATCGCCGAGGACGGTGTCGAAATGGTCGAGGGCGTGTCGATCGAACAGGTCGCAGCGCAAGGAAACGGCATCGCCGTAACCTTCACCCGCGATGGCAAGTCGGAGACGGTCGGCGGTTCGCATTTGCTGGTCGCCGCCGGGCGGCGTGCGAATGTGGACGGGCTCGGTCTCGACGCGGCCGGTATCGATTATTCGCCCAAGGGCATCACCGTCGACGACCGGCTGCGGACCAGCAACAAACGCGTGTTCGCCATCGGCGATGTGGCCGGCGGCTACCAGTTCACGCACATGGCGGGCTACCACGCGGGTATCGTGATCCGGAACGCCTTGTTCGCCCTGCCGGCCAAGGTCGACTACAGCGCCGTGCCCTGGGTCACCTATACCGACCCCGAAATCGCCCATGTGGGCATGACCGAGGACCAGGCGCGCGAACGCTACGGCGACAAGGTCAAGATCGCCCGCTGGGGCTTTGACCACAACGATCGGGCCCAGGCCGAGCGCGCGACCGAAGGCTTGGTGAAAGTCGTCGTTGGGCCCAAGGGCCGGGTGCTTGGCGCCAGCATGGCGGGCCCGCACGCGGGCGAGTTGATCCAGCCGTGGATCCTGGCGGTCAGCCAGAAGCTCAAGATCGGCGCCATGGCCAGCATGATCGTTCCGTACCCGACGCTGGGCGAGGTCAACAAGCGGGCGGCCGGCAGTTACTACACGCCGTCCCTGTTCAGCGACCGTACCCGCAAGGTCGTCGGTTTGGTCCAGCGCTTGCCCTGACCGGCGCAGCCATGCGTGTCCACCCCCACAACGCAGAAGCGGGCCCGGCCGACGGTTTCGGTGTCAGCCGGGTCGCGACGGGAGACCCCACCATGACGGATATCGCCCAAGTCAGACGCCCAGCCAACGGCACGGCCGAGGCCCCGAAGAGAGGTCTCGTGCGCCGCTTCGGCCCGCTGGCCGCGATTGCCGCCGCCATCGTCGCTTTCTTCACGCTGGGCCTCGACCAGTACCTCACCTTCGACGCCCTGCGGGACAATCGCGTGTTGCTGTCGACCTTCGTCCAGGAAAACGCGGTGACGGCCGTGTTGGCGTTCGTTGTCGTTTATGCGGCGGCCACCGCCCTGTCGGTGCCCGGCGGCACGGTGCTGACGGTCGCCGGCGGGTTCCTGTTCGGCTCGATCATCGGCACCGCCTGGGTGGTGATTGGCGCCACCGTCGGCGCAACGATCGTATTCCTGATCGCCAAAACCGCATTCGGAGACGCCTTGCGCGCCAAGGCGGGCCCGGCGCTGAAAAAGATGGAGCAGGGATTCCAGGAAAACGCCCTCAGCTATCTGCTGGTCCTGAGGCTCATTCCCCTGTTCCCGTTCTTCGTGGTCAACCTAGTGCCGGCATTCCTCGGCGTGCCGCTGCGCACCTATGTCATCGGCACCTTTGTCGGCATCATTCCCGGCGCCTTCGTCTTCGCCAGCGTCGGCGCAGGCCTGGGCAGCGTGTTCGATTCGATGGATGACTTCACGTTGGCCGGCGTGCTGACCCCGGAAATCATCATCGCGCTCGTCGGCCTGGCGGTGCTCTCCCTGCTGCCGGTCGTCTACAAGAAGGTCAAGGCCGGGCGGCGGGGCGCCTAGCCGGCCTCGAGCGGGCCGGCGCCGGTTTGACCGGCCCGGCGGACCTGTGAGACGCTGGGCCATGACCCAGACCGGCCCGGCCCGTTCGACACGTCCCGTTCCAATCGCCGCCATCTCGCGCGTCCGGTCCCGGACGCGCCTTTTTGTTGGCGTAACAGCCGCGCCCTGACCATGCTGGCGCCACCGCATCCCTTTGGCAGTTTGTTCGACGATGTGCCCGAGGCGCTGGAGGAAGAGGAGTTCCGGGTCCTGCTGGAGACGGAGTCCCTGCGCATCGAACGCATCGTCTCCACTGGCCACACGTCGGCCGAGCACGACTGGTTCGACCAGCCCTGGGACGAGTGGGTGCTGCTGCTCAAGGGCGCCGCCCGCCTGGTCTTCGACGGCGACGATGCGCCACGGCCACTCTCGCCCGGGGACTACCTGCTGATCCCCGCCCATGTCCGGCATCGCGTCGACTGGACCGCTCCGGACCGGCCGACCGTCTGGCTGGCCGTCCATTTCAAACCGCAGCCGGCCTAGGAGACTCAAGTGGACGGGGAAGCCACGCTCGTCATCCGTCTTTATCGCGCCGGCGACTTCCGCGACTGCGCCAAGCTGTTCCGCAAGGTCATGAGCGAGATCTATCCGGACGACGAAACGGGAACTTACGCCGCGTGGACGTTCGGCGAACACACGCGGGGCGAGACGATCTGGGTTGCCGAAATAGGCCCCCATATCATCGGCCTGGCGACGGTCTGGCCCAACGAGCCGTTCGTGCATTTCCTGCTGATCCGGCCCGAATGGCGCCGGCGCGGCATCGGAACCGCACTCCTGAACACGGCAACGGCGGAATTTCAGGGCACCATCGATCTCAAATGCCGGATCGAAAACGAAGCCGCGCAGCGGTTTTACGAAACGCTGGGATGGCGGGAGGTCGACCGGGAGCTCAATGCCGACGAGCCCCATATCCGGTACCGTCTGGACGACGGCCCGGGCGCCTGACGTGACGCGTTACGATACCATCATCGTCGGCGCAGGCTCGGCCGGCTGCGTGCTCGCCAACCGGCTCACCGAAGACGGCGCCGGGACGGTGCTGCTGCTGGAGGCGGGCGGGAACGACACGGATCCCTGGCTTCATGTGCCGGTCGGCTATTTCAAGACCATCCACAAGCCCAGCCTGAGCTGGGGTTACAAGACCGATGCGGAGGCCAATCTTCAGGGCCGCAATATCATCTGGCCCCGTGGCCGGGTCCTGGGCGGATCGAGTGCGATCAACGGCCTGATCTATATCCGGGGCCAACCCCAGGACTACGACCATTGGCGGCAGCTTGGCTGCACCGGCTGGGGCTGGGACGACGTTCTGCCCTACTTCAAAAAGGCCGAGGGGCAGGCAGCCGGCAATCGGCCGATGTCGAACGACCTGCACGGATATGACGGGCCGCTGACGGTTTCGGACTATCCCGATCATCACGCACTGTCGGAGGCGTTCATCGAGGCGGCGGCCCAGGCCGGCATTCCCCGGAACGACGATTTCAACGGCCCGGAACAGGACGGCGCCGGCTATTACCAGATGACGACACGGAACGGCCGCCGCGCCAGCACAGCCCAAGTCTATCTGCGCCCCGCCATGCGGCGTTCGACCCTCGATGTCGTGACGGGTGCCCTGGTCTCGAAGATCCGCTTCCGGGACGGTAAGGCCGTCGGCGTGTCCTACCGGCAAGGGGACCGGGAAATCGACGCCGATGCGGCGGAGGTCATCCTGTGCGGCGGCGCCATCAACTCGCCGCAGCTGCTGCAGCTGTCCGGCATCGGGGACGGCGAACACCTACAGGGGCTCGGAATCGACGTCTTGCATCACCTGCCGGCGGTGGGACGGAACCTGCAGGACCATCTGCAGGCGCAGGTGGTCTATCGCTGCAAAAAGCCGATCACCATCAACGACGACCTGCAGAGCCTGTGGCGCCAGGCAAAACTGATGGCGAAGTATCTCTGGTCCAGGGGCGGGCCCATGGCCGGCGGACCGTCTTCCGTCGGCGCTTTCGTCAAGAGCAACGGGCGCGTGGCGACCGCCGACCTGCAGCTCCACATGATGCCGCTGAGCGTCGCCCGCCCCGGCGTCGTCGACAGTTTTCCCGGTTACACCTTCATCACCAACCAGTCGCGGCCGGAAAGCCGTGGCGAAATCGCCATCAAGTCGCCGGACCCGGCGGCGGCGCCATCGATCAAAGCCAACTATCTGTCTGCACAGACGGACAGGGAGGCCGTAATCGCCGGCATCCGCATCCTTCGGGAAATCGCGTCCTCGCCAGCATTCGATCCTTACCGGGACCTCGAAAGCCGACCCGGCGACGCGGTGCAGTCGGACGACGAGATCCTGGACTATGCCAGCCGTACCGCCGCAACCATGTACCATCCGGTCGGCACCTGCCGGATGGGGCCGGACGCGGATGCGGTGGTCACACCGTCTTTGCGGCTGAACGGCGTGGACGGCCTGCGGGTCGTCGATGCGTCCGTTATGCCGTCGCTGGTGTCGGGCAATACCAACGCGCCGACGATCATGATTGCGGAAAAGGCCGCCGACCTGATCCGGGCCGGCGCCTGACTATTGCCGCATGCCGGTCTGGGCGTTGAACAGAAGGACCTGGTCCAGATCGGGCACGAACCCGATCGTTTCGCCCCGCGCCACGTTGCAGCGCTCCATGGAACGGGCGCAAAGCTCGATCCCGCCGATATTGGAGAAGACCAGCGTCTCGGCGCCGGTCGGTTCGATCAACTCGACGCTGCCGGCAAAACCGCCGTCGCCCAGGGAGATGTGCTCCGGACGAATCCCGTAGATCACCGGCTGTCCGTCCTCGACCCGGGCGTCGTTGCGCAACGGCAGCTGCAGCCCGTCCTCGGCTTCCACCGTTGCACCGCCGTTGGAGCGCCGAACCACGCCGTGGAACAGGTTGATGGCCGGCGAGCCGATGAAACCCGCAACGAAAATGTTCGCCGGATCGTCGTAGATGTCCAGCGGCGCCCCCACCTGCTCCACATTGCCGTTGCTCATAACCACGATGCGATCCGCCATGGTCATCGCTTCGACCTGATCGTGCGTCACATAAATGGAAGTGGTTCCGAGACGGGCGTGCAGCGCCTTGATCTCGGTGCGCATCTGGACGCGCAGGCGCGCGTCCAGATTGGACAGCGGTTCGTCGAACAAGAACGCTTTGGGGGCGCGAACGATGGCGCGCCCCATGGCGACGCGCTGCCGCTGTCCGCCCGACAGCTGTCTGGGAAACCGTTCCAGAAGTTCGTCCAAGCTCAGAATGCCGCTGGCGTCCCTGACCCGCGATCCGATCGTCTGACCGGCCATGCGGCGGATCTTCAGGCTGAACCCCATATTCTGCGCCACCGTCATGTGCGGGTATAACGCATAGTTCTGGAACACCATCGCGATGTCCCGGTCCTTCGGCTCCAACCAGTTGACGATCGTATCGTCGATATAGATTTCGCCGCTGTCCACGCTTTCCAGCCCGGCGATCATCCGCAACAGGGTCGACTTGCCGCAGCCGGAAGGACCGACCAGGACGACAAATTCGCCATCCTCGATGGCGACGTTCACGCTGCGCAGCACCTCGACATCGCCGAAGCTCTTGTTGACGGATTGGATGTCGACTGAAGCCATTCTAGCGATCGCCCCGTGTGATTGACCGTCGTCCGTTCATTTGCCGGAGGTGCTGGCGCTGATCAGGAAGCCGCCGCCCGACGCGTCCAGTCTACACCCTGATATGAAAGACGCCTCGTCCGACAGCAGCCACATGACCGGGGCCGCCATCTCGTCGGGCTGCGCGGTGCGGTTCATGGCGATCGTCGATTCGATCGCCGCCCGCACCTCCGGCTTGTCCCGGACGGCGCTGGTCATGTCGGTCAGTGTTACGCCCGGCCGCACCGTGTTCACGCGGATGCCCTGGGTGCCGACTTCCTTGGCGAAACCAACAGAAAAGGCGTCCACAGCCGCCTTCGAGGCAGCATAGGCGCTGTTGCCTGGTCGTCCGCCGATCGTCGCCGCCATCGAGGAGATATTGACAATGGCACCACCGGGGCCGCCATTCGCCGTCGACATCCGGCGCGCGGCTTCCCGGCAGCAGAGCATGGTTCCGATGACGTTGATCCGCATCAGCAGGTCCAGCGTGTCGACATCGAGGTCCTGGACCAGCATGTGTTTGCCGCCGACGCCGGCGGAATTGACCAGCGCCGTGGGGATGCCGAGTTCCGCCGTCACCTGTTCGAACAGGCGAACAACGTCCCCTTCGCTGCCCACATCGGCCTGAACGGCGATCGCGACGCCGCCATCGCTTCGAATTTCGTCCACAAGGCGGTCGGCCGCTTCCCGATCGTTCCGATAATTGACCGCAATGGCGTAACCTTCGGCCGCGGCACGCCTGCAGGTCGCCGCTCCGATTCCACGCGCGCCGCCGGTCACCAGTATGACCCTGGACATTCATCCCCCAATGCCTTGCGCCGATTGTATTGTGCTCGCCGCCAATCGGTCTTGGAATGTCGGTTGACGCACACCGAAACGATGGCGCAACATTTCAACACGACGACAACAATAGCAGGTGAGCGAAATCTCGGAAAACCCACTGCAACCATAACAACTGTCAATCGTCAGGTGCCGGAGCAATTGATCCGCCCACAACACGACGCCGACCATAACAGGGCAGGTCCAAGCGTGAAGGTGTGACGCACAGGGAGGAAGATCATGAAGACGAAAGACAAGACCTCGGCGACAAGCGCCCCCAAGGGTGTTTCTCGCAGAAAAGTCATCAAGACCGCGGGTGCGGCGTCGGTCATGGCAGCCGGTGGTCTGGCGTTCCCAGCCATTACCGGTTTTGCAAAAGAATTCTCCGGCGTAACCCTGCAGGGCGCGTCCTTTGCCAGCACATTTTTTGAATATCTGAAGAATTACTTTCCCGAGTTCGAAGAACAGACGGGTATGAAGGTCAACTTCGTCACCAACGCCTTTCCCGTCTACAACCAGCGTACCGATCTCGAACTGTCCACCAAGGGCAGCGCGCTGGACGTCATCAACGTCACCTTCATCTATTCCGGCCGCTGGATCGGCGCGAACTGGGTTGAGAATCTGCGGCCCTACGTGGAAGACGCGAACCTGACGCCCGACGACTGGGACCACAAGGACTTCGTCGGCGGCACCATGGCAGCCATGTCCGGCGCCAACGGCGACCCCTACGCGTTCCCTTGGGAAGCGGGCGCCATGATCATGATCGCGTCGCGGGCAGACCTGATCGAAAAGGCCGGCAAGAAGCTGCCGACGACCTTCGATGAGTTGATCGACGTCTGCGAGGCGATCCACGGTCAGGAACGGACCGCAGCCTTTACCGCTGACAAGCTGCATCACTGGAACTGGATACCCTATCTGATGGGCCATGGCGGCCAGGTCTTCAAAGACCCGCCGGCCAACCTGACGCCTACCTGGGACACGCCCGAGGCGGCCAAGGCAGCCGATTTCTACGGCAACCTGCTGACCACCTACGGACCGCCGGGCATTCTGTCCTTCACCGACGACCAATCCATGCGGACCCAGAAGAACGGCCGCGCCAACATCCGCACCCAGGCGATTACCTGGGGCGTGCCGCTGGCCAAGGATCCGGACAGCAAGGTGAAGGACACCGTTCGTTATGCGCTGATGCCGGGCGGACCGGCCGGCAACTTCCCCGGCTCCAACAGCCACGGCTTCGGCATTCCCGTCGGATCGAAGAACAAGAAGGCCGCCTGGGAATTCATCAAGTGGGCGGTCGGCAAGCAGATGACCAAAACGCTGATCGAAAAGCACGGCTATCCGAGCGTCTGCCGTCAGTCGCTGATCAACAGCGAAGCCTTCAAAGAAGCGATGACGCTGAACGGCCAGGACGTGGCGTCGACCTACCTGGAGGTCCTCAAACTCGGCGGCAAGTCCGGCTACATGAAATACCGCACGGTGCCGCAGTTCCCGCAGATCGGCGACAAGCTGAACAAGGCCATCGAGCGGGTCGCGACCAAGCAGCAGACCGGCAAGGAAGCGATGGCGCAGGCCCAGGCCGAGGCGGTCGCCGACTTGAAGAAGTCCGGTGTGAAAATCGACCTCTAGGTCGCAACGTCATCGACTGGTCCGGGGCGGGCACTTCCCCGCCCCGGGCCAAACTCTTCGGGAGAACATGGCGACTCTGCCCGTGCCTGATAACGGCCCTGTGCGACCGGAACCGTTCTGATGGTTTCGGTCCCGCAGCTCGACCCCGAGGTCCTTCGGCAGAGGTTCTATTGGTGGTGCCTGTGGCCCGCCTTCATCGTGCTGATCGTCGTGACGCTGGCGCCGACGGTCTATCTGTTCCTGATCAGTTTCACGCCGCTTGACCTCACCCGACCGGAGACCGACTGGGACTTTTCCGATCCGCTGGGTCAATACCGGCTGATCATGGAAGACTCCCGGCTCCATAATTCCTGGTGGGTGCAGCTGAAGCTTTCGTTCTGGACAGTGACGATCCAGATGATCCTGGGTTTTCTGTTCGCCCTGCTGCTCAACGTGAAATCGACCATCCTGGAGGCGCTCCGGACGATCTTCCTGATCCCGATGGTACTGCCGCCCATCGTGGTCGCCATCATCTGGAAGGTCCTCTACACCCCGGACATCAGTCCGTTCCACTGGGCGACCGAAGGTTTGGGCTTCGTCGTCCCGTCGCTGATTACACATCCGGACTGGGCTCTGTGGGCGATCATCATCGCCGACATCTGGGAATGGTTCCCCTTCGTGATGCTGATGATCCTGTCGGCGCTGCAGATGATGCCCGAGGAATATATCGAGGCAGCCAAGATCGACGGCGCCAACGTCTGGCAGATGACGGTCTATGTCACCCTGCCCTACCTCAAAGGCGTGCTGATCGTCGCCGCCCTGTTCCGCCTCGTCGACAGCATCAAGGCGTTTCCGCTGATTTACATCCTGACCGACGGTGGGCCGGGGACGCTAACGGAGGTAACAAACTTCTATTCGTTCATGCAGGCGTTCAATTTCTCCTATCTGGGTTATTCCAGCGCCATCACCGTAACGCTGGTGATTGCGACGGTGCTGTTGAGCTGGGGAATCATCCGCCTGGTGGGATGGGGGAAGCCGCTTGACTGACACCGTCATGGCCCTGCGCGAATACAACCTGCGGCGCCTGCGGCGCGAGCGGATCCTGCTCTACACGTTGGTCGCCGTCCTGGTCATCGCGGTGATGTTCCCGTTCCTGTGGCTTCTGGTCATGTCATTCAAACCCATGGACGAAATGTTCGCCTGGCCGCCCAAGCTCTTTTTCACGCCGACGATCGACCATTATGTGGGTCTGTGGGAAGGCGACTTTCCGAAATCGTTCTGGAACAGTCTGGTCACCAGCGTCGGATCGACGGCCTTTGCCATGCTGTTCGGCGTACCCGGCGCCTATGCGCTGTCACGCATGGCGTACAAGACCGGCAGCCGGCTGAGCCTGCTGATTCTGGCAAGCCGGATGGCGCCGCCAATCGCTTTCACCATCCCCTACTTCCTGGCCTACCGGTTCATCGGCCTGCACGACACGCTGACGGGGCTGATCCTGATCTACCTGACCTTCAACCTGTCGCTGGTCATCTGGCTGATGCGCTCGTTTTTCGACGCCATTCCCCGGTCTCTCGAGGAGGCCGCCTGGATCGACGGCGCCACCATGTGGCAAAGCTTCGTGACCATCATCCTGCCGATGTCGGGCCCCGGACTGGCAGCGACGGCAATTCTCTGTTTCCTCTATTCCTGGAACGATTTTTTCTTCGCTCTGATCCTGACGCGCACCGAAGCAACCACCGCGCCCGTGGCGGTGGTCAATTTCCTCAACTACGAGGGGTGGGAGTGGGGCAAGATCGCCGCCGGCGGCACCATGGTGATGCTGCCGGTTCTCGTCTTTTCCATCGTCGTCCGGAAATTCCTGATCAGCGGCATGACCGCCGGCGCGGTCAAAGGGTGACGGCAACGCCGTGATCGGAATCCGGAACGACAACAAGGCTGCGGAGTGATCCCATGGCAAGTGACAGGCCGAACATCATCCTGATCATCACCGACCAGCAGCGCTACGACACGATCAATGCGTTGGGCTATCCCTATATGGATACGCCGGTCCTGGACCGGTTGATCGACGAGGGGATGCATTTCACCAACTGCTTCATCACCGGCGCGTCCTGCGTCCCTGCCCGCGCCAGCCTTTTCACCGGCTACTACCCACACACCACCGGCGTGCTTCGCAACGGCGATCCCTGGAGCCATACCTGGGTGGAACGGCTCGCCGACGCCGGGTACCGCTGCGTCAATGTCGGCAAGATGCACACGATTCCCTACAACGCGCCGGCCGGATTCCACGAACGATATGTGGTGGAGAACAAGGACCGTTACCTGGAGGGCCGATACTATTTCGACGAATGGGACAAGGCGCTGGCCGCGCACGGTCTCAGGAAGCAACAACGGTCCGAATACCGCAAGCGCGACGATTACAACGAGCGCCTGGGCGCCTTCGAATGGGAACTACCGGAGCATCTCCATTCGGACTTCTTCGTCGGTAACATGGCGCAATGGTGGGTGGACAGCTATCCGGCGACCGAGCCACTGTTCCTGCAGGTGGGATTTCCGGGACCGCATCCTCCCTACGACCCGATCCCGCGTTATGCCGAACCCTATCTCAACAAGGAGCTCCCGCTGCCGACGGTGACGGCGGAGGAGCTGGAAGAACTGCCGCCCGCCTACAAGATCCTGCGTCAGCACAATACCGAGGTCGACCACGACAGTGTCGTCTGGAGCCTGAACCCGACGCAAGAGCAACTGCACCGGATCCGCGCCTACTACATGGCGAACGTCACCATGATCGACGAAAAGATCGGCGCTTTGCTGCAGGCGCTGGACACCAAGGGCTATCTCGAGAACGCGGTGGTGATATTCACCTCGGACCACGGCGACAGCATGGGTGACCATGGCCAGATCGAAAAATGGACCCTGTATGACGAGATCGTTCGGGTTCCCTGCATCTTCTGGGCGACCAATCCTGCGCTGGTCGCCGGCGGAGGAAGAAAGGTGGACGGCCTGTGTCAGCTGTTCGATCTCGGACCGACGATCCTGGAACTGGCCGGGATCGAACCGCCGGGCGATTTCGAAGCGCAATCGCTGACGGGCGCCGTTCAGAATGGGGCCTGGGACCCGCGGGAGTACGTCTATTGCGAGCAGGTCGCCGACACCAACCTGACCGGCACTCTCATGGAGACGATGATCCGGTCGGAGCGCTGGAAGCTGGTGCATTTCCTGCGCGAGTCGGCCGGCCAGCTCTTCGACATGGAGAACGATCCGGAAGAGCGGCAAAATCTGTGGGAATCGCCGGAGCATGGAGAGGTCAAGCAGGCGCTGCTGGATACCATGCGGGAATGGCATATCGAAAGCGCGTACCAGACCCGGAACTGGTGCGCCGCGGCCCGATGAGCGGCGTCGAGCTTGCCCTTGATGCGGGCGTCACCTGCGGCGAGAGCCCCGTCTGGGTGCCGGAGGAACGATCCGTCTATTTCACCGACATCCCCGGCAAAGCCATGCACCGGTACGGGCCGGAAGGCAGCACGCATCGGTCCTGGTCCATGCCCGAGGAGCTTTGCTGTTTCGCCGTTGCAGAACGTGGCGGCTTTGTCGCCGGCATGCGTAGCGGTTTTGCCTTTCTGGATCTCGCCTCGGGTGCCGTCGACTATATCGCGCGTCCCGAGGCGGACCGTCCGGACAACCGGCTCAACGACGGGCGATGCGATCGGCAGGGGCGGTTCTGGGCGGGATCCATGCATGAACCCCGAACCCGGTTCGACGGCGTGCTTTACCGGCTCGACACCGACCGCCGCTGCACGCCCATGGCCGGCGACGTCATGGTCTCTAACGGCCTGGCCTGGAGCCCCGACAGCACGGTGATGTACTGGTCCGACAGCCGGAACAGCAAGGTCTACGCCTTCGACTTCGACCCCGAAACGGGCGACGTCGACGGGCGCCGGCTATTCTTCGAAACCACGCCCGAACAGGGCCGTCCCGACGGTGCGGCCGTCGACGCCGAAGGGTTCTACTGGTCGGCCTGCTTCATGGGCAGCCGTATCCTGCGCATCGCGCCCGACGGAACGGTCGACCGGGAGATCGCAATGCCGGTGCGCGACATCACCATGGTCTGTTTCGGCGGCGACGATCTGGACACCCTCTACATCACCACGTCCAAAGAAGCGCTGGACGAGGCCGAGCGCGCCCAATCTCCCCTGGCCGGCGCCCTGTTCGTAGCCGACCCGGGCGTCAAGGGCCTGACCGAACCGCGATACCGGGGCTAGGAGAAGAACCAATGCAGCAACCGTCAGGCAAAACGAAATATCTGGCCCTTCTGGCGCATCCGGTTGATCACGTCAAAGCGCCGTCCTTCATGAATCCCGGCCTGGAAAAACTGGGGCTGGACTGGTTTCTCACCCCGATGCATGTGCGGCCCGAAAATCTGGAGGCGGTGATCCGCGGCTTGCAGAAGATTGACAACATGTTGGGTGTCAACCTGACGATCCCGCACAAGGAGGCCATGGCCGACCTGTGCGACGAGTTGGGACCGAACGCGCGGTTGACCGGCACGGTCAACGCCGTGCGCTTCGACGGCGACCGCCTGGTGGGCGAGATGTTCGATGGTGTCGGCCTGCTGATCGGACAGAAGGAAAACGGCATCGAGGTCAGCGGCCGCAGCGTGCTGATCTCCGGGGCGGGCGGAGCCGGACGGGCGATCGCGTTCGCCTATGCCCAGGAGGGGACCAAACGTTTGCACATTACGAACCGCACGATGGCGCGGGCTGAAAAACTCGTCGCCGATATCAAGGCCGCGATGCCGGACATGGACGTGGCCACCGCCAACGCCGACCCCGCCGGGTACGATGTCGTCTGCAACAGCACCTCGCTGGGTCTGCATGAGGGCGACCCTGTGCCGGTGGACGTGGAAAAGCTGCAGTCGCACACCGACGTGGTGGACATCATCGCCGTGCGCGAGACCGAACTGATGGCGGCGGCCAAGGCGAGAGGGTGTCGTGTGATGGGCGGCGTCCCCATGGCCGTTGGGCAACTGTCGGCCTTCGCCAAGTTCTACGACCCAGCCGGGAACCGGTAACGGGGACATGGAGGCAAACCGACAACAGCAGTTTCTGGCCGATGGGTACTGTTTTCCCATCCCAGCCCTGTCGGCGGAGGTCGCCGAAGACTATCGCCGGCGGTTCCACGCATTCGATTCGAGCGCGCGGGCCCGGGCGTTCGACGATCTGCACAACCAGGTCTATCTGTTCAAACCGCATCTTTTCCTGAACTGGGTCGATGCGCTGGTCCACGAGCCAGCCATTCTCGACATCGCGGAGTCGGTGCTGGGGCCCGATCTGCTGTGCTGGTCCGCCGGCGTCTTTCAGAAGCCGCCCCATTCGGACACCTATGTGACCTGGCACCAGGACGCCGTCTATTACGGGTTGTCGCCGGTCGATCACGCGGTCCGGGTCTGGGTCGCCTTGTCGGCGACGACCGCCGACAACGGCACCATGGAATTTGCCCGGGCCGCCCACAAGGTCGGCCTGAAACGACATCTGCCTCTGGATCAAAGCGACAACCTGCTGTCGCTTGGCGAAGAGGTCGACCTGGACCTCGCGCGTTACGAAAAAGTGACCGTCACCCTGCAGCCCGGCGAGGTTTCGCTGCATCATCTGCACATGCCGCATGCCTCGGGGGCCAACAGGTCCGACGGGCATCGGATCAACCTGGTCATCACCTACGTCGCGCCGGACGTGCGGCCGGCCTCTGGCCTGGACAGCGCACTTCTCGTCCGCGGCGTGGACCGGTTCCGGCACTTCCAGGCGGAACAGCGGCTGGATCGCGAGTTCAGCGACTGGGCCGTCAGAGCCCATGCCAGGGCCATGGAACTCCGCCGGCGGGTATTCGCCAGTGCGGAACCCGCATTCGATGCCTGAGAAAGGAGCGGTCCCGTGACGCCTTTCGCCAATCCCGTGGTCGGCACGCTCGGCCGGCGCCTGCGCCTTGGCGTCGTCGGCGGCGGTGCCCGGTCCCTGATCGGCATGGTCCATCGGGCCGCCGCGCGGCTGGACGATCGTTTCGAAGTGGTCGCCTCGGTGATGGCCTCGACGCCGGACAGTGCCCGGGAACAGGGCGTGCAGGCGGGCATCGCCCGCGATCGGGCTTACGGCACGCTGGACGAGATGCTGGAATCGGAAAGCGTCCGGGACGACGGCATCGATGCCGTCGCCATCATGACGCCCAACCACCAGCACTATCCGCAATGCCGGGCCGTGCTGGAAAAGGGCCTGCACATTATCTGCGACAAACCCTTGACGACATCGCTGTCCGACGCGCTGGATCTGGTCCGGCGGGTGCGCGAGGCGGGCGTTGTCTTCTGCTTTACCCACAACTATTCGGGCTTTCCCATGGTCCGCCAGGCGCGCGCCATGGTCGCGGCGGGCGAACTGGGCGAGATCCGGCAGTTCAACGTGGAATACTCGCAGGGCCAGCTCGCCACCTATGTCGAGCCTGACGCGCCGGAGCGGCTGAAATGGCGCTTGGACCGGGCGCGCGGCGGCCCGTCTGCCGTCCTCGGCGATATCGGGACTCACGCGCACCAACTGTTGACGTTCATCGCCGGGATGCCCGTCGCGCGTCTCAGCGCCGACGTGGGTCCAACCGTGCCCGAGCGGGAGAACGACGACTATGCCGGCATGCTGTTGCGGCTGGAAAACGGCGCCCGCGGCACACTCTGGGCCACGCAGTCCGCGTCGGGCTCGGAAAACGTTCTCAGGATCAAGATGTTCGGGTCCAAGGGCGGGGTGGAATGGGAACAGAACTTTCCCAATCATCTCAGACACATGGTGCAGTTTCAGCCGGCCCGGATCCTGAGCCGGGGCCTGCCCGACCTGTCGGATGCGGCCAAGCGGGCCAGCCGCATCCCCACCGGTCATCCCGAGGGATTCCACGAGGCCTTCGCCAATCTCTACAGCGATGCCTCCGAGGCCATCGCCGCCCATATCTCGGGCACGGAGGCCGATCCGCTGGCGCTCGATTTTCCGACTGTGGAGGATGGCGCCCGTGGCATGCGTTTCGTCGAGGCCGCCCTGGAATCCAGCAACGATGGCGGCCGTTGGGCGGATTGCACGCTGGAGCTTTAGCAACGAAACCGGGAGCGGATAGTGAGCGGACTGACCCTGGGCGCGAACACTTTCAGCTACATCTACGAATGCGGTATGCCGGAAAGCCTAACGCGTTTGGGCCGGATGGGGTTTCGCGAATTCGAGATTCTGGTGTCTCAGCCGCATTTCTGGCCGACACACCTGACCACCGATGAGCGGCGCGACATCCCAAAACGTCTGACCGACGAGGGTCTCTACATCACGTCGGTCAATCTGCCCGGCCTCGACAACAACATCGTCAGCTCGACCCGGGAAATGCGGGACTTCACCGTCAACGTCCTGTCGGACCTGGTGGATCTGTGCGGCGACTGGCAGATTCCGTTTTGCATTCTCGTACCCGGCCGCACCATGCCGCTCTGGCCCATCCCGAAGGGGCGACTGACCGAGTGGTTCATCGACGGCATGAGCAAGCTGGCCGACCGCGCGAGCGGCCAGGGTGTCACCATGCTGATCGAGAATGTCCCGATCACCTGGATCCCGCGCGCCGAGGACGTCATCGAAGCACTGGACGCCCTGGGACGAGACGACGTGGGCGTGATCTACGACGTGGCGAACGCGCCGTTCGCTGGCGAAGACCCGCGCGAGGGCGTCCGCATCGTCAAGGACCGCCTCAAGCTGGTGCATCTTTCGGACACGCCCAACAACGCCTGGCGCCACGATCCGGTCGGCATGGGCGACGTGCCATTTGCCGAGTTCAACGGCATCCTGCGGGAGATCGGCTATGACGGGATCTCAATGATGGAGCTGATCACCGACGACCCGGCATTCCATTTTCCCGACAGCCGCCAAAAGCTGGTCGAGATGGGCTGGGACGCAAACTAGGGCATGGTTCGCTGATTTCACAGCGCCCGACCGCGATGCAGGCCTATCGACATCCGACGCCCCTCACCCGGCGTGGGCTTCGCCCCCGCCACCCTCTCCCCATCGGGGAGACTGTGCTTTTGGGTCCCTTCTCCCCAGCGGGGAGAAGGTGGTCCGAAGGACCGGGTGATGGGGTTCCGTTGCCTGCACTTCAGCTCAATTGCGCGAGCCGGATCGACGCATTGGCCGCATTCACACCGCTCGCAAAAGGGGAAGTATCGCCCTAGATCTCCAGATCGAACACCAATACGCCGTCGCGCCCACCCTCGAGCAGGCTCACGAGTTGCTGGCCCGCCGCCCGATGGTCGGCATCCACCAGATAGGCGTCGCGTGCCGCGACATCCACGAAGTCCATGATGAAGCCGTCGTCGTAGTCCCGGCCCAGTCCTTCCGGCGAGACATTCGGCCCGAATGATGCGGCAACAAGGCCATCGATGCTTTCGCGCAGGCCGTCCAGCCGTGCATAGACGGCCTGCTTGTCGTCGTCGCCGACGTCGGCGCGAAACTTCACAAACACGCAATGGCGGATCATGGATATCCCTCTCCTGTTTGCTGGTTGATTTGTCTGGAGCCCTACACTTTGAGCCGGTTCTACTGGGCGGCGGCCGCGGCGTGACCGGATCGGTCGGCAGCCAGATTGGTCACCCCCATTTCCGCGCAGGTGGCCGCGATCGCCGCGACGGCGTTGCGCATGTCCTGCGGCGTTACCTGTCCGATACAGCCGACCCGGAACGTCTCCGCTTCGGTCAGCTTGCCGGGATAAAGAATAAAACCGCGCGCCTTGACCCCGCCATAGAAGGTGCGGAATTCAAACCGCGGATCGTGCGGGCAGTGGAAAGTGACGATGATGGGGCTGCGAACGTCTTTCGCCAGGAACGGCTCGATTCCCAACGCATCCATGCCCTCGATCAGGGCCGCCAGGTTGGCACGGTAACGACCGCCGCGGCCGGCGACGCCGCCCTCTGCGTCGAACAGGTCCAGCGCCTTGTTCAGCGCGACGACCACATGGGTGGGCGGGGTGAACCGCCACTGGCCGGTACGTTCCATGTAGGCCCACTGGTCGTAGAGATCCATGCTGAGGGAATGTGCGTTGCCCTCGCAGTCCTGCAGCACGGAACGCCGGATCAGCGCCCATCCGAAACCCGGCACCCCTTCCAGGCATTTGTTGGCCGACGCGATGACGGCGTCGTAGCGCAGGCCGGCGGCCTTGAGATCCAGCGCCCCGAAACTGCTCATGGCGTCGATGATCAGGCTCTTGCCGTGCCGTTCGACCACCGCGGCGATGGCATGGACGGGATTGAGAATACCGGAACTGGTCTCGCAGTGGACGACAGAGACATGGGTGATATCCGGGTGCGCGCTCAGAAGGCCGTCCACCTCGTCCGGCGTCGGCGGCAGGTAGTCACCCTTGTCCAGCACCACCATCTCGCGCCCCATGACCTTCAGGATCTTGCCGATCCGCTGGCCGTAGGCCCCGTTCATCAGCACCAGGGTCTTGCCGTCCCGAGGGATCATGGTGCCCAGCGTAGCTTCGACGGCGAACGTGCCGGATCCCTGGACGGGCACGCAGGTGAAGGCTTCACGGTCGTCGATGATCGACAGCAGCCGGCCCCGAACCAGCGCCGTAACGGCGTTGAAATCGTCATCCCAGGAGCCCCAGTCCCGGGCCATGGCCTGCTTGACCTCGATATCCGTTGTCAGCGGTCCGGGCGTCAGCAGAAAGGGTTCGCGCATGTTTGTACCTCGCCAGATCTTCCGCGAGGTTTAAGCCGAGTTCCCGCTGGCGTCCAGAGGATGGCCCGGAGTGAGGAACAATTCCCTCATGGCCGGTTCCGTCAAGAACGAGCCGCAACGCGAAAGTAGTCGATGCGCTAGAGCGATGCCGCCTTTTGGTCCGGTTCCGTGAAACAATGGGCGAAGCGGTCCCGCAACAGGTTCTTTTGGACCTTGCCCATCGCGTTTCTCGGCAGTGCATCCACAACAAACAATCTCTTTGGCTGCTTGAACCGCGCGATCTTTTCGCGGATTTCTTTTAGAAGCGTCTCGATATCGGGATCGGTCCCCTTCTCCGGAACGATGGCGCCGACAACACCCTCACCAAAGTCCGGGTGGGGAACGCCGACAACGGCGGATTCCTGAACGCCGTCCAGCGTGTCGAGCAGAAGCTCCACCTCCTTTGGATAGACATTGTAGCCACCCGTAATGATCAGGTCCTTTGCCCGACCGACGATTTGTACATAACCATCGGAATCAATCCGGCCGAGATCGCCGGTGATGAAGAAACCATCATCCCGAAACTCTTCACGCGTCTTTTTGGGCATCTGCCAATAGCCCTTAAAGACGTTCGGCCCGCGCACCTCGATCATGCCGGTTTCACATGCAGGCATCGCATCGCCCGTTTCGGGGTGCGTGATTCGCACGTCGACGCTCGCCAGAGGGAAACCAACCGTGCCGGCACGACGCTCGCCGGCATACGGATTCGACGTGTTCATGTTGGTTTCCGTCATGCCATAGCGTTCCAGGATCCGATGTCCCGTGCGCGCTTCAAACGCGGCATGGGTTTCGGCCAAAAGCGGGGCGCTGCCGGAAACAAAGAGCCGCATGTGCGCCACCAGATCGTGGGTGAAACGCTCGTCGTCCAACATACGGGTATAGAATGTCGGTACGCCCATCATTGCCGTCGCCTCGGGAAGCCGATGAATCATGTCGTCCAGCTTAAACTCCGGCAAAAAAATCATCGACGCGCCCGAAAGCAGGCTGACATTGGATGCAACGAACAGGCCGTGCGTGTGAAAGATGGGCAGTGCATGCAGGAGCACATCCCGGTCCGTGAATGACCAACAATCCTTCAGATCCGCCGCGTTCGACAGCAGATTGCCATGCGTCAGCATGGCGCCCTTGGAACGCCCCGTGGTGCCGGATGTGTAAAGAAGCGCCGCCAGGCTATCCGCGTCGCGAGGAACCGGGGGAAATGTCGTGGGCTGGCGTTCCGCCGCCGCGGCAAATGTGCCATTGCCGTCGGCGTTGAGCGTCATCAAAGCCGCGCCGTGTCCTGCCGCGACCGCGCCAAGCGCCGAGCTATTTCGGCCGTCACATAACAGAAGTTTGGCGCCCGCATTGCCGACAAAGTAGTCCACCTCGGTATCGGTATAAGCGGTGTTGAGCGGCAGAAAGACGGCGCCGGCGCGAATGCAGGCCGCATAAAGCACCAGCGCCTCTGCGGATTTGGCAACCTGGACCGCCACCCGGTCTCCTGGCTCGATACCCAGCGTAGCCAGGGCATGGGCGAACTGACCGCAACGTTCCAGAAAGGTGCCGTAGCTGAGAGTCCGCCCATCTTCGAGGTAAAGGAATGGGTTGGCGCTGCCTTCATGGGGCGCAAACAGCGCGTCATACAGATGATTGGACATGCTCATGTTCCGTTCGTTCGGCGGCCTTGGGCGCGGTCTTGAGGAGCGCCCGCACGGACTTCGACGTCGCGACCTTGCCGTCGGTGACAAAGTCCTCGTGGTATTTTTCGATCCGGTCCAACCGATAGAGATAGCTGACCATGACGCCGCAGGATTGCCGTAGACCCTTTGGGGAATTGTCCGCCAAGGGGTGGATGTCGTGCAGGACGGCGCCATTTCCCAGATGGAATCGCGCCACCGGATCAATCGGATATCCATCCTCACGTTTTGCTTGGCAAAGATAACTAGCGGCGAGTGCTTTCAAGTCGTCCTGCTCGGCCTTCGAGGCCATTTCGGTTGGCTTATCAATACCGAGCCCATCAGCGAGCGGGTTCTTTTGATCCGCAAGCCAGCGGCCAAATCCGGGGATGGGCGACAGCGTCACAAACTTCCGCAGTCGGGGTATCTCCCTCGAAAGCTCCTCGACGACCTGCTTGATCAGCGAGTTGCCGAAGGAAATGCCTCGGAGGCCTGCTTGACAGTTTGAGATCGAATAAAACACCGCCGTGTTGGCTTGATCGCCCGACAGGACGTCGCGGTCCGATGCGAGAACGTCCTGGATCGACACCGGAACTCCATTTGCCAGCGCCACTTCGACGAAGATCAACGGTTCATCGGGCATCGCTGGATGGAAGTAGGCGAAGCAGCGCCGGTCCTGCGGTTCCAGGCGCCGGCGAAGGTCGTTCCAGTCGCCGATTTCGTGGACCGCTTCGTACTCGATGATCTTTTCCAGGATATTCGCGGGCGTCTCCCAACTGATCCGCCGCAAAACCAGGAATCCGCGGTTGAACCACGACCCGAACAGATGGGCAAAATCCAGGTCCGTGCGTTCAAGGTCGGCGTCGTCCGCCATGAGGCGCAACAGATCAACCCGCATGGCAACCAGATCCGCGGTCGCGCCGGGCGCCTGATTGAGCCGCCGCAACAACTCCTGGCGAACCGGCTCGGCCGACGCGATCAGCGCCGACAGCTGGGTTCGGCTTTTTTCGGCCTGGTAGGCCCTCGCCTGCTCCTCGACAGCCGCGGCATCAATGTCCAGCTCCTGCGTCAGATACTCGAAGAAGCGCCTTTTGCCGTCGAGGTCGAGGGACCGATAACGAGCCAGTATGATGCGCGCCGCCGCCACACCGGACACTTCGCCCGTACTCGAAAGCAGAGCCCGACACAGCTCTTCCAGAGGCCGCCCGTCATCGGCCACGGGGCCAGGATCTCGCCGGCTGAAGACCGTCACCAGCAGGTCATTCAAAAACGAGGAGCGAGTCACAATGCGGCCCCCATCAAGGTTGTCGGCAGCCAAGTGGCCAGGCCGGGGAAGATGCAAAGAATGACAATCGCCACGATCATGCAGCCCACATAGGGCAAAGATCCCCTGAGGATGGTCTTCAGCGGGATATCAGGCGCAATCCCGTTGATAACGTACAGGTTAAGGCCGACAGGGGGCGATATGAGGCCGATCTCCATGTTGATGGTCAGCACCACCGCGAACCAGTAGGGATCGAACCCGGCCGCCGTGACCACCGGGAGCAGGATCGGTGCCGCCATCAGGATGACGGCAACCGGCGGCAGGAAGAAACCAGCAATCAGCAGGAACACGTTAATCGCCAGCATCAGGATCCAGCGGTTGACGCCAAGTGTTCCGATCCACTCCGCAATCGACTGGGTGATGAACAGGCTCGACAGCATGTAGGAAAAGACACCGGCTGCGCCGATGATGAACAAGATCATCACGCTTTCGCGGGTCGAATCGCGCAAGACGACCCACAAATCGCCGGGGTTCCACAGCCGATAAATCACCACAGCAACAAGGACGCACAACAAGGCGCCAACCGCGGCCGTCTCTGACGGCGTCGCGATGCCGCCGTACATGGCGTACAGCACGCCAAGAATGATCAGAAGGAACGGAGTGACACGCGGCAGGATCTCTAGACGTTGCTTCCAGCTGTAGCTGCGTCTCGCCAGCACATCGGCGGATCCATTTCTCCAAGTGTCGAACAGCGACCAGACCATGAACAGCCCGACAAGCAGGAGTCCTGGAAAGACGCCGGCCAAAAACAACCGGCCGATCGAGGTTTCCGTTGCAATGCCGTAGACGATCATCGTGACCGAGGGCGGAATCAGGATCCCCAACGTGCCGCCTGCGGCAATCGATCCCGCCGCCACCCCGTCGGGATAGCCGCGTTTCCGCATTTCCGGGATCCCCATCTTTCCGATGGCCGCGCAGGTAGCCGGCGACGAGCCGGACATTGCCGCGAACAGCGCGCAGGCACCCAAATTCGAGATCACCAGACCGCCCGGCACCCGGGTCAGCCAGCGCTCAAGCGCTTCGTAAAGATCACCGCCTGCACGGGTTGATGCGATGGACGCGCCCATGATGATGAACATCGGAATCGACAGCAGCGCGAAGCTGTCTAGCTTTCCAAATAAGATCTCCGGCAAAAGCTCTAATGAACGCAGCCCATCGAAAACCAGCAGGAAAAGGGCGGCGACGATCAGCAGGCCATTCGCGACCGAGATCCCGGAAAACAGAACGACAATCGTGACGATGGCCACAATCGCGCCAAGAGTCAGCGGGTCCATTATCCGCCCTCCAATCCGAAGGGCCGATCGATTCCCACTAGCAGCGCATAAAGGTCGGCAATCAGTTGCAACCAAAACAGCCCGAATCCGACAGGCACGGCCAAATAGGGGATCCAAAGACGCACGCCCCAAACCGTGTCCGATCGCCAGTTGCGGGACCATGCTTCATGCCAGTACTCGTAGCCATAAATGACCATCAATCCGATGACGACGATCCCGCAAAGCGACGTCACGACGGCCAACAACTTCCGGGCCGGCCGGGGCAGCGATAACGGCAACAGATCGACGTTTACGTGTCCGCGAATGCGCTGCACGTAAGGCAGCCCCACAAGCGTTGCCCCGATGACAAGGTAAATCACGGCTTCCGTTTGCCAGATCGTCGATTGGTTCAGGACGAACCGGACAAAGATCATCTGGCAGGTAATCACGACCGCTGAGAGGATCATGAAGGCAGAAGCCCATCCACTGATCGTTGAGATCGTGGCGACGATCTTGAGGAACCGGGAGCGTCCAGTGGGCGCCGCCATGCTTGAGGTTTTGGTTGCCATCGGAATTTTGCTCCGGTCGAGGTGACCCGCGAATTGCGCACGACGGGTGTAACGGGGGCGGCGTCTGCGCCGCCCCCAAGTCTTTGCCGGTCAGTCGACCGAAAGGGCCATATCAAGAAGCTTCTGACCGTTCGGGACGTCCTCAATGAATGTCCTGTACGAGGATTCTTTGGCGATGGCCCGCCAAGCGTCGAATTCGTCGGGAGACATTTCGGCGATCTCCACGCCCGCTTCCTTGAAGACGGCGACGGAGTTCGCGTCTTGCTTTTTGGCCTCCTCAAGATAGTAAGCTTCGGCCTTGGCCGCCGCCGCGTCCAACGCCGTGCGTTGACCGTCAGACAGACCGTCGTACACAGACTTGTTCATCAGAAGTGGCTGGTACATGAACCACAAGGCCACATCGCCTGCCGGCGTGTAGCACTTCACCTGTTCATAGATCCGATACGACACGAAGGAAGAGGACGATGTGTTGGCCGCATCAAGCACGCCGGTTTGCATCGCATTGTAGATCTCCGAAGAAGCCATGGAGGCGATCGACGCGCCTGCCCCGGCGAGCATCTGTTCGAAGGCCTTGCCGGCCGCCCGTGACTGCAACCCCTTCACATCGTCGGGAGAGGTAATGCACTTCTCCTTGCCGGCGAATCCACCCGCCAGATACCCGTGCACCAAGACCATGACGTCGTCTTCCGCCATCAGCTTCTCAATTTCCCCCATAAAGGCGGATTGATTCAGCCGAGACGCATGATCGTGGTTCTTCACCAGTCCTGGCATAAGCGTCAGGTTGTATTCCGGCCTTTGCCCCCCAGCATAAGAGAGCGGGAAAACCGTCATGTCCAATTGACCGCGCGATAGCGGCTTATATTGTTCCCGCGGTTTGAACAGCGACTTCGACGGAAAGATCTTGATCGTGACGCCCACGTCGGCCTTTGCCATCTCGTCCGCAACAATCTGTGCGACCTTGTGCCGGACATCCGCAGTCGACCACTGGTGTGATAGACGCAGTTCCTGCGCGCCGCTTGCCGATGTGACCAAACCGCCAAACGCAGCAGCCGCAAAAGCGGCAAGAATTTTTTGCTTCATCAAGTCCTCCCTACGAGCATTTCTCGCGATCAGTGTTTTCCCGCAACTTGGCGGGGCCTCCCTAACGCTAGCTCTGCTGCATGCGAAGTCAAGCATTTTGTATACAAAAATTTTCTTGCCGTATACAGAGTGCTCCTGTATATCCAGGCGAATGATGCCAAATCGACGAGCCGACGACATACGGGAAGCGCTCGAGCAGCTCATATTCACCGGCGAGTTCGCCGACGGAGAGCGCTTGGATGAGGTCAAGCTGGCACAACGGTTCGATGTGTCTCGCACGCCGCTTCGTGAGGCTTTTCAGGCACTTGCGGCGTCTGGTTTTCTCCAGCTGATTCCACGTCGAGGCGCCTTCGTTCGGCACCCGGGGCCAAAAGAACTCATCGAGATGTTCGAGGTCATGGCAGAACTCGAAGGCATGTGCGGCCGCCTGGCGGCGCGCCGCGTGTCAGACAAAACCCTCTCAGAGATGAAAGAGGCCGCGCGAGCCTGTGAAGCAGCGCAGCAAGGCGGCAACACCGATGAGTATTATTGGGAGAATGAGCGCTTTCATCACCTGCTCTACGAGGCAAGCGGCAATGGATTCCTGTCGGCCGAAGCCCAGAAGCTGCATCGGCGGCTCCAGCCTTTTCGCCGCCTGCAACTGCGTGCCAGGGACCGAATGAGCCAATCGATGGCGGAGCATCGCGCTATCTTGCGGGCGATCGAGCAAGGCGACGCCGAAGGTGCGGAGGCTGAACTGAAGAACCATGTTGCCGTTCAGGGTGAAAAGTTCAGCGACCTAATGGCCGGTTTCACCCAGGCGAACAAAGCCCCGTCTGCTTAGGACGGCTGTGACGCATCGGCCCATGGTATGGCAACTAGGGGCCGGCCAGTTCCCTTCGGGTGGGCTGGATGGTGGGCCCGGCAGGATTCGAACCTGCGACCAAGCCGTTATGAGCGGCCCGCTCTGAC
>Ga0066187_1000006_pt1 | contig 110936 bp, 108 predicted proteins | sample WorMetexBAHAMAS1_FD_58706 | JGI IMG/M metagenome (GOLD analysis project Ga0066187, IMG submission 58706) | Marine gutless worms symbiont microbial communities from Max Planck institute for Marine Microbiology, Germany - Inanidrilus exumae... | ecosystem: Host-associated > Annelida > Digestive...
CAGGTCCTGCAGGACCTGCTGACCCGTTTCGAACAGCAGAACCCGGACATCAAGGTTGTCCTGGACACAGTCGCCTACAAGGCCATCCTGGAAAGCCTGCCGGTTCAGCTTGAAGCCGGACAGGGACCCGACCTGGCCAGGGTCACAGACCTGGGCGGTCTGGCGAAGCACTACCTGGATCTAACGCCTCATATCAGCAACGCGGCCTACTGGGAGGATAATTTCGGCCCGTTCCTGAAATGGCTGCGCCAGCCGGGCGATACCAAGTCGATCCCGGGCTTTATGACCCAGCTGACCATTACCGGGCCCTACGTGAACAAGACCTTGTTCGAGCAGGCGGGCGTCGCCATGCCCGGCGAAGGTGCGACCTGGGATGAATGGGCCGCCGCGGCCAACGACGTGGCCAAGAAGCTGGAAATCCCGATCCCGCTGGCGTTCGACCGCTCGGGTCACCGCGTGTCCGGCCCGGCGATTTCCATGGGCGCGAAGTATTTCGACGACAAGGGTGAGCCGGCGCTGATCGACGACGGATTCAAAGCCATGGCCCAGCGCCTGTACGACTGGCACCAGGACGGCACCATGGCCAAGGAGCTGTGGGGATCCGTGTCGGGATCGACCTATCTGGGCGCCAACGAGGATTTCGCCAACGCCCAGGTCGTCATGTATATGAGCGGCTCCTGGCAGATCTCTCAGTTCTCCGAGCAGATCGGCGATGCGTTCGACTGGTGGGCGGTTCCGGCACCCTGCGGCCCGGCGGCCTGCACCGGCATGCCGGGCGGTGCGGCCCTGGTGGCCTTGAAATCCACCAAGAACCCGGAAGCCGTTGGCAAGCTGATGGACTACCTCTCCAGCGCAGAGGTCCTGAACGAGTTCTACGGCCGGACGCTTTTCGTGCCGGGCCATCTCGGCCTGTCGAAGTCCGGCGTGGACTTCGATACCGACAACCCGCTGGCCAAGCATGCCCTGGGAACTTTCGCCGGCGCCGTGCCGACGATCTCGCCGACGGCGTACGAACTGCAGGGTTATGTCTACAACCGCGTGATGTTCAACGCGATCATCAGCCGGTTGGGCCAGGCCATCGTGGGCGAAATGACGCTTGATGAGGCCTATGGGCGCATGGAACAGGACATCACCCAGCAGATCGAAGAGAAGAAGCGGGGTCAATAAAGGCGACGGCGGCCGGGCGGTGAACGCCGTCCGGCCGGCACGCCCCTCCCGGGGCGAGGCGGGGGACAGTGGCGGGGACCCGTAGAGAATTCAGCCTGGAGACGTTCGGGGCGCTTGCGGCTTGGCCGTTGCGGGCCACCATGCATGCGCTGGACGTGCCGATGCGCTTCGTTCAGCGGATGCTGGGCATAGGCGGCATGCCCTACGCCTTCCTGGTACCGAACCTGCTTTTCTTCGGCACCTTCGTGATCATCCCGCTTTTCATCAACTTTGCCTACTCGGTCACCGGGGGAACCCAGCTCTTTCTCGACCAGCGCCCCTTCGTGGGCGGCGAGCAGTACGGTTATCTGTTCGATTGCGGCAACTTCCTGGACGTATCCACCTGCCGCGAGGACCGGTTCTGGCGCAGCATCTACAACATCATCGTCTTTACGACCTTCCAGGTCGGCTTCATGGTGTTCTTCTCGCTGATCACCGCCTTGATCCTGAACCGGAAGATCCGGGCGCGCGGCTTTTTCCGTTCGGTTTATTTCTTTCCCGTGCTGCTGTCGCCGGTGGTCGTCGCCCTGATCTGGAAGTGGATCCTGTTGCGCGACGGCATTTTGAATGCCTTCCTGACCAGCATCGGCGGCGAGAAGATTCTGTTCTTCGTCGACCCCACCTGGGCCATGTTCTGGGCGATCTTCGTATCGATCTGGGCCCATATGGGGTTCTACACGCTGATCCTGCTGGCCGGCCTGCAGGCCATCCCGCCGGATCTCTACGAGGCCGCCCAGATGGACGGCACCAAGCGCAGCCGGGTCTTCTGGCGGATCACCCTGCCGCTGCTGTGGCCCAACATGCTGGTGGTGATCGTGCTGGCGCTGATCAAGGGCGTGCAGACTTTCGACGAGGTGTTCGTTCTGACCGGCGGCGGCCCCGGGACGGCCACGATGTTCATCGTCCAGTACATCTACGACACCGGCTTCGCGAGCCAGGTGCAGAATTTCGGCCTGGCGGCGGCAGCGTCCGTCCTGCTGGGCGGCGTGCTGCTGGTGCTGACGCTGCTGCAGCTCTATCTCGGCCAGCGGCGGGAGGGCAAATAAGCCATGGCGGTGACGACGTCCTCGGTGGTCAAATTCGTCACCCGCACGCGCGGGCGCCGTGGCGAGCTGCACTGGACCGATGTCTTCACCTATGTCTACCTGGCGCTCGGCATCTTCCTGATGTTCGGCCCGGTGGTCTGGCTGGTGCTGTCTTCGTTCAAGACGCAGGCCGCGCTGGTGGAGTTCCCACCGACGTTCCTGCCCCTGGGTCAGATCGAGGTGCAAGTCGAGGGCTACGAGAAACCCCTGCCCCTCTACAGGGTGACCATGGAAGACGGGTCGGTCCGGGAGCTTGCCCAGATCCGCCGCGTCGGCATCATTGCCCAGATGGTGGATCCGGCCGAACCGGAGGTCCGCTACAAGATCCCGATCAAGAACCGCGAACCGATCCGCGAATTCCGGATGGCCTGGGACAACTACACAAAGCCGCTGGGCCAGTTCAATTTCCTGCGCTACCTGTTCAACTCTGTCGTGGTAACCGCGGTGGCGACGTTGGTCACCCTGCTGATCAACTCCATGGCGGCCTTCGGTCTGTCGATCTACGAGTTCAAGGGCCGAGCCCTGGCGCTGGGATTCGTGATCGGTACCCTGATGATCCCAATCACCGTCATCCTGGTGCCGGTCTATCTGGTGGTCACCGAGTTGGGCATGGTCAACAGCTTGTGGGGCGTCATCCTGCCGGGTGCAGCGACGCCGACCGGCGTCTTCCTGTTGCGCCAGTACATGCTGACGATCCCGCGCGACCTGATCGAGGCCGCTCGGATGGACAAGGCCAGCGAATGGAGCATCTACTGGCGCATTGTCATGCCGCTGTCGCTGCCGGCGCTGGCGGTACTGGCAATCTTCTCGATCATGTGGCGCTGGAACGAATTCCTCTGGCCGCTGGTCGTGCTGACCCGCAACGAGGTCTATACCCTGCAGGTCGGGTTAAACGCATTCCAAGGCGAGCTTCAGGTTCAGTGGCACTTCGTTCTGGCCATGACCGTGGTCACGCTCCTGCCGGTGACCGTCGTTTTCGCGTTCCTGCAACGATTCATCACCACCGGCATCGCCAGCAGCGGGATGAAATAAGGGACGCGTGATGCCGGAACCGTTGATCTTCTTCGATCCCTTCCCCCGCACCGAAGCGATGGTCTTCACGCCGGAGACGCAATCGGCGCTCGCTTCGATGGGGCGCGTCGTCTCCCATTTCGGGTCGCGGGCACCCGATGACCTTGTCGAGAGCGTTCTGCCGGCGGTCGAGATCATCATCGGCCAGACCGCAATGCCGAAAGAGCGGCTAGACCGGGCGCCGAACCTGAAGGCCATCGTCAACGTCAAGGCGAACTGGGAACCGAACATCGACTATGAAGAGGCACAGGCACGCGGCATCTATGTCCTGTCAGCCGCCCCGGCAATGGCGCCCGCGGTGGCAGAGGCCTGCGTCGGCTACGCCATCGACTTGGCGCGGCGCACCTTAGAGGCGGACCGATCCTTCCGGGAAGGCACCGAGGCCTATGGTATCAAGGGCGCCGGCGACGCCTATTCGCTGTTCGACGCCAGCGTCGGCCTGATCGGGTTCGGCAATATCGGCCGGGAACTCGTGCCGTTGCTGCGCCCCTTTGACTGCGCCATCTCGGCCTACGATCCCTGGCTGTCCGGCCGCTACCTGGAAAGCCACGGCGTCCGGCCCGCGAGCCTGGAGTCCGTCCTGAGCGGAAACACGTTCGTCTTCATCCTCGCCGGTGTCAGCACCGAAAATCAGGGTTTCCTCGACCGCGCCCTTCTGCAGCTCATCCAGCCGGACGCAGCGGTGGTCCTGGTCAGCCGCGCCGAGGTGGTGGACTTCGACGCGTTTCTGGAGCTGGCCCAGGCCGGACGGTTTCGCGCGGCAATCGACGTCTTTCCCGAGGAACCGGTGCCGTCGGACGCGCCTTTCCGGTCCTATGACAGGATCCTGTTCACCGCACACCACGCCGGGGCCATGTGGGCGTCCTATGCCCGAATCCGCGACATGATGCTGGATGACGTCGCCCAGATCCTGAACGGGCATCCGCCCATGCGCCTGCAGCGGGCCGAGCCGCGCCAGGCCGCTATCATGCGCAGCCGCTGAACCCGAGGCGAAGGAAGCTCCCATGGCCGTTCTGGAACTCGATCGACTGGTCAAGGATTACGGCGACGTCCGCACCATTCACGGCATCGACCTGCGGATCGATGACGGACAGTTCTGCGTCTTCGTAGGTCCGTCGGGCTGCGGCAAGTCGACCCTGTTGCGCATGATTGCCGGCCTGGAGGAGATCACTGACGGCGAACTCAGGATCGACGGCGAGCGTGTGAACGAACAGTCGGCGGCGCAACGCGGCCTGGCGATGGTGTTTCAGTCCTATGCGCTCTATCCGCACATGACGGTACGCCAGAACCTCGCCTTCGGACTGGAAAACATCAAGATGCCCAAGGACGAGATCAATGCGCGCGTCGGCGAGGCCGCGCGCATGTTGCAGATCGAGGAGTTCTTGAAGCGAAGGCCGAAACAGCTGTCCGGCGGCCAGCGCCAGCGGGTCGCCATCGGGCGGGCGGTCGTTCGCGAGCCGCGTGTGTTCCTGTTCGACGAGCCGCTGTCGAATCTTGACGCCGAGCTGCGCGTGACCATGCGCGGCGAGATCGCGGCGCTGCATCGACGGCTCGGCAATACGATGATCTACGTGACGCACGACCAGGTCGAGGCCATGACCATGGCTGACCAGATCGTCGTGTTGAGGCTGGGCGTCATCGAGCAGGTCGGCAGCCCGCTGGACCTTTACAACCGGCCGGAGAACAAGTTCGTCGCCGGCTTCATCGGAAGCCCGCGCATGAACTTCATCGATGTTGAGGTCGTCGCCACGGAGGGCGACGGCGTGACAGTGAAAGATGACGAGGGTTTCACCTACAAAGCATCGGTTTCCGGCAGCGGATTGTCGCCGGGCCAGTCGATGGCGCTGGGTATCCGACCCGAGCATCTCTATGTGGGCGGCGACGAAGGACGACCGCTCAATGTGGAGTCCATCGAGCATTTGGGCGGCGATTCCTACCTCTATTGCCGCACGGACACAGGTCTTGCGCTGAACGCCCACATGCCGGGCCAGACCAAGGTGAAGCGGGGCGAGCGGGCACACGCCCTGTTCCGGCCTGAGTTCCTGCATCTTTTCTCTAACAACACGGAGCAAGCGCAGCCGCGGCTCCGGATCGGCGAGGAGGCCGCCTGATGCGCTGCGCGGTCATCGGTCTGGGCATGGCCGTCACGCCCCACGCGAAGAGCCTGGTCGACCTTGCCGACCGCGTCGAGGTGGTCGGGGCCTACAGCCCAACCGAAGCGCGCCGCAACGAGTTTGCGAAGAAGTTCAATCTGCCGGTGACCAGCAACCTGGACGGCCTGATCGACGACCCGTCAATCGATTACGCCGTTTTGCTGACGCCACCAAACGCACGGATGGAACTGGTGCGACGGCTGGCGGACGCGGGCAAACACATCCTGATGGAAAAACCGGTGGAACGCACGACGGCGGCGGCGGAGGAGATCGTCGCAATGGCGGAGCGGGCCGGCCTCACCTTGGGGATCGTCCTGCAGCACCGCTTCCGGACGGTCGCAGAACAACTCGCCTCGCTGGTTACTGGTGGGACGCTCGGCGAGCTTGCCGCCGTCAACATCGTCGTGCCCTGGTGGCGGGGCCAGAGTTATTACGACGAACCCGGCCGCGGCACATACGAGCGCGACGGCGGCGGCGTCCTCATCAGCCAGGCGATTCACACCATCGACCTGGCGCTGTCGCTGACAGGCCCGGTCAGCGAGGTCGTCGCGGTCGGCGGCACCACGCCCATACACCGCATGGAGTCCGAGGACTATGTCGCCGCTGGCCTGCGTTTCGCGGGCGGCGCCATGGGTTCGTTGATGGCCACCACCAGCCTTTATCCCGGTGCTCCGGAACGGATTGAGCTCCTGTGTTCGAACGCGACGGCGGCACTCAGTCCAGGCGGCCTGACGGTGGCCTACCACGACGGCAGGGTCGAGGAGACCGGCGAGATCCAGAGCTCGGGCGGTGGCGCCGACCCGATGGATTTTCCGCACGACGCCCACCGCGCGTTGCATGCCGATTTCGTCGACGCGATCGCGGCCGGCCGGCCGCCGCGCGTTACCGGCCGGGACGCGCTGACGGTGCACCACTTCATCGACGCGGTGATGACGGCGGCGCGTGACGGCACGCGTGTCCGGATACCGCAGCCCTAGGATCGACCCATGACGGCAGACCATCCCACGCTCAAATTCGCGGCCATTGGCCTGGACCATCGCCACATTTACGAGCAGGTCGGGGGCATGCTGGCGGCCGGCGCCGAATGTGTCGGCTACTGGACTCGGGACGACGTCCAGCCGCTGGAGGGCTTCATCAAGAGGTTTCCCGAGATTCCCCGGGTCGACGAACAGGCGCGGCTGTTGGAGGACCCCGATGTCAGCCTTGTCGTAACTGCCGGGATCCCGGCCGAACGGGCAGACATCGCCATCGCAGCCATGCAGAACGACAAGGACGTGATGGCCGACAAGCCCGGCGTTACCTCGGAGGAACAGCTGGCGGCGGTGCGCGCCGTGCAGGCTGAGACCGGCCGCATCTTTTCGATCAATTTCAGCGAGCGGTTCGAGGTGCGCGCGGTCAGCCGCGCCACCGAGTTGGTCCAGGCAGGCGCCATCGGCCAGGTGGTCCAGACGATCGGCCTGGGCCCCCACCGTCTCAACAAACATCTTCGGCCTGACTGGTTCTTCGAGCGGCAGAAGTATGGCGGCATCCTGACCGACATCGCCTCCCACCAGATCGACCAGTTTCTCTTCCTGACCGGATCCGGGGACGCGGAAATCGTCGCCAGCTCGGTGGGTAACTTCGCCAACCCCGACCATCCTGAGCTGGAGGATTTCGGCGAGATCCTGCTCAGCAGCGACCATGCGTCGGGCTACATCCGGGTCGACTGGTACACGCCCGACGGGCTGGCGAACTGGGGCGACGGCCGGCTGACGATCCTAGGGACAGAAGGGTATATAGAGCTCAGAAAATATGTGGACATCGCCGGCCGCGACGGGACCGACCACCTGTTTCTCGTCGACAAGGACGAGACGCGCTACGTCGACTGTTCCGACGCGCCCCTGCCCTACTATGAGAACCTGTGTCGCGACGTCTTGGAGCGTGGAGAAACGGCGATGCCGCAAACCCACTGTTTCAAGGTTTGCGAGCTGGCCTTACGGGCGCAGCGCCTGGCCGACCGTCGCGGCCATCTGGGACGCTAGCGCCGGCGCCACCTCAGCGCGGCTCGTCTCCCTTCAATGTGACGCGGTAAAGCTCCCGCCGGTGACCGTGATAGTCGTTGAGTGGGTAGTGCTGGCAGGCGCGGTTGTCCCACAGCACGAGCGTTCCGGGCCGCCAGCGCACGCGGCAGACGAACTCCGTGCGCACCTGGTGGCGGAACAGATAGTCCAGCAAGGGCGCGCTCTCGGCCTCGGTCATGCCGTCAAATCGGACGGTGTGGGCGCGATTGACGAACAATGCCCTGGCGCCGGTTTCCGGGTGGGTACGGACCACCGGATGAACCGCCTCGAACCGTTTCGCCGCCGCTGCCGAGCCGGCCTCGATCCGTTCCGCCCGCGTGGCCGCGATGTCTGGATTGGCCGATGCGTTGACCGCGCGCAGGGGATCAAGCAACGCCTTCATCCCGTCCGATAGCGCCTCGTACGCCGCAACCTGGCTCGCGAACAGGGTGTCCCCGCCAACCGGCGGCAGCTCGCGGGCCAGCAGCAGCGTCGCCATCGGCGGCCGCTCCAGATAGGCGGTATCGCTGTGCCACACCCCGCCGAAATTGACCCGCTCGTGCGGCAGTTTCAGCACCGAGGTGATCGTGGGGAAGCCCTCGATCCCCTCCACGAACGGATAGATGTCGGGCTCGCCCAGCCATTCCGCGAACGCAAGCAGTTGCGCCGGCCCCAACTCCTGGTCGCGCAAAACCAGAACGTGGTGGCGGTTGAACAGATCCCGGAGTGTAGTGGCGAATTCGCCGGCGGGCAGCGTCGACAGATCGAGGCCGCGGATTTCCAGGCCGATGGCCGGCGCAAGAGGCTCGGTTTCGCACGGCACTGCCGTCATGGCTGACCTGCGGTGACCGTCATCGGTGACCAATCGCGAAGTCGTTCATGCCGTGGCGATCAACGCCGCGGGCCAGCCAGATTGGCCGGTTCCCGAAACTGGCGGAGCGGGGATCGTCCGGGTCCGTCGCCAGACCGCGGTCAAACAAAGACGACGACGGCATGTAGCGAAGCGCGACGCCGGCGCGGCGTCGCCCGGAAGAATTGGGCGCCGAACCGTGCACCATATAAATGTCGTGAAGCGACATCTGACCTGGCTCCAATGCAATGTCGACGGCGTCGTCCTGATCGAGCTGATCGGCATCCAACTCCTGGATAAGGGCCAGATTCTCGCTGCGATTCTCGTGATGGCGAAAGATCTTGCGTGCTCGATGCGAGCCGGGAATGACACGCATGCAGCCATTGTCGGACGCAACATGATCCAGCGCGATCCAGACCGTGCAGGTCGCTAGCGGCCGGATTGGCCAGTACTGACCGTCCTGGTGCCACGGCACGGCCAGTCCTGTCCTGCCGGGTTTGCAAAACACCTGACATCCCCAAAAAACGATGTCCGGACCAATGACCTGCTCCACGATGTCCAGGATCTGGTGGTCTAGCGCGAGTTCAAGGAATGCCGGATGGCCCCGAACACCGTCCGGGTTGTTCTCGACAAGATGGGCGCAACGCAGGGATTCCTGGCGAACGCCGCGGTTTGTCTCGATCAGTTCCTCAAGCGCCGACTGAAGCTCTTCAACCTGATCGGCCGGCAGCCGGTAGCCGGGAACAACGTAGCCAAGTTCACGATACCGGCCGATCTCCGCTTTCGTGAGCGATGCAAGTTCTTGGTTCATTGTCTGCCGCCTCGAAAGTGGAACCGCCTCGGACCATGCCTCATGCCATCTCCGTAACCACTAACCCGATACGAACGCCCGCACCGTCCGCTGAGCACCGACTTCGTAGAGCGACTCCAGCGCCCGGGTGACCGTGTCAATCACGGTCTCCGAGTGAGCGATCGTCAGCGGGAAGATCTCGACGATGCCCAGATAACCATGGACCAGCCGCGCCGGATCATTCCCCGCCTCGGCGGCAATCTCGTTGAAGCGTTCCGCCATCGGGTCCTGCACCTCGATCGGCCGGCCCTCCTCGTCGATTCCGGTCACGTAGCGCATCCAGCCGGCGATCGCCAGGGCGAGCGGCTCGATCCCCGCGCCCATGTGTAGGCATGCATCCAATGTCTCAAGGAAGCGCTGCGGCAGCTTCTGGGAGCCGTCCATGGCGATCTGGTGGGTCCTGTGCTCGAGGGTCGGATTGGCGAACCGCTCGATCAGCGTGTCCTTGTAGCGCTCGAGATCGAACGCCGCGGGAACCGACAATGTCGGCGTGACGCATTGGTCCATCAACCGGCGGATCATGGTCACGAAAGCCGGATCGCGCATGGTGTCGCGGATGTAGGCGTAGCCGGCCAGGTAACCCAGATAGGCCAGCGTCGAGTGGCTGCCGTTCAACAGCCGGATCTTCATCGTCTCGTAGGGCAACACATCCTCGACCAGCTCGACACCGGCTGCGGCCAGGTCCGGCCGGCCATCGCAGAACCGATCCTCCACCACCCACTGGATGAACGGTTCGGTCACCACCACGCCCCGGTCTTCGAAGCCCAAGGCCTCGGCCACCAAGGCGCGTTCCCTGTCCGTCGTTGCCGGCACGATGCGATCGATCATGGTGGACGGGAACGTCACATTCTCGGCGACCCACCGGCCGAGCGCCGGATCGCGCGCTTTCGCCAGCGCCGTCACGATAGCGCCGGCCACCTTTCCGTTCGTCGGCAGGTTGTCGCAGCAAAGCACCGTGAAGGGCCGCAGCCCGGCCGCACGGCGCCGCGCCAGCGCTTCGACGATGAAGCCCGGCGCCGACTTCGGCTGCGACGGGTGCGCCAGGTCGTGCTCGATGTCCGGATGGTTCACCCGCAAACGGCCCGTCGCCGGATCGTGGCAATAGCCCTTCTCGGTCACTGTCAGCGAGACGATGTGCGTCGTCGGCGCCGCCATCAGGTCAAGCACGCGGGCCGGATCGTCGGGCGCGACCAACACCTGCTCGACGGCTCCGACCACCTGGTAGCGATCGCCCGCTTCGTCTCGGGCAAGCACGGTATAAAGACCGTCCTGGGGATTGAGCTGCCCGGCGACGTCGGGCCGCCGCAGACTGACCCCGCAAATACGCCAATCGCCGCCTTCGCCAGCCAGAACCCGGTCCCAGAAGACCGCCTGATGGGCGCGATGGAAGGCACCGATGCCCAGATGCACGACCCCGACGCCGTATTTGCCGCGGTCAAACGCCGGCCGGTCGATGTCGGGCGGCAAGTGCTCGAGCGCGTCCTGGTTGAGGCGGTTCATAGATCCGTTCCCTCAGCAGCCGTGCTACGTGCCCGTTCGTCGTCCGGCCGTCCCGACATCGTCGAGATTGTAGGCCTTTCGCACCAGCTCATAGGCAAGGTCGTGGGCGACTTCCCGCGCCTCATCCATGTCCAACCGGTGCTCGGCGACCAGCTCGGCCAGATAGGCGCAGTCGACCCGCCGGGCGACATCGTGGCGCGCCGGAATCGACAGGAACGCCCGCGTATCGTCGTTGAATCCGACCGTATTGTAGAAACCCGCCGTCTCGGTCACCGAACGTCGATAGCGCGACATGCCGTCAGGGCTGTCGAAGAACCACCAGGCCGGACCGAGCTTCAGGACCGGATAATGGCCCGCCAGCGGCGCCAGTTCCCGGCTGTACACGGTCTCGTCCAGGGTGAAGAGAATCACGCTGAGCTGCGGTTCATTGCCGAATCTGTCCAGCAAGGGTTTCAACGCCCGCACATAGTCCGTGCGCATGGGAATGTCGGCGCCTTTGTCCCGGCCGAACCGTTCGAAAACGCCGGCATTGTGATTGCGAAACGAGCCCGGGTGGATCTGCATCACCAACCCGTCCTCGAGGCTCATGCGCGCCATCTCCGTCAGCATCTGACCCCTGAACAGGTCGGCCTCATCCGGCTCCATGGACTGGGCGAGCGCCTTCTGGAACAGCGCCTCGCACGCCTCCCGGTCCAGATCGGCCGTGCGCGCGGACGGATGGCCGTGATCGGTCGATGTGGCGCCGAAGTCGGCGAAATACTCTCGCCGCGCCGCCAGCGCCTTGAGATAACCGTCCCATGTGCCGGTGTTTTCGTTCGTCAGCGCACCCAGCACGGCGACGTTTTCCACGAAACCTTCGAACTCCGGATCGACCACCGGGTCCGGCCTGAAGGCGGTGATCACATTGCCGTCCCAGTCGCTGTCGCGAATCGCCCGATGGTGCTGGAGGTCGTCCAGAGGCGATTCGGTCGTCGCCAAGGTCTCGATACCGAACCGGTCGAACAGAGCGCGCGGCCGAAAAGCCGGTTGTGTCAGACATTCCGAAATCCGGTCATAGATGCGGTCCGCGGATTCCGGGCCCAGCCGCTCGTCGATGCCGAATACCCGTGCCATCGCGTCATCCAGCCACATTCGCGACGGTGTCCCGCGAAACAGGTGGTAGCGTTCCGCAAACAACCGCCAGATCTTGCGCGAGTCGGTTTCGACGGACCCGCCGTCGATACGGGGAACGCCGAGCGACTCCATGGGAACACCCTGGCTGTAAAGCATCCGAAACAGATAGTGATCGGGAATGAGCAGCAGCGTCGCGGGATCGGGAAACGGTTCGTCCAGCGCGAACCACGCCGGATCGCAATGGCCGTGCGGGCTGACGATGGGAAGCGCCTCGACCTCTGCATAAAGCGTGCGGGCGATGTCCCGGGTCGCCGGATCCGGCGGGAACAGCCGGTCTGCGTGAAGCCCCGGCAAGGATTTCGTTTGCGCGACCGCCATTCCCATAACTCCCTGTTGCGTCGGCATTGCACCACGCCGATTTCAGGCGATTCCCTTGCAGTGCCGGTGCAGTCTATTGTGGACCGGTGGGGGGTCAAGGGGCCGATCGGAAGCTGCCCGGACGGCCGACCAGCGCGGGCGAAGAAACAACGAAGGGGACCATCGTGAAGATTACGAACGCCAAGGTCATCGTCACTTGTCCGGGACGGAATTTCGTCACGCTGAAAATCGAGACCGACGAAGGCGTCACCGGGATCGGCGACGCGACGCTCAACGGCCGGGAATTGGCGGTCGTCGCCTACCTGGAAGACCACGTCATCCCTTGCCTGATTGGACGGGATCCACAACAGATCGAGGACATCTGGCAGTATCTCTATCGCGGTTGCTACTGGCGCCGGGGACCGGTGACCATGGCGTCGGTCGCCGCGGTCGATGTGGCACTGTGGGACATCAAGGGAAAAATCACCGGTCAGCCGCTCTACCAGTTGCTCGGCGGCCGCAGCCGGGATGGCGTGATGGTCTATGGCCACGCCAACGGATCGGACATCGAGGAAACAGTAGACGCCGTCGGTCGGTATATCGACATGGGCTACAAGGCGATCCGCGGCCAGACCGGCGTGCCCGGTCTGGATCAGATCTACGGTATCGGCCGGGGCGCGTTGTACTACGAACCCGCCGATGCCGCCCTTCCCAGCGAAGAGAGATGGTCGACGGAGAAATACCTCAACTACGTGCCCAAGCTGTTCCAGCGGCTGCGCGACGTGTACGGCGACGACCACCACCTTCTGCATGACTGCCACCACCGCCTGACGCCCATCGAGGCGGCGCGGTTCTGCAGGGATGTAGAGCCCTATCGCCTGTTCTGGGTTGAGGATACGACACCGGCGGAGAACCAGGAGGCGTTCCGATTAATCCGGCAGCATTCGGTGACGCCGTTGGCCGTCGGCGAGGTATTCAACACCATCTGGGACTGCAAGGACCTGATCCAGGAGCAGCTGTTCGACTATATCCGCACGGCGGTCGTGCATGCCGGCGGAATCACCCACATACGACAGATCGCGGGCCTTGCTGCGCTGTATCAGATCCGAACCGGCTGTCACGGCGCGACTGACATGTCGCCCGTCACCATGGGCGCCGCACTGCATTTCGATCTTTGGGTCCCCAACTTCGGGATCCAGGAGTATATGCGCCACACCGAAGAGACGAATGCCGTCTTCCCACATAGCTATTCGTTCGCGGACGGCTATATGAACGTAGACGACACGCCCGGCCACGGGGTGGACATCGATGAGGATCTGGCCGCGAAATACCCGTATGAACGTGCCTACCTCCCTGTGAACCGGCTGCAGGACGGCTCGATGTGGAACTGGTGATCGACAAGGATATCGTTCTCGACCGGGCAATCCGGTCCGCCATCCTCGCCGCATCGCGCCGGGGCGAGCACCGCTACGAGCGTCTGCTTGGCGTTGGCGTGCGTGCGGTGCGTGCCTTGAATCCGGACAAGACGGCCCCCGATGCGCTCAGTGACGTGCGCCGGCTCTGGGGGCGGCCCCGTCGCCCCCCAACGTAACCTTGACGACGCCGGACAAGACGTTAAACGAACGCTGAACAGGCGAGACGGAAGAGAAACGCATCATGTTGATTCCGCGCTGGACGACCCGAATTCTCCGTATCACCGCGCTTTGCGCGGCGTTGGCCTGGCCGGGCGTCGGGTCCGCAGCCATGAAGGACCCCAAACTGGACAAGGCCGAGGATATCGACATCGAAGAAGCGGCCGCACCGATCAAAAGCGACGGCTCCGCCATGATGGAACGCCGGATCTTTGAAGAGCGTTACACCGACGATCTGGACGATTTGATTCGCCGCCGCGTAATCCGGGTCCTGGTCGAGATGAGCCGGACGGACTTTTTCCTCGTGGATGCCGAGCCGCGCGGGTTCGAGTTCGACATGATCCAGAAGTACAGGAAGTACCTGAAGACGCGGGTTCGGGCGCGCAGCTGGCCGGTGGTGTTCGTTTTCGTCCCGACTCCCTTCGACGATCTGTTGCCCGCGCTGGAAGAGGGACGCGGCGACATTGCGGCCGCCGGCCTGACCATCACACCCGAGCGCGAGAAGAAGGTGGCGTTTACCTATCCCTACGTATCGGGCGTGAACGAAGTTGTCGTCCATGGTCGGAAAGCCAGGTCACTGAAAAGCATCGAAGACCTCTCTGGCCAGCAGGTCCACGTGAAGGCGGGAACGAGCTACGTGGAACACCTGGCCCGACTGAACGAAGAACTGGAGAAAAAGGGCAAAGAGCCGATCAAGGTCGTGGAACTCAGCGCCACGCTTTCCACGGAGGACCTCCTTGAAATGGTGAATGCCGGCGTCATCGACCTAACCGTCGCCGACGACCGGATCGCGAATGTCTGGCAGAAGATCCTGCCCAAGATCACCGTCCGGGAGGACCTGATCATCAATGAAGGCGGAAAGATCGCCTGGGCCGTCCGCAAAGACAATCCTGACCTTCAAAAGAGCCTGAGTGTGGTCACCAAAAAACACCGCAAAGGCTCGCTGATCGGGAACATTTTCACCAAACGTTACTACGAAGGCACAGACTGGATCGACAACCCGCTGACCGACGATCAGATCGAAAAGCTGGACGATCTCATCGTCCTGTTCAAGAAGTACGGGTCGGAGTACGACTTCGACTGGCTTATGCTGGGTGCGCTGGCGTTTCAAGAATCGCGGCTGGACCACGAGGTGGAGAGCCAGGCCGGCGCCGTCGGCCTGATGCAGGTCCTGCCCGGAACCGCGATAGCGCCGCCGATCTCGATCCCGGACGTCCACATTGTCGAGAATAATATCCACGCCGGCGTCAAATACCTGGCATTCCTGCGCGACAACTATTTCAACGATCCGGACATTTCGCCGGCCGCCAAGGTCGATTTCACACTGGCCGCCTACAACGCCGGACCGAACAGAATCAACAGGCTGCGCCGGGCGGCGAAACGGCGCGGCCTGGACTCCAACGTCTGGTTCGGCAATGTGGAACAGATTGCACGCCGGTCGATCGGCCGCGAGACGGTCGACTACGTCGCCAACATCAACAAATACTATATCGCGTACACGCTCGTCCTGCGCATGGAAGACGAACGCGAAGAGGCGATAAGCGCGGTCAAGGCTAAAGACACGAACTAACCGTTTGACCCGCTTCGGGCAGACATACTGAGGAAGCTTCCGCCGTGTCGACAGTTACTACGTTATCGCGATCGTTGTCTTGTATGGCGCTAGTCCTTCTACTCGCCTGGCCGGCGAGTGGGATCGCGGACATGGCGGATCCGCGCCTGGACGCGGCCGAGGACATCGACATAGATGCAGCCGCCGCGCCGATCACAAACGATGGATCGGCCATGATGGACCGGCGCGTCTTCAACGAACGTTACACGGACGATCTGGACGACCTTATCCGGCGTCGGGCAATTCGCGTTCTGGTGACGATGAACCGGACGAACTTCTTTCTCGCGGATGCCGAGCCCCGCGGATTCCAGTACGACCTCATGCAGAAATATCGCGACTATCTCCGGACGCGAGTGCGCACGCGCAGCTGGCCGGTCCTCTTCATCTATATCCCGACAACGGTCGAAGACATGATCCCGGACCTTATCGAAGGGCGCGGCGACATAGCGGCGGCCAACCTGACCGTGACTCCCGAACGCGAGAAGAGCATCGCCTTCACGAGCCCGTTTTTTTCAAACGTGAAGCAGGTGGTCGTGCATGCCGCGGCAATGAAGGATCTTGTCGGCATCGACGACCTGGCCGGGCGGTCCGTGTACGTCAAAGCGGGAACCAGCTATGTCGACAATCTCAAGAACTTGAACGAGAGCTTTGGCTCCAGGGGCCTCGATCCCGTCACAATTGTCGAGCTTTCGGCCACTTTGTCCGCCGACGATGTCCTTGAACTGGTCAACGCCGGCATCATCGGTATCACTGTGGCCGACGGCCACTATGCCGAGGCGTGGGACGACGTCCTCCCGGAAATCATCGTGCGGCCCGACCTGATCGTTCACGAGGGCGGCAGCATCGCCTGGGCCGTGCGCAAAGACAATCCCGAGCTGCGTAAGAGCCTCAGCGTCATCACGAGCAAGCACCGACGCGGGTCGCTGATCGGCAACATCTTTTTTCAGCGCTACTACCAGAACGTGAAATGGATCGAGAGTCCACTGACCGAGACTCAGGTCGAACGCCTGCATGAACTGCAGGATCTCATGGAGGAATACGGCGAGAAGTACGGGTTCGACTGGCTCATGCTCAGCGCCCTGGCATTCCAGGAATCGCGCCTCGACAACGAAGTGCGCAGCCAGGCCGGCGCCGTCGGTTTGATGCAGGTCCTGCCGACGACCGCGGAAGGCCCTCCGATCTCCATCCCCGATGTGCACCTGCTGGAGAACAACATCCATGCGGGCACGAAGTACCTGGCCTTTCTGCGCGAAAATTACTTCAACGAACCGGCGATTTCACCGGCGGACAAGGTGGACTTCACGCTGGCCGCTTATAATGCCGGGCCAAACCGGATCACCCGGCTTCGGAAGGCCGCGGAACAAGCAGGCCTTGATCCCAATGTCTGGTTCGGCAACGTGGAGCAAATTGCACGGCGTGTGATCGGCCGCGAGACGGTCGACTATGTTGCGAACATCAACAAGTACTACATCGCCTACAAACTCGCCGGACAGTTGTGGGTCGAGCGGACAAAAGCACTCGGGGACATCAAGGAAAAGGGCGCCGACTAGGCAGCCATCCCAGGGCGCAGTCCCGCACCGGCGATCCCAATAGAAAACGGGTGCGTCCGTAACCGGACGCACCCGCGTCAAAGAATTGCGTCAGGTCCTAACTGCTCTTGGCGTCTTCCATAACCTGATCAAAGCCTTGTCGGATGTCTTCCGCCCAGTCGTCCATGGCGTCTTCGATATCGTCCCAGCTGGACCAGGGATTCGAGCCGACATAGCTGCCGCGACGGCTGTCGGCGGCCACCCACTGGACCTCGCCCGTGGCCGAATCGACGCCGGCCGTCTCGACGGTGACTTCCCCGACGACCGTGGAAACGCCAATCATGAGCGCCGTCGCCGTGTTGGCAGCCGCGCCCGACGGCGTGCTCAGGCCGGTGATGTAGAGCTTGAGTGTGAGAGTATCGTCCTGAGGCGAATCGACCATCGAGTAGCCGGCCTCCTGGAGCTTCTCTTTCACGGCCTTTGTGAAATAGGCCTGGACCCGGGCGACCTGCTCCGGATCGAGCGCCTCCATTTCCTTGTTGGCATAGACGACCTGCGTTTCAGCAACATGGAAATGTTTGTACTGGTCGACATCCTTCATGCCGGGCCTCAGCCAGGCGCGGGCATCATTGGGATCCTGCTCGAAGCCCTCGATGCTGTTGACGTATTTGTAGTCTTCACTCACATCCTGCCGCGCCGAGCCGCCACAAGCCGTGAGGCCCAATGCCAGCGCACCGACCATCGCATAACCGGCCAGTTCCTTGATCTTCATCTCCCGTACCTCCCGGTGCCTTGGTTATCTAATCCTGAACTTCTACCGCCACCTTAGGCTGATTTCCACAACTAGAATTATTCCAGACCAAGCGGCAGCAAACCCCCTAACCCTGCAACGGCATGCACAGATCCGTGCGAAGCGCGGATTCCGGCGTCATTGAGGGGTCATTGAGGTAATCCTCCAACCAGGGGCCTTTTCCTAGAGACTCGCCCGAATTTGGCAACCATTCCGCGTATAGCGCACCGAAGGCCGCGGTCATCCCGCTATAGGCCCCTTTCAGGGTATAGACCGCATATCGCCCCCCCGGCAGGGTCTGTTTTTTGACGTCGCCGTCGATTTCGACATCGCCTTCGAGCTGAGCGCAGGCGACGTAGCGAAGCTGATCCGCCGGCGTCGAGGCGGGGTCATCCTGGCCGTAGCCGAAAGAGCCGCGAACCTGTCCGGCAAGCCCTTTCTCGTTGAGCCACCCCCAGAGCGCCGTGAACGCCGCGGGCGCAGATTGCTGGTAGGGGCCGGTTCGTTGGACACACACGACCTCCACCGGCTCCCGGTTCTCTATCCTAACATCCATGGCTTTTCCCCTGATCTCCCGCCCGGGGTTTATATCGCGTCCCGATGGCGCTTCGATGACCGTTCTATTTGCTCACTTCCACGCGCCAGTCAGGACCGGAGCTGACCCCGTGCGTGGCGGCGAAATTGTCCCAGTTGAGCGCGAAGGACAGGTTGTCGACGCTGTTGAAATAGATCAGCGGGTCACCCTGGGGCACATCGCCGAAGGTGGTCACGTAGGGGATGCGCTGGTCGTAGACCTTCTGATCCCCGTTATAGATTGCCACACCCAGTTCCGCCCCGTAATCGACCCCGAGCTTCTGGAAGGTCGCCCGGTCGATATTGGTCCAGACATTGCCGAACTGAACGTCCAGGATCGGGATGCTGCCGGCCACCTTGCCGCCCATGGCCTCTGGCTTCTGGTACTCGATGGCCACGACCTGCGGGTCGACCGATGGCCCCACCTCCTCAAAACTGATCTTGCCGGAGGCCAAGCGCGCGGCGGTGAACGAATAGATGTCACGGCCGTGGAACGTGTAGGACTTCTCGGAGCCTGGCAGGCGGTTCTTTTCCTCATCAATAATCCGTAGACCGTCAACGCCCAGGGATTCCGCCACCAGCGTCAAGGTGCCGTTATCCGGCGTGACCACGAAATGGCCGGACGTGGTCTTGAGCACCACCGAACGGCGGTCGGTCCCCACGCCGGGATCGACGACCGACACGAAAACCGTGCCCGCGGGCCAATAAGGCATGGTGGTATTGAGCCGGTAGGCTCCTTCCCAGATGTTGAAGGCCGGGATTTCGTGTGTCAGGTCCTCAAGCCGCAGGGTTGGATCGACCGAGACCGCCACCCCCTTCATGGCCGAGACGGCTCCGTCCTTGAGCCCGAAATCGGTCTGGTAGACAACGATCCCATTGGTATCGGCCGCGTCCGCGACGGAGCCGGTTGCCACGGCGGCGACAAGTACAAGCGCGGCCGCGAACGCGCGGACAGCCAGTCTTCTCAGTTCAACCATGTCGAAACCCCTGTTTTTGCCCGTTCCGGTTGTTGCCGGACAGTTTACACCCGCTGGCGGCCGTCGTCGCCACCTTGGAACCCTACATCCTTTCATTGGCGTGACCCCTTCCCTGTTCAATCCCCGGCCGGTTCGCCGTAAAATCGGGCAAGACAAGACCGGAACCGTCCGGGTACAGGGAGGATAGGCCCATGGCCGCCCAGTCGCTAGACCACGTCAACATCTATACCGACGATCTCGAGGGAACGATCGCCTTCTATACCGACATCATCGGACTAAAGAACGGCGAACGACCCCCTTTCGATTCAGTAGGGGCGTGGATCTATTGCGGTGATCAGGCGGTCATCCATCTGGTTGCCGAGCGCCCGAGCCAAGAGGGCACCGGAGTCATCCACCACGTGGCATTTCGCGCCGAAGGCATCGACGACATGCGCAACAGGCTGACCGCCGAGGGGCTGGACTTTTTTGAACGCGAGGTGCAGCTCATGCCCCTCAAGCAGATTTTCGTCGACGACCCGAACGGTGTGAAAATCGAGCTCAATTTCTGGGACGAAGCCTGAACCTTACAGGGCGCGATAACGGCTCGTCAGCCGTGCAATCGCGCCTTGACCTTTTCGCCGGTCAACTCCCTGAGCGCATCCCGCGCGATCCAGCGCGCCGATTTCGACGGCCGTTCGGCCAAGTCTTCGGCAACCGCGATGGCCTTCGTATGAAGCTTCCGATTGCGTTTGCCGATCTGCCTCAGCGCCCAGTTAACAGCCTTCTTGACGTAGTTTCTTTCATCGTCGGCGGCGTCTTCGATCGCCCGTAGAAGCGGATCGAACTGCCGGTCATCAAGGTTCTTGGCATGCACGGCCAGCGAAGCCATCAGCGAGAACGCCGCCCGTCGGACGAAAGGAGCCTTGCGGCCGCTCCATTTCAGTGCCCGGTCATAGGCATGGGGTGTGCGTACAAACAGATTGTTGCAGACCTGGTCGCAGACATCCCAGGAATCAAAGTCCGCCGCCCAGCGATTCATCTGCGCCTTGCCGACCTGGCCCGGGTCGTCCACGAAGGCCGCCAGGATACGGCCCTCGTGATTGCCGGTGTCCCACAGCGCCAGGGCCAATGCATGATCCGGCCGAAGCGAACGCGCCAGTTTTCGCAATGGCGGGATCGGGACGCCGAAGGCATTTTCCGTGTTGATGCCGTATCGTGCCATGCCCGCGCGGTTGTGCTCGCTGCCGAGCGGCTGGATTTCCCTAAGAACGGCGTCCGCGCGCGCGGCAGCATCCGCGCCTTGCAGCTTCATCCTCTCGTACGCTCCTTCCTGTTCCAGGTCGCGGCAGACCGAGAACGAAGGCAAATCCTAGTCAGGGCAAGGAAACGCCACAACGGCGCGAATGAAATCCGAGCGTAGGTCTTTAGGCCCCGGTCATTGCACCGGGCAGGAATGTCGCGATTTCCGGAACCGCGACGAGGACGGCGACCGCAAGAATCATGATTATGAAGAACGGCAACGCCGCGCGGGCGATGAAACCCATGTCGTGACCCGCCATGCCCTGCAGCACAAACAGGTTGAACCCGATCGGCGGCGTGATCTGGGCCATCTCGACGACGACCATCAGATAGACGCCAAACCAGATCATGTCGAATCCGGCGGCCCGGACCATAGGTTCAATGACGGCCATGGTCAGGACGACCGCCGAAATGCCGTCCAAGAAACAACCCAGAATGATGTAAAAGACGGTCAAGGCTGCGATCAGGGCGAATGCCGACAGCTCCATGCCCGAGATCCACTCGGCAAGCGCGCGCGGCAAGCCGGTGAAGCCCATGGCCAGGGACAGGAAGGACGATCCGGCCAGAATGAAGGCGATCATCGACGTTGTGCGCGTCGCGCCCAACAGCGACGCTACGAAGCTTTCCTTGTTGAGCGACCCCTGAAGCCAGGAAAGAATGAGCCCACCGACCACGCCCAGAACCGCCGCCTCGGTCGCCGTCGCCAGCCCTGTATAGATCGAGCCCATCACCGCCAGGATCAGCAGGATGACCGGCAAGAGCAGCACGAGCGCCTTGAGCTTCTCAAGCACGCTGTATTTCTGCAGCACCTCGCCCACGCTGTGCCCTCGAACAAGGGCCCAGACGACCACGTAACCCATGAACATAAACGCCAGCATGATGCCGGGCAGAATCCCGGCGATGAACAGCTTGGCGATCGATTCGTTGACGGTGACGCCGTAGATGATCAACGTGATCGAAGGCGGGATCAGCAGGCCCAAGGTTCCCGCACCGGCCAGCGTACCGATGATCATCTTTTCCGGGTATTCCCGCTTGCGCAACTCGGGGATCGACATCTTGCCGACGGTCGCCACCGTGGCCGCTGACGACCCCGAAATCGCGGCGAAGATCGCCGACCCGGCGATATTCACATGCAACAGGCCGCCCGGTAATCGTTGCATCCAGGGCGTCAGCCCGCGGAACAGGTTTTCGGACAGTTTGGTCCTGAACAGGATCTCGCCCATCCAGATGAACAGGGGCAGCGCCGTCAGGGACCAGGATGAACTCGCCGACCAAATGGTTGTCGCCATGGCGTCGCCAACCGGTCGGGATGTGAACAATACCATGCCGATCGCTGCGACGCCCGTCAGGCTCAGCGCGACCCAGACCCCCGTTCCCAGGAAAAAGAACAGGATGGCGATAAAGGTCAGGGTGAGCAGAATTTCGTTCATGTATCGCCCGCCATTTCGGCCGGCGCGACGGATTCATCCCCGATCTCGCGACCCAATAACGCATTGATGAGGTTGTGAACGACGCAGACAGCAAGGATGACGGCGCCCACGGCCGTGAAGGTCTGGGGAATCCACAGATGGATGGCGTCGGCCCCTTCGCTGACGTCCCCCAGTTGCCACGATACGTACGTCATGCGGCAGAGGTAATAGGCGAGATAGATTGAAAAGAAAGTTGCCGCACCCAAACACCAAAGCTGCAGGATATGTCGGTTTCGTCCGTGCAGCGCGTTGAGCAACAGCCCGACGCGAATGTGACCATGGGCCTGGAATGTATAGGCCAGCGCCAGGAAGCCAGTGGCCGCCATCGAGTAACCGGAATATTCGGTCAGACCGGGGATATAAACGCCCATGAGTCGCGTCACGATGCTGAGAATGATGCACAGCGTGAGCGTGACCAGCGCGACAGCCGCCAATGCGCCGCAGAAGCGGTAGGTCAGCCTGAGCAGTCGGTCGAGCGCGAGAAAAAATGCCATAGGAATTTGTGAACAGCGATGCCCGTCTTTGCCTCAGTCGGATGTTGCCCCGGGCGCTGCCCAAAAGACGTTTGATTGACCGGTATCCACCCTAAGGGCCATTCGTGAGATGTAAAGCCCGAAGTCGCCAAGTCGCCGTCTGGCGTCCGGACTGGTTTCTTTCACGATATTGCATGGGGAACGAGCTTGATACACATCATGTGGCGCGCGCCCCGATCACGTTAGACAGTCCGGCGACCAGGAGCCGGGCGCGGATGCGATGCAGGCCATGGCAGATCATCGGGCAGACTATGTCGTTGCCGACCAGAGCGCCGTGACAGCGCTGATGGCGGACCCGTCCACCTATCCGGGGGCGCCCCAGCCGGTGGAGCGGATCGATACGCACGCCGCGATAATCTTTCTCGCAGGGGACCGGGCCTACAAGGTCAAGCGGGCGGTGCATTTCCCGTTTATGGATTTCTCGACGCTGGCGCTGCGGAAGGCGGCTTGCGACAAGGAAATCGTCATCAACCGACGGACGGCTGACGATCTCTATCTCCGTGTGATCCCGGTCACGCGGGGCGGAGACGGGGCCCTTGCCCTGGACGGCGAAGGCCCTGCCGTCGAATGGGTCGTGCTCATGCGCCGATTTGCCCAGGAGGGGCTCTTCGATCGCATGGCCGACGAGGGACGTTTAACGCCAGGACTGATGACCGAGGCGATCGACCGGGTGATCGCTTTTCATCGCGACGCCGCCGTCGTGCCAGACGATCTCGGGCTGCGCTGGGTCGTGGAGGAAAACCTCGAAGAACTTCGGGACCGGCCCGACCTGTTTGCACCGGAGGAGACGGAAGCCTTTGCGCAGAAGGCTCTGGCGACGCTCGGCCGGACTGAGCCGTTGCTGGCCCGCCGCGCCCAGGAAAGTCGCGTCCGGCACTGCCACGGCGATCTCCACCTGCGCAACATCTGCACCTTCAAGGACCAGGCGACCCTGTTCGACGCCATCGAATTCAACGACGCCATCGCCCATATCGACGTGCTGTACGACCTGGCGTTTCTGCTGATGGATCTGGATCAGCGGGGCCTGGGTGACCTCGCCAACCTGTGTCTGAACCGCTACGTGCACGCCACCGACGAATATGTGGGCCTGTCCACGCTGCCCCTGTTCCAGTCGACGCGGGCGACGATCCGCGCGAAGGTGGAAGCAGCCGCCGCGGCCGGCCAGACCGATTCGAAGCTAAAGGCAGCCACGCTGGAGGCGGTCCGCCACTACTTCGAGGCCGCAAACGCCTATCTCGATCCGCCACCGCCCCGTTTGATCGCGATCGGCGGGCTTTCCGGCACCGGCAAATCCACACTGGGGCGGGCGCTGGCGCCGGCGGTCGGCGCCAGGCCGGGCGCCGTTCATCTGCGCAGCGACATCATCAGGAAATCCCTGTGCGGGGTGGACGAGTTCGAGCGGTTGCCGGAAGACGCCTATTCAACCGGGATGAACAGCCGGGTCTATGCCCGCCTGGCCGAACGGACGGCGACGGCGCTGGAGGCCGGCCATTCGGTGGTCGCCGATGCAGTCTACCTGCGGCCGGAAGAGCGCGACCATCTGGAGAAGATCGCAAAAGAGCTGCGCGTGCCGTTCTCAGGCCTCTGGCTCGACGCGCCGGAAGAGACGATCGTTGGCCGGGTCGCCGACCGCAGGGCGGACGCGTCGGACGCCACGCCGGACGTGGTCCGGTTTCAACTGGGCCTCGAACCGGGTGATCTGCGCTGGAAGAAGGTCGATGCCGGCAAGTCGATCGATGCTGTCACCAAAACCGCGCTGTTGGCTTGCGGCTTTCATGACTGAAAGCATAGACTGCGCGACGGTTTTGGGGCGACGATGTAGTGGTCCACTTCACAACAGGGGGTTACGGATGAATAAGTTCCTGATCTTATTTTTCTCTTTGGCAATTGTTGCGGCTTGCGCACCGGTTTCGGAGGAAGCCAAGATGGCCGAATCCAAGCCGATCGATTGCGCCACAGCCGAGCAGGACATCGCAACGTTGGAGAAGGAAAAGGCCAACGTGGCAGACCAAGTCGCTGCCGGGGCGCGAATCGCGCTGCCGCCGGCCGCGATCATCGACATTTTCTACGGCTACAACCAGGACAAGCAAGAGGCAGACGAGTTCTTCGAGGACAAGAACGACGTCGCTTCCGGGGATTACAACGAACGGATCGATAAGAAGATCGCGGCCATCAAAGAGGCCTGCGGCCTTTAGGATCGCGTTCTGCGTTTGAAGATGACCCGGACGCCCCGGCAAAACCGTGTCGTGGCGTCCGGTCGTCATTTGCAAGTAGAACCTCTGCTTCGAAGGCCATAGCGGCATGGCCTGGGTCGACGACACCAACAGCATCCTGCTCACCGACCTTTACGAGCTGACGATGCTGCAGTCGTATTTCGCGGAAGACATGCGCAAGGACGCGGTCTTCAGCCTGTTCGTCCGACGACTGCCGGAAAACCGCAACTTCCTGATCGCCTGCGGTCTGGAGCAAGTGCTGGACCAGCTGGCCAATCTGCGGTTCTCGGAACAGAACATCGCATTCCTGCGCGACCAGAACAAATTCACCCAGCCTTTTCTCGACACGCTCAAGGACTTTCGTTTCAGCGGTAGCGTTCACGCCGTTGCCGAAGGAACACCGGTGTTCGAGAACGAACCGATTCTGGAGGTCGTCGCCCCGATCGGGCAGGCGCAGGTGGTCGAGACCTTCATCATGAACCAGGTGCACGTGCAGACCGTGTCGGCGTCCAAGGCGGCCCGGGTCGTCGCGGCCGCCCAGGGCCGGGCGGTCGTCGATTTCGGCGCCCGCCGCATGCAGGGCGCAGACGCCGCCATCAAGGCCGCCCGCGCCTTTTTCATCGCCGGCGTCGACGCCACGTCCAACGTGCTGGCGGGCGAGTTGTTCGGCATACCGATAACCGGGACCATGGCGCACAGCTATATCGAAGCGTTCGAGAAGGAGACAGACGCCTTCGACGCGTTCATCCGGTCCTATCCCGACACCGTTCTGCTGGTGGACACGTATGACACGCTGGAAGGGGTTCGCCGGGTGGTCGCGCTTGCCGAACGGCTGGGCCCTTCGTTCCGTGTCCGCGCCATCCGATTGGATTCAGGCGATCTGATCGAGCTCGCCTTCAAGGCGCGGCAAATCCTCGACGATGCCGGGCTGTCGCAGGTGCAGATATTCGCGAGCGGCGGCCTGGACGAACATGTCATCGCTCGGATCGTCGCTGCGGGCGCGCCGATCGACGGGTTCGGTGTCGGGACCGCTATGGCCGTTTCGGACGATGCGCCAGGCCTGGATATCGCCTACAAGCTGTGCGCCTATGCCGGCCAGGGACGTCTGAAACTCTCCGCCGGCAAGCCGATCCTGCCCAGCCGCAAGCAGGTCTTCCGCGTCGAACAGGACGGCCGGGCCGTGCGCGACATCATCGCGCGCGACGGCGAGGCCCAGCCCGGCCGGCCGCTGCTGCGTCCGGTCATGAAGGACGGACAAGTCCTGGCGGATGCCCTGCCGACGCTGAGCGAGAGCCGCACCCTGGCGGCGTCCGAATTCGCCCGGCTGCCAGAGGCGGTGCGGTCGCTCGACCCGGCAACGCCGCCCTACCCCGTCGTCGTCAGCGACGCGCTCTTGGCCCACCAGGAGGATGTGCGCCGGCAGGTCGGCGCCTGACTTAGGGCGCCGGGTCGAAGGTCAGCGAGGCGACGACCTGTTCGGCCTGCCCCTTGTGGGCGTCAAAGTAATGCACCGCCGCCCCGACGTAATAGACGAGATAGAGCTTTCGCTCGACGATCGCGCCCGCGGCGAAGCCGCTCATCTCCAGGCCATCCTTGGTGACATAACCAAACTCGAACCGGAACCCGGCCTGACCGCCGAACTCGGTCGGGCGCAGGTCGCGGGTGTCGACTTGGTAGTGGCCGATCCAAACCATGGTGGCCGTGAACAGATCTCGTACCTCCAATGCCGTCATGCGTCCGTCGAACACCGGCAGGTCCGGCCGGCCCCGTGTGCGCTCCAGCGGCACGATGGTCTTCCTGGACGGGATGCCCATCAGAAAGACCAGCCGCTGCAGCGCCGGTCCGTCGACCGTCCAGGTCTCCACGTTGGCGCCACCACGGCGGTTCCACTCGATCTGCGGCTCGACCGTGACGCTGCGACCGACCCGGACACGCTCTTCTGCGCCGAGGCGGGAATACCGGCTGCTGCAACCGGCAAGGACAAAAGCGATGAAGGCAACAATGATGACCGTTCGGAACGCAATCATGAAGTGGTCAAGCGGCGTATGAGATCCTCGATCATCAGTCGGTCTTCGCTGTCGGGCACGACCTCAAGATAGATCTCGAAGGCGCGGGCCGCGTCGGCGTCGTTGCCTAACCGGTAGTGAATGAGGCCCAGCGATCGGTGCAGTTGCGGCGGCGCTCGCCCGGCGGCGTTGGCAGCGGTCTCGTAATGGCGCAACGCCAGACGGTCGTCGCCCTCCTGGGCCCGAAGACGATAGTTCTCGCCTTTGAAGAAATGCAGTTCGGCTGGGTTCTCGCCATCCTCCAGCAGCATATCCAGCAAGACGTCCGTTTGCTCGAACTCCCGCCGGTTGAGCTCGCTTTGCAGGAGCGCGGCGCGACGCGGCAGCAGAACGTCCATTAACGCCTGGCGCCCCAGCTTGCTGCTGCCGGTTTCTGAATAGAGGCGTTCGCCCACCTGCGCCAGAACGACCTGCCGTTCCGAAGACTGCGGATGGGTTGAGAAAATGCCCGCTCCGGAGTGCCTGCGCCCGGCTCCATATTCACGCAACAGCTGCGACCAGACTTTGGCCGCCTGCCGAGGGTCGTAACCACCGCGGATCATCAGCAGAAGGCCGAAGCCATCGGCCTCGCGCTCGTTGTCGCGACTGAAAGCGTAGATGCTGCCCGAAGTCAGGACGCTCGCCGCGTCGCCCACCGTCGGAACGCCCGCCGCCGCCGTTGCCAGCTGGACGAGGACCAGTGCGTTGGTCTTGGCGATCACGTCCTGCATCATCTTCAGGGAATGGCGCCGCATATAGTGACCCAGCTCGTGACCCAGGATGGCGGCGAGCTGCGCCTCGTTGCGCATGCGAAGCAGCAGCCCTGTCCAGACATGCATCATGCCGTTGGGCGCCATGGTTGCGTTGAATTGGGGGTTCTCGACTATGTAAACGCGGATATCGTCGCAATAGTCGCCCGCCAGCCTGCACGCAATCTCCTGGACATAGGACGTCAGTTCTTCGTCATCGATGACGTAGCCGGATGTCCGCACACGTCTCTCAACGTTGTCCATCATCATCCAAAGACCGGCCTCATCCGACTCAATGGCCGGCCGCCGGCCCGGCCGCAGACTGGACACCCCGTAACGCCGGTTGTCTACGGCGAAGGACTGGATTTCTCCCGTCCCGCTCACAGACACCTCCGGCAACTCCCGCTTTGGCTTACCGGCCTCAGGCTCGGCCCCCAGATATCCCGCCTGCTTGAGCGGTGCTTCATATTCCTGGACATTGCCGCCGGCACAGGCGGCGAGGCTCAGACCGCCGATCAGGACGCAAAGACGGCCCAGCGTCGTCATTTGGGGAAATCCTCCAACAGCGACTCTACCGTCCGCGTCGCCGCTTCCTCGGTTCGAAGGTCGCCGGATGGACGGGACAGACGGTTGAACCAGACGACCTGGCCCGTCTCCAGATCCACCAACGAGGCGAAGCCGGTCTGATATCCGCCGGACATGGCAACGCCCATAAGGGCGGCCAGCAGGATGACCGCAACCCGCCCGGACGAGACGTAGCTGTCGCGCACATAGACGAACAAGGCATAGTCGGCCCCGTAGCGACGGCGCAGCAGTTGTGCCTCCGGTCCCAAGGTCCAGTCGAAGCGCCCTTCCTTGGTGGGCAGCTTGTTCATTGGGTCGTATTGGTGGCGCAAGATCGAGGCGCCGACCGCCGCATTCAGTTTGATCAGCTGGATTTCCCGATCCAGGAACGGTCGTTGCCGATCGATTTCCGCGGCAAAGATCAGATCGGCATCGATGTTTTCGAGACGATCGTCCATGGCGGCGCGGATGAAGGTCCTGGCATTGTCCGTCCATTCCGCCTGGGGTTCGGAGAAGCCACCCGCATTGATCAGGCTGAGCTCGATGTCCAGTGGCAAGAGAACCACCCGGTGCGTCTCACCGCCTCTCTCCAGGACAGGGGACGTGTAGTGCGATCCCGTCATGCAAGCGGCCAACAACAGAACCGCCATGGCAAGCGCCGCGCATCGCCCACCCACGGGCGTTCCGCGTGGGTCCGGCGGATTCCGGCGGGGTGGCACGTCGCCGCCTTCGTTGGGTTGCGTCGCCCTCATGCCCTGTTGCCTGCTCGGCCCGGTTCTTGTCGCGCTGGCCGGTGCCGCCGGAAACTATATCAGAAATCCGTTGAGAGTGCCGCGCCCGGCCCAAATGGCGGGCGTGATCAGGCGCCTATGACGATCCGCTTTGGGTCGAGTTGGTGAAACAGGGTCGACACGCTCAGCAGCGCCGCGTCGGATCCGGGATGCTGGCCGTGCAGGCAGGGTATGCCGATCTCCTGTTTGACCTGGTCGGCGAACAGGTCCAGGCAGTTTGCGAGACCGCCCATGACCAGCACGATCTCGGCGCCGAACTTCGATGTATAGGGTTCCAGGAATCTGCCCAGATCGGTGCCAAAACCGCGGAAAGCGCGGCGCATCTCGGGATCTTTGCCGCGGGCCAAACGCGACGCCGTTTTGACGTCCGTCGAGGGTCCGTCCCGGACCGGAAACCGCGCCATCAGCCCGCGAACCGAGAAATACTCATCGGCGATCCCGTCCTCGAACGGTTCGCCGTACAACATGGCTTCTCCCTTGGGGATCCCCTTACCCCGCTTGGCGACACGGCCTTTGTTCACGAAACAGGAACCCAACCCTGTTCCCAGCGTCAGACCGATCAGGCGCTCGCACTTGGCACCGGCGCCGAACCGGGCTTCGCCGCAGACCGCCGCCTCCGCATCGTTCATAAAGCGGACCTGCGCCGGCGGCATGCCGAGCCGCTCGGCAAGCTCGTCGCGCACATTGATGTGGTACAGATGTTCAAACTTGGCCTGGGGTCCCGGCTCGATCATGCAGACGCCCTTTTTGTAGTCAAAGGGCGACGGAAAGGCCAAGCCAAGCCCGTCGGGCATCCGGTCCGAGAGATGACCCTCGTGGCGCCGGACCGCCGCGGCGATCACGGACAGGACGTCGGACGCCGGCGCGTTGCTGTGCAGCGGCGTGGTGCGGCGATCGAGGATCTTGCACGTTTCCGGATCGACGATACCGCTCTTGATCGCCGTACCGCCGACATCGAGCGCGATGATCGACTTCGCGCCCGGCCATTCGGTCCGCTCAGGACCCAACGCCTGTTCAGGCCCTGCCATAATTGTCGTCGAACCGCACGATGTCGTTTTCGTCGAGATGCTCGCCCACCTGAACTTCGATCAGAACGAGCGGATCTGGACCAGGGTTTTCCACGCGATGTTTGACGCCGACGGGGATGTGAACGCTCTGGTTGGCGCCGAGCTCAACTTGCTCGTCGTCCAGCTGGACCAGGGCCCGGCCGGCGACGACCGTCCAGTGTTCGTCCCGGCCGTGATGAAGCTGAAGGGACAGGCGCTGGCCGGGATCCACGCTGATCCGCTTGACCGCAAATGTCTCGCCGGCGTCGATGACGCGCCACGAACCCCACGGTCGCGTATCGGCGTCTCCGACCGTATAGGCGTTGCCCTTGGCGCTGCTGTCCAACGGTCCCCCTCCCGAATATGATGGTCCTCCATCCCGGGATTAACCCCAACGCGCCCGCGCCAGCAAGGCAAAATCGCCCTTGCACTGGCCCGGCCCCGCTTACCAGGACCGATTGGGCACAGCCAATCCGGCCGAAAGCCTTGCAATTTCAATCAGATCGTGGCTTGACGGTCGGATGAGCCCGCTTCGCAAACCGACCAGGATCGTCTCGACCGCCGCCCTCGCTGCAATCGTCCTTGTATCGTCCGCCGCCGGTGAACCGCGCTTCATCGAGATCGGCGACGGGCTCGGGCTGGATCATATCTATGCGGGCGGGTGGGAGCATTTCGTAGGCGGCGGCGTCGCGGCCTTCGATTGCAATAACGACGGCTTCCCCGAAATCTACGCGGCAGGTGGCGAGAAACCGGCCCAGCTCTTTCTCAACCAGGCAACGCGGTCACCCGCAACGATCCGGTTGATCCCCGCGCCGCATTCCGAAACGGCGATCACCGGCGTCACGGGCGCTTATCCCCTGGATATCGACAGCGACGGACGCCTCGATCTGGCGGTGCTGCGCGTGGGCGAAAATGTGCTGCTGCGCGGGCTCGGCGACTGCCGGTTCGAGCCCGCCAACACGGCCTGGGGTTTCGACGGCGGCAACGCCTGGACCACGGCCTTCAGCGCCACCTGGCGGACCGGGCGCGACTGGCCTGTCCTTGCGTTCGGCAACTACGTGAACCGCGAGGATCCCGGTGGGCCCTTCGAGGCCTGCGACGCCAATATCCTCGTAAACCCGGCAGACAAAATCGCGGGCTTCGCGCCGCCGGAACCGCTTGAACCGGGCTACTGCGCCCTGTCGATGTTGTTCAGCGACTGGGGCCGCTCGGGCCGCGCCGATCTGCGCATCAGCAATGACCGGCACTACTACGTCCGCAACGGCGAAGAACAGCTCTGGCGGTTCGATGGCACGCCGCGCCTTTACGGGCCCGATGACGGTTGGCAACGCCTCAGCATCTGGGGCATGGGCATCGCCAGCCGGGATCTCGACGGCGACGGCCGGCCCGAGGTGATGCTGACCAGCATGGGGGACCAGAAACTGCGCCGCCTCGCCGACAATGACGGTCGCCCGGTCTATCAGGATCATGCTTTTGCCGCCGGCGTGACCGCCCATCGCCCCTACACCGGCGACGACGGCCGGCCGTCGACGGGCTGGCATGCCGAATTCGGCGACGTCGACAATGACGGCTACGACGATCTGTTCATCGCCAAGGGCAACGTCCAGTCCATGGGCGACGTGGCAATGTTCGATCCCAACAACCTGCTCCTGGGTTCGCCCGACGGCCGTTTCCACGAAGCCGGCGCCCGCGCCGGCGTGGACAGTGTCCGACGCGCCAGGGGCGCCGCCCTCGTCGATTTGGATCTGGACGGCCGCCTGGACATCGTCGTGGCCAACCGAAACGAACCGCTGGAAGTCTTCTGGAACCGGACCGAAACCAAGGACCGGTGGATCCAGCTCCGGCTCCGGCAGCCGGGCGCGAACCGGGACGCCGTCGGCGCTTGGGTCAGTGTACGCAGCGCGACACGGGTCTGGCACCGTGAGGTGTCCGTCGGCGGCGGCCACGCGGGCGGCCAACTGGGCTGGCTCCATTTCGGGCTCGGCGAGGCCGACGCGGCAGAATTGCAGGTGACATGGCCGGGCGGGGAACCGTCGGACTGGATACCGCTGGCGGCGAATCGTTTCTACTCGCTGGTCCGTGGCGAACGCCCGCGTCCCTGGACCCCCTAACGTTCCACCGCCAGTCCACTGGGTACGGCATCCGGCACCAACGCGGTCATGTCGACGCTGCGCGGGTCCGTCAGTGCCTGCAGGAACGCGATCAGGTCCGCAAATTCCGCCTCGTTGAGCGCCACCGGTGCCAGCTCGTTGGCCGCAGCGATCGCGGCAACTTCGGCCGGGTCGTTCGGAACGGCGTCATCGGCGTCGGCGAGACCAGGATGGGGCGGCAGGATCGCCTGTTCCGGATCGTAGGTTTGCAACGCCCGAACCGGATCCAAGTGGTGGCGCACCACCCTCTCCAGCGTGGCGTAGGCGCCGCTGTGACCGTAGGGCGCGGTCAAGGCGACGTTGCGCAGGCTCGGCGTGCGGAAGCGGAAAGCATCCGCCGCCCGCCCGGTCACCCGCAGGCGGCCGTCGTCCCGGTTGTGGTTTTCGAATCGCGCCTTCTTGCCAGGTCCGATCTGCGGCATGGCAATGGCATGAAAACCATGGTCGGTCTGGAACGGCCCGCTGTGGCAGCCGGCGCAGCCGGCCTTGCCGTAGAACAGCGTCATGCCGCGGCGCGCCGCCGGGTCCAGCGCGCCATCGTCGCCGCGCAGATAACGGTCGAACGGCGACTGGTCTGCGCGGAAAGCCTCCGCCATGAAAGCGGCAATGGCGTTGGCCGCGTGTACGAAAGTGATGTCGTCGGGTCCGTCGACGTCGTCATAGGCGGCGCGGAAGCGCGTCGCGTAGTCCGGATTGGCCGCCAGCCGCCGCGCCAGCACGGCCCAGACGCCGTCGGGCCCGGTCATGTCGCCGCGCCGCGCAGCTTTGGCCACGTCGTTTTCGTTGTAGTGACCGGCCATCTCGTCGCCCGAGGTCACCGGGAACATCGCCTGCATGGAAAGCACGCCGTCGAACCCAGCCGGCAGGTCCGGCCCGATCGGGTTGCGAAAACCGCTCGGGCGCGTCCGGTCGCGCTCCAGCCGCCCGTCGTGGAACATGACCGTGAATTCCCGAGCGCCCAGGTTGAAGAGGGCCGGGGAGTTGCGGGCGACCCGGGCCTCGATCAGTGTCGGCCCTGCGCCGACGTCCCGCTTGGGCCCCAGGCCGCGACCACCCTCGCCCACCGGCAACGACAGCCCGTCACCGGTATGGAAGCGCGGGTGGTGGCAAGACGCGCAGGCGATATTCCGGTTGCCGCTGAGGATGGGATCGAAGAACAGCAGGCGCCCCAGCCCGACCTCCTCTTCTGAAAAGGTACGGAAGTCGGCATCGGTGGGCGCCGGGGGCAAGCCGTCGGCCGCCGCCGGCACGACGGCGGTGACGCTCAGGCAGAACAACAGCAATGGCACCAGGTGCCGCATGATCCTCACATTTCCGGGCAGGTCGGGCGGCATGCTAGCGGCTGGCGGAGCGGCTGAAAAGCGCCCGCCGCGCCCTGGAAAGGTCTTTGTGCTGCCGATGGTTTGCGGTCAGACAGCCTGGGCGTGGCGGCCGGCGCCTGACGCCAGGTAGCGGTCGAAGACCGAGGCGACGCAACGGACAAAGGGGCGTCCGGTCTCGCTCACCTCGAGCCGGCTTCCGGTCAACGAGACCAGCCCGTCGGTCTCCATCTCGGCCAGGCGGCAAAGCTCGTCGCCGAAGTTGGTTTTCGCCTCTGGCTCCGTCTTGGCGATGTCTTCGAGGTCGACTGCCAGGTCGCACATGAGGCTCTCGATGATGCGCGCCCGCAGACGATCGTCGGCGGCCAGCGCGATGCCGCGCGCGGTCGCCGGGCGGCCGGATTCGATGGCCCTCCGGTATGCGTGGATAGGGACGGCATTTTGCACATAACCCTGGGGCAGGGTCCCGATCGCCGAGGCACCGAAACCGATCAGCGCGCCGCCGCCGTCGTCGGTGTAACCCTGGAAATTCCGGCGCAGTTCGCCCTCCTTCAACGCTTCCATCAGCCCGTCGTCGGCGCGGGCAAAATGGTCGAGACCGATCCGCCGGTAGCCCGCTTCCACGAGCCGGGCGGCGGCGGCCTCGGCCTGCGCCAGCCGAAGTTCGGCGTCCGGCAGCGCCTCTTCGGGGATCAGGCGCTGGTGGGTCTTCATAAAGGGGACGTGCGCGTAGCCGAACAAGGCGATCCGGTCCGGTTCCAGGTCCAGCACCGCATCGACGGTCCTCAGCATATCGTCCAGGCTCTGGTGAGGCAGTCCATACATCAGGTCCACGTTGAGGCCGGGCACGCCGGCCGCGCGCAGGCGCTCAACGGCCAAGGAAGTCTCCTCCTTGGTCTGGACGCGATTGATGGCACGCTGCACGATCGGATTGACGTCCTGCACACCGATACTGACTCGGTTGACGCCGATCGCGGCCATGGCGGCGATCACCGCGTCACCGAGGCCGCGCGGGTCGATTTCCACCGCGACTTCCGCACCCGGCGCAAAGCGGAAGTGCGCGTGCAATGCCACGCCGAGCCGCTGCAGGTCCTGGGGTTTCAGGATCGTCGGCGAGCCGCCGCCGAAATGCAGATGCACCGCCGTGCGATCCGGTCCCAGCAGGTCGCCGATCAGGTCGACTTCCCGGACCAGTACATCCACATAGTTCGCCACGGGTTGGTACCGGTTCACGATCTTGGTGTGGCAGCCACAGAACCAGCAAAGCGTGTCGCAATAGGGAACGTGAAAATATAGCGACAGCGGTGTCTCGGCCGGCAGCGACGACAGCCAACCGGCATAGGTATCGGCGTCCACGTCGGCGCTGAAATGGGGCGCGGTGGGATAGCTGGTGTAGCGCGGGACGCGCCAGTCGTATTTGCGGTGCAGACGATCCATGGCGGCAGAATGGCCAGACTTCACGCCAGGACAATGATCTGCCTCAAGCTGCACACCCCCTCACCCGATCCTCACTCTGCTCGGATCACCCTCTCCCCACGGGGGAGAGGGGTATCTTTCTTCCCTCTCCCCGGTGGGGAGAGGGTGGCGAGGGCCTTGGCCCGAGCCGGGTGAGGGGGACATTCCCTGTGCCATCGCATTCGCTTTGCCAACGCCGCCCTGTTGCTTTTATGGTCGGGCCGGGGAGGCATGGGAATGCGGCTGCAGGAACTCGACGGCGCCGGGGCTTATGTGCTGCTGGTTAGGGTCGAACGGCCGGCGCGGTTGGCGATCCGATCCCTGGGCGAACCGACTCTGGCGCCAGGTCTCTACGCCTATTGCGGCAGCGCTAATGGGCCCGGCGGCCTGCGGGCGCGGCTCGATCGCCACCTGCGCCGCGACAAGCGTCTGCACTGGCACATCGACCATCTGACCGCCGCGGGCCGGATCGTTGCGGTCGGCGTTGCGCAGGGCGGCAACGAATGCGACCTGGTGCGCCGGATCGGCCGGCAAGGCGGGGCGACTCCCCCCCTGCCCGGCTTCGGCAGTTCGGACTGCCGGCGCTGCACCTCACACCTGACCGCCGTTTCCGCGGACATCGACCTGGGGCGATGCGGTCTGCGTTGCCTGGACATGGCGGCGGCGTCATGAGCGAGGCGCAACGCCCCGGCCTCGTCATCAAGATCGGCGTCGTGCGCGCCGATTGGTGGAAAGAAACCATGCAGGGCCTGCTGCCCGATCTCCTGGTCTCGCTCTGGCGGGACGACCCGGCGCCGGATTCGGTCTCGTACGCCATCGTCTGGCAACCCGAACCGGGCTGGCTCGCGACCTTCCCGAACCTGGAATGCATCATCTCCATCGGCGCCGGCGTGGAGCACATCCTGCGGGACCCGGACGTGCCGAAACACGTCCCGATCATCCGCACGATCGGCCCCGACCTGCGGATGCGCATGCGCGAATATGTGGTCCTGCACGTGCTCCGGCATCACCGTCGTCTGGACGAGATTGTTGCTTCCCAGGCGACGCGGGCGTGGAACCAGATCATCGAACCGCCGGCGAACGAACGAAAAGTGGGGGTTCTGGGGCTCGGCAATCTCGGCGCTTTTTGCGCCCAGGCCCTGGCCGGCCTGGGTTTCGATGTGGCCGGCTGGTCCCGTCGCGCCAAGGAGATCGACGGCGTGACCTGTCTGTCGGGCCCGGATGGTCTTGATACGGTGCTCGCGCGCAGCGAGATCCTCGTCTGCATGCTGCCGTTGACGCCGGAGACCGAGGGGATCCTGAACGCGGAAACCTTCGCGAAACTGCCGGCGGGCGCTTCGCTAATCAACACGGCCCGGGGCGAACACCTCGTCGAAGACGATCTGCTCGCCGCGCTGGAAAGCGGGCAGATTTCCCAGGCGACCCTGGACGTCTTTTACAAGGAGCCGTTGCCGGACGACCATCCCTTCTGGGACCATCCCAAGGTCCTGGTGACGCCGCACATCGCGAGCCTTATCGACCCGATCGTCGGCGGCCGTTTGATCGCGGCCAACCTCAACCGGTTCCGGCGCGGCGAACCCGTGCCCGACCTGGTCGATGTCGCGCAGGGCTACTAGCGTGTCCTTCCTCGACCAGTGAGGAGAGACGCGCAAACGATCGAAGGAGTAACGAGATTGACGGAGACTTTGAGCGAGCTGTTCAATCTGGACGACAGCACACAGGGCATCGCGCGCGAACTCGCGCCGGGCATCAACACGCGCATCTTTCCGGGTGATCACGCGATGCTGTCCATTGTCCGACTTGACCCTCACGCCGAAGGCAAACTGCACCAACATCCGCAGGAACAATGGGGCGTGCTGCTCGAGGGGTCGGCGACGCGATTCCAGGGCGGCCAGGAGGCGACGGTGAAGAAAGGCGACTTCTGGCGGACGCCGGGGGGCGTACCGCATACGGTGAAGGCCGGACCCGACGGCGCCATCATTCTCGATATCTTCAGCCCGCCGAGAGACGAGTACCGGAAGCCCGGCTCGGGCTTCGGCACGGACACATAGGTGCAGCTTGCCCTTCGAGACGCGCCCGTCGGGCGCTCCTCGAGGCACGAGCGTAATCTGCCTCCCCATCCTGAAGAGGGCCGCAGGTCCGTCTTGAAGGATGAGAAAACAAGAGAGCCAGTCATGAGCGAGACGATCAACATCCAGTTCACCCGGTTTTCCGCCTTCTACAGCCCACTGATTCTGACCTTTGCCGGTGGCTATCTTGAGGCGGAAGGCCTGAAGACCGAGCACTCTCTGTCGACGCCCGGCAAGTCGGCCATCGCCGCGCTGCTGGACGGCTCTGCCCATGTGGTACAGTCGGCGCCGTCCCAGGGATTCGGACCGCTGGAGCGGGGCGACAAACCCCCGGTCGTGCATTTCGCCCAGATCAACGAAATAGACGGGTTCTTCATCACGGCTCGGGAGCCCGATCCGGCCTTCTCGTGGGACAAGCTGACAAAGGGAAAGGTGTTGGTGGATCACGGCGGCCAGCCGCTGGCGATGTTCAAATATGCCTGCCTCAGGAAGGGTGTCGACTTCGCCGCCATCGACGCGGTGGACGCGGGCAACGTGGACGAGATGGACAGCGCCTTTCGCGACGGCGTCGGCGACTACATTCACCAGCAGGGTCCGGCGCCGCAGCAGCTGGAGCATGACGGCGTTGGCCATGTGGTGGCGAGCGTCGGCGAGGCGATCGGGCCCTGTGCGTTCTCCAGCCTGGCGGCGACCCGGGAGTGGCTGTCCACCGACATGGCGCACGCCTTCATGCGCGCCTATCGCAAGGCCCGAACCAAGCTGAACGAGGCGCCGGCCGAAGAGATCGCGGCGATCGAAGAACCGTTCTTTCCGGACGTCGACCCCACTGTCCTTTCAATGACGATCGGCTTCTACCAGAAGCTCGGCTGCTGGGCGCCCCATGTAGAGATCACGCCCCAGGCCTTCGAGGTGACGGTGGATGTCTTTCTGAACGCCGGTCTGATCACGCGCCGCCATTCGCATGCAGAGGTCGTTGCCAACCCGCCGGGGTGAGGAAGCCGTTATCAGGGCCTGATTGCTGGTTCCCTCTCGCGACCATCCATCACAAACGGCCCCGCCGCCGCCGCGTCCGCCACCGGCGATGACTTGTCGCCCATGCCGAAGTTCAGGCCGCTTGCGGAGTCATGCAGCACCCCGGAGGGGCAGGAATACAGCTTAGGAAATACGAGCTGTTGGGCGACCTCGAGTTCGAAATGGCGCGCCATCTCTGCAATAACAGCCGGGCCCGTCGCCGGGTCCACGCGCACCGTTTCGCGGTCGCCGGCGTCGATGCGCGGCGTGTTAAACGCCTTCTCCAACCCGATCCCGTAGTCCAGCAACAGCGCGGTGATCTGCATCGTGCAGGGCACGATGTGGTTGGCGCCGGAGGCCCCCACGGCGAAGAGAGGCTTGCCGTCTTTGACCGCCACAGTCGGGCACATGTTTGACGCGTTGATACGCTTCCGGCCTTCCATCGAAGTGGGGAAGCCCGGCCGCGGGTCGAAGTAGGAGACCGCGTTGTTCATCAGCATGCCGGTCTGAGGCAGCACGACCCCGGCCCCGAACCGGTTCAACAGGGTATAGGTCAGGGCCACGATATTACCGTCGCGGTCGATGGCGGACATGTGGCTGGTGCAGCCCGCCTCCTGGATCCTGCCGATCCGGCGCTTGTGACCATGGAACGCCTTGTTCAGCGCCTCGGCGTAGGTGACGTATGTGTGCGGCCCGATGCCCTGGGCAAGATCCAGGTTTAGCGCCACGTGCTCGAGCGCTTCCAGAAGCCGGACGCCGCCCGAACTCTCGCCCGCTGTGTGGAGCGTCGCTCCCCTGTGTTCGCCCGACATCGGTGCGCGGACAATGGTCTCATAGCCCGCCATGTCGTCCAGGTTGATTGGGCTGCCGCCCGCCTGCAGGTCCTGGACGATGCGCTCGGCGAGGTCGCCCTCGTAGAAATGGCGGGGGCCGTTCTCCGCAAGAGCGCGCAAGGTCACCGCCAGGTTCCCGATGGGCCGGGTCGTCTCGGGCATCGGCGGACGGCCGTCCGGCAGATAGACCGCGGTTGCCGCCGGGTCGCCGGACAGCTTGTCCATCTCCAGCGCGACCTGGAGCGTGGTGAACCAGTCCACGGGCAGGCCGCGGTCGGCCAGCGCGATCGTCGGACCCAGCACGGTGTCGAGCTCCAGCCGGCCGAACCGGGCGAGCCCTTCGGACAGGCCGGCGACCGCGCCCGGCACGGTGATCGAGCCGTAACCCTGGACATTGCGGTTGCCGACGACGCCGGGAAATCCCATCAGCGATTCCGGGACATCCGGGTCGAGCGGATAGTCCGCATGGTCGATGCCGTCGGCCAACATGCCCTGGAAGTCGATCACATGCGCATCGCCGGTCTCCGCCAGCCACACGACCAGATATCCACTGCCGCCGAGCCCGCACATCCAGGGTTCGACGACGTTGAGCGCGAACGCGCAGGCCACTGCGGCGTCGACAGCGTTGCCGCCGGCGTGCAGCATCGCCGCGCCAGCCCGGGCCGCGAGGAAATGCTGAGCGGCGACGATGCCGTCCTCGCTCTCGACGGCGCGCTTGCGGACGTCCCACTGCTCCACGTCATGGTTCATGGATCGTTTTCCCTAGGCATGGGGCGGACAAAAAGCGGGCCCGGGCGCCGCACGCGCCCCGGGCCCGCCGTCCGTTGGGATGGACTCAGAGATCCTTCTGCCCGATCTCGACGACCTTGCGATAGGTGTCCTCGCCCCAGATCCCGACCCCCAGCTTGTCGCGCACACTCTGGGTCGCGGCCATGAATTCGGCCTTGTCGGGATAAGTTACGGTGACACCGCTGGCCTCCATCTTCGCCAGGAACTCCTTCTGCTGACCCGGCAGCATTTCCTCGACGACGGTGCGGGAGGCGGCCTGCGCTTTCTTGAACAGCGCCTTGTCCTCGTCGCTCAGGCTGCTCCAGAAGGAGTCCGAGATCATCACATAGGCCGGCTTGTCGATGTAGTCGACCATGGCGATGGCCTCCTGCACCTCGTAGAACTTCTGGGCGTAGATGGTCTCGATGGGGTTTTCCTGGCCGTCAACCACGCCGGTCTGCAGGGCGGTATAGACCTCCTTGAAGGCCATCGGCGTGGGCTTCGCGCCAAGCGCCGACAGCGACTCAACGTAATAGTCCCGCTGCGGCGCCCTGAGCTTCAGCCCCTCTAGATCCGCCATCGAATTGATGACCTTGTTGGTGCTGATCTGGCGCGGGCTGCGCGGCAAAAAGCCCAGCAACTGCACCTTGCGCTGATCGACCAGCTTGGCGTTCCATTCCTCGCCGATCGGGCTGTTGATCACGGCGGCATAGTTGGCGATGCCCTTCATCAGGTAAGGCAGGGCAAGATATTCGATCTCCTTGATGCCCGGATCGCCGCTGGCCATCACCTGGGTCGTGTTCAGGGCCAGCTGCGCCAGCATCTCCCGGGGCGTGCCCAGCTGGTTGCCCGGATAGACGATCACGGCGAACTTGCCGTTCGACTCCGCCTCCAGCACCTCCTTGAACTTCAAGGCTCCGATGTGCTGCGCCTCACCTTCCTTGGCCCATAGCCCGTACCGTACTTCGACGGCCTGTGCGGCACCGGATATCGCGACCGCCGCCACGGACGCCGCGACGCAAAGTAAAAATCCTTTTACAAATCGCATGCTGTACCTCCCTCAACCGACCCGGGTGTCGACCTTGTCGAAATGGTCGAGAAACGCGACCGTGTAGTCGACGAGATACTCGGTAATGCGCTCGCCGATCTCCGCCGACGACCGGGTCGGGTCGCCGCCGGCAATTCCGCTTTCGCAGCGGTCGGTAATATCGACCGCCGCGTTGATATCGACATTTCGGAAGCTTACCGCGTTCAGCCCCGATGTCGGAAGCCCGAGCAGGTCGCCCTTGTCGGGCTCCTGTTGCGCGAGATCCATCCGCATAAGCTCGGGGAACTGGTGCAGATAGACCGATGTCAGGGGGTCCCCGCCGTGGCCGAACGCCTTGATCCCCAGTTCGGGATGAAACTCCTGCCATTTCTCCGCAGGGATCAGACGCCAGAGATTGAGGCAGGGAACGAGGATCCCCCGCTCCTGCTTGATCTTGCGGATCACCTGGTCGATCAACGGATAGTTGCCCGAATGGCCGTTGAACACGACCAGATGATCGAGGCCGTGATCCAGGAAGTTTTCGCAGATGTCCAAGAGGACGGCTTTGAAAGTCTCGGGCCTGAGCGCGATGCCGCCCGGCACTGGCCTGAAATAATCAGCGTAGCCGAACGGCAGCGTCGGGGTCGCGACGACTTGCGCCCGCCGGGCCACCTCCGCCGCCAGCACGTCGGTCAACATGTAGTCGCCCATGGGGGCGTGCGGGCCCTGCTCCTCCTGGGAGCCCAGGGGAATCAGGATCGTGGGATTGTCCGCCAGCCTTTCGAGAAACTCCACCCAGGTCATATCCTTCAGGAGCTGTTTGCTGGTCATGCAACGGTCCTCCGGCGTTCAGGGTCCGAAGACCATATTGGGAATCCACAGGCTGAGCTGCGGAAACGCGGCGATAATCACGACGGCGGTCATGAGCGGGATGTAGTACGGCAGCATCGCTCGGACCATCTTGGAGAAGGATATCCCAGCGATGTCCTGGGCGATGTAGAGCAGCACGCCGACCGGTGGCGTGCCACCGCCGATGATCAGGGAGAAGATCATCAGCACGCCGAAATGGACCGGGTCGATTCCGAAACTGACCACCACCGGCACCAGGATCGGCGTCAGCACGATTTCCGCCGAGGACGCGATCATGAACAGTCCGACGCACAGCAGCAGCACAACCATCACCGCCAAGATGGCGTGCGGATTGTCGGTGAAGGTGGAGAGGAAGCTCGCAATCTGTTGCGGTACTTGCTCGCGCACCATGATCCAGCTGAAGGCCGAGGCCACGGCGATAATGACCAGCACGCGTACGCTGCCCCAGGCCACCTTGAGGATCGTCGACCAGAGCTCGCCGGGGCTGACGTTGCGATAGACGCCGAGCCCCAGGAACAGGGCGTACAGTGCGGCGACGGCGGCCGCCTCGGTCGGCGTGAAGACGCCCGACAGGATGCCGCCGACGATGATCATCGGCATGAAGACGGCCGGCGAGCCGTGCCAGGTTGCGCGCGCCACCTGGCCCAGGCTGGCGCGGGGGTCGCGTGGATAGCCACGCTTGCGGGCCAGGAACCAGGTGAAGATCATCTCGACCGCGATGATCGTCATGCCCGGCAGGATGCCGGCCAGCAGCAGCCGGCCGATCGAGACGTCCGCGAGCGCGCCGTAGATCACCATGCCGATGCTGGGCGGAATGATCGGGCCGACCATCGCCGACGCCACGGTCACCGCCGCTGCGAAGTCGGCATCGTATTTTTCCTTCTTCATGGCGGGGATCAGTACCGACCCCAGGGCGGCCGTATCGGCCGTGGCCGACCCGGACATCCCGGCGAAGATCATGGAAGCGAAAATGTTCACCTGGGCGAGCCCACCATGGATGTGGCCCACCAGCGCCTTGGACATGGCGACGATCTTGTCGGTGAGCTTGCACGCGTTCATCAGCTCGCCGGCAAGATAGAAAAACGGAATGGCCAGAATCAGGAAGGAATCCACGGCGGTCGTCATGCGCTGGGTCAGCATCGACAGCGAGATGTCGGCAAAGAACAGATAGGCCGCCGACGCCGCACCCATGGCAAAGACCAGCGGCAGCCCCGTCAGCAGCAGGAGGACAAGCAGTGCCAGGACGCCGATGATCAGCATGGTGCAGGCACCGGACTCACATCGGGTCCTTTTCGAACCGCTCGGGTTCGTCCTGCTGCTCGATCGGGCGGCGGTAGAAGAGCCGCAACAGTATGAAGACGATCATCAGCAGGCCGCCCACCAGCGCCGGCGAGCGGTAGACGGAATCGGGCAGATCGAGGGCACCGATCTCCACGAACCAGCCGATCTCGATCAACGGCAGGCTGAACCACGCCAGAAGCCCGAGGAACCCGATGGCGACGCAGGCGTTGAAGACGCGCAGGACCCTCCGGGCGCCGGCCGGCAAACGAACGAACATCACGTCCACGTTCAGGTGGGTGCCGTCCCAGCAGACCACCCCCGCGCCGATGAAGGTGATCCAGATGACCAGGATCCGGACCAGCTCCTCGCTCCAGACCAGTGGACTGTCCAGCACGAAGCGGAAAAAAACCTGTGCGATCGTCAGGACGACGATGAGCGAAAACGCGATGCCGATCAGAACGCGAAACGGCAGAGCCAGGTCGGCGGCGCGACGAAACCGCCTGCGAACCCAGTTGCGCATTGGCCTCCCCCCGCGCGGCAATCAAAGCCGCGTCGGGTTGGAGCTTAGACCGAGAAGCAGCGGCGGTGGAAGCAGTGTGACCGGCGCGACGCAAAGCGGCTTGTCCGTCGAGACGCTCGTTCCTCTCCTTCCTCCGGATGAGGCGCTATGTTTTTACCTGGCTCTGGGGGATAACAGGAGCCTCGTCATGGGGAGGGCCGAAGGCCTGTGTCAGCGGGCGAGGCCCGATAGTGTCGAACGAGCAAGGAGGGGGCGATGACCTATGTGTTGAATGCCATGCCGGAACCGATCGCGCCGGATTTGATCGAAAAATATGCCCGCGTCGAGACGGCGACCGTGGGTCACAAGCGCCACATGGGATTCTTAGACCGTGCCATCCAGAGCGTTCTGCCCGGCCGTCGTGTCGCCGGAACGGCCGTGACTCTGGCGCTGCCGGGCCAGGATTCCACCCTGCTCCACCACATCATCGGTCGGTTGCGGCCGGGGGACTTCCTCTGCATCGATCGATTGGGCGACCACAAACACGCCTGCCTGGGCGGCGGCGTCGCCGCGGCGATTAAGGCGAGCGGCTGTGTCGGCGTTGTCATCGACGGGCCGTGCACCGACGTCCCGGAGATCGTCGATTACGATCTGCCGGTCTGGTGCCGAGGTCCCTCCCCGATCACCACGCGGCTCTACGATATCGGCGGCAGTTTCAATGTGCCAATCTCCTGCGGCGGCGCTGTGGTGATGCCGGGCGATGTGGTGATCGCCGACTTCTCGGGTGTGCTGGTCATGCCGCCCGGCGAGGCCGAGGCGGATGCTGATTGGGCGCTGGACAAACAGGCGGCAGAGCCGGCCAGCCACGAGGCACTGTTCGCCGGTACGCTGCTCGGCGAGCGAACCGGCGCCAGCCGCATGGTCGAAGCGAGGCAGAAGGGATAGGCCGTGCAAAGGGGATTCTGGACGCTGCTCGCGGGTCTGCTCCTGCTCCCGCTGTGGCCGGCGGGCGCCGATGACAACTGGCCCTATGAATGCGCCCGCGAACAAGCGTGGAAGCCCGCAGACCTCAAGGCGATTCTCGAAGGACACAAGGCTTTCATGAACGAACTCGGTTTTTATAAGCCGGGGGAAGACGAAACGCTGGTGGAAGAGCAGCGCCACGCCGACCTGTGCCACGCCGACCTGCGCGGCGCCGACCTCTCCGGAGCCTATCTCGTCGAGGCGGATTTTCGCGGGGCCAATCTCGACGGCGCCAACCTGGAGAACGCGAACCTGATTGCCAGCAACTTCAAAGGCGCGTCGCTGGTTGGGGCCAACCTGCGGGGGGCGAACCTGTTCCTTGCCAATCTGGAGGGAGCGGACCTCTCGCGCGCAAACCTGCAGGAAGCCCACTTCGTCGATGCCAACCTGCTGCGAACCAAACTGGAAGGCGCCGATACCAAGGACACCGACTTCTGAGACACCGATCGGCCGGAACCCGAAAACTCTCAGTTCAACAGGATTGCGGTGTCCGGACCCAGCACCAGGTCTGGCAACCACAGGGTCAGGGCGGGTACGTAGGTGATCAGGATCAGGACCACGATCAGCGGGATCAGGAACGGGATCACCGCCATCGTCACCTTCTCGAACGAGACGCGCCCCACCTCCACCATGATGTAAAGCCCGATCCCCATGGGCGGTGTCGCGATTCCGATTAGCAGCGCCAGTTGCAGGATGATGCCAAAATGCACCCGGTCGATCCCGAAGGAGTCGATCACCGGCAGCAGCATGGGCACCAGCATGAGTTTCGCCGGCACCCCTTCGACGACGCACCCCACCAGCAGGACGAAGATGATCATCATGCCGAGGAACACCGCGCGCGACTCGGTCAACGAGAAGATGGCGTCGCCCAGCCGCTGAGGCACCTGCTCGATCGCCAGCAACCAGCCCATGGCGATGGAAAAACCGATGATGATCATGATCACCGAGGTCATCATCATCGTGTCCGTCAGCGCCGACCACAGCCGCTGCCAGGTCAGCGTCCGGTAGACCAAACCCAGACCCATTGAATAGAGACAGGCCAGGACGCCGGCCTCGGTCGCGGTCACAAACCCCAGCAGGATCGAGCCCAGGATGATCCCGGGCGCAACCAGGGCCAAAACACCGTCCACGGCGGTGCCCAGCACCTGGCGCGGCGTCGCTTTCGGCTGGGTCGGGAATTCGTGCCGGATCGCCAGCATCCGGTTGAAGATCATCAGCGACATGCCGACGATCAGGCCCGGCACCAGACCGGCCAGGAACATACGCTCGATCGACTGCTGGGCAAGAAAGGCGTAGATCACCAGGCCGATCGAAGGTGGGATGATCGGCCCGACGACCGCCGAACAGACCGTCAAGGCGGCCGCGAAATCGGCGCGATAGCCGCGCTCGCGCATGGCCTTGATCTCGATGGTGCCGAGCCCGGCGCAATCGGCCACCGCTGCGCCCGAAACGCCCGCGAAGATCATCGACGACAACACGTTCACCTGGGCAAGCCCGGCTTTGAAATGCCCCACCAGCGCGTTGGCGAAATTGAAGATGCGATCGGTCATGCCGACCACGTTCATCAGGTTGCCGGCCATGATGAAAAACGGCACCGCAGCCAGCGACGGCTTGTTGACGCCTTCCAGGATCTGCTGCGGCACGATGTAGAGCGCGTCTGAAAACTCGCTGGTGGCGAACGCGATCAGCACCGCAGCCCCGATCGCCATGGAAATCGGAACCCTGAGCAGGATCAGCGCGATGAAGCCGATGAAAAGGATGATCGCCATCGGCTAGCTGTCCGGATCCAGCCGGTGCGACGGCACGACCTCAGGCGCACCCACCACGGCCTTCAACGCATCGGTTACGGAATTCAGCAAGATCAACAGGCACGATATGCCCAGCGGAATGGACAGGCTGTAACGCTCCATTTCGCCCCAGGGCGTGACGACGCCGTCGATCACGCCGACCTGGCTTTCCAGGATAATCGGCATCTGCCAGAGGATGGCACCGACCACCGTGATCGTGACCCCGGCGACGAAATAGCGCGTCGCGACCATCGCCTTGTCGCCGAGACGCAAGATGATGAAATCGACCGCGATGTCCTTGCCGCGCCGGTAGACGGCGTAGAAGCCGAAGAAGGACATCCAGACGAAAAAGACCATGGTCCAGGGCCACAGCCAGTAGAACGAAACGTTGATCGGCCGCAGCACGATCGTCGCCGCCGTGCCGATCAGCATGAGCGCCAGGCACAGATTGGCGATCAGGTGAAACAGCCGGCCGCACTGTTCGAGAAATCCATCGAGCGCCGCGATCGGCGCGGGGATCGGTTTGTCGGAGCGAGGAGTCACGGGCATCCTCCGGCGTAACCGTAGGGTCGAGTGGACCCCTCGCCCGGCGCGCGTGCGGCGTTGACCGGCCGCGCCGGGCGAGAGTTCCGAAGGCTGGCGAGAATAGGCGTCAGTTCATCGCGCGGGTCTGTTCCACGAGATCGAGGAACCCGTCCGGCAGTTCGCCGGCGGCCTCCTTGTCCTTGTAGAACTTGGCCATGGTGTCGATGAACGGCTTGCGGTCGACCTCGACGAAGGTCACGCCCTTCGACTTCATGCGCTCGATCGACTCGTCGGCCACCTTCCCCATGATCTCGAAACTGTAGGTGCCTGCGCCGGCATAGGCCTTGTCGACGGCCGCCTTCAGGTCTTCCGGCAGCTTTTCGTAGGACGGCTGGTGAACCATGAATCCGATGGACTGGTAATACTCGTCGTGCCGGATGATATGCGGCGCGACCTCGTAGAACCGCATGCTTTCGACCAGAGCGATCGGGCTGTTCACGGCGCCGACAATGCCCTTGTCGATCGCCTGGTAGACGTCGGTCCAGGCGAGGGTTTTCACGTCGGCACCCAACGTCGACCAGGTTTCGATCGCGGTTTTGTTGGGATGCATACGCAGCTTCAGGCCTTTGACATCGGCGAAATCCTGTACGTTGCGATTGGCTACCATGACCCGGTAGGGACCACGCAGGATCGCGGTCGGATCGCCGAGCTGGCTGACGCCGGCCTGGTCGGCCGCCTTCTTGAACCACCCCTTGACCATGTCGGAGTTCATGAAACGGACCCAGTGGTCGCGATCATCGAACAGAAACGCGGCGCTCATCCAGGTGATCTCGGGCACCCACTTCTTCATGTAAGTGGACCCTTCGGCGTAGAGGTGCACCGTTCCCAGCTTGAGCTGTTCCATGACCGCGTTGGTCTTCCCCAGCTGCTCGTTCGGGAACATTTTGATCTTCATCTTGCCGCTGGAATATTCGTCGACCAGATCGGCGAAGCGCTGGAACACCTGCCCTTCCGAGCTGTCGGGCGGCATCTTGTGCGCCATGCGCCATTCGACGTCCGCCGCCGAGGCGGTCCATGACAGCGACGCGGCCGCGATAACGATCGCGGCGCCTTTGATCAGACTTCTCCGCAATAAGCTCATTTTCATCTCCCTGTCCGACGCTGCGAGGCTGGCACGGTCGGATCGCGGGAGTCGGACCCGACGGCGCCGCCTGTCGATGCGACGCGCCCTTGTCATCGGCGCGTTCGTCATTCAAAGGATACACAACGGGACGACAGAATCCTATCGACCCGCGGGCAGATCCGATTTCGACGCAATGTGTGAAGCAACGATGACACCGGCGGAACGGTCGTCTATCTTTCGATCTGCCGGCGTCGTCGACGTCGGGTCTTTCAGATGCCGCGGAATCGCCGTGCTCGAACAAGCCGACCGCAGTCCGGGGAAAAAGCGCGATCCGGTTAAAAGCCGGCGGCGCATCCTCGACGCGGCGGTCCGGCATTTCGGCCAGCGCGGCCTACATGGCGGGCGCGTCGAAGAGATCCTCGCCGAGGCCGGCCTATCGCATCGGATGCTCTACCACTATTTCGGCGACAAGGAAGGGCTCTACCTCGCGACGCTGGAACATGCCTACGAACAGATCCGGTCGGCGGAGCAGGCGCTGAACCTGGACGCCATGGAGCCGGAGGATGCGTTGCGCGCTTTCGTGACCTTTAGCTTCGACTACGCCGCCGAGAATCCGGATCTCATGCGTCTGTTCTACCAGGAGGATCTGCTCGAGGCAGCGCATCTGAGCCGGTCGACCCGGATCGGCGCGTTGCATGAACCGCTGATACTGACGCTCGACCGGCTGCTGGAACGCGGCGTTACGATGGGCGTGTTCGCACCCTGGATCGATCCCGTCCAACTGTATTTCAGCATCGCCGGCTGCGCCGGGTTTGCGCTGTCAAATCGTTTCATTCTTTCCACGATTTTCGGCCGGGACATGACCTCGCCGTACTTTTTGCAGGAGCGGCGTCAACACGTCATCGACTTCGTGATGACGGCAGTCCGCCCCTGAAACCATTGGTCCGCGCAACCGAAGCCGGTGCTGCGACCGGATACTCAACACCCGAGTGGAAATGATCTCGTGCAATGCGGCGACGGGATGGATGCGGTACGCACCGAATCACTGTTAATTGACTCCAGTGCCGACCGTCGTCCGATCTGACCACCAGACGAGTGCCGCCGCGTCCAGATGTTGAAAACCCTGCAATCCATCGGCCGCCTTCTGCTGGGAAGTCTGCGCGACCTCGCCTCGATCATTCTGGTGATCGCCTTCTTCCAGATTGTCGTTCTGCAGCAGCCCTTCCCGGAACTGGAACGGGTGCTGATCGGCCTGGTGCTGGTCGTGATCGGATTGGCGATGTTCATCCAGGGTCTGGAGATGGGCGTCTTTCCCCTGGGCGAATCCATGGCCGAGGCATTTGCCCGCAAGAACGTGGTCTGGTGGCTATTGTTGTTTGCGTTCGCGCTGGGCTTCGGCACCACGATCGCCGAGCCTGCGCTGATCGCTGTCGCGGCCGAGGCCGCCGAGGCCCAAGCCGAAGCGCAGGGCCTGGCGAGGGACGAAGAGGCCCAGGAGGCCTACGCGTTGGGCCTGCGCTATACGGTCGCCCTATCTGTCGGTTTTTCCCTCGTCCTTGGCGTTTTTCGGATTCTCAAAGGCTGGCCCATCCAATGGTTCATCATCGGCGGTTATCTGATCGTCGTGACCCTGACGTCCTTCGCGCCCGACGACATCGTCGGCGTCGCCTATGATTCCGGCGGCGTGACGACATCGACGGTCACGGTCCCGCTGGTGGCGGCGCTGGGGATCGGCCTGGCGACCGTCATCCGCGGCCGAAGCCCGCTGATCGACGGGTTCGGGCTGATCGCCTTCGCCAGCCTGACACCGATCATGTTCGTCCTGGTATTCGGGATGGTGGTATAGATGGGCGACTGGATCGAACTGCTGGGTATCGCGCTGGTCACCACAGTTCGCGACGTCCTGCCGATCGTCATTGTGCTCGTGGTCTTCCAGGTCTTCGTCCTGCGGCGGACGATCCCGAACCTGAAGCGCGTTCTGATCGGCTTCTCCTACATGATCGGCGGCCTGGCGCTATTTCTTGTCGGCCTGGAGGAGGCCCTGTTCCCCCTGGGCGAGATCATGGCCGAACAACTGACGGATCCGGCGTTCGTGTACGGCATCGGGCCCGAAGAACCGGCCGCGATCAGCGTCGTCTGGTGGCGCTACTACTGGGTCTTCCTGTTCGCCGCGGCGATCGGGTTCGCGACGACCGTGGCCGAACCGGCGCTGATCGCCGTCGCGCTCAAAGCCAACGAGGTGTCGGGCGGCGCACTGGGTGTCTGGGGGCTGCGGATCGCGGTCGCCATCGGCGTCGGCGCCAGCGTCGCCGTCGGCTCCTTCCGGATCGTCACCGGCACACCGCTCTACCTTTACATGATCGCCGGCTATCTGATCGTCATCATCCAGACGGCGTTCGCCCCCAAGGCGATCGTCCCGCTGGCCTACGATTCCGGCGGCGTCACCACGTCGACGGTGACCGTGCCGCTTGTTACGGCGCTGGGCCTGGGCCTGGCGTCTACGATCCCCGGACGCAGCCCCATCCTGGACGGGTTTGGCCTGATTGCGCTTGCCAGCCTGTTTCCTATGATTACCGTGATGGGGTACGCGCAGCTCGCCGAATGGTGGGGCCGGCGTAACGCATCCGCTGATGGGCGTTCGGAAGAAGACGCAAACCAACAGCGAGAAGAGACATGAAATTCAAACTCATCATGGCGCTTGTCACGGACGACAAGACCAACCTGGTCATCGATGTCGGCCGGGAAAAGGGCGCAACCGGGGCGACCGTCATCTCCAGCGCCCGCGGCGAAGGACTGAAACCCGCGAAGACCTTCCTCGGCCTGACACTGGAAACACAACGTGATGTCGTGCTGTTCCTGGTGGAACAGCATATGAGCCGGCACATCCTCGAGGAAATCGGGCGTGCCGGTCGCTTCGACGAAGAACCCGGCAGCGGGATCGCGTTCCAGATCGACATCGAGGATGCGGTCGGGCTGACATCACAACTCAAGAAGATCGAAGAAGAAATCGAGGACGAGATATGAACGAACCAAAAGCGGAGTCCCGATACACCCCGGTTCGGGACGTTATGACGCCTGAACCGTTCGTCATCGACGGGCTTGCCACCGTCCGAGAGGCGATGGAGCTGATGCGAGAAAAGAACGTGAGCTCCCTTGTCGTCGACCGGCGACATGACAACGACGAATACGGCATTCTGGTGGTGCAAGACATCGCCAAGGAGATCATCGGAGGGGATCGGTCGGCGGATCGGACCAACGTCTACGAGATCATGTCCAAGCCGGTCCTCAGCGTGAACGTCAACATGGATATCAAATACGCGGTTCGGCTTCTTTCCCGCTTCGGCCTGTCCCGCGCGCTCGTGACCGAAGACGGTCACGTGGCGGGCATCGTCACCCTGCGTGACCTGGTCTTCCGATACGTACCGCCGCGGGAGGATTGACAGGCCGGACGTCCGAAAAATTCAGCCGGCAGGCGGTGGCGGGGCACGACTTCCTGCTTCATAATGGCCACCAACAGCGACGCGGCGCCTGGTGGACGTACCGGTGCCGCGCAAAAAGAAAGACACAGGGAAGCGTTCCGGAATGCGGTCCAGACACGGCCAGGGCTGTGGGATAGGCGCCGGCCGCCGCGTGCGGTGAGCCGATGCGGGTCTTTGCGCTCGACTGCTATCCGGACCCCGACCGCGATCCCGGCGTCGTCATGATCGTGGCCGCGGAGTCCGAGACCGAGGCGATTCAGATCGCGTTCGGCCATCCGAATGCCGACGGCTACCAGGCGATCGCTTTGAACCCGCGGCGGAAACCGCGTAAGGCCGGTGCACTTGCGAAAGGTATCCACGGTTTCGTCAACTGGAACGCCTTTCAGGCTCTCTGACCGCTAAACGGGCCGACATGAAACTGGGCGACAAGACGGTTCTGATCTGCGACTGCGAGCACAGCATGCCGCTGGACGGCAGATCGCTCTGCGCCGCCTTCGGGGTTCAGGAGAGCGAACTGTCGTTGCACACCAATCTGTGCCGGTCCGAGCTTGAGTCCTTCGCCGGAATCGCCGCCCAGAGTCCCGAACTACTGGTGGCCTGCACCCAGGAGCAGCAGACCTTCGCCGAACGGATAGACGAAGGCGGCTTCGCCTGTCGTACCGGATATGTCAACATCCGCGAGCAGGCCGGCTGGTCCGACGAGGGTGCGGTGGCGGCGCCCAAGATTGCCGCCCTGGTCCAGGAAGCGGCATTGGAAACGCCACCGGTTCCGGCGCTCTCGATGGAATCGCACGGCGTCTGCCTGGTCTACGGGCGCGATCAGGTCGCGGTCGAAGCCGCCCGGCAACTGGAAGACAGGCTCAACGTCTCGGTCCTGCTGTCCGATTGCGACGACCTGAGCCTGCTCGCCAACATGGACCTGATGATCGCGTCGGGCACCATCATCGCCGTGGCCGGGCATCTGGGCGCCTTCGAGGTCAACGTCAACCGCTATGCCAGAATGCGCCCCTCGGCGCGGGCCCAGCCGGCGCTCGACATGCCACGTGACGGCGCCGCCGCCCGCTGCGATCTCATCCTGGACCTGACCGGCGGTCAGCCACTGTTCGCGGCTTCGGAACGACGGGACGGCTATCTGCGCGCGGATCCGGCCGATCCGGTCGCGGTTCAGAAGGCCCTGTTCCAGATCGTCGACCTGGTAGGCGAATTCGAGAAGCCGCGCTACGTCGACTTCCACGCCGACCTGTGCGCGCACAGCCGGGCCCGGATCACCGGCTGCACGCGGTGTCTCGATGTCTGCCCTACGTCGGCCATCACGCCAGACGGTGACACCGTGGCCATCGACCCTTACGTCTGCGGCGGGTGCGGCGCCTGCAACAGCGTCTGCCCAACCGGGGCCGCGGATTACGACTATCCGTCGACCCGGCATCTGCTGGAACGCGGCCGGGCGCTCCTGGGCGCCTACCAGGTCGCAGGCGGCGAATCCCCTGTCCTGCTGGTCCACGATGCGCGGCACGGCGCGCCGCTGATCGAAGCAATGGCCCGGTTCGGCCGCGGCCTGCCGGCCAATGTGTTGCCCTTTGTTGTCAACGAGGTCACCCAGATCGGGCTCGATTTTCTGCTGGCAGCGCTTGCCTTCGGCGCCACCCGCATCGTGCTGCTTTGCACCAGCCGACAGCAGCCGGAGCTGGAAGCGCTCGCGGCCCAGACCGGCCTTTGCGAAACATTGATGACCGGCCTCGGCTACGAAAGCGGCTCGGTCTCGGTCCTGATCGAGGACGACCCCACGACGGCGGAGACCGCCCTTTACGGACTGCTCAAATCGTCCGCCCGTCAGGCCAAGGCGTTCCGGCCACAGAAGGAAAAACGCGCCAATATCGTCCTGGCAGCGTCGGCGCTGGCTGAAACCGCGCCGGCGCCGGTGGACAGCGTGCCGCTTGCACCCGGCGCACCTTTCGGCACGGTGGAGGTCGATACTGACGGCTGCACACTCTGCCTCGCCTGCGTCAGCGCCTGCCCCACAGGCGCACTAAACGATAATCCCGAACGGCCGGAAGTTAGTTTTCAGGAAGGCGCGTGCATTCAGTGCGGGCTTTGCAAGAACACCTGCCCGGAGAAGGTCATCACCTTGAAGCCGCAGTTCACCTTCACGGCGCAAGTGGCGGAGCGGCAGGTGCTCTACGCCGAAGAGCCGTTCGAGTGCATCGCCTGTGGCAAACCGTTCGCGTCCAAAAGCACGATTGAAAAGATGCTCACGGACCTCGCCGACAAGCATTGGATGTTCCAGGGCAAGGCGGCCGACCGATTGAAGATGTGCGAGGACTGCCGTGTCAAGGCGCACTTCGAGGACACGAACCAACCGTTCGCGATGGGCGAACGGCCGCGGCCCCGCACGACCGAGGACTATCTGCGAGCACGCGAGGCCGGCGACAACCTGGCGGACGAGGACTGACGGCCGCCCCCCCGGATCCTTGTTTCGTCACTCGACGATCACGTAGGTTCTGAGCTCGATGCTCTCGCGCGGCGGCGCAGAGTCCTCATCCGGCAATTGAAAGGCGCTGTGCGGCGTGAACTGAGCGCGGCCGTCGTCCTTGCTGTCCCATCCCTTGATCAACAGCACCTCGTCCGGCGTCATGTCCGGCGCGTAATACCAGCGCTGGGTCGGGTCGTATGCCAGGTGATAGATCTCCCCGACGCGGTCGGCGAATACCTGGTCGGTCGCCACAAGATGATTTGACCGGACGCTGGTGGCGTCGGCAAGCGCCAGCGGGGCGCGCCGGACCGGGCCGCGGATCGGCCGCCACACATTGACCTGGACAATTCGCGCGCCGGCGGCCGTGAGGCGCTCGACCTCGGCCTCGCCCAGAAAGTCCCGGGCCCGCTGCGGACCGCTCTTGGCGGTATAGTCCACATGCACCCGCGTCGCCGGTCCCCGGAGACCATCGGGGTTCCTGGCGCCGACCCCATTGTCGGATCGCCGCGTCGCATCGAAAATCACCACGCGGTCGGCGTGAAACCGACGCCGCAGCAAAGCCTCGATCTCCGGGTAGTAAACGGCCTCGATCGCCGCGTCGTCATAGAGGTCCTCGACCGCGGTCGAATGCTCCAGCAACTCAAACCCTTCCCGGTCGATCGACAGAGACTCGGAGATCATCCGCATGTCGGCGACGGGTACGGTGTGCGGTTCCGTCTCGAACAGGAGCTCCGGATCGCCGCCGGTGATCGCCGCGCTACGGAAGGCCGGCTTAGTGTCCTGCGGACGAATGAACGACAGCGACCCGAAAACCGTTCCGAAGGATTGCGGAATCGGGGCTCTCAGCGCAGCGGTGGAAACAATCTGGTTCATGGGCCTGCTCCTGGATCGCCTGGTGCCCCCGCGGGACCAGGACCGTTGTGTCAGACCCAGAGATGGGCCCGGCAGGCCAGAACATCGACCGACTTCGCTTCAAGCTGACTTGAATGATATTCAAGTTCTATGCCGGGCCGTCAAAGGTCGGTCTCGGCCCGCCAGACCTCGGCCGTCTCGGTGAGCCAGCGTTCGGCGCGCCGCGCCGCTGCCGTCAAGGGCAGATCCTTAGGCTTGCAAAGATAATATGCGGCTCCGGTCAGGGCGCCCGTGCCGAACGGCGCGACCAGCCTGCGCTTTTTCAGCCAGTCGTCCACAACCGGGCGCCGCCCCATCGCCAGGCCATGGCCGCTCTCCGCAAGCTGAAGCGCCTGTTCCATGGCTTCAAGCGTGATGGAGTCGCCGAGCACCGGCGGCGGCACCCCGTGGGCACGCGCCCATTCCTCCCACTCGTCCGGGAAGTGGGCGCTGACGATCAGGCGGACCTTCCGGAGGATTTCCGTCGTCGGTTCACCCGACGGCGCCTCCAGGTAACCCGGCGCACAGACCGGCATGGCTGACTCCGCCATCAGGAATACCGCTTCCAGACCGCGCCAGCTGCCGCCACCGTGGCGAATGGCCAGGTCCACCTGCTCGCGCGTGAGGTCCACCACCCGGGTGGAGGTGATGAGCTGAAGATCGATTTCGGGCTGTTCACGCTCAAAGGCACCAAGCCTTGGAATCAGCCAGGTCGCGGCCAGGGACGGTGGCAGCGTCAGGCGGACCAATCCACGGCCTGCCGCCGGCAGGATCGCTTCTGTCGCCGCCTGGATCTGCAGCAATGCGGGCTCGATCTGCTCCAGGTAGCGCCGCCCGGCATTCGTCAGGCTCGCGCGCTGGCCCGATCGGTCAATCAGGGCCACGCGCAGGAACGCCTCGAGGCGCTTGACCTGGTGGCTGATCGCCGATTCCGTCAGACCCAGGCTTTCCGCCGCGTCGCGGAATCGGTCGTGGGTCGCGGCTGCATGGAAGGCACGCAGTGCGGCGAACGGCGGCAGTGAGAGCTTGCGGTCGGCCATCGCCCGACTCTGCGAGATAAGTGAAATTCGTTCAAGTCGGTTCCACGACCGGCAATGCCGCCCCGACTTCTCCCGTTACCTGGACAAATGGCCGGGAAGCAGCCCGATGTTGAATCATGCGGTCAGCGCGGCAGGGCCGAGGGCGTCTTGCCCGTCGTCCGCGATGACGCGGTCCCGCGGGAACCGAACGCTGACGCTGGTGCCCGCACCGACGACGCTGTCGACGTCGAGTATTCCCCCGTGCAGCTCGACAAGGGTCTTGGCCAGCGGCAGGCCGAGACCGGTACCCTGGTTCCGGCTCAAATAGGGATTGTCAATCATGCCGAACGGCTTCAGCACCTTCGACAGGTGCTGCTGGGCGATCCCGATGCCGGTATCGCGGACGGTCAGATCGATGCCGCCGTCAGAGCACCGCCGAACGATGACCGTGACGCTGCCATCCTCCGGCGTGAATTTGACCGCGTTGGAAACCAGATTGAAGATGATCTGCTTGACGGCACGCTCGTCGCAAAAGAGTAAAGGCAGGGAATCGGGCAGCTCGGTCCTGACCGCCGGGGCCCCATCGTGCGGCCAGCCCTTGATAAGGCGAACACAGCCTTCCACCAGTCTGGTGACGCTGACCGGGCTCTCGCGAAGCTCGTAACGCCCGGCTTCGACCTTTGACAGGTCCAGCACGTCGTTAATCAGGTCGAGCAGATGCTGCCCGCTCGCGCTGATATCGGCGGCGTATTCGTGGTAGCGGTTGTTGCCGATCGGACCGAGCCTTTGCTGGGCCATTGTCTCGGCAAAACCGATGATCACGTTAAGCGGCGTGCGCAACTCGTGGCTCATATTCGCCAGAAACCGGCTTTTGGCTGTATTTGCGCGTTCCGCCTCGTTCTTGGCCCTGAGAAGAGCGGCCTCGGCCTGCTTGCGCCCCGTGATATCGTGCACGATCGTCGACGCGCCGACGATCTCGCCACGCGATCCGATGATGGGCGAGAGCGTCAGGGTCACGTCCAGCCGCGCACCGTCTTTGCTGAGCCTGACGGTCTCGTAGCTTTCCACCGGCTCACCGTGTCGAATGCGTTCCAGGATCGTGGTTTCGTCGTCGGAACAGTCCGGCGGAATAAGACATGCGATGCCCTGACCGATCATCTCGTCCGCCGCGTATCCATAGAGCGCTTCGGCCCCGCGGTTCCAGCTCGTCACGATACCGTCAAGAGTTATGCCGATGACCGCGTCGTTGCAGGATTCGATGATCGCGGCAAAGTGTCTGTGGTTGTCGTCACGATGCCTCCGGGCAAAGGCAGTGAAGCCTGCCGCCACCCAGATCGTCAGGATCGCCAAGCCACGTCCGCCGATTACGTTCCAGGCCTCGCCGTCCGGCGCAATTGCGGCAGCGATCAGGACGAGAAGCGAGCAGGCGGCGGCCGCCGCCCACAAAACCGGGCGCCAAGTGGCGAACGAGGCAATCCAGACCACAAGGGCGTAGGCGACGCTCGCCGCCGGTCCTAATCCCGCGATTGTATCCAGCAAAAACAGCGAAGCGGCGACGGCGATCGCCAACGCCACCGCCATTAGATCGCCGGCCCTGCCCGCGAGGATTTTGCGACCGCGGTCCAGCAGGTCGAGACACCGTAGAACGTTGCCGGCAAGCCAATCGGGTCGGGCAGCAAGCAAGGCATAAAGCGCCGAAGAGCGTGATTTCCCGGGTGTGTTCGAGGCACGCCAAGGCTGGCCCGCGGCTCCATCGCGCCGCGGTCTTGGCCACCTCGCCAATCTCCTTCGCCCCACTTTCGGCAATACAACCCACCGTTGCAGCCGTTAGGAAAAAAGTAAGGAATTCTGCGCTCTGCAAAGTTAATAATGTCTTAACGATGGTAAGACTCCGTGCCCGCGGTTGTTCGGCCCGAAACGCCTCGGCCCCGTTCGGAACGACGGTCTAGGCACGATTGTCACCTGGACGGTTTCGGTTATTCTTCGATGATCCTGGTAGGTCGCGGGCGACCCCGGTTCGATCGCACGGCAATTGCCACGGGCGTCAGAAGCGCGGGCGGAATAAACCCACTTCCAACCGCACTTATGTGGTTTCTCGATCTTCCTTGCTGAGCCGGTCCGTCGCCCTACGGCCAATCTCGTATTGGCCAAAGCGACCGCCGCTACGCCGCGGGCGCGCTGGCCGCTCTGCGCGTGGGAGCGAGCAGGATCAGTTCGCGGGGTGCTGTGACCGGCACAGAGCCTCGGCGCGGGAGCGGAACAACGCCGCCCTCTCTTCCGTCACCAAACCGTCGCTGACCATACCGTCAATTTTCGCCATCCGTTCGTTCAGGCACTGGGTGAAGGGCCCGTCGCCGGCCGACTTCTGGGTGATATAACCCATCTGCAGCAGCGCCATCAGGGTAATAGCACAAAGGCAGATGACAGCGGCCAGCAGGCGCGCCGCGCTCGTGTCCAGAAAATGCCGTTCCGCAAGGTCACTCAAGATCGATCGCTCCTTCGATGTCGACGTTGAGATCGACGCCGGAGACGTTCAAGGTCATCTTTGCCTGCAAGGGAGACGACGCGTCAATCCGTCCGTCGGCGACGGCCTGCCGCACGGCGTCCTCGATTTCCCGCTGCGACGTCACGCCGACTTTCTTGAGAAACTTGCGGACACTCATGTTCAACGTGTCTTCGTCCATGTTTGCCTCCCGGTTGGATTTGTGTGTCAGCTTGCCGGAACCAACGGCAGGTTGACCAGCAGGTTTTGCGGTTTCAGACGCACCGTTCCGTCGGTTGCCATGGCGAGTCCCAGGTAGATCGGCCGCCCGGCGACGCGCGGAAGGACGGCGGACTGGTCCTTGATCTCCATTCGAAATAGCGAGACCAGCCGCAGCAGCCGATCTTCTTGCACCTCCGCACCGGTATAAAGATCGTTTAGGATGGCGCTGGATTCCACATCCAGGCCGATATGCCAGATCCAACGTTCGTCCCGGATCGATTGGACCGGATGGATGCGCACGGCAAGATCGGTAAAATGGGCAATCCACCGCTCCATGACCCTGCACAGGCCGTCCAGTCCCGGCCGGGCGAAAGTAAGGTCGAGAACGGTGTCGAAACGGTCGCTGCGCGACCAGTACGCCTCCGCATTGGCCTCGTCCAACACATCCAGCGTGACTTCGCGAAGGGTCGAACCGCTCTCCACCAGGAGCCGGCCAAGATCCCCGAACCCGCCGGTCTGGGCGTATTGATCCACCGTTTCTTCGTCAGCGGCCAGGATCTGGCCGTCTTGTACGGTGATCCTCGCGGACCGGAAGAAGAGCTCCGCCGCACGGGCCTGCATGGGCGTAGCATTCGCCAGAGCGCCGCGCAGAATCACGTGGACCAGTTGCGATATAAACAGGGATGGCACCGCGACGGCCTGGTCGTTGAACAGCGAGCGATAGCAGGCCTCGATGGTCCCCGATTCCACCAGGCGATCGCGGAACGCCAGTGCGACCGTATAATTCTCGATCGCGTCGGGATCCTCCATCCGACGCAATTCGCTGTCACTGATGCGACGGCGCGGCGTTTCCAGCAGCGAGTCATGCAACGCCCTTTCGGCGTCGTTCGACTCGTCGACCGGCTGCAGCTCCGGCCGCCGGAAATAGGCCCGCAAAAACTCGTCCGTTATCACCAACCGGCCGCTATCGTCGCGCTCCAGAAGATGAAAACCCGATGTCTTCCAGAAGTCAGGCATCGGGGACGATATCCCAGATCTTCGCATGCGAAAGCGGGTCGGGTTTCGCGATGGCCGTGATGCGTTCGATCACGCCGTCTTCGCCGAACTCGCGTTCGACCCGCAACAGTTGGTTGACCGGATGCTCGCCGCACAACTCGGCCATGAATCGCATTTCTTCCTCTGCGACGGTCTCGGCGGCGGCCGGGCTGGGCGCACCGAGTTGCCGCACAAACCGGTCCGACAGCGCCCGCTTCAGTTGAACGTATTCCTCCTGGGAAATCGTGTGAACGGCAACGAATGTGGACCAGCCGAAGCTCTCGGTTCCCAGGAATCCTTGTCCGAATGCCAGGCGATCTTTGGCTGCAAGCGCCGATGGGGCCATGTCGGCAAACAGGAAGGCACCGGAGATGGCCCATTCGCCCGGGGCGGCGGCCGACGCGAAACATTGGGAATCGGTTGCGTCCAGCCGGATCGTGCGGGCGAAATGGCGATCGTCGGCCATGGCGTTACAGGCTCCAGCTGGACCCTGCGAGAAGCCAGGTCAGGGGGACGCGGTGCGTCGTATCCCGATCTGTCAGCACCAGCGACCCGGATTCGTCGATTTCCGTGATTCGCCCGGTGGCCGTCCCGCCCGGATGATCGAGGCTGACGTCTTCACCGATCCCCTCGGCTCTTCCTGTCCAGGCCGTGCGCACTGGATCGAAACCCGCGTCCTGCCAACGATTCATCCAGGAAAGGAAGTGCCGGGCAAAGCTCTCCAGCAGATCCCCAGGTCCAATGAGGTCGCATCCCTCGTCGAACAGGGTGGTGCGCCGCTTTAGCGTCTCCGCGTCGCGCTCGGTGGCTTCGCCCAAAATGTCGACCACCAGACGGGCAGCCATCCATTCGGGAACCTGTTCAGGATCGTCGCCGGGGGAACGGATCGCCAAACCGCCGCCCAGCGCCTGGTTGACGAGGATCCGGTCGGGCCAGCCGAAGGTAATGGCGATCTGGGGCGGGATCGTCGCTCCGAGGGCATCGTTGATTCCCAGCATCAGGACATAGGCAACCTTGAGCGCCTCGCGAAGCGGCTGTTCCGGGGCGAGCACCAGGGCACAGTCAAGGCGATCCGGGCGCTCGGCATAGAGCAGCGTCGCCGGTTCCGCGCCTCCAGCGGCGCGTCGGGCGGCTTCAGCCAACGGATCCGCGTCGCCGGCAACAGCAACGGCGCGGTAGATCGGCGGCAAGGAAGGTTGTCGATCCATCAATCCCCTGTCGGCGGTTCCGTATACCGGAACACGTGCTCTCTGCCTCGTCCAAGCAGACTTTACTATATACTGACGCCGCAAACGGACGAGACGGAAGCGACGGGTATTGCCGTGCCGGAAAGCCATCTGATGACAACCGCGGAGGTCGCGGAATATCTGCGAATCAAGGAACGAAAGGTCTATGACCTCGTCGCGTCGCATCAAATTCCCTGCACGCGGGTCACCGGCAAGCTGCTATTCCCCAAGCCGCTGATCGATCTGTGGATCTCCTCCGAAACGGAGGGCATCGACGGGATACGCGAGCAGTCCTCCAGGCCGCAGATCGCCGCTGGCAGCCATGATCCGCTGCTTGACTGGGCCTTGCGGGAGTCAGGCGCCAAGGTGGCAACGCTGTTCGACGGCAGTCTGGACGGCCTGGACCGGTTCATGAAACACCAGGCCTTGTTTGCCGGCGTGCATGTGTTCGAACCGGAAACCGGCGAATACAACCGCCGGCTTGTCGAGCAGGCCGCGGCCGGCGTGGCCGGCGTCGTCCTGATCCAATGGGCGGTCCGCCGACAGGGCCTGATCCTGCCTCAGGGCAATCCCAAGGGGGTGGGCAACATCGGTGATCTGGCGGACAGCAGTCTCGTGTTTCAGGCCCGTCAGCCTCAAGCTGGCAGCCAGCTCCTGTTCGACCATCTGCTGGCGGCCGCGGGGCGGTCCCCGGCACAGATCCGGCGGACCGGGACGGTCGCCCGGGAAGAGACGGATGCCGCGACGGCTGTGCTGGATGGGGCCGCGGACGTTGCCTTCGGCGTCGAAGCGGTCGCCCGCCGGTTCCGCCTCGAATTTCTGCCGCTCCATGACGAGCGGTACGACATCATCATCGACCGGCACGACTATTTCGAACCGCCGTTCCAAACATTGCTAGGGTTCACGGCCACCAGCCGTTTCAAGGAGACGGCCGCCTCGCTCGGCGGTTACGACATTACCGACCTTGGCCGTGTCATTCTGAACGCCAACTGACGGCAGAGCGTCTCTCAGGAACCTGGCGGCTCGACCGCGTTGGGGAAGAACAGCTGCTGCCCCCCGACCTCGAATGCCGCGATCGCGTCTTGTCCGGTTTTCGACCGCAACCAGTCAATTAATGCCTGCCCGGCCTCCCGCTTCACATGGGGGTGGCGTTCGGGATTGACCAGGACGACGCCGTACTGGTTTCGCAGGCGCGCATCGCCCTGAAACAAGATGCCGTGTTTGCCGGGATTGCCGTGCGCCGTCCAGGTCGCCCGGTCACTAAGCGTGTATCCGGAAAGGCCGACAGTCGTGTTTAGTGTCGCGCCCATCCCGGAACCGGCCTCCAGGTACCAGGCCGGCGTCGGATCGGGAAGAACGATCCCGGCCTCCGCCCAAAGCTCCCGTTCGGTCTTGTGCGTCCCGCTGTCGTCGCCGCGCGAGACAAACGCCGCTTCCGATCCGGCGATCTTGCGCAGAGCATCGAAGACCGTCCGGGCTGACCGGACACCCGCCGGGTCGGCTTCCGGCCCAACGATGACATAGTCGTTGAACATGAGGTCGAAACGGCGGACGCCGAAACCATCCGCGACAAAAGCCTCTTCCGATGTCCGGTGATGCACCAGCAGCACGTCGGCATCACCGTTGCGCGCGAGCCGAAGGGCCTGGCCGGTTCCGACCGCCACAACGCGCACATCGATCCCCGAATTCTCGGTGAAGACCGGCAAGAGATGATCGAACAAACCCGAATTGGCCGTCGACGTGGTCGAGGCCAGCGTGATGTAGGAGCTTTCGGCACGGGCCGTCATCGGCATCGTCGACCCCAACGCCGCCAGGCAGGCCAAGGCCGCAGCGGCCCCGACCAAATGGCGGCGCCGCGAGGGCACCGCCTCAGTCAAGCAGATCTCCCTTCAGAAATGCCTTGAGTTCCGGCGTCCGAGGACGGTCCAGCAGCGCGGCTGCAGCTCCATGTTCAACCAGCCGTCCGCCGTGCAGGAACAGGATTTCGTCGGCGAGGCGCCGCGCCTGTCCGATATCGTGCGTCGACATGATGATCTTGACCTGGTTGTCACTGATCCGCCGCACGATGGCCTCGACCTGTCCGGTGGCGCCGGGATCCAGGTTTGCCGTCGGTTCGTCCAGCAGCAGGACTTCGGGCGACAGCGCGATCGCCCTGGCCAGTGCCAGACGCTGCTGCTCGCCGCAGGAAAGCCGCCGGGCGGGTTTGTCGGAACGGCCGTTGATCCGCGCCAGCGACAGGAGCTCTTCCGCCCTGCGCGCCCTTTCCATCCGCGGCAGTTTGGCGAGCTTCAGCGCATAGTCCAGATTCGCGCGCGCGGACCGGCGCAGCAGGACCGGCCGTTGAAACACCATCGCCTGGCGCACGCGCTTCCCGGGCAACCGCTCCGGTCCCCATCGGATTTCACCGGACGTTGGCCTGGCCAGCTCGTGTAGCAGTCGCAACAGCGTGCTTTTTCCAGCGCCGTTCGGTCCCATGATCATGGTGACGCCTCGGCCCGTACAGGTGACCGTGACGTCCTTCAGCGCCGCTGTACCGCCAAAGTCGTAGCAAAGGCCCTCGAGCTGCACCGGCAGGTCGACCCATGGGCTGTTCGATTGCAGGCTTGAATCGCGCGGCATCTATCGGGCCTCCCGCCAGGTCGGGAAGCCGCCTGCGGCAAGTCCGCGAACAGCAAAGGCCGCCGCGTTCACCGCCAGCGCCACCAGGATCAGGATCATACCGAGGCCCAGCGCCAGGGCGAGATTGCCCTTGCTTGTCTCCAGCGCGATTGACGTGGTCATCACGCGGGTGACGCCGTCGATGTTGCCACCGACGATCATCACCGCACCCACCTCGGCGATGGCGCGGCCAAAACCGGCTAGGACGGCGGTCACCAGGCTGTACCGGCCCTCCCAAATCAGCGTGAGCCAGATTTGCCAGTGATTGAGCCGGAAAGAGCGAAGCTGCTCTTCATACTCGACATATAGGTCCGCCAGTAGCTGATGGGCGATGGCCGCAATGATCGGAGTCACCAGCACGCACTGGGCAATGACCATGGCGGTGGGTGTGAAGAGCAGACCCAAAGAGCCCAATGGCCCGGCTCGGGAAAGCAGCAGGTAGATCGCCAGCCCAACCACCACGGGCGGCAGGCCCAGAAGGGCGTTCAACACGACGATGAGTCCGGTTCGCCCGGGAAATCGGCCAACGACCAGCGTTGCCGCCAGCGGAAGCGCGATGCAGGTGGCCAGCAGCACAGCGGTCAGGCTCACCTGTAGCGACAGGAAGACGATGTCGACCAGATCCGCGTCTCCCGAACGGATCAGACCGAGTGCGGCCACGAAGGCTTGTCCGAAATCGCTCACCTTTCCGGCGTTCCCTGTTCCCGTGCCTTATTCGGCCCTGCTTTGGAACCGGACACGGGTTTGTGCATAGACCTGTTTTTTTCTGTTCCAGGCTGCATTCGTTGCACAGGATACGCTTTTTGTGAAGCGCACGCAAAATCGATGCATAATGGTGCACTGAATTGTGCGTTTGGACCGCAGGCAGATAGCGTGGAATCAGTCGAGAACATCCCCGTTGGCGTGATCATCGAGCGTCGAGAGGTCGACCACCCGTGGGCCGACCACCGGTGGCTGCCGGTTGCGGTCGTGCCCGGCGCCCAACCGACCGACGACTGGCGGTTCGTCTCGTCCGGCGACCGGTGGGAGCGCTACCACGCGGCGACGGTGCCGGTGGAACTGCATCGCAAGGAAACCGAGGCGTATCGCGTCAACCTCTCTGACGAGAGGCCGTCGGTTTACGTGGTTTTGCGCACCGACGACGATCCGGATGCGGAACGAGAGATCGCGGTCCATTGCGCAACCGTGTCGCCGTACGAGGCGCAGGACTATTTGGATTCCGGCGAAGACATCGTCGAGCGGGTCGAAATGCCCGACGGCATGGTGGCGTGGGTGCAGGCGTTCATCGACCGGCACCACGTGGACGAACCCTTCAAGAAGCGCAAGCGCCAGAAGCACAAGCTGGAAGAACAGCGATTCGGCAAGGTGTTGCACCCGATCGAGCAGCGCTTCTGGGAGCGTAAGAGAAGCTCGTGAGCAAAGGCGAGGAATCCGGACTGGGGCGCTGGTCCCGTCGCAAGGCGCGAGCCCGGTCACACAAGCGTGGCGCAGCATTGCCCCCGTCGCCGGCCGCCGCAGCGCCCGCCAAGACGGATGAGACTCAGCCACCCGGGCTCGTTGAATCGGTCGGAGATGTGCCGGTCGACGCCGCTGCCATCCCGCCCGAGGCGACGACGACCGAACCAACCGGCGAACGGCCGCCGGAACTGCCGTCGGTGGAAGACCTCGACTACGACTCCGACTACGCCCCGTTCCTGTCGCCGGACGTTTCCGACAGTGTGCGAAAGCTGGCGCTGCGACGTCTCTGGCGTTCCAATCCGATCCTGGCCAATGTGGACGGACTGGTGGACTACGACGACGATTTTACCGATGCGGCCACCGTCATCGAGGGTCTGAAGTCGGTTTATCAGGTCGGTCGCGGCATGCTGGTGGAAGAGGAAGAGGAAGACGACGCGCCGCCTGAAGACGATGTCGTCAACGCAGCAAATGACGACCAGACCGCGGATACCGATGTTGACTCGGATTGGAACGCGCAAAACACGCCCGGTGAACCGCAGGATGCAGAGGCCGTCGACTCACCGATTGCGTCGCAAAACGATCGCGACGCAGTCGCCTCGCGCAGCGATGACGCGAAAACACAAACGAAACCGTCAAAACGCGAAGTTTAGTCGCAGTCAAACTCGCGTGCGATCGGGGCGTTTTGACTGGACAACAAAAAAGCTGACGCTTTAGAATTTTTCTAACGACCGCCAGTCACCGGCGGCACATCAACCAGAAAAAACAACAAAAACAACTGGGGAAATCGCTTGGAAGCGGCCCGAAGGGAGGAGCAACCTGTTTTAGCGCCTGAAGAACTGGCGCGGCAGTCGGTGTATGCGTTTCTGGCGCGCACGTTAGCCGCTCCTCCGACCGTCCAAGACGCTATCTCCATCACGCCACTGGCAGGAAACGACACCGCCCTTGGTGTCGCGTTCGTTGAGTTTGCCAAGGCATTCGAAAACGAAGATCGCGAAACCGTCGAGCGCGAGTATCACGACCTTTTCATCGGTGTCGGTCGGGGTGAATTGCTGCCGTACGGCTCCTACTACCTAACCGGTTTCCTGCACGAAAAACCGCTTGCCGATCTGCGTCGCGATCACGAGCGGCTGGGCATCGCCCGCGCCGAAGGCGTCAGCGAGCCCGAGGACCATATTGCATCGCTGTGCGAGACCATGGCGCTGCTGATCGACGGCACCGCGACCGGCGAGTTTTCCATCTACGACCAGGAAGCCTTTTTTCGGACGCACATTCAGCCCTGGGCCGAGAAGTTCTTCGATGACCTCTCGAACGCTGAGACGGCCCGGCTCTATAGTGCGATCGGCGGCATCGGCGGCATCTTCATGACCGTCGAAGAGGACGGATTCCGGCTGTTGGAGCGCGCCTGACCCGGTCTTGCCGGGTGGACGTGACGACGCCGAAAGTGAGCCAACGACGTTGAACGACTGTTGGAAGGAGAACCAAGTGAAAGAAGACCAGAGCGACCAGATGGATCGTCGTCGCTTCTTCGGCGCCGCCGGCAAAGGTGTTGTCGCGGGCGTCGGTGCAGTGGTTGCGGCCGCTGGAACGGCGGAGGCGGCTGAGGAGCCGTCCGAGACCGGCGGCTATCGTGAAACGGAACACGTGAAGACCTACTACAAGCTCGCCCGCTTCTAGGCGCGGCGGCGCGTGTACCAGGGGTAGAAACCAAGCTCAGTACGAAAGGACGAGGAAGATGCTTCGCAAAAAGACAAACGGGGTTGCATTCGGCCCCCGTTCGTCCGCGACATTCGCCGGCGGTCCCGGTGAAACCGTCGATAGGCGAACATTCCTGAAGCGTTCAGGGCTCGTGGCCGGCGGAATCGCCGCGGCGACAGCAGCCCCGGCCGGTCTGGTAACCCGGACGGCCAAGGCGCAAGGGGTCATGGCTTCAACGGTCGAAAACATAAAGTCGATCTGCACTCACTGTTCGGTGGGCTGCACCGTCATTGCGGAGGTCGACAAGGGTGTTTGGATCGGCCAGGAACCGGGCTTTGACAGTCCTTTCAATCTGGGCGCCCATTGCGCGAAGGGCGCGGCGGTGCGCGAACACGCGCATGGCGAGCGCCGGCTGAAATATCCGACCAAGCTGGTCGACGGCAAGTGGACGCGGGTCTCCTGGGAAGACGCGATTAACGAGATCGGCGACAAGATGTTGCAGATCCGCGAGCAGTCGGGTCCCGATTCGGTCTACTGGCTGGGTTCGGCCAAACACAACAACGAACAGGCGTATCTGTTCCGGAAATTCTACGCCTTCTGGGGCACCAACAACGGTGACCACCAGGCCCGGATCTGTCATTCGACAACGGTCGCAGGTGTCGCGAACACCTGGGGCTACGGCGCGATGACCAACTCCTACAACGACATTCACAACAGCCGGTCGATCTTCCTGATCGGCGGCAACCCGGCCGAAGCGCATCCGGTTTCGCTCTTGCACATGCTGAAGGCGAAAGAGGAGAACAACGCGCCGCTCATCGTCTGCGATCCGCGTTTCACCAGAACCGCGGCGCACGCTGACGAATATGTCAGGTTCCGTCCGGGCACCGACGTGGCGCTGGTCTGGGGCATGCTCTGGCACATCTTCGAGAACGGATGGGAAGACAAGGAATTCATCCGTCAGCGTGTCTGGGGCATGGATCAGATTCGCAGTGAGGTGAAGGCGTGGAACCCCGAAGAGGTCGAACGGGTGACCGGTGTCCCCGGTTCGCAGCTTCGCCGGGTGACCCGCAAGATGGTGAACAACCGTCCCGGCACCGTGATCTGGTGCATGGGCGGCACCCAGCACACCAACGGCAACAACAATACCCGCGCATACTGCATCCTGCAGCTTGCACTGGGCAACATGGGCCGGGAGGGTGGCGGAACCAACATCTTCCGCGGCCATGACAACGTGCAGGGTGCGACCGATCTCGGCGTGCTGTGCCATACGTTGCCGGGCTATTACGGCGTCAAGGCCGGCGCCTGGAAGCATTGGTCCCGCGTCTGGAACGTCGACTACGACTATATGGTTGGCCGGTTCGCCTCCAAGGACCTCATGGAGCGGAGCGGCATACCGGTCTCCCGCTGGATCGACGGCGTGCTGGAAAAGAAAGAAAACATGGATCAGCCGGACAATCTCCGGGCCATGGTTTTCTGGGGACACGCGCCGAATTCCCAGACCCGTCTGACGGAAATGAAGACGGCGATGGAGAAGCTGGACTTGTTGGTCGTCATCGATCCGTATCCGACGGTCAGCGCGGTCTTGAGCGAGCGCACCGACGGCGTCTATCTGCTGCCGGCTGCAACCCAGTTCGAGACCTACGGCTCGGTCACGGCGTCCAACCGCTCCATCCAGTGGCGCGACACGGTCGTTGCCCCGCTGTTCGAGTGCAAGACAGATCACGAGATCATGTATCTGCTTGCCCAGAAGCTCGGCTTCTCCGACGAGATGTTCAAAAACATCGAAATCAATGGCACCGAGCCGCTGATCGAAGACGTCACGCGCGAGTTCAATCGCGGCATGTGGACGATCGGCTATACGGGTCAGTCGCCGGAGCGGCTGCGACTGCATATGCAGAACCAGCACACCTTCGACAGAACCACGTTGCGGGCGCTCGGCGGACCGGCAGATGGCGACTATTACGGCATGCCCTGGCCTTGCTGGGGAACGCCGGAAATGGGGCATCCCGGGACGCCAGTCCTGTACGACCCGTCCAAGCCGGTCAGCGAAGGCGGCCTGACCTTCCGCGCGCGCTTCGGCGTGGAGCGGGAAGGCCAGAACCTGCTGGCCGAAGGATCATTCTCCGTCGATTCCGAGCTCAAAGACGGCTATCCCGAGTTCACGATGGCCATGCTGAAGAAGCTCGGCTGGGACGGAGACCTGACCGCTGAGGAGAGGTCGACCATCGAGGCGATCGCGGGCGACAAGACCAACTGGAAAACCGACCTATCTGGCGGCATCCAGCGCGTCGCGATCAAGCACGAATGCGCCCCGTTCGGCAATGCCAAGGCGCGCTGCGTGGTCTGGAACTTCCCGGACCCGGTCCCACTCCACCGCGAGCCGCTCTACACGCCGCGGCGAGACCTGGTGCCGGACTATCCGACCTATTCCGACCGCAAGATGTACCGCCTGCCGACCATGTACGAGTCGATCCAGAAGCAGGACTTCTCGAAAGACTTCCCGATCATTCTCACCTCGGGGCGTCTGGTCGAATATGAAGGTGGCGGCGACGAGACACGGTCCAACCCGTGGCTCGCGGAGCTGCAGCAGGACATGTTCTGCGAGATCAATCCCCGCGATGCCAACGATCTCGGCATCCGGGATCGCGAGATGGTCTGGGTGCACAGTCCCGAAGGCGCAAAGGTCAAGGTCATGGCGATGGTGACCCATCGCGTTGGCTCCGGTGTCGCCTTCATGCCGTTCCACTTCGGCGGCCACTACCAGGGCGAGGACCTGAGATCGAAGTACCCCTCTGGGGCCGATCCCTATGTCCTGGGTGAATCGTCGAACACCGCGCAGACTTACGGGTATGACTCGGTGACGAACATGCAGGAAACCAAGGCAACTCTGTGCCGCATCGAGCGTGCGTGAGGAGGGTTAGAAAATGGCACGAATGAAATTCCTCTGTGACGCCGAGCGTTGCATCGAGTGCAACGCCTGTGTCACCGCGTGTAAGAACGAGCATGAGGTGCCTTGGGGCATCAACCGCCGCCGTGTCGTGACCATCAACGACGGTCAGCCCGGCGAACGTTCGATCTCGGTGGCCTGCATGCATTGTTCCGACGCGCCGTGCGTGGCCGTCTGCCCCGTCGATTGCTTCTATACGACCGACGAGGGCGTCGTCCTGCACTCCAAGGACCTGTGTATCGGTTGCGGATATTGCTTCTATGCTTGCCCGTTCGGAGCACCGCAGTATCCGCAGGCGGGGAACTTCGGAAGTCGCGGCAAGATGGACAAGTGCACCTTCTGTGCCGGCGGTCCCGAAGAAAGCAACTCGACCGCCGAGTTCCAGAAGTACGGCCGCAATCGCCTGGCCGAAGGCAAGCTGCCGCTGTGCGCAGAGATGTGCGCGACGAAGGCCCTGCTGGCCGGCGATGGCGACCTCGTTTCCAGCATCTACCGCGAACGCGTCGTCGCGCGCGGCTTCGGCGCCGGTGCCTGGGGATGGGGAACAGCCTACGAGCAGAAGGGCATCTGATCCAGCCGCGCAGGCTGGGCGATTATGATCCCGAGGGGGTTCCCGGCGTTGACCGGGAACCCCCGACTGCGATTATGGTTAACAGAAGATTATCCAATTTGGGGTTAAGGGTCGGCCGTCTCTCCCGGGACATTTGTTTGAGGCGTCAAACCAAGGGAAACCATGATCTTGACTCCGAAATCCGCGACGGTAGTCGCCTTGTTGCTGGCATCCGCATTGGTGATCGCCGGGTGCCGCGCGAACGAGCAAGGCCGCGTTTTGCGGCAGGCGAAAGGCACCTATCAGGGCCAGGCCGACGAACCGCTGGACGACGCGGCAAAGTATCAACTGCGGCAGAGGACGTCGAGGCAACGCGCACCCTGACGCCGAGAGAAGACTGGGACCGAGGAAGACAATGATGGAACCGAATCTAAGCCTTCTTGATCGCCTTGGCGCCCTCCGGCGGGTGGTCGCGGTTCTGACGTTCGTGGCTTTGCTTGCCGGCATTACGGTGCCAACGATGTCCGACGCGCAAGACCAGCCACCCTCTGGGGCGGCTGCCGGCGAGGTGCCCGGCCAGTCCCTCGGCAACCAGAGCGATTCCGACCTCTGGCGCGCCATACGCCAGGGTAACCCGGGCATGGTCACCATTCCCAATCAACAGGCCGCGGTCCTGATCCAATCCGAAGGCGAAGACTGGCGCTCGATTCGGAACGGGCCCGTCTCGATCTACGGCGCCACGATCATGCTGGGCATGGTTGCCTTCCTGGCGGCATTCTTCACATTGCGGGGCCGGATCCGGATCGAAGCGGGGTTCAGCGGCCGGACGATTACCCGTTTCAACCTGTTCGAACGATTCTGCCACTGGCTGACTGCCATCTCCTTCATTGTCCTCGCTTTGACCGGCTTGAACCTGTTGTACGGCCGAGACGTGCTGATCCCCGTGATCGGCAAGGACGCCTTCCACGTCGTTGCAAATATCGGCCAGTTTCTCCATCACTACGTCGCATTCCCTTTCATGGCCGGACTGGTCCTGGTCTTCATTCTCTGGGCGCGGCACAACTTCCTGGACAAGGTGGACTTCGTCTGGATGTCGCAGGCGGGCGGCCTGTTCACCAAGGGCGTGCATCCGCCCTCGAAGAAGTTCAACTTCGGACAAAAGATCATCTTCTGGGTCACGATCCTGGGCGGCATCTCCCTCAGCCTTTCCGGCCTGCAGCTGCTGTTTCCTTACGAGTTTCCGATGTTCGGGGCGACCTTCGCGGCGCTCAATCTGATCGGGTTCGACCTGCCGGCGGCGCTGACCCCGCTGCAGGAACAGCAACTGGCGCAGATCTGGCACAGCACCGTCGCTTTGATCCTAATCGCGGTATACATCGCCCACGTCTATATCGGCTCCGTCGGCATGCAGGGCGCATTTGCCGCAATGGGCAGCGGCAAGGTCGACATCAACTGGGCGAAGGAACACCACAATCTCTGGGTGGAGGACGTCCAGCGCAAGGCGGCGGACAAAACTCCGGCCGAATAGGCGCTGCGCGCGGGACAGCCACGTGAAGCACCGATTGGAGATTTGCTGTCGCGTCTTGCTCGCTGGCGCACTGCTGTTCGGCCTGTTCCTGTGGGCACCGGCTTCGGCTGACTTTGTCGGTCACGGGGCGCCGATCCGAGACATCGTCGTATCCCGTGACGGCCGGGCTGCTCTGACAGCGGGTTTCGACGATCTCGTCATTCTGTGGGATGTGGAATCCCGAGAGGCCAGGCGCATGCTGGCCGGCCACGAAGCCGCCGTGAATGCCGCGGCCTTCTTCCCCGACGGCCGTCGCGCGGCGACCGCCGCCGACGACGGTACGGTCCGGCTCTGGGATCTGGGCACCGGCGAGCAGACACGGGTTCTGAACGGGCATACCAAGAAGGTCGTCGCTGTGGCTGTTTCGCCGGACGGCCGCTTTGTCGCGTCCGGATCCTGGGACCGCAGCGTTCGGCTGTGGGACGGCGAGTCGGGGCGGTCGATCCGTGAAATCGCAGGTCACGAGGGCAGCGTCAACGCCGTCGCATTCACACCGGACGGCCGGTGGCTGGTGTCGGCTGGTTACGACGGTGTCATCTGGTTCTGGCCGCTTAAGGACAGCGATGAGCCGGTGCGCTTCGCGGCAGCGGGTTTCCCGATCAACGATCTCGCCATTTCCGACGATGGCACTCTGGTCGTTGCCGCGTCGGCCGACGAAACAGTCCGGCTGTTCGCCGTTGCGGACCGGCGGCTGGTGCGCGAATTGAAAGGTCACAATGGCGCGGTTCTGGCGGTTGCCCTCTCTGCAGACGGGACGACGATCGCGTCAGGCGGCACCGATGGCCAATTGCTGCTGTGGGACACCGGGACCGAGCCGCGCCGACGGCTGCCCATCCAGCACTACCGCGCCGTCTGGTCGATCGCGTTCTCGCCCAATGGCGAGGTCGTCTATGCCGGCGGTATCGACCGGATCGCCCGGGCCTGGTTCGTCGACGATGGACGGCCGCTGCTGGGCGCGACCACGCAGTTCCAGATGGTCGCCCGCGCGGACAGAACCGCCGCCGACAGCGCCGATCCCGTCGAACGCGGCAGTTTTCATTTCCGGAAATGTGCTATCTGCCACAGCCTCAAGGAAGACGGCGTCCCGAGGGCCGGTCCAAGCCTGGAAGGGCTGTTCGGCCGACGCGCTGGAACCTATCCAGGCTACCGCTATTCGGATGCCCTCACCCGCAGCGACCTGGTTTGGAACGAAACGACGGTATCGCAGCTATTCGAACTCGGGCCCGACGTCTTGCTGCCGGGCACCAAGATGCCGTTGCAGCGGCTGCCCAGCGACCAGGCGCGCCGCGACCTGATTACATTTCTGCGCGAAAAGACGACCCGGTAGCGCCACGTCTACGCTGGCGGCCGGAAACCGCCTAAAGCCAGCTGCCGCGTTTACCGGTCTCGAAAAAGACGCAACCGCCGAGGATTTGATCGACAGCCTTGTCGTCGGATGACAACGGCAGCGTCAGTCGGGAATAGGAGATGAAGTCCATCTCCTTGGAAACGATCCGTCCGGGGAAATAGACCGGCACCGCCTCGTCGAAGGTTTGCCAGTAGCCTTCGTAGACCTCGTCATAGTTCTCGATATTGGGCAGCTCGGCGAACTTCACGCCGGTCCGGTCATGCCCAAACCCCTGACACACGGATGTACCGAACAGGCGGTATCGAAACTCGCCGAGCGTCTCGGCGACATCCACCATCATCAAATGAGGTAGGAGTCGGGGTATTTCGGCGGGGTTGATGTCCTTACGGCAAGGCAACCGCCTTGCCCCCCGCTTGTCGGTCCAGTACGCAAAAAGCTGCCGGAGCAGCGGCTCTCTGATATCCAGCTCGGACTCGGTCATATGGCTTGGCCGACGCCCTAACGTTCCAATCAAAGACATCAGCGTTCGGCCCCTCTCTACTGCATACTATCGTTACATGGACTGGACGGCGCTGCAACGCACCTCGACCGAAACCCGGCGGCCTTAGACCAAGGCCGGGCATGCAAGACAGGACAGGCGTGCCATAATGCAATGAAGGTTCTGAGTATGACCTTAATCGCAGGAGGGCAATCCGACGGGGGACCTTAATGAATGATAAAGAGCTTCAGGACTGCGGGGCCTTTCTGGCGGAGATGAGGCAGTCAGAGCGGCCGATCGGCGAACTGCCGCAATCGATGCGCCCGGCGACTGAGTCTGAAGCCTATCGTATTCAGGACAGTCTGCATGCCCGGCTCGCGTCGACCGCGATTGGCGATGTCGCAGGCTACAAGATCGGATGCACCACCCAGGTGATGCAACAGTATCTTGGAATCGACCAGCCCTGCCGGGGCGCGATGTATGCAGGTCGTCTCGCTCACGGACGAGCCGATATCTCCCTTGGCACGTACCGACGCCTGGGGGTCGAATGCGAGGTCGCGGTTCGACTTGCCAGGGACCTGCCGCCGGACGCAAGCAACAGCAATCCGGCCGATCTGGTCGGCGCTTGCGATGCTTGGTTCGCCTCGATTGAAATCGTCGAGGATCGCTATGAGGACTACGAGTCGCTGGGCGCGCCGACCTTGATCGCCGACGACTTCTTTCACGCGGCCTGTGTCGTCGGACCGGCTATTCCGCCCACCGCCGAATTCGACGTTTGCGCCGAAACCGGCCGGCTGATTATCAACGGCGAAGAGGTTGGCCAGGGCCACGGGCGGGATATTCTCGGCCACCCGCTGGCGGCGTTGTTATGGCTCGCCGGCAACCTCGCCGAGGCCGAGCGGGGATTGTACGCTGGCGACATCGTGACACTGGGAAGCGTCGTCAAGACGGTCTGGATCGACCGACCGGCCCGGGTCGAAGCTCGGTTCGATACGCTGGGATCGGCCTTCGTCGATTTCCTGCCCTAGGTCGTCGTGAAAGGCGCGATCATCGGTGACGTCGTTGGTTCCGTGCATGAACATGCGGGCACCAAAACCACCGCATTCCCGTGGCTGGTGCCGCAATCGGGTTTCACCGACGACACGGTGCTGACCGTCGCGGTGGCTGAATGTCTGCTTGACGACGAGGAACCGGCCGACGCCCTACGCCGCTGGGGCCGGCGCTATCCCCATGCAGGTTATGGGGGCCTGTTTTTCCGCTGGCTGCTGGATCCGTCGGCCGGCGCGTATGGCAGTTGGGGCAATGGCGGTCCGATGCGGGTATCGCCCTGTGGTCATCTTGCCCAGTCGATGGAACAGGCGATGGCAATGGCAGAACGGGTCACGGCGGTCACACACAACCACCCGGACGCCGTGCACGCCGCCCAAGCCGTCGCCACTGCAATCTGGCTGGCGCGGCAATCCGCGGACGCCAGCCATGTGCGAAGGGAGATTGAAGATCGGTTCAAGTACGACCTGTCTGTGCCGCTGGACAATATTCGGCCAGCCTACCGGTTTGACGTATCAAGCGCTGGTACGGTCCCGCCGGCGCTGATCGCCGCCTTTGAAGCCGATGACCTGGAAGGTGCCGTGCGCAATGCCGTTTCGCTTGGTGGGGATGCCGACACCCTGGCCTGTATTGCCGGATCTGTCGCCGAACCCCTGTACGGCCTCTCGGCGCAGCTGTGGCAGCCGGTTCACGACCGGCTGCCCGCCGATGTCTGCGCCGTGATAGACAGGTTTGAAGCACAAACAGGATGAACGGAATTCAGACATGAGACGTGCTGTCCACCATTTCTGCCTGTTCGCGGCTGTGTTTGCTCTGCTTACGGTTCGATCGATCGCGTCGGAACTGCCCACGGCTATCGACTGTTACCAGGCAGCAACCCAGGCGAGAGACATCGAAGCCTATATGGACTGCTTCGCAGACAACGCTGTCATGATCGATGTCAGCCGCACATTTCAAGGCAAGGACAAGATCCGCCCCTGGGCCCAGCGCGAAGTCATCCCCAGCGGGAACTCATTCAAGCACCGTCGCATCCTCGAAGACGGAGACGGTTACGCCAAAACGGAGGTGAATTGGCTCACCTGGGTGGTGCACTACTCTTACTGGTGGGATGGCAATGGCAAGATCACCAAAATGAGCCTGCAATATGCGGACTAGCAGCGCCTAGGCGCGCGCCACGATCCGCCGCGCGGTGCCGATGGCGGCCTGGCCGTAGACCAACAACGGATGCAAGATCTGGCCGATCCAGTCCGCAGGATAATTGCGGTCCAGCACGCCCAATTCTCCCACATCTTTGCCGGGCACGTGATAGGTGCCGAAAACCGTGTCGAACAGCGCGAAGATCGTTGCGAAGTTTCTGTTTCCGGCTTTGATATCTTTCGCGTGATGCCAGCGATGCATGACGGGGCTGACGAAAACCCGACCGAGCGGACCGTAATGCAGCGGAATATCGGCGTGAATGAAATGACCGTACAGGCTTCTGACAAAGCCGTTTACCGCTATCACCCACCCTGGAAAGCCCAGCAGCAGCAACGCCAGAAAGCTTACCATGGTCGTCACAAGCCGATTGATCGGATGGAACCGCAGCAGGGTAAGCCATGTCATGCGCGGGTCGCTGTGGTGCACCGAATGAACCGGCCAAAGGGCTGCCGTATGGAGCAGCCTGTGGCGCCAATAGCCCACGAAGTCGGAAACGACTATCCCGAGCAACAGCTGCAACCAAATCGGCAATGACCCGATCCAACCGTGTCCTGACCAGATCAGGTCGAATGCGCCCACGTAAGTCGCCGTGGCTCCCATAAGCAGCACCAGGGCCGGCGCCAGGAACCAACTGTCGGTGAAAAAGAAGATCAGATTGGTGATCGTCTCCGAGCGCGCCGAACGTGCCTTCGACAAAAAGCAACGGCGATGGACCACCAGGCTCAGCAGACCGAACAGAAGGGTGAGCTGAGCAAGATGAAGCACCGACTGGGTGATGGTCTCCAGCATAAAAAACGTCGCAAATTGTGTTTAATTTCAATGTATTACGTCGGTCCTCATCATAGCGTGGGCGCCCCTCCCGGACAAGCTGTCGCCGATACGCCGCGGAATTCCGCCATCGCCGAGCCGGTGGCAACGGCCCGGATCAACCGCTCGATCCGGTCAACCTCCTGTCCGCCAGTCCATGCATGATCCAGAATGGAGAAGGCATCGGATGGGTAAGAGACAGGGGAACGCCACATGCAGCAACGCGAAACCGGCAAGCAGATCTACTCGGCGGCGGCCCTGAAGGACTTCACCGCCCGCCTGTTGATCGCGCACGGCCTGACGGAAGGAGACGCCGAAACCGTCGCCGACGGTCTTGTTCTGGCAAACCTGCGTGGGGTCGACTCGCACGGGATCGCGCGGCTGCCGAGCTACTGTGATCGTTTGAGGGCCGGCGTCGTCGACCCGCGTCCCGAACTCCGTGTCACCCAGGTCGCCGCCGCTGCCGCGCATCTGGACGGCGGCAATGGCATGGGATTCGTCGTTGGCGACCGCGCCATGTCCGAAGCGATCCGGCTTGCCGGCGAGTCCGGAATCGGCCTGGTCGGGGTTCGCCGGAGCAATCACTTCGGGATGTCCGCATTGTACGTTCTGAAGGCGATCGAGGCGGGCTTCATCAGTTTCGTCTACACGAACTCCTCGCCCGCCATGCCGGTTTGGGGCGCCCGCTCGGCCTTCCTGGGCGCCAGCCCTTTCGCCGCGGGCGTTCCGGCTGGCGATGGCACGCCGTTCGTGCTGGACATGGCGTGCACGGTCACCGCGCGCGGCAAGCTGAAGTTCGCCGCGCAAAGGGGCGAACCTATCGCACCCGGGCTGGCGCTTGATTCGCAGGGGCGGCCCACCACCGATGGCCAGGCCGCCTTCGAGGGCGTGGTGTTGCCATTCGGCGGCGCCAAGGGAGCAGCCCTGGCAATGTTGATGGACCTTCTTTGCGGCGTGTTCACCGGTGCCGCATTTGCCGGTGGGGTCAAGAACCCGTTTACGGGCCTGTCCGGCGAAGCCGATGTGGGACATTTCTTCGTTGCGTTCCGGCCGGACCTGTTCATGCCGGAGCCGGACTACGAAGATCGGATGCGAAGATTAGTTGCCGCGGCCAAAGCCGAGCCCTTGGCGGAAGGGTTTGACGAGATCCTCATACCGGGCGAACCGGAAGCCCGAACGGCGGCGCTCCGCAAGAGCGGTGGAATTCCGGTGACCGACGATGTGATAGAGGCGCTCCGCATCGAGGCGGCAGCTGTCGGCGAAGCGATGCCGGCCCCCGGCGCGCCCTCGCCTGACGCAGGTTAGGCGATTTCGAGCGCCCGACAGACCTCGGGGTGCTGGTCACCGATCTCGGCAAGCAATCCGGCCGCCGCGTCGAGATCGTTCGAGCGGGCGGCCTTCTCCAGCCGCTTGCAAAGCTCTGCCAGCCCCCTTGCCCCGAGATTGGCGCTGCTGGATTTGAGCGTATGAGCCGCCCGTTCCAGGGCCAGAGCGTCGTTCTCCCGCAGGGCCATCTGCATGTCCTGGACAAGCTTCGCGGACGATTCCAGATAGATCCCGATGATCTTGGCGAGCACGTCCGGCTGCCCTTCGCGTTGCAGTGACTTGATGCCGTTGAGCGTTTCCTTGTCGATGATGTCCGCCTCCGGTTCCCCCGGCGCCTGTACTTGCGCGGCGAAGTCGGCATCCGGGTTGCGCCTGCGGTCGCGACCCGGGCCCAGATAGGCGGGTTTAAGCCAGCGGGCCAGTACGTTCTCCAGATGCTCGCGCTTGAAAGGCTTGCTCAGATGGTCGTCCATCCCCGCTGCGAAACAGCGTTCACGTTCGCTTTCAAAGGCATGCGCCGTCAGCGCCACGATCGGCAGATGCCGCCGCTCGCCGCGCTCGATCTCGCGCTCACGGATGATTTCTGTGGCCTGGATGCCGCCCATCTCTGGCATCTGGCAATCCATCAGAACGAGGTCGTAGGACCGTCGGCCGCACGCGGCAACGGCCTCAAGCCCGTTCGTCACGATGTCGACCCGGCAATTGAGCGCCCGCAGATGTTCAAGCGCGACCTCCTGGTTCACAGGATTGTCTTCCGCAAGCAACACCGTCGCGACCGACGGGGCGTCGGCCTTCTCCGTCGCCAGACCCACCGTTTCGCCGCCAAGCGCCTCTGCAATGTCGACCGCCTCGCCCAGTAACACACCGATGGTGCGGTTGAGGTCGGTGGGTCGCGCAGGCTTGGAGAGAAATGCCTGTATCCCCGATGCCATGGCCTCGGCCTTGTCCTCGTCCCAAATCAGCGAGGTGAGCAGAAGAATTGGCACGTCATACGTTTTCGGGCCGGATTTTATCGCCCGCGCCGTCTCGATTCCGTCCATCTCCGGCATCACCATATCCAGGATGGCCAGATCGAACGGTTCCCCGCAGGACGATGCAGCCCGCAATGCATCGATTGCCTGGACGCCGCCCTCGACGACCTCGACGTCCATCTGCCAGCCATTGAGGTAGTTCTGGAGGATCTCTCTGTTCGTCGCGTTGTCGTCGACGACAAGGGCCCGTTTGCCCGGATAGGGAGGCAACGCCGCACTGCGCAAAACCGGCGCCTCCTTGTCGATCGGAAATGTCAGATCGAACGAAAAGTTGGATCCTTCACCGACGGCACTCTCGACCTTTATTCGACCGCCCATCAGGCGCACGAGCTCCTGGGCGATGGACAGACCGAGCCCCGTTCCTCCGAACTTCCGGGTAATGGAACGGTCGGCCTGCTCGAACGCTCCGAACAGGCGGGTGCGCGCCTCCTCGTCGATGCCGATGCCCGTATCCCGAACCTCGAAGCGCACGCGCGCGGCAACACCGTCCGAGCCGATCGATCGCACCAGCAGGCTGACCTCGCCCGCTTCGGTGAACTTGACGGCGTTGCCGATCAGATTGAACAGGACCTGGCGCAACCGGACGGCGTCGCCGGTAATCCATGTGGGCAGGTCGTCTTCGACGAAATACGTAATCTCCAACCCCTTCTTCTGCGCCGTCTCGGCGAGTAGATCGATGGTATCGCCCACCGCTTCGCGCAGGTCGAAGGAGACGTGCGTGAGGTCGAACTTGCCGGCCTCGATCTTGGAGAAATCCAGAACGTCGTTGATCACGCTGAGCAGCGTTTCGGCGGAACGGTAAGCGGTCCGCGCGAGTTTCGCCTGACGTTCGGACAGTTCGGTCCGGCGCAAGAGGTCAAGCATGCCAAGAACGCCGTTCATGGGCGTGCGGATTTCGTGGCTCATGGCAGCCACGAAATTTCCCTTGGCGACGTTTGCGGCCTCGGCGCGCGCTTTTTCGAGTTCCGACCGGCGCAGCGCTTTTTCTTTGGTCTCGCGATCCTTGATCTCGAATTGCAACTGTTCGTTGGCAACCCGCAACTCGGAAATCAGCTGCTGGGCCAACCGGACATCTCGACCAACGAGGACAACGGCCGTCAGTTGACCTTCGCCATCAGTCATCGAAGCGCCGGTGATCGAAATCGGAATCACGTTTCCATGTTCGTCCCGGCATGTGGCATCCAACATGGGCGACGCCCGTTTCGAGCCGCCATCGGCGATGATCCGCTCGAACACGCCGGCCGCCTCGCTGAGGACGTCGTGTACCCGCCTTCCGATGAGTTCCGATTCCGACCTGGCGAGAAAAGTCGATGCCGCGGGATTCGCCTTGATGATCTTGCCATTGGGCGATACCACCAGTACGAGGTCGGTCATCGAGCGCACGATATTGTCGACGAATTCGTTCGCTTCGTGCAGATGCCGGCCCGCCTTTTTCATATAGATGCCCATATGATTGAAGGCACGGGCGAGACGGCCGATCTCGTCGCGCGATTCCACCTCCAGACGGAAGTCGAGGTCTCCCTTGGCGAAGCGGTCAACCGCATCGTTGACGGTAACGATCCTGCGGATCACGAATGCCTTCAGGAAGAAAAAGACCGATGCCAGAAACAGCGAAAAGACGACGGCATAACCCAGCGACCCGACAATGATCCACTCGGCCATCTCGGCATCCACCTCTTCGAGGGTCAGCTCGATCTCATAAGTGCCGATCTGGCGTTTCGCGATATGGATTGGCGTAAACAGCCGCAGGCGTCTTTCTCCTTGGTGGTTCACGATGACATGAAACAGTCTGTCCTCGTCGTAGGACCGGTTATTCGTCTCGTCAGCGGTCGTGCCGACACGCCGGGCGTCGCTGGACACCGCCGTTTTCAACACGCCGTTTTCCGGAAGATTGAGATCGATCCGAACAATGTCGGCATCCAGCCATATGTTCTTCTGAATATTCGCAAGAAGGGCCTGGCGGTCCCTCAGGTCTCCGACGCTCTTGATGTTCGAATCGAGGAATCGCCCAATCGTCTCCGCCTTTTCGACAAAGGCGTGTTCGAGATTGGCCCGCACCTTGTTGATGTTCAGATACGCGAGCGGCGGAAAGACACAAAGGGCAATCAGCAGCAGCACGCCGACGATTCTTAGCGACAGGCTGGAACCGATCATCGGCCTAACTCGCCTTATCCCTCAATGCGACGCGCCCGCGAACATCCGGTGAGGATGTCCGCGGGTCTGGTTTGACGGTCGCTCGTCCGGTCGTGCACGCCGGGCGTCAAGACCCCACGTAACGACGCTTGATTTCCTGTAGTGCACCGGACCGTTTCATGCCGCGGAGGACCCGGTTGATTTCCAACATCAGCTCGCGGTTGTTCAGCCGCGTCACCACCCCGTAATAGGACTGGCTCAGCGGTTCACCGACGATCTTGACTGACGGAATGTCCTTGACCAGGAAATGCACGACGATGGCGTCGACCTTACCGTCGACCAGCGCCTGTACGCGCTCGTCGTTCTTTTCGAACCGCTGCACCAGGCTCTGGTCCACATATTCGGACTTGGAGATGAGCTCCTCGCCGATTGTTCCTTTCAGCACGCCGACGCGCTTGCCGCGCAGATCTTTCAAACGACGAATTTCCGTGTTGTCCTCATGCACGGCAATTGACATTCCGGCATCCAAGTAAGGCGCGCTGAAGAGCATCTGCTGCTGGCGTTCCGGCGTGATCGTCACAGCGGATATCACCAGGTCGATACTGCCGGATTCCAGCTTCTCGAAGAGCTGGTTGAAGGGGATGTTTTTGACTTCCAGCGAGACGCCGAGTTGCGTGGCCAGTTCCCGGGCGATGTCCATGTCGATGCCGGCCAGGTCGCCGGAATCGTCGTAGAACTCCATTACCCCATACGGGATGTCGGCGCCGACCACGAGCGTACCTTTGTGCTGCAGATCGGCAACGGTCATCGGCGGAGGGCCGCCGGACGCCATCGAGAGATCGGACGTCGTCTCTTTGAATGTGCCGAAGGCGAATATCGGAAGGATAAGGGCTGCGCCGACCGCGGCGGCCAGGATTGGTTTGTTCATAATCTCGAAACCTTTCGAACAGTCGCGCCGCGCCACTCGGCCGACGGCTACCGGAGAATTGAGCAATTTGTCCAAGAGGGGATTCTTCCCGCGCTGCGCCACTCTTGCGGGGCATCGGCTCCTGCCGGATTCCATCTGCCGGGCGCAGGCCGCATTCTTTCCGCGCCGGGTAAAATCACGCTTAACGGTAGGGTCTAATTCGGGCCCAACAGCCTGGAAAAGCGCCTAGAATCAGGTTTCTGACCGCCACGCGCCCCAAGGAGGCAGAACTGGCTAGTTGAAATGATGGGTCAGCGCGCTGTCGCCGGCCGGCCAAACCCCTCGGTCGACCGCCCGGGCACCGTCGAACACCAGGTAGCTTTGCCGCCGATAATGAGGCAATGGTCGCCTCAGCGCTTCGATTGCGTCCGAATCCCTGCCGGCGACGACAAGAAAGGCCGTGCCCGTCGGGCCCCGTGCGGTCCAAACCCGCGCGCTGCCTTCGGGTACTTCCAGCCGCTCGGGCACCGCCAGGCCAAGCTGGTCCAGGACAGCCGGCAATTGGCTCTCGAGTGCGACCACCAGAACACCGGACTCGCCGGTTGCCGCCTCCGCGGCGTCGGCCATTCTGACGTTCTCCAGAAGGCGTTCGGCAAGTTCTCTGGCCGCCGCGGCGGCCCGTTCATCCGACCCGACCGCCAGGACCGTGCGCGGGTTCGTGTCCAGGGTTACGTCCCGTAATATCGGCGGGGCTTCGCCGGTCGCCAACTTGCGGAACAGGTGCTGGTCGGGATCGACCCGAAGCGCCAGCGGCCGGCCCGGGACGCGAATTTCCGCCGTGGCCGTCCCGCCGCGCATGTCGATTCGGGCATCGACGGCCCCCGCCGCCGTCTCCACCTGCACGGGAATGTCCAGTCGATAGGTCGGTTCGGCCTGCGACAACGTCACGGCGACCATATGATCTTGCGCCGACTCGCGCACCGTCACCGACTGGATGGCCAGGTCCGGCGCACCGGCGCGCCCGATCCATTGTTGGAAATACCAAGACAAATCACGGCCGGATTCGGTTTCGAAGACCATCTTCAGATCGTCCCAGGCCGCTGGCCGCCCGCGATAGCGGGCCCAGACTTGGCGAATGGCCCTGTCGAACGTCTTCTGGCCAAGCAGCTGCTTGAGCATGTGAAAAACGAACGCGGTCTTGTTGTATCCGACGACCTGGCTAGCGTCGTGTCCCTTGGAAACGAACGATGCGAGGGGCATGTCGCGCTCGGCCGGCAGGGCCGCATAGTCGCGCAACCATGCCAGCCGCATCTCGCGGGCAGCCTCGGGCGTCGCGGCCGCCAGCGCGTAGTCTGCCATGTAGGTCGTCAACCCTTCGGCCCAGTTGCCGGCTCCGTAGTCCACAAGGACACCGTTGCCCCACCAGTTGTGAAGGACCTCGTGGGCCAGTGATCGTGTCTGGATGAACGGGAGATGCAGAATGCGCCCGGAGATGTAAGTGGCGCCCGCGAAACCATAACCGACGGGAAATGGCGAAGCGACGATCGAAAACTCATCGAACGGATAGAACCCGATTTGCTCGGAATAGAGATCGATATATTCGGCCGCACGCTCCAAATAGAGACCGGACAGGGGGCTTTGCTCCGGCGGGAAATAGGTGCGCAGGCGAATGCCGCCGAGCTGATGCTCGGCAATGACGTAGCGCCCGGCAAAGACCGTCGGTTCCGCAATGGCGTCCTGGGCGGCGAACGTTGCGTGGTAGAGGCCGAATCCGTCGGATTCGTCGCGCAACGTTCCCGTCGCAACGGCGCGAAACGGCAGGGGTACCATAACCGTCAACTCATAAGACGCGACATTGCCGGGTGTCGCCAAGGCCCAACCAGAACCGCCGGGCAGGAAGACCCCCTCTTCCCCAACCATCACGCCGCTCGAGGTCGGCGGCCCGTTGGAAAGATCGACCTTGTAGTGCGCCTCCAGCGTGCTGCGGCTGTCCGGGTCGAGTTCGAATCGGTCGCGCCGCAAGGACGTCCCAACTGCCTTGCCGTTCAGCGCCAATGACTGCATGGAAAGCGCGGATTCGGCCTGGACCGTGACCGTGTCGAGACCGTGGATCGTGATGTCGTGTCGAACGTCCAGCAACCATGTTTGTGGGTCGATCTGGACGATTATTTCATGACGGATTCCTGCTGCGGCGTTTCCGGCCTGCCAGAACAACAGGCAAAACAGCACCAGGCGTATGCGTTTCAATCCGCCCCTCATTCGAACCGGGCCGGGAACTTCGCGATCACCTCCGTGGTTTGTTCGTCCCTACGAACCGAGAGGGGCAACCAGGTTCCGGGCGCCTGCCGTTGCACGATCTCGACCAGGGCCGTCGCGCTGGTCACGGGGCTGCCGGCCGCCGACACAATGACATCGCCGGACCTGAGCCCGGCCGCCTCGGCGACACTGGCATCCATCACTTCCGTCACCTGAGCGCCTGTTTCCACGGTTTCAATATAGACGCCCAGGCGAGGACGCGGCCGTTCGGCGCTTCGTTCGGCCGGCGGCGCCATAGCGAAGACGGCATCCGCGATGGCCGGCTCCGGAGACGTGCACGCCTCGGTGACGTCGAGCGGAAGAAGCACGGCACTGCCTGACACACCCAAGGATTCGAGCTGGTGGGGAATGCCATGGCCAAACTCCAGATGGCCCCGGCCGACAATCGCCACAACAAGCGGCGACTCCGGCCGCTGCCGGGCCGCCGCGACCGCTTCGGCCATGGCGCGATCCCATAGCAGCTGGGCTTCGATGAACCTCTGAACCGCCTCGGGGTCCGGTTCGGCGTCGGGCTCGTCCCCGCGGCCATGCTGAGCATAGATGTCCTCCAGCTTGGTTCGGTAGGCCGCGCTTGCCGGGACCGGGTCGCCGACGCCCTCGCGCTGCGACACGGGAACCGCTTCCCATCCCTCCTGGCCAACGCGGCGGACCAGGGCCCGATCCACGTTGAGTGCGACCATGGGGATCCGGTTCTGCCTGGCGAACTGGAACATCGGCATGTAGAGCGCCGCGTCGATGCCCCAGACCTCGTTCCACTCGACGGCATCGAGAAACGCCTTTTCGTCGAGCTCGCCGGCAACCCATCGGTCAAGCACCGGTTGCACCCGGCGCGGAAACGATTCGAACCCGATCACCATGCGCGGCGCATGGCCCTGCAGCGCCGCCAGCGTCGACAGTTGCCAGCGGTGATGCTCTTCGTTCATGTGGTTTTTGCCCAGCAGAACGACTGAACGCCGGGCTGCATCGGCGATCAGGCCGGTATGCAGGATCGAGCTGCCTGTTGCCGGGTCGATCCACTGACCCGGCTCGGCGCAAACGTTGGGTCGGGTGCCATTCGCCTGGACATCCGATTTCCCGGCATCGACGCCACATGCCGTCAATGCCAAACCGAGGCCAAGGGCTGCCAGAATGGCAGTGCGTTTCCCTCGGCGTCCAACTGCGGTTGTCATGCCGATCAGGTTCCTTCTGTCGGACGTGGAACCACTATATACGCACAGGCGGCCGCTGGGGATTACCCCGTCGGTGTCGTGTCCGGGTCAACCTTGAGCGCCGCGAGAGGCGATCAGGAGACGGGTCGGTATTTCCGGGGGACGATCTTGACCCAAGTCAGGGGTTGCACCTGTGGGCGCAGGGAATAGGCAATACCCGGTCGCATGCAGCTGGCATAGACGATTCTATCGCGCCGGACCTGCATCCCTGCAATGACTGGACCGGCTTCCAGTTCGGCTTGGCATGCCTGAAGCGTGTCGTAGCCGTTCAATCGCCCGACCGTACAACCCGCCGTCGGATCGCAGAGAAGAAACACCAAGGACCAAAGTAAGTTAGTCAAAGCCACACCCAAGAAGTAAAGGTGCGGCATCGTAAGAATCGCTCGTTTACGGGTCGTAAATCATACGCCGGATTTGCTGGTCATTTCTTCGGTCGCCGGCGACTTAAGGTGGGGAAAGCACCCTCAGCCCGGCCCGGCCGTAGGCGCTCCAAACGCATCCAGCCGCTTGTCGATCTCCTTGGCGCCGAGATAGTGGTAGCTGAGCAGATTTCCCCGGTAGACGATCCCGAACAGGCCATACGGGCTCGGTGACTGCTCGCGTACCTGGTCCGCGCTCTCCAATTCGATGAAGCGGACGGGAATGCCACGCGCGACTCCGGCATCGGCAATCGTCGAGCAGGCATCGTCCAAGTAGGGGCACTGGTCCGACCGGAATACAGTGAGCCCGTCGCCACAGGCCTCCGCGCGGGCCCGCCAGTTCACCGGAAACCGCGGCGGAGGCGCCGTCCCGAATCGACAGACCGCGAGCCCGAACGGCGCGGGCGTCTCATCGATCAGTTGAAATCCCTGGGATTGAAACAGTCCTTCGCCGGCGACCCAATTGCCGCGACTGGTCACCATGGCGACCCCGGCCGCGCCGGAAGTCCTGGCGTCTTCCACGCAGGCGTCTAGAAGCGCGCGGCCAAATCCCTTGCCCTTCGATTGGCCGATCACCCAGATACAATGGATCACTAGGTAGTCCTTGGCATAGACCGCCCGCCACGCCCACTCGCCCGGGATATACTCGATAAATCCCTTCGAGCGCCCGTCGATCATCAGCAGCTTCAGGCGCAGCCCTTCGGCGAACCGGTCACCCAACCAGGCCAGCTTTCTCCGGTAACCGGGGCTCTTTGGTTTGCTCTTGTAACAGAAGAAACCGAGATCCCCGACATTGTCCGTCGTCACGTCCACCAGTTCGGCCATTCCGATCGCTCCATGCCGTGCGTTCACGCCGATGGCCCAGTCATCCTGTCTTCCGACCAATCAGACAGGCTCGCCATGGCCGACGCCGCCATCGTATTGTGCGGCTTGCGTCTGACAAAAAGATCCCACAACCGCGTGCACACGCGAAGGCTTGAATGCAGATCGTCTATGCGGACAGTCACCACGCGCACCGGCCAAAGACGTTTTTGGTCGCCGGCGCGCCGAGACCCTGTCCAGAGGTGCCGGAACGGGCCGATTGTCTTTGCGAGGCAATCAGCGCCGCCGGCCATGTCATCGTGGCACCGCCGGACTATGGTGCCGCACCGCGGGAAACCGTTCACACCTCACAGTACCTGACATTTCTGGAGACCATTCACGCGCGCTGGAGCCTGATCGCGGGTGCATCCGACGAGGTGCTGCCCAACGTACATCCGGTTCGACGTTCGGCCGGGTATCCCGACAGCGCCGCTGGTCAGGCCGGGTATCACATGGCGGACATGGCTTGCCCGATCGGGCCGGACACTTGGATGGCGGCCTGCGCGGCGGCCAACGCCGCGACCCATGCCGCGGAACTGGTCCTGGCCGCCGGTGCCGCGGCATACGCCCTTTGCCGCCCGCCCGGCCACCACGCCTATTCGGACATGGCCGGCGGCTTCTGCTATCTCAACAACACGGCGATTGCGGCACAGCATCTGCGGTCCCGGTATGAACGCGTGGCGATTATCGACGTCGACCTCCACCATGGAAACGGCACCCAGGGCATTTTCTACCGCCGCGCCGACGTGCTGACCATCTCGATCCACGCCGACCCCACCGGATTCTATCCGTTCTTCTGGGGCTACGCCGGCGAGACCGGCGAGGCCGAAGGGAACGGTTACAACCTCAACCTGCCGCTGGCCCGCGGCTCGGACGACAAACCGTTTCTGGCGGCCGTTTCGACGGCGCTGGACCGAATCCGACAATTCGAGCCAGGTGCCCTGGTCGTGGCGCTCGGGCTCGACGCCTCAAAGGACGATCCGTTTGCCGGCCTCGCCGTCTCGACCGCCGGTTTTGGCGAAATCCTGCATCGGCTTGGCGCGTTGGGATTGCCGACCGTCCTGGTCCAGGAGGGCGGCTATCTCTGCGATTCCCTGGGGCGCAACCTGGTATCGGCACTCACCGGATTCGAAGCCGGCCACGCTCTATGACGGAAGAGGCGATCATGACACAGAAACCCGAAACCGAGTTCCAGCGGGCGACGCCCGTGCTGAGATCTGGCGACTATTCCCTGTCGCGAAGCTACTACACAGAGAAGCTCGGATTTTCCGTGATCGAGGAAGGCGGTGATCCGCCCCGCTTCGGGATCTTCCGGCGCGGCCGCAGCTTCATTTTCGTCAACGCCTGGCAGGGACCACCGAGCCCGGACACGAAAGGCTGGGACGCCTACCTCCATGTTGCCGGGCTGCCCGCGCTGTATGCGGAATACCAGGCAGTTGATGCCGGCATCTGCCGGGCCATGGAAGAAACGGTCTACGGCATGCGGGAGTTTGAAGTTCGCGACCCGGACGGAAATGTAATCTGCTTCGGGGAAGACACCGACCCGCCAAAGTCCGCCTAAGCGACAACGGTGTCTGACGTGTCCATAGGCTCAAACAGTTACTGATCAAACAGCGGATCCGGCACTCCATGTTTTTGTTCCACTTTCGCTCCCGCATTTTCGCCTGTCACCTGGTGATCGGACTCCTCGTCTTGTCGCTGTCCCGGCCGGCCTGCGCCGACGGCATCGACGACTGGGTCTCGGAACAGCATGACTGGGGGATCCAGGCCACGTACAAGCCCGATCCCACGCTGACAGTGAGGCTGGAAAGCTGGACTGGACGCCCCCGCATCATGGAATGGATACCGGTTCCGGACCGGCAAGACCTCTGGATGCTGCGTTACTACGCCGGTTCGCCCGGCACATCCGTCATAGTCAGTATCTACCGCACGGTCATCGTCGATATGGATCGGCGGCGACCATTGGGCGACGTGGCCTGGCGGATCCTGCCGTCGGACGATCCCAACGCCCCGCAGCCGCGCTGGCACTGGAGCGACCGCTTCCTGCGTGTATTCAGCGAGGATTGGGGCTGGGAGAGCGTCCAGGTCGCCGGGCCGTTCTTCGAAGACATGGCTGTCCCGGTCGAGTCCTTCCCGAAGGCCACGGATATTGCCATCGACCCAGAGGAGATCCCCCGTATCCGCCAGGCGCTGGAAGAGTCCAAACAGCAGCCGGTCAACTTCGCCGGCCGCTATCGGATCGCGCTGTGGGGCTGCGGTTCCGGGTGCAACGCGGGGGCCATCGTCGACAAGCGAACCGGCGCCGTCTGGCACCTGCCGTTTGCGGCCCATCGCACGTTCGAGACGGTGGAGAACGTCCTGACGTTCCGGCCCGACAGCCGGTTGCTGATCGTCGATGGAAACCTTAACGAACGGCGGGACGGTACCTTCCTGTTTGCCTGGGAAGACGGGTCTCTTCGAGAGATTCCCTAGAATCCGCGGGCAAGCGGCCCGTTTGCAGCCGCCGGCGGCTTCACAGCTGTTTAACAATTCTTAAAGCAGTGGCGTCTATATCAGCACGGGCTGAGAGAGAGGAGTGTCGTCCGTGCGATCCGGGACTTCCGTGCGACTGCTGATCGCCGCCATTACACTACTGTTTCCGTTTGTGACCACACCCGCGAAGGCCGGGTCCTTCCTGACCGCGCCGATCCAGCCCGGCTGTGGCGCTTCCGACGGGGTGTTCGACTATGTCCGCGCCACCGTCGGGGAACGGAGTATCCTGAAGACGCGCCTGCCCAACAGCGACTCCCGCTCCCACAGGCTGTTTCTGCTCTACCGCGACGGGAGCTATATCGTCCTCGTTGAATTCCTGGGCCCGTCAGCCGACGCCGACGTCGCTTGCATTCTGGCGTCGGGATTCCTGGACAACGGCGAAGACGCCTTCGATCAATTCGTCCAGGTCTGGACAGACGACCATCAGTTGCCGGACCGCGTCATTGGGACGCTTCCAAGAGACCCAGACTCTTCGGTCTAACTGCCCACCCCCTGTTTCCCGCCGAGTCGCCGGCAACCTATTTTGGCCTGGCCCAGCTCGGCCTGCCGACCTTCATTTGCAATACCCCAGCCCCGACCGGGTGCGGCGGAGCAGGCGGTCCAAACGCCATCCCAATCCCCGGCAATCAGCGGAATTTAATTGAGCCAGGTCAATTGGCGAGTCCCATTAATCGGAAACAATGCCATAATCCGAATCGAAACAGAGGCTGGCGCAGGTCGGCAAGACTGGTCAAACAGGTCCGTCACCGACGGCAGGAAAGCGGGCATCAGAACAGGGGAGGCACCCATGGCAAAGAAAACCAAGAAGGACGGCAAACAGAAAAAGAAGGACAAGGCAAAGCAGACCGAGCCCGAAGTGCAGGTCGTTCCAGTAGCCGAGGCGACAGCCCAGCGCAGCACCGAACGCAAGCCCAAGCTGCCCCGTGACGAATACGAAGACATGATGGAGGACCTACAGATCCAGCTCGTGGCATTGCAGGATTGGGTCGTCGCCACTGGCGAGCGGATTATTATTATCTTTGAAGGACGCGATGCCGCCGGCAAGGGCGGGATCATCCGGCGCATCACGGAACGCGTCAGCCCCCGGGTCTTCAGGACCGTCGCTCTGCCGGCGCCGACGGAACGGGAGAAATCACAGTGGTACCTGCAACGCTATATCAACCATTTCCCGGCCGCCGGAGAGATCGTGATCTTTGATCGAAGCTGGTACAACCGTCTGGGTGTCGAACATGTCATGGGTTTCTGCAGCCAGGAACAATATGAGGACTTCCTGACACTGTGCGCACCATTCGAGCGCGAGCTCGTCTCCAGCGGCATCCGGCTGATCAAATACTGGATCAATGTAAACCAGGAGGAGCAGGAGCGCCGATTCAAGGCCCGCATCAACGACCCGATGCGCCAGTGGAAACTGAGCCCGATGGATGTCGAATCCTTCCGCAGGTGGTGGGACTATTCTGCCGCCATTGACGCGATGTTTTCGGCAACCGATACCGACTATGCGCCCTGGTATGTCGTGCCGTCGGATGACAAGCGCCGGGCGCGCCTCAATTGCATCAAACACCTGCTGAACATCGTTCCGTACGAAGAAATTGCGTATGAAAAGCCGACGCTGCCGAAACGCCAACGGAAGCCCAGGAACCTGAGCCATCAGCGGCTCTTCAACCACTATGTGCCGGACTACTTCTGATAGGCACCGGCGCCAAGGCGTAACGATCCGTCTTGCTTGCATTTACCTCTGAGAGCCAACCGCAAGCCTCGGATTTGCCAAACAGCGGCCGGTCCCTCGCCGGCCCGGCCGCCAGCAAAAACTTGCGCAGTCCATACAAATATGACTGACTCTCGTTCAAACCGGTCGGTCAAGACCGCCCCATACGGTCCAGGGAGGCACGAATGGCCAAAAAGCCCAAAAAACAAAAGAAGAGCGAAAAGCAAAAGAAACAGCAGGTTAGAGCCGATAAAGAAGATGTAGTCGTGGCGGAGAAGCATGCCACGGCACAGCGGCAAGCGGCGCCTAAAGAAAAGCTCGACCGCAAGGAGTATGAGAAGAAGCTGAGAGAGCTTCAGGGGGAGCTGTGTGCGCTCCAGGAATGGGTCAAGGCCAAGGGCGAGAAGATCATCATTGTCTTTGAGGGACGCGACGCGGCCGGCAAAGGCGGGATCATCAAGCGCCTGACCGAGCGAGTAAGCCCGCGGACCTTCCGCACCGTGGCCCTGCCGGCGCCTTCCGAGCGCGAGAAGTCGCAGATGTACATCCAACGCTATATCCCGCATTTCCCAGCCGCCGGCGAAGTCGTGATCTTCGATCGCAGCTGGTACAACCGCGGTGGCGTCGAGCGCGTCATGGGTTTCTGCACGGACCAGGAATATGAAACCTTCCTGCGGCTATGTCCGAACTTTGAGCGTGAGATCATCAATTTCGGCATCAGGTTAGTGAAGTATTGGGTCGACGTCAGCCAAGAGGAGCAGGAGCGGCGCTTCAAGGCCCGAATAAACGACCCGGTTCGGCAATGGAAGCTGAGCCCGATGGATATCGAATCCTTCCGTCGCTGGTGGGACTACTCAAAGGCGTATGACGAAATATTCCGCGTGACCGATACGGACTTCGCACCCTGGTATGTTGTGCCCTCGAACGACAAGCGACGTGCGCGGCTCAACTGCATCGATCACTTTCTCAGCGTCATCCCCTACGAAAAGATCCCGGTCGATATGCCAACCCTGCCGAAGCGCCAGCGCAAGCCGCGCGATGTCGGCCATGAGAGGCTGTACAGGAGCTTCGTACCGAGCAAGTACTGACGCCGGCCGGGGAGCGGCACGCCGCAAAAATGCCCGGCCGTCGGCGACGTGGCCGCCGTCGCCGTGCCGGTGATTCCGTCTGCGCCGATTGAGCGTTACAATGGGACACCCGGCAATCTGATCGGAACGGTGTCATGGCCAGCCAATCGAGCAGCGACGCGACGGACAAAAAGAAGAGCCCTTACGAACTCTTGGGCAAGGTCACCGGAGCCGAGCGATCGTTTCTGTCCGGCCGCCGGAACCGGGAGGCGGATCTGGAGAGCGCGGTGACGTTCTTTCTGGAGTTCCTGCGCGGGTTTGAGAGTTTCCAGATCCCTGAGCCCTGCGTGACTGTCTTCGGGTCGGCACGCTTCGGTGAAAACCACCCGTACTACACCCTGGCGCGCGATCTGGGCGGCGCGCTGGCCAAGGCGGGCTACATCGTCATGACCGGCGGCGGACCCGGAATCATGGAGGCCGCCAACCGTGGCGCCAAGGAGGCGGGCGGCCGTAGCATCGGCTGCAACATCCAGTTGCCGCACGAACAGGAGCCCAATCCCTATCTGGACGACTTTATCGAGTTCGAGCATTTCTTCGTGCGGAAGGTCATGCTGGTCAAATATTCCAGCGCTTTTGTGATCATGCCTGGCGGCTTCGGCACCCTGGACGAGGCCTTCGAGGTTCTTACCCTTGTTCAGACCGGGAAGATCGATCCCTTTCCCGTGGTCGTGCTTGGCGGCGATTTCTGGAAGCACATGCGCGACTTTGTCGACAAGACCATGATCCAGGAAAAGACGATCGGGCCCCGGGACCTGGACCTTGTGAAGGGCGCCAACTCCGTCGAAGAGGCGATCGAGTGGATCCAGCAGAGTCACGCCGAGCAGAAACCCCGCCATATCGACTATATCGAATAACGGACCCGGCTCGGCGCCCCACGCCGATCCTGCCTTCCGCGCCCGCCGTCCCACTCCCTGCCGCGGCCTCCCAATCGCCCTGTTCCCTGATATGATGGTTTTGTGACAGCCCAAGCGACGGGCTGTGATCAAGGGGCAGCCGCAAAAGCGCCGCAGGGGGCCGAAACATGCTCAAAAAAACCCTATTGCCGGTCATATTCCTGGTTCTGGCCTGGGGGTTCTGGGTCAGTCCGGAATTCAAGGAAATCGCAGCCGGGGTCGCCATTTTTCTGTTCGGCATGATGGCGCTGGAGGAAGGGTTCAAGGCTTTCACTGGCGGCGTGCTGGAGAAAATCCTGACGGCGTCGACCAACCGGGTCTGGAAAAGCCTGGGCTTCGGCATGATTGCTACGACCTTGATGCAATCGAGTTCGCTCGTTTCGGTGTTGACCATCTCATTCTTGAGCGCCGGGCTGATAGCCCTGGCGCCAGGTATAGGCATCATTTTTGGCGCCAATATCGGTACGACGACCGGGGCGTGGCTGGTCGCCGGGATCGGCCTGAAAATCGACATCGCCGCCTACGCGATGCCCATGATCGTCTTCGGCGTCATTTTGGTCTTTCAGAAGAGCAAAGCCCTGAAGGGGGCCGGCTATATCCTGGCAGGGATCGGCTTTCTGTTCCTCGGCATCCACTACATGAAGACGGGTTTCGAGACCTTTCAGGACAGCATCGACCTGTCCCAGTTCTCGATGACCGGCTACGCCGGCGTATTGGTCTATACGCTGATCGGAATCGTCGCGACGGTCGTCATGCAGTCCAGCCATGCCACCCTTATTCTCGGCATCGCGGCGTTGGCGGCAGGCCAGATCACCTATGAGAACAGCCTGGCCATCGCCATCGGTTCCAATGTGGGAACGACGATCACGGCGGTCCTGGGCGCACTCAGTGCCAATGCCGCCGGCAAACGGCTGGCGGGCGCACACCTCATCTTCAATTTCTCGACTGGCATTCTTGCGATCTTGTTTATCTCGCAACTGGCCTGGGCCGTTGATGGCATCAGCAGCGGTCTGGGGATCGCCCAGGACAACTACACGCTCAAATTTGCGGTGTTCCACACGCTGTTCAATGTCATCGGCGTCGCCCTGACCACCCCGTTCATTGGCAAGCTTGTCACGCTTTTGGAAGGGTTGATCCCCGAAAAGCTGCCGGACGTGTCCCAACCACGCTATCTGAACGAGGCGGCGCTAGAACTGCCCGACACGGCGTTGAAAGCCATCTTCCGCGAGGCCCAGCACTTCTACGACAATGCGGAGGACTATATGTGCCAGGGCCTCGGCCTGCGGACCGCCGACGTTCGGTCGGACGAGGAAATCGCCGTCCTCGTCGAGGCCTCCCGCATCAACCCGGAGCTGGATCTCGAAGATCTGTACCAACGGCGCGTAAAGAACCTTTACAGCGCCATCATTGGATTTGCGGTCAAAGCCGAGTCGGAAATGACGCCCGAGCAGATCGAGGTGCTCACCAATTTGACGGGTGCCATTCGCGACGTCGTCCAGGCGGTCAAGGACGTCAAACACCTGCACAAAAACATGGCGCGCTACACGGTCAGCGACAACAACGACATCAGAGCGCAATACAACGCCATGCGCGGTCAGATCGCCCAGGTTCTTCGGACCATGGACCGACTACAAGTAGACAAGGAGGGGACGGTCCAGAAACTGGAGCAATTGAAATCCGAGCTCCGGGAAACGGACATCGTCGACAGCGGCGCGCTCGATCAGCTGATCAGAACCAACCGGATCAGCAGCGAGATGGCGAGTTCGTTGATCAACGACAGCGGCTATGCCCAGAACATCGGCCACAAACTGATCAACGTCGGCCAAGCCGTCAGCCATGATCGGACTTACGATTTACTGACGACGCTGGCGGAGTCCCAGGAGGCGGACAACGCAGACGAATCGATCTCCGGCCGGTCGGCCCGGGCCGGGCGCGAAGTCGCGTGAGGGAAAGGCCGTCATTCCGTCGTCCGGAACGGTGACCGTTGGACCATGAGAATGGTCAACAGCGGCACCACCACCGTGATCGCAGCAACGGTAATGAGAAGGATCCCCACCTGGGAATAGTCGGCAGGGATATCGACCGCGCCCGTCATTCGATCACGCACCTCCCGGGTCACCGTGAAAACCTGGTTGAGGTACTTCGTACCCAGGCTACTGGCGGACAGGGCCAGGTTCGTGAAGGAGGCCATGACCGCGAAAAATGTTGCCTTTAGGTTGGCCGGTGCGTTCTTCGCAATCCAGGCCAGCATGGGAATCATGGCGATCTGGGCAAGCGGGGATTCCAGGGCGGTGTCCAGCACCGCGATGAAGCGGGCATCAACCACACCGGCCGTATGGCGCGCCGTCCATTCGTGCAGACCATAGTAGAGCCCGATTCCTGGGAGGGACAGGACCCCGGCCGCCAGTGTAAGGAACAGGATCACGTGAGCGATGGATCGCGAGGCGATCAGCGGCCTGGCGATCACCATACCCGCGAGCGCCAGGCCAGACGTGATCAGGGTGAGGATCGACAGGAACCGCTGGTCGAACCCCAGGACGTCGATCTCCCACCAGGTGATCCCAGGGCCCGGAAGCGGCACGGCTCGGAACACGAAAATGATGACGGCTGTTCCAATCAACGCCCGACGCGCCCCAGACGGCAGTTCCAGAAGCAGCCGCGACATCAGGAACAGCACGATCGTCAGCGACCCGCCGAAGATGATCTCCTGGGCGAACGGCACCTGGCCCAGCCCCATCGTGAGGGTGAAGGCCGCAAACACAGCGGTCCCGCCGAAAATCCACCAATTGGGCTCGGTTTTTTCGCCGGATGCGTAGACCAGGGCACTGACCCTCGCCTCGTCCAGACCCTCGGCCCGCAATCGGCGCGCCCGGTCATGCAACATCACCTGACCGAGAACGACGCCGGCGATGGAGATCACCGGGATCAGCAGGGCCAACAGATAGATGTCGGCGTATATCTCGACTTTCTCCGCCTCTGACAACGCCTCGACGCCCGAAAACATGCCGATATTGACAGCGGCGACGGCGACCAGGCCCGAGATGATGGCCACCCGGCCCAGCGTCTGCATGGTCGTGTGCATCGCCTTGATCGTGTGATCCGGATAGGGCTCGCCGCGGCTGTCGGTCACCGGGACCGCCTCGACGGTCATGGCGTCGGCCACCACGTCCTGGACGATGTAGCCGGTCGGCGCCATCAGCGTGCTGGTCACGAACCAGGCCTCGGCCGACATGACGGCGACCATGTCGCCGGTGTGGGCGACCAGGCCGTACATGATCGCGATTGAGGTCGCGATCAGCGCCGCCCCCAGATACACGAGCGCCGCCTTCCAGCGCCAGATCAGGTCGACCAGATGGCCCAGCGGCATTTTCAGGGCCCAGGGGATTCCGGCCCAGAAGGTCAGGCCCGCCAGAAACGCCGCCGACAGCCCAAGATAGTCCTTGATGAAGAAGGTGCCGACGATGCCCGTCAGTCCGGATACCCCGGCCGCGAGATAAACCATGAGCGGCGGCAGGTAAGACCACCGCATTTCACGCCCCAGCTCCAGGACGGTCGTATCAAACCAGCGCCACAGGCCCCCTGCCCCGGTCAAGGCGCCGCAGCTCCGGTCCGGACGGATTGGCGGCGGCACAGCAACCGGTCGGAGGATTGCTCAAATCTGCTCTTGGACACGACGACCCTCGTGAATCTGATCGGACAAGACGTCAACCGCCCGACCGCAACGGCATTGCTCGTCAATATTCTTTTGACACTTACCGTCGTAAAGGCGTAACCGGCAAACTTCTTTGGCGGACCCGTTGTGGGATCCCTGGGGGCACGGCGATGGCGGCGGCACTGACTCCAATCTTCGCCCTGTTGTTGAGCGTTGCAATCCTGATCATGGGCCACGGCCTACAGCAGACGCTGTTGCCGATTCGCGCCGGCATCGAAGACTTCTCCACACTGGACATCGGCATCCTCGGGGCGTCCTATTTTTTCGGTTTCCTGGCCGGCTGTCTGACCGGGTCCCTCGCGGTACGGCGGGCCGGCCATATTCGCGCGTTTGCCGCCATGGTCTCGATCGCCTCCACGGTCGCCCTGGTGCATGTCCTGATCGAGGAACCGATCGTGTGGTGGCTGCTTAGGGCGGTCACCGGCTATTGCTTCGCCACGCTCTACATGATCATCGAGAGCTGGCTCAACGAACGCTCGACGAACGACAATCGCGGCTTCGTCTTCTCGATCTACGTGATCATCACCCTGACGGTGATGACGCTGGGTCAGTTGATGATCACCCTGGCCGATCCCGCGGCATTTACCCTCTTCGCCGTCGCCTCGATCCTGGTGTCCATCGCCGCCGTGCCCATCGCAATGACCAAAGCCCAGGCACCGGCGCCGATCGGCAATGTGCAGATCCGCCCCGGACCGATGTTCAAGGCCTCCCCTGTCGGATCGCTGGGTTGTCTGGCGACCGGTATGGTCCAGGGATCCTTCTGGTCCCTCGGTCCGGTCTTCGCCCAACAGGGCGGCCTGGACGTCGCCGGCGTGGCGATCTTCATGAGCGTGGTGGTGATCGCGGGAGCGCTGGGACAGTGGCCGCTGGGACGGTTGTCGGATCGCATGGACCGACGGAAGGTCATACTGGTGGCCTGTGCCGGCAGTGCGGCCTCTGCGGTGGGTTTGGCCGGGTTCACGGGGCTGGTCGAAGGCGGGCTTTATATCTTCGCTTTTTTGTTCGGCGCCTTTGCCTTTCCGCTCTACGCACTGTCCATCGCCCATGCGAACGATTTTGTGGCGCCGGAAGATTACATCAAAGCCGCCGGCACGCTGTTGCTCTTTTACGCCCTAGGGGCTGTCGTGGGACCGCTGGTCGCCTCGGGCGTCGTGGAAACGGTGGGACGCGCCGGACTGTTCGGGTTCACGGCAACCGTGCATCTTTCGCTGCTCGCCATCGCTCTGTTCCGCATGACGCGGCGAGCGCCGGTGCCGGAAGAGGATCGCGTCGATTTTGCCGACGCCCTGGTTTCAACCCAGACCATCTCCCCTGTCGAGGCAGCGGCACCGTTGTTCGAGGCCGAAGAACCGGAGATCGACGACGAGGCAGAGGAACCGGAATACACCGATACCGGCCTGCGGAACCGCTGAGCGAACCCTTTCCGTCAGTCGTCAGACACCAGGCAGCACCAGGATTTTGCGATAGGGCATGTCCAGCCGCGAGAAAGTCACGGTCGGCGTTTCGTTGAGCACGACCTCGTAGCGGTCGCCCATGACCCGTACGAAACGCTCCAGCGTCGTGGCGTTGAAATAATGCATGGGGATAACCACCGAGGGACGGATCTGGTCGATGACCTGCGCCATATATTCCTGCGCCATGGTGTAGGTTCCGTCCGCCGGCACGAGCAGGATGTCGATTGAGCCCAGTTCGGCCAGGTTCTCATCCGTCAGCACATGATGCAGATGTCCCAGATGGGCAATGCAGATGTCGGCAACCTGGAACACGAAGATCGAATTTCCGTTGGTCTCCTTTCCGGCATAGCGGATAAGGTTCGTCGGCACGTTCCAGACTTGCATGTCGCCGATGTCGCGGTCGTGTTTCGCGACCTCGCCGCGTGGCCCCCAGCCGCGCAGGACGATATCGATCTCCGGGTCCACATAGTCCGTGTAGTGCGTATCGTGGGCATTGTTCATGGTCACCACGTCGGGCAAGGCGGCGGGCGCGATGTAGCCATTGAAATCGGTAACCGCCGTTATGCCTTCGGGCGTCTCGATCAAAAAACTCGAATGCCCGAGGAAGGTCAGACGGACGCTGCCGGACGCCGGTAGAGAGGCCCGCATCATGCGTTCCGGACCCTCGGCAATGGGCCAGCACTTCGCCTGCACGGTCGAAGCGGTTCCCGCAACGGCCAACAATACCGCCATGGCCGCCACCCAGCACCGCGGAATGATCAGCTGCACGATCTTGCCCCCTGAACTTGTTCCAGTTCGATTCAGCGAGGCTAGGCGCGATACCGCCGCGCAATCAAGACGATGTCGCGAGGACGTGACCACACGGCTTGGCCCTTGAATCGCGGCGGCGGGTGTTCCAAACAAGAGCATCGTCTCCTTCTCCGCCACATCGCCACGGAGGAAAGCATGAAACGCCGCCCGGGTCCCGCCGCAGATTGGACGCGCGGCCTCAAACGCATCGCGGTTCTTCAGCTCGTGCTTCTGATCGCCGGCGGCTGCACCGCGGTCGAAATGGCGGCCGAAGACCGCTCATTCGACGATCAGAAAGCCGACACCAAGATCAAGGCCGGCATCATCACCGATATCAATAACCGCATGAACACGACGCTGGCCGCCTTGTTGAACGTCGACGTCTATGAGCAGCGGGTCCTGTTGACCGGTGAGGTCGACAGCGCGGAGGAGCGGGCCAAGGTCGGCGAGATCGTGCGTGCCAGGACCGACGTGAAACGGATTTACAACGAGGTCCAGGTCGCGGGTCAGGACGCCGACGAGGCCAGTGTCGTCGACGACGTGCTGATCGCCGAAAAACTCCGGCTCAAGCTGGCCAGTACCCAGGGCGTCAGCCATACAAACTGGCGTTTCCGTTCGGTCAACGGCAGGGTCTATCTGTTCGGCCGGGCCCTCACGCGCGAGGAATACGACCTTGTTGCCGCCCTTGCCAGCGATACCGCCGATGTCAGGGCCGTGGTGAACCGGGCGATCGTGCGGGGCAAATAGGCCGATGTCGATCGCTCAGATCTTGATCACGGGGGTGGCGGCTACGGTCGCCATGGACCTGTGGGCGCAGTTTCTGAAGCTCGTCTTCAGGATTCCGGCGCCCAACTGGGGGTTCGTGGGCCGTTGGGTCGCCTATCTGCCGAAGGGACGTTTCATTCACCGCCCGATCGCGGACACGCCCGAGGTGGGCGGCGAACGGGCAATCGGCTGGTTCTTCCACTATGCGGTCGGCGTCCTGTACGCAGCGGCCTACCTCGCCCTGATGATCCTGGCCCTGTCCCGGGAACCGGACCTGTGGTCCGCGATCCTGTTCAGCCTCGCAACCATAACAGCGGGGTGGTTCATCCTGCAGCCCGGCCTCGGGGTCGGCGCCATGGCGCGGCTCAGCGACAATCCCGGCCTGGTCCGCGTCGTCGGCCTTTCCGCCCATGTGGTGTTCGGGATCGGGCTCTATGCCGGTTTCGAGATCGCGACGGTCCTGGCATCGGGTTGACCGACCCTCAGCGTTCCGATTTCTGGCCGCCGGCGATCGTGATCACGGCAACGATGATCAACCCCGTCATAATCAGCCGCACACCCGCGCCAAGCCCGAACGTGTTGAGCATGGTGACCAGCAGGAACATGAACAACGCCGCGCCCCACAGGCCCGGCACGTTCGAAAAGCCCCCTGCCACTGACGTGCCGCCGATGACCACGACGGCGATGGAGGCCAGCAGGAACTCGGCGCCCATGTTCAACGAGGCGCCGCCGGAAAAACCGGAGAACAGATAACCGCAAAGCCCGGCTAGCGTCCCGCTCATTACATAGGTCGCAAACCGGGTCCAATCGACATTGATGCCGGAAAGCCGAGCCGCCCGCGGGTTCTGTCCGATCGCAATGACCGACCGGCCGTAGACCGTCCTGTGCAGGACAACGCTCATGACCGCGGCAAACACGACGAAGCAAATGGCCAGGATCGGAATGCCGCCGAGTCGACCCGTCGCGAAATCGGCCAGCATGGGTGGCGGCTTGATCTTGATACCCCGGCCGTAGGCGATGGCGGCCGACAGGAAAACGAAGCTGGAGGAGAGGGTTGCGATGATCGGCGGGATTCGCAGGACCCGGATCAGCCCATAGTTGAAGGTCCCGATCCCGGCACCGCAAACCAGCGCGATCAACAGGCCCGGCAGGATCATCGCGTCCTGAGTCGCCATGATCTTCATTGAGACGGCGCCGGCGAAGGTCATGGTTGCCGGGATCGAAAGGTCCACGTTCCCGGGACCGAGCGTAATCACATACATCTGACCGATCCCGACGATAACGGAGAACGTTCCGAAGGCCAGCGCCGCCGTCAGCACCTCGCCGGCGCCCTGGCCCCGGGTGAAGGTGATCGTCGCGAGCCAGACCAGAAACGCGGCGAGAAACGCCCATAGCCAGGGCGCCGCCAGGACCTTGCGCAGCTGCTGCTGACCGGTCGTCATCGTCGTGCCTCGCCCCGGTTGATGATGGCGCGAAGAGCCAAGACGAGGATCAGAATTCCGCCCTGGGCCCCGATCTGCCAATCCGGTGGCAAGCGCAGGAAAGACAGGAACGACGCTGCCAGAGTCAGTGTGATGGCCCCGATAACCGCGCCGACCGGCGAGATCCGTCCGCCGACGAACTCCCCGCCACCCAGGATCACACCGGCGATCGACAGCAGGGTATAGCGAAGGGCGATGTTTGCGTCGGCCGATGTTGTCAGTCCGATCAGCGACAGGCCCGAGAGCACGCCGAAGAAACCCGCCAGTGCGAACATCGTCATCTTCGTTCGCAGCAGCGACCAGCCGGCCCGCGCAACCGACCGGGGATTGCCGCCAGCGCCGCGCAGAACGGCGCCATAGGCAGAGCGCATCAGCCCCACATGCACCAGCAAGGCGACTCCGATGGCGGCATAGATCGTGAACGGAACGAGCGGGGTCTTCAGCGTCATGATCGCGCGGATCCACTCGGGCGCCTTGCCGCCGGGCGTCGGCAGTACCAGGAGAGCCAGGCCGAGCCAGACAAAGGACATTCCCAGCGTCACCACGATCGACGGCAGGTTTCTGAGATGGATTAGCGCGCCCAAAGCGGCATAAAGAGCGATGCAACCGGCAAGCGCCGCCAGCCCGATCAGCGGCGTGTCATTGAGCCAGGTGGCACCGATACAGGCGATCAGGCCCACATAGGAGCCAATCCCCAGATCCAGATCGTTGACGGTGATCACGCACATCTGGGCCAGCGTCGCAAACGCGATCGGCAGCGCCAGATTGAGCAGTAGGTTGAGACCCACGTAACTCATGGCCCGCGGCTGGAGATAGAAAATGGCGATCAGGATCACCGACAGCGACAGCGCCGGCAGGATGCTGCGCATGACCCGCGGCGAGGTGATGGCCGCGATCATGGGGCAACGTCCTCGAACGAGGAATGCAGGACCTTCTCCTCGGTCAGTTCGTCGCGCGCCAGGTCGGCAACGATCCGTCCGTTGCGGAAGACATAGACGTGATCGCAATGATCCAGTTCGTCCATTTCCGTGGTGTACCAGATGAAAGTTCGGCCCTTCTCCGCCTCTTCACGAATGATTCCGTAGACTTCCTGTTTGGTTCCCACATCGACCCCGCGCATGGGATCGTCCATCAAAACGATATCCGCATCCGACCCCAGCGATCTGGCGAACAACGCCTTCTGCTGGTTGCCGCCGGAGAGCGACAGGATGTTGTTTTCAACGTCGGGCGTCCGGATCCCGATCCGTTCCCGCCAGGCGCCGGCCATTTGATGTTCCGCCCGCCCGTCGATCAGGGTGTATTGCAGCATCGTGCGGATGGACCCGACGGTGATGTTCTTGGCAATCGACCAAAGCGGAAAGATTCCGTCGGTCTGGCGGTCACCCGCGACCAATGCGGTGGGGCCGTCGACGAACAGGGAGTCCGGCGCCCCTTTCCGCGCGGCATAGATGTGAATCAGCATGTCCGTCTGCCCGTGCCCGCTGAGGCCGGCCAGACCGACAATTTCGCCGGCATGTGCCGTAAGCTCGGATCCCCCAGTCTGGCCCCGCGGACGGGCCCTCACCTTGGGTGCGCCGGAGTCGCGCTTCGAGATGAAAGCCAAGTGGGACGCGACATCCGACTCCTTGGCAACGCTGCCCATGGCGGCAACCAGAGAATCCCGCGTGAACTGCGCCGCGTCCCGGGCGTCGACAACGGTCCCGTCCCGCATCACCACGATGCGGTCGGCCGTGGAGAGGATTTCGCCCAGCAGATGGGAGATCAGGATGCAGGCGCCGCCGGCGCTGACATAGGATCTGACGAAGTCCAGCAGCTGCTGCGCGACGACCGCATCCAGGGACGATGTCGGCTCGTCCAGGATCACCAGGTGAACCGGTGCGACGGTGGCCGAGAACGCGCGGGCAATCTCGACCATCTGGCGGCGGGCAATCGAGAGGTCGCCGACGATATCGCCCGCCTCGATTCCGTGGCCTGGAAAGATCTCGTCCAGTTTGCCGACGATCAGGTCACCGGCACGACGCCGCCAGCCGAACCTTTTGAGCGACGGATGCATGATCCGCGCGTTCTCGGCAACGGTGAGGTTTGGACACAACGAAAGCTCCTGGAAGACGCAGCGGATGCCGTGGCGTTGCGCTACCACCACCGAATATCGGCCGGTCCGATCGGCGCCGTCGACGATGATCCTGCCAGTGTCGGGGCCGAGCGTGCCCGCCAGAACGTGCATCAGAGTCGACTTACCGGCGCCGTTATGCCCCACGAGCCCGAGGCACGAGCCCGCCTCGACCGTCAGGTCGACCCCGCTCAGGGCATGAACGGCGCCGAAACTCTTTTCGACGCCGTCCATGACAACAATGCTGTTGTTAGGCTCAGACATCCCCGAAAACGACTATACGCAAGCCCCCGGCAATGTCCGACTGTCTTGTTACATGGCCCCTTTGATGACCGTCTGGGCATCTTCCAGCGTGTATTCCACATTGGCGACGCCGCCGGCCTCGGTGTTGGCCAGGTTCTCTTCCAGATTGACCTGATCAATGCGCAGGAACGGCACCGTCAGATCCTTCGGCACATCCTGGCCGTCGAGGATCTGCTGCGCGACCCAGAAAGCCAGTGTGGAAACGCCGGGCGCGATCGAGACCGACATCGTCTCGTAACCGCTGGCGTCCTTCTGTTCCTTCCACCAGGTCAATTCGTCGTGCCGGTTACCCATGATGATCAGCGGCGTGGGCCGACCCGCAGCCTTGAAGGCCTGGGCGGCGCCGTAGCCGTCACCGCCCTGGGTAACAACCGCGTCGACCTCGGGCAGCGACGGCAGGATGCCGGCCACGGCCTTCTGGGACACATCCTGTGCCCAGTCGCCATGGACCGATCCGACGATTTCGAATTGGGGGTTCTCGGCCACGCCCTCATGGATCCCAGCGCTGATCTCGTCGTCGACGAATACGCCGGCAAGGCCGCGGATCTCCAGGAGTTTGCCGCCCTGGGGCATCTTGTCGGCGAGGTAGATGACCTCGTCCTTGCCCATCTGTTTGAAATCCACGGCAATCCGCCAGGCGCAAGGCGCGGTGACGATCCCGTCGAAGGAGACGACCGTGATGCCCGCGTCGCAGGCCTGTTGCACGGCACCGTTCAACGCATCCGGCGACGCCGCATTAATGACGATCGCGTCATATCCCTGCAGAATCAGGTTCTGGATCTGCGCCGCCTGCTCGGTCACCTGGTTCTCGGCGGTGGTGAATGGATCGGCTGCTGCAACCACGCCGTCGGCCACGGCCTTGCTGCCAACCTTGTCCCAGTTCTTCAACATCGCCTGACGCCAGGAATTACCGGCGTAATTGTTGGACAGGGCAATACGCTTGCCGGACGTGTCGGCTTGCACCGCACCCGTGCCCAGTGCGAGGCTCAGGGCGACGGCGGTCAACAGACTTTTGCGGAACTGCATCGATCTCCTCCAGGTTCATTGTTGTTTCGTTTTTTTGCGACGCCGGCACCGCTTAGGCCGCAACGCGCGGCAACGGCCGGCTGGTCTTCGGCTGCCGAGACGCACACCGCTTTTTGGACGACGCACGACCAGCATAACGTATACGCTACCCGTCCGCCGTCGGCGGGGCAACCGCCTTCGTGGGCAAGGGCCGTTCCGGACCGGAATATGAAAGAACGACTCGCCTTGTGACAAAAGTCACAGCCGTCTTCTCCAACACCATGCCACCGTCCCGCCTTCGGACCGCTGCGCAAGACCGGTGGATCGACGAGGCGAATCAGCTTCCGGGGGGAGGGCATGCTCGCGATTGTCGAAACCGACCAAGCGTCGACGCTCATCCGCCAAGCGGTATTCCATTGGCAGCAGATCCGCGGATCGGAAGGTGTTCCGAGTCGGTACCTGCTTGATCCGCTGGACATCGCGCCGCTCCTGCCCAACACCGAGCTTATCGACGTGATCGACGGCGGTTCGGATTTCCGGTACCGGCTGATCGGCGATGCCATCATCCGCAATGCGCTCGACCACTATCTGGGCAAGTTAGTCAGCGAGATCCCCACGCAGCGGCCACCCAGCCAAATCTATGCGCTCTATCAGGAAACAGTGCGACGCCGGCGGCCGGTATCGGCTCGGCTTCCTTATGTGGGGTCCAGCAAACTGGTCAGGGATCTGGAAATCGCGACACTACCGCTTTCCACCGAGACCAGCCTCGTTGGCGTCCTATGGAGCGTGGTCGTACCCAACGAATTGGGCTGATCAATCGCCCTCGGCGTGACCCTAGTCCGCTGCCTCCGGCGCGACCCGGGTCGCGGTAATCCATTCCTTGACCAGCGTATAACCCACGGCCAGCAGGATCGGTCCCAGGAAAATCCCCAGGAAGCCGAAGGCGAGCGCACCGCCGATGATGCCGAGAAAGACCAGCAGCAGGGGCATGGTTCCACTGCGGCTGATCAGGATGGGTTTGATGAAGTTGTCGACGCTGCCCACGACGAGCAGGCCCCAGAGGGCGAGGAAAACCGCCCAGCCGGTTTGGCCTTCCGTCACCAGCCAGATCGCAGCCGGAATCCAGACCAATGGTGCCCCGAAGGGGATGATGGCGAGAAAGAAGGTGAGGAAACCGAGGAGCAGCGCTCCGGGCACGCTGGCGATGTAAAAGCCCGCGCCCGCGCAGATCGCCTGACCGATCGCCGTCCCGATGATGCCGTGGACGACGCCGCGCATGGTATCGCCCGCCACCTTGACGAGGGCTATCGCCCTTTTTCCGCCCAGCCGTTCGGTCGCCCGGTTGAGCTGTTCCAGCGCGACCATGCCGTAGAGATAAAAGAAGAATGTCGCCGTGATGCTGATCGCCATATCGACGAAGCCTTGGCCGAGCTTGCCGCCCGACGCGATCAGCCAGTTGGTCACGGTGCCGATATGCGGCCGGACGATGTCATAGAGCGCCTCGGCGTCGCCTGCGATCTCCGTCCACTCCTCGACGATGAAATCGCCGATGAACGGAATACTGCCAATCCATTCAGGCGGATCCGGCGGGCCCATGTCCAGCACCGCGCGCACGCCGCGGCTCAGCGTCGTGGCGTTGTCGGCCAGGGCGAAGCCGACCACGATCAACGGCACCAGCAGAAACAGGGTCAGACCGGTCGTCATGACCGTGGACGCCAGCGCCGCCCGGCCCCCGAGCCGCTGCTTCACCCAGTCGAAGGCGGTCCAGGTCGAGATCGTCAGGATGATCGCCCATAACAGCGGTACCAGAAACGGCCGCAGGACGACAAAACAGCCGACCGCCAGCAGCAGCAGGACGAAGATCGTCAACAGGTTTTCGATTTGGAGACGTGAGTCCAACGGCCGCCGGACCTCCCTGCGAACGGAAAGGATGCGCGTTTGACGCGCGCACCCGGATGGTGACCGCGGGAAAGGCCCGATGCAAGGTCAAAGCCCGGCGCAGCGCCTCGACGGCGGCGCCGCGGTCTTTGGTCCCCGATGCGCCAGACACGTTTACAGCACTTCCATGCCGCGCCACATGACGATGCTGAGAATGAACGAGCCGGCCACGCCGAGCATGATTCCCAGGATCAATCCAAGCCAGAAAGAGCGGTTCATGAAGCCTCCTTCGCTTCAACGCTACCAACGTGCATGGGCGCTACTATGCACGAGCGGGGTCGCCTTTGGCAGTTTGCGCGCGCGTTTCGTTGCCGCTGAACCGCCGGCCGAGTGCTGCTCGGAATCATTCATGCAAGTTCGGGCCGCCGCACGTGTTCCAGCGTGGGACAAATATCACATCCGATAGTTGTCGCGGTTCTTACCCTTCGCGCTCTTCAGACGCGGGAGGCGCGCCTTGCGCCGACCGTCCCATCACCAACCGGCCTCGGCGTCAAGCAACGCCGATGATTCTGAGGGAGGCGAAGATGCCAGCCACAAAAGATGACATTCAGTTGAGGAGTTCGTTCAAGTTTTTGCTGCTGGAGAACCCGAACTATTTCGGAAATCTTGGCGACACAAACCTGAAGAGCCTGGGAAAAACCAAGACCAAGAAGAAGATCGGGGATACGACCTTCGAGAAGCTGACATGCGTCAGCTACAACCCCGAAACTGCCGAGTTGGGCGCGACCGTTTGCGTCAAGCAGCAGTCAGGCTATCTCGGCGGGCCGTGTACGGACGGAAGCAAAGAGTATGTGCGTTTCTATCTGGACTATGGCGACGGAACCTGGGTCGACCACGGCGCGGTGAATTTTGACGCGCACGATCTCCCCTTCAAGGAACGGTTGTGTTACGCCGTCAAGCAAGTGATCACGCCAAAGCGCCGCACCTGCTGTGACCGCGATCCGGTCCTGCCGCGCGTTCGGGCAATTCTCTCCTGGAACGTCGAGCCGCCGGCCAACCAACCCAACTGGATGCCGGTCTGGGGCAATCGTCTCGAAGCCGATATCCAGATCGAGCCGCGCCACGACCTTCTGTGCAAGATCACCGGCATTGACGTCGGCCTCAAGGTGGATCCGGAGGTCATGGCAAAGCTGGCCGATATGGTCGAACTGGAAAAGCCGGTTCCGCCGAAGCCGCCAGTCAGCCTTCTGGAACAGAAAAAGTACTACGCAGAGAAGGGTGTCGAGGATGAGCGGTTCGGGCACAAGGCGATGTACCAGCTCGCCGCCGACCCGACCGACGTGAAGGCCCACGAACAGGCCTTGGCCCTGAAGGCTGCCGGGCTCGACATCGCGAAGGTCGTCGAGTTCGAGAAGGCGCCAAACTTCAACACCTCATACGAGGAACTTCACTGCATCAGCCTCGATCGCGATGAAAGCGCCTTGCACGCCGATATCCTGGTGAAAAAGCCGTACGGCTATGCCGGCGATCTGTGCACGGATGGCAGTCGCCAGTACGTGGCCTTCTACATGGATTTCGGCGCAGGCTGGGTATACATGGGCACTTCGTCCGTCGGCGTGCACGACATTCCGGAGATCACGCCGGACGGCCTGTGGTATCTCGCAAAGCTGCCGGTTTCGTTGACGAAGTGGCAGCAGGCTTGGTGCGACGCCGGCAAGGCGGAGCTGCGCGGTATCCTGTCATGGAACATCGCGCCACCGGCGAACGATCCTGACTATGTTGCCCATTGGGGCGACTGGGAAGAATGCACCGTCGAGGTGCGGCCGTTGCCGCCAGGCGTTCAGATCGGCCAGGTCGTACCGGTAATCGAATCCGTCGGTTCCATGCCCATCTCGCTGATCAATGCCAGTGGCTACGCCAACGGCACCAACTCGGTTGGGCTGACCGCGCACGACAGCCCGTTCGATGGCAACATCCGCATTTCGGGCATCATCGCCAACGCCCCCGACAGCAGTACACCCGGCATCGATCAGCTGAAATACCGGCTGATGGTAAAAGAGCCGAGCAGCGCAACCTTCCAGCCGGTGACCAAGAAGTTCACCATCTTCGTCACCACCATTGCCAGTGGCGTGCCGGGGCCACAGGTCGCGGTGGACCAGATTCCCGATGCCGACGGTTGGGTCAGCTACCATCCCGACTTCATGGCGCCCGTCATCGTGTCGGTCGACAGCAATGTGCTGGGCATCTTCCGGCCGTCCGAGGAAGGGCTCCACAAAGTCAAAGTGGAGGTGGATGATCCTTCGGCAATTCCGCATATCCCCAGCAGCGAGCAGGCATTCATGGTCGACATGACCGCACCTGCCGTCGACGTGGAGATCACAAGTGGGACCGGCAATTGCGGCAACTTCACTGTCGGGGACGTTATTCTGGGCACCTACTCGATGACCGACGCCCACAGCCTCAGCCTTGGCCTGTCGGTCACGCCGTCGGACGAAGCCAACGGCCAGAAGCCTGAGATCGGCGGACCGGGTGGACCGGCCTCGCTCAGCTACACCGCGGCCACGCTACCCGGCGGCGGCGCGTCTGGAACCTGGCAGTTGGACACCGGCCCAATGGATCCGTGCGGGTTCAATATCCGCATCCACGGCGAGGATCGGACAATCGTGAACAGCGCCGCGATCGGGCACGAGGCCTGGGACATCGAAGGTTTCTGCCTCAAGGAAGCGTAAGCCCCGTCTTATTCTCAAGCACCGGAATGATCGGGCGGGCCGTCGTGGCCCGCCCTTCTTTTTTTTGGGTTCAACGATCGTTGCGCGCCTGTCGCATGGACATTCCTGAATAGAAAAGACCCTCCCGCTGAGGGAGGGTCCGAAGGCTTGTCTATGCGCCTGCCAGGGTCTTGGTTTGCCCCGTGGTCGCACATGGTAACCGGCAGGGGCTACCAGGGGAGGAACCCGTTCACTGCAAATGCGGATAGCCCGCCTCAATGGCGGACTCTTCCATCTCGACGATCGCGTCATAGTCGGACGGCCGCAGGACCTCGGCACCGCCCAGAAAAAGTGCCTTGCGCACCCGATCGTCGAGACGATCATTCAAAGCCTCGAGCACCGCCGCTCGGATTCGCCGGACCTCGGCGGCCGAGCGCGTACCTGACGCGATCAAAGGCAGGCCGGGCGTCAACGGCGTTTCCTCGAGCACGACGAGCTTGGAGGTCGCCGCCCGTTCATGCCGGCGCGCCAGCGCCCAGCAGACCGCGTCCACGGCGCAGACGTCGGCGCGACCGCCGGCCACCGCTTTCAGCGATGCCCGATGGCTGCCGGTTCTGAGCGCGCCGCGGAAATAGCGGCGCCCGCCGACAAGCGGCGCCAGGCGGCCCCTGAGCGCCGAATAGCCGGACTGGGAGTGAGAGGCGTTGTAGGCGACCCGCTTTCCGCGCAGATCGTCCAGCGACCGGACCCGGCCGCCGCGGCGGGCCACGACGAGGCTGCGGTATTGCGGTCCGTCGCAACCCGGCACGTCGTAGCAGGGCGTGGCGATCAGGCGAACGGCGGATCTGAGGGCGCGCACGTAGGGAAGGCCGCAGGTCTGTGCCAGAAGCAGCCGCGGATCCTGCCAGACCGCGTCGATGCGCCGGCGGCGCAGCAGACGCCGGGGCGGGTCGAGCCCGTGATCCCGGAACGTGTCCGCCAGGGTCTGCCACAATGTGTCGGTCTCGCGCCGGACTTCTGGCCAGTCATACATGGGCAGCGACGCCACATAACCCGATGCGGTCGCCTCGATCATGCCGCCGCCTCGTGCCCGGGGTGGACCACCGGATCCTTGGCCCGAAGGGCGTAGCGCCGGAACAATGCGCCATAACCGGCAAACCGGTAGCCGCCGTTCTCGGCCAGCGTCCGCTCGCGGGACTCGGCGAACAGCCGCGGCAGTGCATACCAGGGCGCGCCCGGATGCCCGTGGTGCACGGCATGCAGGTTGTTGTTGAGAAAGATCAGGGAGAACAGACCGCGGTCCTCGATGATGACCGAGCGGCCTGCCTGGGTCTCGTGGAGGCGGTGCTCGGCGAAGGTGCGCAGCATCAGCACCCCGTAACCGGCATAGGCCGCCGCGGCGTAGGCAACCGGATGCAGACCGCAGACGCCCACGGCCCAGGCGAGCGCCAACACGACGCCCGGCAGGTGCAGGGCCCAGGCGATCAGAACCTCCCGGTCCCCGCGCATGGCGGCGCGCAGTTCCGCCCGGTAAAAACGCGTCAGGACGATCGCCGGCCCCAGGGTCAGCCGTCCCGCCAGTGTGTTGTTAAGCCGAAGCAGCAGGCGGACCGGCGGCGAGGTTCTCGCCCAGTCGTCCGGTGTCAGGAAAAAGCTCTCATTGTCCCGCGCCGGGTCCGTCAGGTCTTCCGTCGCGTGATGCGCGCGGTGCAGCGTCCTGAACCGCAGATAGGGCATGAGCAGGCCCACCGCGGGAAAAACCAACAGGCTGTTGACGGTCTCGTTGCGAGTCGGATGGCCGTGCAGGGCTTCGTGCTGCAGCGACGAATGCAGCGTGATGACCAAAACGACGACGGGCCACCAGATCCAGCCGGCGGGGCCGCCGGCGGCCCAGGTCGCCAGGGCCCAGACCCCGTAGCACAGGCCCAGCACCAGG
>Ga0066187_1000007_pt1 | contig 99075 bp, 83 predicted proteins | sample WorMetexBAHAMAS1_FD_58706 | JGI IMG/M metagenome (GOLD analysis project Ga0066187, IMG submission 58706) | Marine gutless worms symbiont microbial communities from Max Planck institute for Marine Microbiology, Germany - Inanidrilus exumae... | ecosystem: Host-associated > Annelida > Digestive...
TCGCCGCGAAGCAACCGGTTCTGGTTGTCCTGGAGGATGCGCACTGGATCGATCCGACCACTCTCGAGCTAATGGATCAGTTCCTGGATGGAATCATCGCCGCCCGCGTTCTGATCCTGCTCACCAGCCGGTTGGAGAACCAACCGGCATTATCCGCGCGTTCGAACGTAACGGTATTGGCGCTCGGCCGCTTGGGCCGTGCGCCTGCTGAAATGATCGTCGAATGCCTCGGCGGGAAAAGCATTAACGGCGCGGTGAGCGACGCGATCATCCATCGAAGCGATGGCATACCGCTATATGTTGAAGAACTGACAAAGGTCGTCTTGCAGACAGGTGAAACCAGCATTCCGGACTCGCTGCACGATTCGCTGATGGCCCGCCTGGACCGATTACCGGAGGCCAGGGATGTCGCCCAGGTAGCGGCTTGTATTGGTCGGGCGTTCCCGTACGGCTTGTTAGCTTCCGTCGTTGACTGCTCGGATACCGCGCTTCGCGGCGCGCTTGAGCAACTCGTCCAAGCCGAACTGATCTCCCGACGCGGCACGCCGCCCTACTCGAACTACGGTTTTAAACACGCGCTGATTCGAGACGCTGCCTATCAGTCCTTGCTCAAATCGCGTCGTCAGTCGCTTCACGCGTCCTTGCTCGACGCCATGCAGCGGGGAACGGTGCCGACCCCGCCGGAGGTAAGGGCCCACCATGCGCGTGAAGCCGGCCGGTTGGGCCGGGCCGTCGAGCTTCTGATCGAGGCAGGGGATGAGGCCGTCGCAGAATCGGCCATGATCGAGGCTGCGGCGCACTTCCAAACTGGCTTGGAACTATTGCAGAGAACGTCGGACCAAATTGCACGGCCACGGCGGGAAATGTTGTTGCAGGCCGGCCTCGCGCGAGTGCTTGCGACGACCGAGGGCTACGCCGCACCCGAGGCCGGTGCCGCTTTTACCCGGGCGGCAGCGTTATGCCGCGACTTGGGAGACAACGCGAGCCTGACGCCCATGCTGTACGGCCAGTTCATGTTTCATCTGAATCGCGCCGAAATCGAGCCGGCTCACAAAGTAGCGGTCGAGCAGGTCGAACTTGCCGAGCGGACCGGTGATCAGCAAACGAATCTGATCGGCATCCGCGCCATTGGAACGACGGCGATGTGGCGTGGCCTGTTCGTCGATGCACGTGCTCATCAGGAGCGTTCTCTCGAGCTATTCGATCCAGAACGCGAACGGCGCCAACTGGGGGCGTATTCGCACGATCCGCTCGTATCCATCCTTTCAAACCTGGCCTGGATCCTGCTCGCCCTTGGTTATCCCGAACAGGCTCTGGCGCGCAGCGAAGCCGCTGTCGAGGAGGCGCGTCGCCTTGGACACCCGGTGTCGTTGGCGGTTGCGTTGCACCGTTCCTGTCAGTTCCGTCATCTCGCGGGCGATCTTGCATCTGTCCGGTCACGTGCCAACGAACTGCGTCAACTGGCCAACGAGCACGACCTGCCGTTCTTCCGCGCATTTGCATTGGCTTTCATCGGTACCTTGCGAGTCGCGGACAATGCTCATAGCGATGGAGGGGATCTGATCCGCGAGGCCATCGACATCTTTGAGCGTACGCGGATCACGCTCCTTCGGCCCTATGTTGCCTGTCAGCTTGCCGCAGCGCTTGTGGCCAAGAAGAAACCGGCGGAGGCATTGGCGGTACTGGACAAAGCGCAGTCAGAAACCGAACGCAGCGGGGCGCGATGGTACGAGGCGGAAATCTGGCGGCATCGCGCCGAGGCACTCAAGGACATGGGACGCAATATCGACGCGGCGCATTCGGCCGATCGGGCAATCGAGGTTGCGCGCCACCAGGAGGCCCGTCTCTGGGAATTGCGGGCGACTACGTTCCGGGCGCAATTGTTCTCTGAAACGGGCGATCGCCGACAGGCAGCCGATTTGCTGACGCCGGTGTTCGGCTGGTTCTCGGAAGGCTTCGACACGCCGGATCTGCGAGAGTCCAGGAAACAGTTGGACGACCTTATCTGAATCCACGGAGCTTGCGCCCGACACAATCGCGGTTGCCGTGTCGTAATGATCTCGTCTTACATTCACTTGGGCTTCAACGCCCTCTTATGACCGGGAGCGGGCTGGGATAAGCAATCGCAGGCCGCCGGCGCGGCGAAGTCCGAAAAACCAACAGGTGAGGCAAGTCAGGATGGCGCACATCTACAAGCTGGAACACAAAACGCCGGAGGTATCCGATGCCGGCTATATCGCCCCGAACGCGGTCGTGATCGGCGACGTGGTGCTGCACGATCTGGCCAGTGTCTGGTTCGGCGTCACGCTGCGCGCCGACGACGACCGCATCGAAATCGGCGCACGCAGCAATATCCAGGACCACACGGTTGCCCATGTGGATCCCGGTTTCCCGTTGACGGTCGGAGAGGACTGCACCATCGGCCACAGCGTCGTGCTGCATGGATGCACGATCGGCGACAACACGCTGGTGGGGATGCGCGCGACCATCATGAACGGGGCACGGATCGGCAGGAACTGCGTCATCGGCGCTGGCGCCCTGATCACCGAGGGCAAGGAAATTCCCGACAACTCGCTGGTCGTCGGAGCGCCGGGAAAGGTGCTTCGCCGGATCGACGAAAACACGGCACGGGACCTCACCAAGGGGGCCGCGTACTACGTCGCCCGCTGTCGTCGCTATGCCGAGGGCCTGTCCGAGATTTCCTGACCTGTCGGACGTCGGCGCGGCCGATCACGCCAGCCAGTCGGCGGTTGCCGCAGGTCAAGGCATCTAGAAAACTGTCTACCTATCTGATTCTCGCCCATACAATCCTGCCGACGACGGTGCTGCTTTGAGAACCACGACTAATGAGAACCGTCAGACGTCTTGAAGAGATCCGCGCCACGGAGAGGGGTTGCGGTGAGTGTGTCAAAACCGCCGGTCGCCGCCCAACACTTGCCATTGCAAAGGAACCGCATGGCGGTCTTGCAACCCCTGACGGACGCCGCCCACATACCCCCGGGCGTGATGCCGGCGCCTTACAGCTTTTCTTGGCCTGAGAACTTGAAGGCTGCGTTGAAGGCAATCGAGATGCGGGGCCGTTCGCCCTGATAGGGATGAACGTGGTGCAGCAGCCAGCTCGGAAACATCACAAGCTGGCCCGATGTCGGCGTCACGCGCACCGGGTGCCGGAACGGCTGACCCGGCATGTACGGCCAGGTCACCGCTGTCCGCGGTTCGATGAATTCCAGCACCCCGGCATATTCATGCTCGGGCGTGGGATCGCCGGCATCCACGTAGTAGACACCTGACCAGATATAGCCGAAATGGTCATGGACCCGATTGTAACCGCCCTTGTAGAGCACGTTCGCCCACGCAGCCAAAAAGAACTCGCCCTCCTTAGCGTCCTCCACGCCGCCGGTGGCCTGGGTTAGCGTTGTGATACCCGACTGGAACCACTTGAGCAGCCGTGTGACATGCGCGCTGTCCCAATTCAGCAGGTCGTTTTCAGAATGCCAACCACCGATATTGCTCCTCACCGCCGTCGGATTGGGGTCGGCGCGGGACAGGATAAGCTCCTTCAACCCCGCGTTCGTTGCCTCGCAGTCTTCCAGCACGGTGTGCAGGATCGGCGTCGCATAGGCCGGCATGATTGTTGGTTTTGACATCGGCGTGTCTTGCCTCCATCCGCGCGCCGGCGCGGTCCCGCCTTGCTTGATCCGGTTCACCGCAGTGTGGTGATCGCGCAGTCAAAGCACAAGTGTCGTCCGGCGCGACTTGATCGGTATCAATTCACTGCTGCCGGCGCTCGGCCTGGTCGGGCCAGCCAGTCGGCCATCGCCGTGTTGACGGCGTCGGGGTTCTCCAGCGTTGTGATGTGTCCGGCGTGGGGCACGATCACCAGGTCCGCATCGGGCAGGATCGCCGTCATCTCGTGATGCCGGTCGACTGGACACAGCGTGTCTTCTTCGCCGCATAGGACCAGGGCCGGGCCGTCATAATCGGCCAATGCCGCTGACTGATCGGGCCGGTCGCGCAGGGCCAAGGACTGGCTGATAAAAACCTCCGCGCCAAGATCCATCGCCATGTCGACCAGGAGATCCAATAAGGCCTGGTTATCCCGATGTTCTACGGCCAGGTAATTGGGTTTCATCTCGTCGATGATAACGGCCCTCAGATGGCCGGCCCTGATGTTATCGATTTGGAGGTCGCGGATCCCGCGCCGCTCTTGTGCGTCGGCGCGATGGTTGGTGTCCAGCAGCGCCAGCCGTTTGACTCGTGATGGCGCCAGAGCTGCCATGGCCATGGCGACGATTCCGCCCATGGATAGGCCTGCGAGATTGAATGTTTCTGCCTGGACGTCGGCAAGAACTTGGTTTGCCAGCCCATCGATCGAATCGCTGCCGACAAGCTCGCCGACAACGACGTCGTGGGTGGCGGCCAGGGCCTCCAGTTGCGGGACGAACAGCCGTCCGTCGCACATCATTCCCGGCAGCAGAACCAGCGTTTCCCGAGCCATGGAACCGGGTCAGCCGCGCTGCGAGGCGATCTCCGCGCCATTGGCCAGCGTCTCCAGCTTGGCGTAGGCGATTTCGGGATCCACCGCCCCGAAGCCGGCGAAGGTGCCGAAACCGCAATCGGAACCGGCGATGACCCGGTCGGCGCCCACCAGATTGGTGAACCGCTCGATGCGCTGGGCGACGAGTTCCGGATGTTCAACGAAGTTGGTGGTGGAATCGATCACGCCCGGAACCAGGATCTTGTCGTCGGGAATCTCGTTCTTTCGGTCGCGGAACACGGTCCATTCGTGCCCGTGCCGTGGATTGGACGTCTCGAACAGGACATAACGCGACTTGGTCGACATCAGGACCGAAAACACCTTCTCCATGCCGATGTCGCAGACATGCGGCCCCTCATAGTTGCCCCAGCAGATGTGCACGCGGATCTTCCCCTTCGGCACGTCCCGCAGTGCGTGGTTTAGCGCTTCCACATGGCTTTCCGCCTGGCGGACGAAATCGTCGTCGGTCAGGTCGCTGTAGATCACGTGCCGCGACAGGGCCAGATCGGGGCAGTCGAGCTGGATGTCCAAACCCGAGGCGGCGATGGTTTCGTACTCTGCCTTCATCGCATCCGACAGCGCTTCCAGATAGGCCTCCCGGGACTCGTAGTGCTGGTTCGGCAGGAACTGGGAGATTACGCCCGGCGACGCCGCATTCATAAAACCCCGTTCGACACCGTGTCGCGCGACGGCCTGGGTAAGATTGGTGATGTCCTTGTCCAGCTCGCCGCCTCCTATGGAATTCACCGGCCCGGTGCAACAGGGGCGGGCAAACTGCGGCGTGCCGCCCTCCTTGGCGAGGCGCTCGAGGAACGACGGATAGAGCTTAAGGTCCGCCGGGGCGTTGCGGGGGCTGTCGCCTGAAAAACCTGTATAGCGGTCCTTCACGTAGGTCGAATACGAGATCTTCGACGTTTCGCCGTCCGAGACAATGTCGATCCCCGCTTCCTTCTGGCGGCGCACAACGTCGTCCACGCCCGACGCCATGCAGGCATCGAAAGCCTCCTGGTCGTAGGATTCGCCACGCTCGCGGGCGAAAATGAAATCCACGACGTTCTGGCTGCGCGGCAACGAACCCACATGGGTTGTCAATATTCGGGACATGGGTCCTGGCGCTCCCTTCGCCTACATCAGTCGACCGGTCAGACCGGCGTCGTCGTCGGTACTGCGGATCCGGAAAAGGCTTGATTCGCCGGTCATGCTGGGCGCGAGGCTGCGTTCAAGGCCGGGCGGCAGCGCGCATGTATCCCCGGGCGAAAGCACGGTCTCACCGCCGGGCCAGCGCAGGCGCCAGTGGCCGCGCATGATCATAAGGATCTCGTGTCGCGGCGTTTCATAGGGCGCTTCGGAAATCGAGCCGCGTGTCAGCAGTTCCACCTCAAAGCCCGGACGGTCCTTGATGAGGCCGCTTTCGCCGATCACCTTGGCCGGACCGTCGGCCGCCAACGCCATCATGTCCCAATAACGGCCAACAAAATCGGGCACGATTTTCGAAACGGGCGTGACGGGGATTGCATTCAATTCCGCCTCGCTCAAAAGCGGCATCGGTTCGACCCCGGCCGGAAGTTGTTCGCCCTGCTTTGTATCGTAGAGCACGCCCGTTTTCGCCAGTACGAGGCCATGATCCTTGGCGGCCTCGATGACATGGGGTGCCCAGACAACGCCGCCACCGGAATCGTCACCACCCAGGATAGACATGATCATGCCGTAATCGGTCCCGACATTCTCAAAACCGCGGAAGACGCCGGTCGGGATGTTGAAGATGTCGCCTTCCTCCAGAGTCACTTCCCCGTCATCGCCGTGAAGGCCCCAGAAAAACCGCCAGCGTCCTGACAGGACAAAGAACACTTCCGCCGTACGGTGGTAATGCAGCGAGTTTTTGCATTTTGGCGGTTGACCGGCCGCACCGATATTGAACCCGGGCGTTTCTTTGATATGCACATGCTGATCGGGGCTTTCCGAGACGCCGGCGCCGATAATGGTAAAATTCTCTTTCTGATCGCTGCCCGGCGTGTGGGCATCGATGAATGCCGTCCGGCACGGTTGCAGATCACCGTAGCGGACGATGCGGGAATCCATTTGCTGCGGTGTCACTGACGTTACCCTGTCTTCAGATGGATCTGTTTCCAGATCGCCGTTTCGTCGAAAAGCACATATTCGCGCCGCAGTCCCCAGGGACCGAACTCCGCGTGACAGGCGCCCATCACATAGACGTCTGCCCCCGTCGGGGCGCCGAACGTGCCCCAACCGTCATGCCGGCCCTGCAGGCTCCATCGGATGGCAGCGCGTGGCGGCAGCATTGGATCGTCCCGCCCGATCTGATGGTCGATGGTAAAGGCGGCCGACGGAAACGATGACCGCAAACCCATCCAGAACTTGTCGGCATCGCCGAAACTGTGGCCGGTCTGACCGCCCGGATATTCAAGCTGCGCCGCCCGATCGTATTCCTGCCCGATGACGGCGAAATCGGCGTTCATGAGGCGGCTCAAAATTCCGGCATATCTTTCGCCCCACTCATTGTTGTTGCCCTTGCCCTGATACGGACCGGCGACGTCCTGTTCCGGCGAGAAGGGGACGGAACATGTCCCGGGACCGCCCTCGCGCACGATCAGGTCACGGGCGTAGTCCTTGGGCAGCCAGCCCAACTGTCTGACAATCGCGCCCTGATCCCGGATCAACCATTCGTCGGAGATCTGGTTGTCGATGGCGTAGCAGTCCGCAATGATACGGTAACGAACGGTCTTTCCAGTCGCCTCGCCGTATACGCCGTCGCCGCTATGGGTGGCTGTGGAATAGAGCCTGTGGGAGGACAGCATGCCCGCTTCCGGATCACCACTCCAGATGACGTCTTCGCCCAGTAACGCCCGGTCCGGAAATTCCGCCAGTGTCGCGGTGGTGGCAGCGATGACCGCCTGGTTGCCGATGACTAGCGAACCGGGTGAACGGACCGGGATGTCTTCCGTGTAATAGCGTTGCAGAGTCGCTATCCCGCGGTCCTCCCAGATCTCCTTGGTGATACCGATGATGTAATCCGGGAAGTCCTTCCAGCGCGGATCAAACCCCTTCATTCGCTCCATCCTTCCGGTACCCGCGCGGAGCCGCGGACAACAAGCGGGCCATCTATAGCGATCCGGCGTGGTGTGTCGCGGCCTTGTTCGATATGGGCCAAAAGAATATCGACCGTTTCGGCGACCATGCGGTTTGCTGGTTGGCGGACGGTGGTGAGGTTGTAGGCAGGCCAGGCCGCCGGCGGTACGTCGTCGTAACCGACCACCGACACATCGTCGGGGATCCGTATGCCCAACTCCGTGCGTAAGACGTCCATAACGGCGAACGCCATGTGGTCGTTCGCAACGAAAACCGCGTCGGGGCGCTCGGTTCCGGAGAACATTCCGCGGGCGGCGTCCTGGGCCTTCTCGAAATTAAAGTCGCCGACTTCACGCCACGCCACCTGATGACCGGCGGCGGCAAGGCCTTCCCGAAATCCGGCTTCGCGGTCGCGTTGCGTTGAGGCGCCCTCCCAGCCGGTGATGTAACCGAAACGGTGATGGCCGCCGGCGACAAGAAACTCCGCCAGTCTTCGGCCGCCTGCGACATTGTCGGACGTGACGGCGGACAAGCGCTCGTCGTCCTGGCTTCGGTTGAAGAGCACAACGGGGGTGCCGGCAGCCTGGCATCGGGCGGCGAGCTCGGACGACATGGCCACCGAGGCGGTGACGATGCCGTCGACCTGATAATCCAGGATCTCCTCGAGAACGTCGTCCATGCGGTTGGCTGTCTGCTGCGCCATGAAGACCAGGACGTGGTAGCCCTTGGCCTGCAGGGCGTTGGATAGTTTTTCCAGTGCCTCGGGATAGAAGTAGTTTTCCAGATAAGCGACCACGAGGCCGATCATTCGGCTGCGGCCGGTGATCAGGGAGCGGGCAAGAACATTCGGGCGGTAGCCCAGTTCCGCCGCCGCCTTGCGTACTTTATCCGCGGTCTTCGTCGAGACGCTGGCGCCCGGTGTGAAGACGCGCGAGACGGCCGACTGGCTCACGCCGGCCCGTCGGGCCACATCCACCGAGGTGATCTTTTCGCTGGTCATCAGTCCGCCGTCCAGCCGCCGTCCACCAGCAGGGACGTTCCGGTCACCAGGCTTGATGCGTCCGAAGCGAGATAGAGGACCGCGCCCATGATGTCGTCGATTTCTCCCACACGGCCGAGCTTTATGCGTTCTTCGATCCAGCGCACCCGCTCCGGGTTGTCGAAGGTGGGTTGGGTCAGCGGCGTACGAATGAAAGTGGGGCAGATCGTATTGACCCGGATACGGTGGGGTCCCAGTTCGACCGCGAGGGCTTTGGTAAAACCTTCGACGGCGAATTTCGACGCGCAATAAACGGCACGATCGATGCCGCCCACATGTCCCATCTGGGACGAAATATTCATGATCGACCCCGGCCGCTTCGCGGCGATCATGCCTTTGGCGACGGCTTGCGTCAGAAAATAGGCACCGCGCAGATTGACATTCATCACGGCGTCAAAGTCGGTGGGCGTGGTGTCGACAGCCGGGGCGTGCCGCGCGATCCCGGCGCTGTTGACCAGGACGTCGAAGGGACCCGCTGCCTCAACAAAAGAAGCAGTTGCGGCGAGGTCGGCGACGTCCAGCGACACTGCCTCGGCCCGCCACCCCTTGGTTTCGAACGCGGCCGCGACCTCGTTCAAACGGTCCAGGCTGCGGGCTGCCAACACTACGTGGGCGCCGGCTTCAGCCAGTGCCGCGGCACAGCCGAGGCCGATGCCGCTGCTGGCGCCGGTAACGAGTGCCCGTTTGCCGTCGAGACCGAACGACGGGGTGCGTGGCAGATCGATCATTCAGCGGCCGCCGCGTAAGGCACGTTTCTGCCGCCGTACCGACGCACGCGCACGTTTGCCTGCTCGGCGTGTCCGGCGAAGCCTTCCAGCATGCAGAGCCGCGAACAGTACTCGCCGACCATGGTTGCGGCCTCGTCGGTCAGGATCTTCTGATAGCTGTGGGTCTTGAGGAACTTCCCGACCCAGAGCCCGCCCGTATAACGTCCGGCCTTTTTGGTCGGCAGCGTGTGATTTGTGCCGATCACCTTGTCGCCGTTGGAGACGTTTGTGCGCGGTCCCAGGAACAGCGCGCCGTAACAGGTCATGTTGTCCAGGAACCAGTCGTCGCGATCCGTCATCACCTGCACATGTTCCGAGGCGATATCGTTTGCCACGCTCAGCATCTCGTCATAGCCGTCGCAGAGGATGACTTCGCCATAGTCGCGCCAGGAGGCCGAGGCCGTGTCAGCGGTCGGCAGGATCGCCAACAGCCGGTTGACATCGCTCATGGTTTCTTCAGCGAGTTTGCGCGAATTGGTGACCAGAACGGCGGGTGAGTTGTAACCGTGTTCCGCCTGGCCGAGCAGGTCAGTGGCGCACATCTCGGCGTCGACCGTTTCGTCGGCGATCACCATGGTTTCGGTCGGCCCGGCAAACAGGTCGATGCCGACCCGGCCGAACAGCTGGCGTTTGGCTTCCGCGACGAAGGCGTTGCCCGGTCCGACCAGCATGTGCACGGGCTCGATGGATTCGGTGCCGAGCGCCATGGCGCCGACCGCCTGGACGCCGCCCAGCGCATAGATCTCGTGGGCACCGCCCAGATGCATGGCGGTAACGATGGCCGGATGCGGTTCGCCGTCCTGCGGCGGGGCGGAGGCGATGATGCGTGGCACGCCGGCCACCGATGCGGTCAGGACGGACATGTGGGCCGAGGCGACCATGGGGAATTTGCCGCCCGGGACGTAGCAGCCGACCGATTGCACGGGGATATTCCGGTGGCCGAGAATGACGCCCGGCAGTGTTTCCACCTCGATGTCTTGCATGGATGCCCGCTGCGCCTCGGCGAAGCTGCGGATCTGGGCCTGGGCGAACTTGATATCTTCAAGGTCGCGCGCGGACACTTTGGACATGGCCGTCTCGATTTCCTGTTCGGACAGCCTGAAGGAAGGCGGATCGTAATTGTCGAACTTGGTCGACAGCTCCCGAACGGCCTTGTCGCCGCGGGTCTCGATATCCGCGAGGATGGTTTCGACCGTCTCCCGGACCCGGGCGTCGTCTTCGGCCCGTTCAGCGGCGGGTTTACCGCGTTTCAGGTACTCAGCCATGGTGATGTGGATCTCCTGCGAATCTCTTGAACGTTCAAAACCTATTCGTCCGGCCTTGGGTGCCACCCCCACCCCCTTGGGGAACGGGCAGCACCCGACTGGGCCCCTGCCGGCCGAAAAGACGAACCTCTCTCATCACGCCGCCTTGCCTGCGGGGCGCGGCGGCGTCTTTGCGCCGCTGTCGTAGTTTTCCCAGCCCTCACCGTCGAACACATCGACCCCGAGCTGCGCCAGCACGTGCGGAAAGTCGACCGTCACCCAGTTCTCGACGATCTTTCCGTCCTGGACTTTCCAGAAGTCCATGTAGCGGATCTCGACCTTCTTGCCCGTCGCCGGAATGCCCATGAACTCACCGGAATGCACGGCGTGCTGTGCGCCGAAACAGGCTGCCCATTCGCCCATATACAACCGCGCCTCGTCGATCGCGATCTTGTCCGAAAACGCAGCCTGGAACGGGCGTTGCCAGTTGCTCTGAAATTCCTCGACGCCGTTCTTGACACCGCAGCCCGTATTGCCCCGCCAGACGAAGTCCTCGGCAAAAAACTCGCCGATACCCTCGATGCGGTGTTCGTTCAGTGCGTCGACCATGCCTTCGATAACCGCCCGGGTCTCTTCGGTCTTGCTCATGTCGGTGTCACGGCTGAGATGGCCATGCTCGACACCCATGCCTTTCATGTCGTTCATCCCTTGACGGCTCCCGCTGTCAGGCCGCTGACGATTTGGCGCTGGAAAACCATGACCAGCAGGAACAGCGGTGCGGTGATGGAAACCGCGGCGGCGACGGCTTCCACCTGATCCGTGGTCGTCGTCTCGCGGTTGAAGTAGCCGGCAATGGCCGGGACCATGGTCATGTTCTGGGCGTCGAGCAGCAGCGACGTGACCAGATAGTCGTTGTAGGCGAGCAGGAAGCTGAACAGTCCGGTTGTGATCACACCGGGCCACATCACCGGCATGATGACCCAGCGGAAGGCCTGGAAATGCGTGCAGCCGTCGACCCGGGCGGCCTCGTCCAGCTCCATGGGAATATTCTGGAAGAACGAGCGCAACATCCAGATCGTGAAAGGCTGGTTGATGGACACCAGCACCGCGATCACCGCGAAGGGCTTGCCATAGAGCGTCGGCGCCGCGTCGCCCAGGAAGGGCCGCAGGATCTCGGCGGAGTTGATGAAGGGCGGCAGGTAACCGGCTACCAGCACCGAATGGGGCAGGGCACGGAAAATCAGCGCGATGATCAGGAGCCAAAATGCGAGCTGTGAGCCTGAGCGCGCCAGGCCGTAGCCCGCCAGCGTGCCCACGGTCAGGGAAACGGTGACAACGCCTGCCGTCACGATCAGCGAGTTGATGAAGTTGCGGTAGAAGTCGTTGTCGACCCAGACGGCCTGGTAATGTTCGGCCGTGAGCCCGATGATGGGCGTGCCCAGCGGACCCAGCATCAGATTACCGGCCTTGAGCACCGGCGGCAGGGCACCGAAAAACACAACGATAAAGACGATCCCGAACAGCAGCGATCCGACGATCCAGCCGAACCAGATCTGCCCCCAGGGCGAATATTTTTCGACCAGCCTGGGTAGGGTTCGGATTGCAAACCGGACCGTGATCCAAAGAACGATCAGCCCGAATACGATGTCGAGGACCGACAGGCCCTTGCCGTTGGCGCGGGTCGTCGGTCCGAAGATGACGGCGAGCGGGTTGGCGGCGAAGGAGTCGATCGGCTCCTTGAAACTCATCACCATGACCCAGAACAGCGGGAACGCGGCGATCAGGCACCAGAAAGCCAGGAATCCGGCGGACGTCAGGCGCAGCCCCAGCGGCTGGCGCAGTGCCATGGGTGTGCTCATCGGACCGCCCCCCTGTGATCACGCCAGGTCCGTCTGAGCAGCGGGATTAGAAGAATGACGATGCCGACCATGGTCAGCATGGCGCTGGCCGAGGCCCTGGAAATCGAGCGGTTGCCGCTGTCGTCAGGCGTCAGGAAATCATAGGTGAGCCACTGCAGCGAGATCACGTGGCCCTGGCTGGTGAAGCCGATGATCTCCTCGAAGACGCGATAGGCGTCCATCAGATGGATGAGCGAGATGAAAACGATCAGCGGCATCAGGTGTGGGATCACCACGAACTGCAACCGCTGCCAGCGGCTTGCACCGTCGATGATCGCGCTTTCCAGCGTGTCCTGATTGACCGTCTGCAGGCCCGCATAGAACACCACGAACGCGAACGGCGCGACGTGCCAGACCCGGTAAAACAGCATCAGGATCTCGATCGTCCAGCCCTGCGCGAACATGGCGATGTCACGTTGCAGCCACCATTCCAGGAAAGCCGTCATGATCCCGTCGCCGATGAACAGCCAGCGGATCGACAGCGCGCCAATGACCGGCGTGATGATGAAGGGCAGCAGTGAAACGAATATGACCGGACCGCGGATCGTACGGACGGTGTTGTTCACCACCACCGCAATCGCCAGTCCGACGCCGACGATGAGCGGCAGCGTGATCAAGGTGAAGGTGAGGGTAAAGCGCAGCGCCTTCCAGAAGTCGATGGTGAGGATCTCGCCCCACCGTCCGTCCGTAAGGGCCGCCCAGGTGCGCCCGGGTTCCAGCACGTTGCGGTAGCTCTCGAGACCGACGAACGTCGTCTCTGTCTTTATTTTTCCGAATTCATCCAGAATCGGACGGGTTTCGGTTTCCGTCACGCAGGTCTGCTTGAGAAATCCCGGCGTGCAGGTTTCCACTTCCACCGACTCCAGCACCGGTTGGGTGAGATAGAAACTCTGCAGGAATACGCTGACCAACGGCGCGGCGATGAACAGGAGCATAAGAAAGAGCGACGGACCGACGAAAGCCGCAAAGGTCTTGAACTTCATGCTCCTCTCTCCCTCATCATTCTTCCGGGTGCGCCGTTTGAACGCTCGAAGCGCCTTGCGTATCGACCGCTATTTGACGAGTCCCGCCTCTTTTGCCGAAGCGAGGTAGGCGGCCTCGATGTCGGCGAGAGTCCGGGGAGCATCCGTCGCCCCGTTAAGAAAATCGGAAATGTTGTTGGCAATCGCCGTTTGCATGAGTCCCATGGCAACGCTGGCGGGATAGGGTTTTGCGCCTGCTTCGGCGGTGGCGGCGGCACCAGATGCGGCCGGTCCGGGCTGGTAACCGGGGACCAGCCATACGGCGATATCGTTGTTCGCCCGGACCATGTCCTCGTCCAGACCTTCCATGGCGACGCGAAACGCTGCTTCCGCTTCGTCGTCGCCGATGTTCTTAGCGATCACGATGCCGTCCCACCAAAGGGTTGCAGCAGGAATTCCGCCCTCTTCCGGTGCCGGTGCCGCTGCCATCTTGACCTTACCGACAACCAGGCTTTCCTTCGGATCGTCCATGGCGCCTGCACGGCTGGCCCACAGGTTGGCCATGGCGATCTTGCCCTGCTGGAATTGTTGCTGGACGTAGGTGGAGTCGGAGACGAGATACTCGGGGTCCATATAGGCCGTAAGTTTCTTCATCATCTCCAGCGCGGCGACACCCTTTTCGTTGTTGATTGCAGGTTGGTTGCCGGCTGCAAAGAAGTCCCCGCCGTACCCAAGGTACATATTTACGAACTCAAGCCAGGTCGTTTTCCAGGTGCCCCCAAGGGGATACTCGACAACGTCCGCGTCTTTGATCTTCTCGGCCGCTTCCAGGACCTGCTCGTATGTCGTGGGAATGTCGATGGCAAGATCGGACAGGATGTCATCGCGGTACATCAGGTGTTGCGTGTTTACCATCATGGCGATGGCAACGATTTCACCATTCACGCGGATGAATTGGTTTGCGTTGAGATGCTGTCCATGCTTCGCAACGAGGTCGTCGAGTGGACGGATGGTACCTTCGTTCAGAAGCGGGACCAGGGACGAATTGGCGACGCCGCCGATGTGGTAGAGCGAAGGGTTGGCTGCAAAGCCGGTAGACTGCTTGATCTGGAACTCCTGGCTGAGTTCCGCCTCAAAATTCCCACACTCCGCCATGGCTTCCGAAACAGCCTTCCAGGCTTGAAAGGCCGCAGAAAGAAGTTTCACGTCGACTGTATTCTCATAGGCACATTCGGCGTTGGCAGCGGTACTGAAAAGCATCGATACCGCTATTGCCATCGTGGCGAACCTGGTCTTCATCGGACACCTACCCTTGCTCTGAGCGCCGGCCGGAGGGCGCGGAGGCCCTCCGGTGTTTGCACTACTTGATCAGACCGGCCTCCTTGGCCGAGGTCATGTAGGCGGCCTCGATGTCGGCCAGCGTCGTCTGGGCGTCCTTGGCGCCGGTCAGGAAGTCGCCAACGCCGTTGCCCAGCACGGTATGCATCAGCCCCATCGGCTTGCTGGCGGGGTATGGGACGGCGCCGTTCATCGCCGTTTCAGCCGCACCCTGGGCGATCGGCCCGGGCTCGTACCCGTCGATCAACCAGACGGCGATGTCATTGTTGGCCTGCACCATCTCTTTGCTGAGGCCGGCCATGGCCACACGGAACGCCGCTTCGGCTTCGTTGTCCGGAATGTTTTTCGCGATCACGATGCCGTCCCACCACAAGGTCGAAGCGGGCTTGTCGCCGGGAATTGCCGCCGGAGCCGACGCCATCTTCACCTTGCCGACCACCTGGCTTTCGTTCGGGTCGTCCATGGCGCCGGCCCGGCTGGCCCACAGGTTGGCCATGGCGATCTTGCCCTGCTGGAACTGCTGCTGGACGTAGGTTGAATCGGAGACGAGATACTCAGGGTCCATGTAGGCCGTGAGTTTTTTCATCATCTCGAGCGCCGCGACGCCCTTTTCATTGTTGATCGTCGGCTCGTTGCCGGGGCCGAAGAATTCGCCGCCGAAGCCGATATACATGTTCACGAACTCTTCGCCGAGGTTCCAGCCGGTCTTGTAGGTGCCGCCAAGGGCGTAGTTGACCTTGCCCGACCCCTGGATCTTTTCCGCGGCGGCGAGAACTTCGTCATAGGTCTTGGGCACGGCGATTCCGAGTTCGTTGAACACGTCCTCGCGGTACATCAGGTGCTGTGTGTTGACCATCATGGCGATCGCCATCGTCTGACCGTCGATCTTAATGAGCTGGTTCGGCGTCAGTTGCTGTCCGTGCATGGCGACCAGATCGTCAAGCGGACGGACGGAACCGTCGCTGAGCAACGGAACCAGCGTGCCGTTGGCGACACCGCCGATGTGATAAAGCGACGGATTTGCCGCAAAAGCCGTCGGTTGTTTGGTTCTGAACTCCTGATCAAGCTCCGCCTCGAAATTCCCGCACTGGGCCATGGCGTCGGTGGCTGCTTTCCAGGCTTCGAAACCGGCCGACAAGGACTTGACTGGGACGTCATTCTCGAACGGGCAGGCGGCGTGCGCGCCCGTTGCGATCAGCGAGATCGCTCCCGCCAGCACAAGTTTCTTCAGCATGTTTCTTGCTCTCCCTTTGAAAGGCGTGTGATGGGTGTCGCGGTCAGCCGCCGGCATGGATCCTTTCGCCGCTGTCCGCGTCGAACAGATGGCAGATTTCCGCCGGCACCGAGAGCGACACGGGGTCGCCGATTTCCGCGCGGAATTCTTTGGGCGCGCGCACGGAGACCATGGCGTCTCCCGCCTTGACCGTGACCATGGTCGCGTCGCCCAGCAGTTCCAGCGTATAGATGTCGGAGTTGATCTGTCCGCCGGCCGCCGCCACAGAGGCGTCCTCGGCCCGGAACCCGACCATCACCGATCCGGTCAATTGCGGATTCAAACCGTCGATCCTGACATTGGCACCGGAAAAGACGCCGCCGGAAACCTCGCCGGACATCAGGTTCATGGCCGGCGTGCCGATGAACCCCGCCACAAAGGTGTTGGCCGGGTTGTCGTAGATGTCCGTCGGGGTGCCGACCTGCTGGACGATGCCCCGGTTCATGACCACGACGCGGTCCGCCAAGGTCATGGCTTCGATTTGGTCGTGCGTCACGTAGATTGTGGTGACTTTCAGCTCGTGCTGCAGGTTCTTGATCTGTGCCCGTGTCGACACCCGCAGCTTGGCATCCAGGTTCGACAGCGGCTCGTCCATCAGGAACACGGTTGGTTCGCGCACGATCGCGCGGGCCAGCGCGACGCGTTGTCTTTGGCCGCCAGAAAGCTCCGCCGGCTTGCGGTGCAGGAATTCTCGAAGCTCCACCATGTCGGCGGCGCGCATGACCCGGTTGTCGTGCTGGTCCGTCGGGACCTTGCGGACCTTTAGCGGAAACCGGATGTTCTCGTAGACGTTCATGTTGGGATAAAGGCCGTAGCTCTGGAAAACCATGGCGACGTCGCGGTCCTTGGGTTCCAGATTGTTCACCACCCGGTCGCCGATCTTGATCTCGCCGTCGCTCGGATCTTCCAGGCCGGCGATCATGCGCATGGTTGTGGTCTTTCCACAGCCGGACGGCCCCAGGAGCACGAGGAACTCCCGGTCGGCAATCGTCAGGTCGAAATTATCGACACCGACAAAGTTGCCCCAAACCTTCGAGACATTGCGAAGCTGGATTTCCGCCATCTGGCACCCCCTGATGTCCGCTGCCTGTGCCTCGGTTTTTTGTTTTTTGCATGAAGGCTTGCATACGATTGCAAAAAGTGTAGACGGGAGGAAAGCGATTTGGCAAGCGATTTTGCATTCGTATGCAAAAAACCCGCTGAACAGGACCCGATGAGTAATTTTCGCGACGCGGCCTTTCACGTCCTCAACCGCTTGATCTCCGCGCCTGAGACCGAGTTGCGGTCCTATGCGGCCGCGCAACTCACCGCCGATACGGTCTGGGACGTGGCCTATCCGATCAATCGCCTGGAAGGAATCGACGCGGTCCTCGAAGGGCTGATCCTGCCGCTTCGGACCGCGCTGCCTCACATCCGGCGGCGGGACGAGATCTTTATCGGCGGTGCGACCCGGCGGGGGTCGGGGGACTGGGTCGCGGCGGTGACCCACTATGTAGGCAACATAACCGAGAACCTTGTTGGGATCGCCCCGAACGACAAGCTTGTGTTTCTCCGCTCTGGCGAGTTCTACCGCATCGAGGACGGCCGCATCGCCGAAGCGAAGGTCCTGCTCGATTTTCTCGACCTGCTTCGGCAGATCGACCGGTTCCCGCTGCCCCACGAACTCGGCACGGAAATGTTGTTTCCCGCACCGGCGACCCATGACGGCGTGTTGCCGGGAAACCGGAACCGCGGCGAAGCGACGCTCGACCTGGTCGAGGGGATGCTGAAGGACCTGACCCACTACGATCCCGAGACTTTCCTTTCCGAAGGCCAGACGGGCCAGGCAGGTTATTGGCATGACGACATGTTGTGGTACGGCCCCGGCGGCATCGGATCGAACTACCGCTGGAGCGGTTTCGTCGACGATCACCGCGAACCGTTTCTGCTGGCGTTTCCCGACCGGGTCGGCGGCAATCACTATTGCCGGATCGGCGACGGCGACTATGCGGCCGTCAGCGGCTGGCCCTCCATGACCATGACACACCGGGGCGACTATCTCGGCGTCAAAGCGACGAACAAGTCCCTGACGTTGCGTGTCATGGATTTCTACCGCTGCGCCGAAGGCAAGATCATGGAGAACTGGGTACTGCTGGACTATCTCGACCTGTTCCACCAGATGGGGGTGGATCTTCTGCGTCGCGCGCGAGACATGGAATGAACCTGCAGTCGGCGAAGGACCTGGTCTGGAGCCTGTGGCCGGATCCCGACCGCGTGGCGCCCATGGCGCCGGCGCTGGGCCGTTTGAGTTTTGCAGAGGATGTCCTTTTCTTCGGGCCCGCCCCGATCGGGATGCTGAAGGGACGCGACGATCTGTTCGACCGGGTCTATGAGCCGCTGGTCCGCGTATTTCCCGCCGCACGACGGCGGCCTTACCTGTTTCTGGGCGGCGTGTTCCAGGGAAACATCTGGGTTGCCACCACCGGCGACGTTTCGGGCGTCATGGCAGCGGACTGGCTGGGCATCCCCGCGACGCATCGACCCGTTCGGCTGCGCTTCGGCGAGTTTTACAGGGTCGAGGACGGCAGGATTGTGGAGCTGCGTTGCCTGTTCGACGTGCTGGGCCTGGCCGCGCAGGCGGGCTACCCGCTATTGCCGCCGTTTCACCAGCAGACCGTGATCCCGCCCGGACCGGTTGCGCAAAATGGCCTTTGTCGTTCGTCGCAGGCGGAAAACGAGACAACCACGACCCTTAACCTCGTCGAAGCCATGGTCGGCGGCTGCAATCGTCTCGACGATCAGGGCCTGTCGAGCATGGGGCAGGATGCGTTCTGGCACGAGGACATGGTCTGGCACGGTCCCTGGGGCATCGGCACCTGCGAGGGATTTCACGATTTTCAGGGTTACGCCCAAGGGCCGTCGATCGCCAGCTTTCCCGACAGACGTGGCGGCAATCACCAGGCCCGGATCGCCGAGGGCGTGACCGCGGCATTCACCGGCTGGCCCAGCCTGGTGGGCACGTTCAACGGCGCGCCATTCCACGGGCTAAAACCCACGGGCCAGCAGATCGGGATGAACCTGATGGACTTCTACGTGCGCCGTGGCGACAGGCTGCACGAGAACTGGGTTCTTATTGACCTGGTCGACTTCTGGGCCCAGTGCGGTGTGGATCTGCTGGCGGGACTGCGGGCAGATCGGCCGGCGTGACGATTCCGGGCTCGGTATCTTCGGTCCGGACCTTGAAATCTCTCTTTTCGTTGGTTTCCAGGTCGTACTGCGATCGGACGGTGTAGTTCACGTGCTTGCCGTAGGTGTGCAGTGACAGCGTCACCTGATCGGTCTCGTTGATCACCGAGTGAATACCGCCTGTCTTCATGCAGATGAGGTCGCCTTCGTCGGCTTCGATCTGGTTCTTGAACTCCAGCTCGGCAAAATCCGGCCGGCTGCGGTCGTCGATCCGACGGTAGCGGGTATTCAGCTCGAAGCCCTCGACGCCGGCCACAACCGCCCAAGTCCCGTGGTCGTGCGGCGGAGCACCTCGTCCGGGTAGCCAGGATACGATGAACACCGCCAGAGTGTGATCGGGCTCCTCGTGCAGCAGATGAACGCCGAAACCCTGGTCCGGGTCGGCGTGATAGAACCTCTCTTCGAGCCAGTCCTTGTTGGCCGACAGCCGCAGGGCCAGCGGGCCGACCTGGCTGATGATCGTGTCTTCGTTGTCGGTATCCCGCGTAATGCGCCGCAGGTCTTCCACATATTGGTTCAGGGTGTACGGTCTGAACGCCGCCATTTTTCTATCCTCCCCAGCCCGGGATGATACCGGATTGGGGCCGGCATGAAAATCATATGGTCCAGATGATTGTCTGGTGTTCGGGGTATTTGCCGTCTGGGTTGTGGTCGGCTATTCCAGTCAATCCAAGGGCTGCAGCTCTTCATCCAGCTCGATGGGCCGTTTTTCGACAATCGACTGTTCGGCGGCGGCGCCCATGGCCACCGCCCGCACGCCGTCATCCATAGTGACCTCCACCGGCGCGCCGTTACGCACCGCGTCCTGGAAAGCCAGATGCTCGTAATAGGTCGACCCGTGATGGTGCCCGGCATCCAGGACGGCCTGGTCCACGGCAATGGGAATGACGTCGACCGCTTTCGGTTCGCGCCGGCTGATCACGACCTCCGACCGGGGAATGAAACATTCGATCCTCGCCTTATCGCCGGTCGCGGCAATCTCCTCCTGGTCGAGCGCGCCTTCGGCAAACATGCAAAGGTCGAGCGCGGCGCGGCCGCCGCGCTTGAAGTCGACGATCGTGAACGCGTTGTCGATGATGTCCGGCATTTCGCCGTTGTAGGACTCGTCCAGATGGTTAACGTCCTGGCCGCCCGATGCGTAAATGCGGACCGGTTCGTCCTGCATGATGAGACGCATCAGATCGAAGAAATGGCAGCATTTCTCCACCATGGTGCCGCCGGTATTGCGCGCAAAGCGGTTCCAGTCGCCCACCTTTTGCAGGAAAGGGAACCGGTGTTCCCGCAACGCCAGCATATGCAAGGTGCCGGCGGTTCCCGCTCGCACCTCGTCGATCAGCCGTGCGACCGGCGGCATGTAGCGGTACTCCATGGCGACCCAAAGCGGTGCGCCAAAGTCGCGACCCATCTCCGCCATGGCTCTTGCATCCTGCAATGACGCGCACAGGGGTTTTTCGATCAGGACCGGCAGCGGCCTGAGCCGGATAATGTCCTCCAGCACGACCCGATGCGTGTGGTTGGGCGTCCCGATGATCACGGCATCGATCGGCGCCTGTTTGAGCATGTCGCGATAGTCCTCGAACACCTCGACACCCTCTCCAGCCAACGCGGCGGCGCTGGCGCGCGATCCGGCGTCGGTGTCCGCGATGGCGGTCACAGTGCTGTCGGGGATAAGGGCGATGTTCTGGATATGCTCCAAGCCCATGGTGCCGGAGCCGATGATACCGTAGCGCAGGAGAGACATAAGAACCGGGGCCTTTTCGAACCGACGACGAGCCCACGTCCGAAACGGAGGCGGGGCAGGGTGGGCCGCTCCCAGACGGCAAAGCAGACATTTGGAATCTTCGGTCCGACGCGTCAAGCACTAGTCCAGGGGCCCGATGAGGAGCCGCGGTGGCGGCACTCAGCACCGCCCGGCGCCGGATCGGTTCGGACCAAGGCGCCGATCGGGCCGGCTGCGGGCCAGTCAAGTCGGTGGATAAGTCAAAGTACGGGACGACTGAGTGCTATATATAAGGTATAGTCGACTTGGCCGCGATTCTGTTAACTTGCGATTAACCGAATACTCCACTTCTGGGAGTGATTCGGCCCCATCATTAATCAAATATTGTGCCTGGCTCCTCATATTCGGCCCATTGACTGATCTAATGAGGTAGCCAGGCCATGAATTCAGGCCCCTCGATAGAACGCCGTATGGTGCTCAGGCTCATCGAGCACTGGGACAATCTGCGGCAGGACCGGCAGTATCCCGCGCCCGAGGACCTCAATCCCGCGGAGGGACCGCTGGCGGACTTCTGGCAGGATTGTTTCACGGTCGTTGTGGCCTCGCCGCCCAATGCCTCGAAGTTCACCTTCATCGGTGGGAACCTTCTGGAGACGAGCCACCTGCCGACGGACTGGCAGGACAGCACGGCCAGAGTCCTGTCCGATTGTCCGGAGAACTCGTTGCTCGGTCAGTCGGTTTCCTACGTCAGGCAAGTTCTGGACAAGAAGGTGCCGATTTCCCTGGGCGATTCCTTTCCTGACGGTGAGTACATCATTCGGTTTCGCAGCATCGTCCTGCCCATGTCGTCCGACGGCGAAACCGTTGATCAGTTGTTCGGAGCGGCCAACTGCCTGCGGGTAGGGGCCCGTCAGACCGAACTGGTGGAACACGGATAGAACTGCGAGGAGCGTAGGGTGGTATCTATGCTGGTCGCCTACGAAGTTCAGAGCTACCAAGCCGGGGAATGGGTCATCCAGTCCATCTTCGACGACAAGGAGCTTGCCCTTATGGAAGCGCGCCGGATGGAGCAGTCCGGCCTGCGCCGCCAAGAAACCCGGGTTGTCCAGGAGACTTACGACGAGAGCCAGGACAAGTCCCGATCGAAGATCATCTATGAAACGCCCCTGGTGCGGAACGAGGAACAGGCCGCGCCACAGGGCAAGACCGGTGGACCGCAGCGCGCCGCGCAACAGGCGCCCCGCGTGGATCCGCCGGCAAAAAGGCGCCGGTCATCGACGAAGGCGCAGTCTTCCGGCCCCAGCTATCTGATGATCTGTCTGGCGGCCGTCGGACTCCTGATCGGCGCCGCCGTTGCCTTCTATGCCGTCCGCATGATCGGCTAGAAACCGCAACCATGGCCCGAGGACACGGGCCTGCCCTTCAGTTTCCCCCTTCAAGCCGTATCGCCAACGCGATCCGGAATTGAGATAGATTATGGCGCGCCTGGGCGCGGACGGCTTCCAATGGGCCGTCTGCGACAATCCTGCTTATGGTCCAGCCATGATCGGCGACGCAAAACGAACCATCGGGGTGGAGGAGGAGTACCTTCTGGTCGATCGCGAGTCGCGTGATCTCGTAAACGATCCGCCGGCGTCGCTGATGGCGGACTGCGAGGCACAGCTGGAGGGACGGGTCAGCCCAGAACTGCTCCGGTCGCAGATCGAGATCGGCACCCATGTCTGCGACAACGTACAGCAGGCGCGCGAACAACTGGCGACGCTGCGCCGGACGATCGCCGAGGTGGCGGATTCCCACGGCCTGGCGCCGATCGCGGTTTCGACCCATCCCTTTGCGCGCTGGCAGGACCAGCAACCCACGGATCGGCAGCGCTATCAGGACATCGCCAAAGAGCTGGAACTGGTCGGGCGCCGCGCCCTCATTTGCGGCATGCATGTCCATGTGGGGGTCGATGACGAGGACCTGCGTATCGAGTTGATGAACCAGGTCCGGTACTTCCTGCCCCATCTGCTGGTGCTCAGCACGTCGTCGCCGTTCTGGGAGGGCGAAGACACCGGCTTGATGTGTTACCGGCTTTCGGTCTTCCACAATCTGCCGCGCACCGGCATGCCCGAGCGATTCGAGAGTTATGGCGAGTTCGATCGTATGGTCAGCAATCTGGCCTCGGTCGGCGTGCTGCAGGACGGAACGAAGCTGTGGTGGGATGTGCGGCCGAGTGTCCGCTTTCCGACCCTTGAGCTCCGGATCGCCGACATGTGCACCCGACTGGACGATGCGATCACCATTGCCGCTCTTTATCAGAGCGTGCTGCGGATGTTATGGCGCCTGCGCAAAGGCAATCAGCGGTGGCGCATCTATCCGCACCTGCTGATGGAGGAAAACCGTTGGCGGGCGCAGCGTTACGGGACGGATGGCGATTTGATCGATTTTGGCCAGTGGACCATGGAATCGTTCCCGTCGCTGCTGGACCAGATGATCGACTATATCCGGGAAGACGCCGAAGAGCTTGGCTGCCTGGCCGAGGTGGAACATGCGAGAGAGATCACATCTCGAGGCACCAGCGCCCATACCCAGCGCCACGTCTACGGCGCGGCCCTTGCGGCCGGCGCCGATGAGACGGAGGCGTTGCGTGCCGTCGTCGACTGGCTGATCGATGAGACGGTGAGGGGGCTGGAACCGAGAGGCGCCGCCGCCCGGCAGACGGGCTGACGGCGCTTCCGGCCGATCAGTCCATCTAGAGTTCCAGCGTCGTATCGACCCAGATTGCGCCCTGGTCGCTGGAAGCGACCGCGGACTCGATGAATTTCATGCCATGGGCGCCATCCTCGACGGTCGGCACCAGGCTTGCGGCGGGATCCGCCGGACGCCCCTCTAAATGCGCGGTAATCTGCTCCGCCGCGTCGGAGTAGATGTTGGCAAACCCTTCCAGATAACCCTCGGGATGGCCCGGCGGAATGCGGCTGACGCGGTTGGCGGCTTCGCCGGCGCCGGCACCCGCGCGGGTGATCAGACGCGGCGTCTCACCCAGCGGCGTGAGGACCAGTCGGTTGGGATCCTCCTGGTGCCATTCCAGACCGGCCTTTTCGCCGTATATGCGTATTTTCAGCGCGTTTTCGTTGCCGGGCGCGACCTGGCTCGCCCACAGCATGCCGCGGGCGCCGGATGCGAACCGCAACAGGATGTGGACATTGTCATCCAGCCGACGCCCCGGAACGAAGGAGGTCAGCTCGGCGCACAGCGCGCTTGCCGTCGTACCGGTGATAAAGCAGGCCAGGTTGTAAGCGTGCGTGCCGATATCGCCGACGCTGCCGCCGGCGCCCGACCGCGCCGGATCGGTCCGCCAGGACGCCTGTTTCTGTCCGGTATCCTCGAGCTTAGTCGTGAGCCAGTCCTGGGGGTACTCGGCCTGGATCACGCGGATCTGGCCCAGTTCGCCGCCCTGGACCATCTCGCGGGCCTGCCGCACCATCGGATAGCCGGTGTAATTGTGGGTGAGGCAGAACACGCGACCGCTGTCCCGGACGACCGATACCAGGTCCAACGCCTCGTCCAGCGAGGTGGTCATCGGCTTGTCGCAGATGACGTGGAACCCTGATTCCAGGAAGGTCTTGGCCGGCCCGTGATGCACATTGTTCGGCGTGACGATGGAGACGACGTCGATGCCGTCTTCGCGTTCAGCCTCGGCCGCCGCCATCTCCTGATAGCTGCCATAGCAGCGGTCGGCAGCCAGGCCCAGCTCTGCCCCGGAAGCGCGGCTGCGGTCCGCGTCCGAGGAAAGGGCGCCGGCGACGAATTCGTAGCGGTCGTCCATGCGGGCCGCGAGCCTGTGAACCGCACCGATGAAAGCGCCCTGGCCGCCGCCGACCATGCCCAACCTGAGACGCCGACCGAGGCCGCCGTCCTTCGATCCCTGAATCGTCATTGTTCGTTCCTCCTAGGCGATGCCGAGCATCTTGCGGTTGGCCGCCTCGTCGGTGCCGGCGTCGGCGAAATCGTCGAACGCCTTTTCGGTCACGTTGATGATGTGATCGCGGATGAAGACCGCGCCTTCGCGAGCCCCGTCTTCTGGATGTTTGAGGCAGCACTCCCATTCCAGAACCGCCCATCCCTGGAAATCGTGGGCCGCCAGCTGCGAGAAGATGGCGCTGAAATCGACCTGTCCGTCGCCAAGCGAGCGGAACCGTCCCGCCCGTTCGACCCAGGACGCGTAACCGCTGTAGACACCCTGGCGTCCCGTCGGATTGAACTCCGCATCCTTGACGTGAAACATCTTGATCCGGTCATGGTAGAGCTCGATGTAATCCAGATAGTCGAGCTGCTGCAGCACGAAGTGGCTGGGGTCATAAAGGATGTTGCAGCGCGAATGGCCGCCGACACGGTCCAGGAACATCTCGAATGTCGTTCCGTCGAACAGGTCCTCGCCGGGGTGAATCTCATAACAGACATTGACGCCGGATTCGTCGAAGGCGTCGAGAATGGGGCGCCAGCGCCTGGCGAGCTCATCGAAGGCCGTTTCGATCAAGCCGGCCGGACGTTGCGGCCAGGGATAGACATAGGGCCAGGCCAGGGCGCCCGAGAACGTCGCATGGTCGCTCAATCCCAGCCGCCGCGATGCTTTGGCGGCCAGTTTCAACTGATTGACGGCCCATTCCTGGCGCGCTTGCGGATTGCCGTGGACCTCTGGCGGCGCGAAGCCATCAAAGGCCGCGTCGTAGGCCGGATGCACCGCCACCAGCTGCCCCTGAAGATGCGTCGAAAGCTCCGTGATCTGCAGCCCGACCTCCGCCAGTGTGCCGGTCACCTCGTCGCAATAGGCGCCGCTTTCTGCTGCGGTCTCCAGGTCGAACAGCCGGCCGTCCCAGGAGGGGATCTGGACGCCCACATAGCCGAGATCCGCGGCCCATTTGCCGATCGAGGCGAGGGAATTGAACGGTGCGTCATCGCCCGCGAACTGGGCGAGGAAAATGGCGGGGCCCTTCAGGGTCTGCATGGCGTTATTCCTCCCTGTGACTGCTTGTTTTCCGGACTGAGTGCGGCGGCGGACGCGATCGGACTGGTCGAATGGCCCGGTTTGCGCCCATTTTCCCCCGTGTCTGTAATGCTTTACACGGTAGGTGTAATTATCTGTCGCGTCAACGCAAATTGTAAAGCTTTACATTTCGCCTGAAATGGATTACATGTCAGGAAATATCAAAAGTCCCGAACGGCTTGGGATTTGGCGCCGGAGGCGCCCGAGACCAGGCCGAAAATGCGGGACGACGGGGACGGAAAAGGAATGCGCGGCTCACCGGTAACCATCCAGGACGTGGCCAGGATCGCAGGCGTATCGACCGCGACGGTGAGCCGGACACTGCACAACCCCGACATCGTTTCCGAGCGGACCCGGGCGCGCGTTCAGCAGGCCGTGGACGATACAGGTTACGCCGGCAATGCCATGGCGCGCAGCCTGCGGCGCATGGAAACCCGGATGATCGTGGTGCTGGTGCCCAACATCGGTAATCCGTTCTTCTCTGAAATCCTGTCGGGGATCGAGGCTTCGGCGTCCGCAGCCGGCTACAACATTCTGATCGGCGACACCAACAATGACCCGGCCAAGGAACGGACCTTCGCCGGTTACGTACGGGGTCACCAGGCCGACGGTATGCTGCTGCTGAACGGCCGGCCGCCCTATTTCGCGGCCGATCCCGCTTCGGTCGATCACAGCGAACTGCCGCCCGTGGTAGTGTTGTGCGAACGGCTTCCCGAACACCGGTTTCCCACTGTCACAATCGACAACGAGGGGGCGGCGCGCGAAGCGACCGCCTATCTGACGTCGCTTGGCCATCGCCGGATCGCCCATATCAAGGGACCGGGAGGCAACATCCTGACCGCCGAGCGACTGGCCGGGTACGAGGCGGCGCTCCGGCAGGCCGGCATTCCCGGTACAGACGGCTTCGTACAGGCGGGTGATTTTTCCATCAATTCCGGCCGCCATGCCGCCCGACGCCTCTTGGCGCTGCCCCGGCCGCCGACGGCTGTCTTCTGTGCCAATGACGAGATGGCGATCGGTGCGATTGTCGAGTTCAAGGCCGCTGGGCATTCGGTTCCCGATCGTGTCTCGGTCGTCGGGTTCGACGATATCCAGTTTGCGGGCAGTTACGAGCCGCCATTGACGACCATTCGCCAGCCACGCCGGTTGATCGGTGAAACCGCAATGCAGCTCATGATCGAACGTTTGTCGGGAAAATACGTGTCCGGCGGGGACCGCGTCCTGCCGGCCGAGCTGGTGGTACGCGGCAGCACCGTTGCGCCTGACGCGGGATCGGCCGGTGTTTGAGAGGTCGACGGTACGGACGCCGTTGCGGCAGGTTGCACTTGCGGGCGCATGCAGTAACCTGACGGCAAACAACAACAAGCCTGGACCCGGTCTGTGGCCGGGTCAGGAAGAGACGGGGGAAAGCGTCTTGGCATTTCGCCGCGAAAACGCCACTGAACGCCCGCATTCTGTCACGGGGCGAGGCTGAGCCGTGTCGGTCCTGCTTCTCCAGGGCGTGGCCAAGCGTTTCGGATCGATCGAGGCGCTGCGCGGCGTCGATCTGGCGGTGCAGTCAGGCGAGTTTTTCGCGTTGCTGGGCCCCAGTGCGGCAGGCAAGACCACGACCTTGCGCACGATCGCCGGTCTCGAGCGACCGGACGAAGGCTCGGTGATCTTCGATGGCCAGGACGTGACCCAAAGCCCGGTCCAAGGGCGCGATATCTCCATGATCTTCCAGTCTTTTGCGCTCTATCCGCACCTGTCGATCCGCGAAAACCTTGCCTATCCATTGAAGGAAGCGAGGCTCGACGGCGCCGAGGTCGCGCGGCGCGTGAGCGAGATCGCCGAAATGCTGCTGATCAGCCATACGCTTGATCGCAAGCCGCCGACGCTCAGCGGCGGCGAACAGCAACGGGTGGCGATCGGGCGGGCTCTGATACGGCGGCCCTCCTTGCTGTTGCTGGATGAGCCCCTGACCAACCTGGATGCCAAGCTGCGCCACGATACGCGCGCGGAGTTCAAGCGTCTGCATCGCGAGCTCAAGATGACGATGCTGTACGCGACGCCGGATCAGCTCGAAGCGCTGACCATGGGCGAGCGTATCGCCATCATCGAAGAAGGCCGGATCGTCCAGACAGGCACACCGGCCGAGCTTTACGAGGCGCCGGACAACAGTTTTGTCGGCAGCCTGGTGGGGGCGCCCGCCATGAACCTGGTGCCGGCGACAAACCGGGGCGAGGCGGGGCGCCTGGAGACACCCTTCGTTGCGTTGGAGCGGGGCCCCTGGTCTTCCGCGCTTGGATCATTTCCGTCGGGAACGGAAGTGCTGTTCGGTTTCCGTCCTCAGGACGTCACGCCCTCGACGGGCGCGCCGACCGGGCCGAACTTCCAGGCGCAGATTCACCTGACGGAACCGCTGGGCGACATCACGGTGCTCGATCTCGTTGCCGGCGACGTGGTTTTCAAGATGGTGCTGCCCGAGGAGCGGGCGGTGCAATACGCGGTCGGTGACGATCTGACCGTCGAGATTGCGGTTGAAAATACACACCTTTTCAGCCGCGAAACCGGAACGGCCATCAGATAGGTCGATCCTAAGGAGCGTGTTTGGAGCAAACATATTCGCAACGACTGTTAATCAGGGAGGATGCAACAATGACAAGAAGCTTTGCTCTGCGCGGCCCGGTGGCCGCGGCGGCGGTGGCGGCGATGGTCGCCGGCGTCGGCTCGACATTCAGCGCGAGTGCTGATGACATCATTCTGCGCATGGCGGTGCCCGACTGGCCGCCGACGCGGATCATGAAGCAGCTTGCCGACGAGCATTACAAGGCGCCCAGCGGCAACAATGTCACGCTGGAGCCCGACTTCATCCCCTGGCCGGACTATCAGACCCGGCTCAGCGCCTCGCTGACGTCCGGCGAGCAGCGCTACCACATGGCCGTCTCCGACAGCCAGTGGCTGGGTATGTTCATCGAGGGCGGCTACTACAAGAAACTGAACGACATCATCGACGCCGACCCGGAACTGCAGGCCATCATGGCCAGCCTGAACGAGAACCTGGTCGCCGCTTATGCAACGTATCCGCACCGGTCGGAGAACTACTACGGCTTCCCCCAGATGCCGGACGTTCTGGTGACCTATTACCGCGAGGACGTGTTCTGCAACGACGGCGAGCGGGCGGCGTTCAAGAGCCGCTACGGCTACGATCTGCCGTGCACGCCAGAGGAAATGAACAATGTCGACTGGGACCAGGTCGCGGATATCGGCGAATTCTTCAAGCGCACTGCCGGCGACAATCTGATGGGCGAGGCCCTGACAGACGACTTTTTCGGAATCGCCTATCAGGCTGGCAAGGGCTACGACTTCAGCACCATGCAGATCAATGCCTTCATCTGGCAGCATGGCGCCGACATCTGGGACGAGACCAAAGAGCCTGAAGGCAAGGCGCTGGGCGTGGTGAATTCCCCGGAGGCGGTAAATGCCTTCCAGCACTATCTGTCGCTGCTGCAATACATGCCGCCGGTGGTGCAGACGGGCTCGATGGACATTTTCAAGGTCGACGAGCTGTTCCGCGAAGGCAAGGTCGCCTGGATCATCCAGTGGATCGGCTTTGGCGAGTCCGCCATTTCGGCCGATACATCCAAGGTTCATGACCGGGTGAACTTCGCCAAGGCGCCCGGCCTGCGGAAGTCGGACGGCAACATCGACCGCACGGCCAATATCGGCGGTCAGCCGTTCGTCCTGATGACCTGGACCGAGGATCAGATGGAAACCGAAGCCATCGATTTCGTGAAGTGGTGGTTGTCGGAAGAGACCCAGATCCGTTTCGCTCAGGCGGGCGGACAGAGCGGTCTGAAAGCCGTCTACGGATCCGACGAGTACAACAACTACCGGCCCTGGAACCATGCCTTCGGCCCCAGCCTCGATTGGCAGAAGGACGTCTGGCATGTTCCGGAGTTCATGGAGCTGTTGATTCAGCAACAGGAAGAATTCGACAAGGCGATTACGGGCCAGCAGTCCGCAAAGGACACGTTGGACAACATTGCCACCTTCCAGGATGAGCTGCTGAGAGAATCAGGGCGCATCGAGGACTAGTCCGTCGTCTGGAGCCGGGGCCGCCCTGCGCGGCTCCGGCCCACCTTCCAGCTTCATCAGTAAGCAAACGAAGACCGCATTTCGATGAGCGCAGTGACCACCGACGCAGCCGTTCCGAGCTGGCTCTTCCCGACACCGCGGAACTGGCGACTTGCCTTGCTGGCGGCCGTGATCGTCATTCCCCTGTCGATCTGGCTGTTGCCGCTGGAGGCGGCTTATTGGGTTTCGCTGGTGGCGGTCGTGACCGTGACTTTGACGGTGGTCATCAACGCCTGGGGCCGTCACCACGGACCGCTGCTGGTGGCGCCGGCCCTGGCGATGCTGTTCGTCATGAACATCTTCCCGTTGATGTGGTCCTTCGGTCTCAGTTTTTTCCATTTTCGGGTCAATCGGTTGGCGCCGCCGCGGTTTGCCGGGCTTGCCAACTACGAAAAGGTTCTGACGGATCCGAACGTCTGGGATCGCCTGCAGACGACGGCGCTGGTCGTCGTGCTGACGGTAAGCCTGCAGATGATTATCGGGTTCCTGCTGGCGCTGCTGTTCGAGCGCGAGTTCCCGGGCCGGCGCATTCTTCTGATGCTTGTGCTGACCCCCATGATGTTGAGCTTCGTCGCTGTCGGCGCGTTCTTCCGGTTCTACTACGAGCCGACCTTCGGCCTTCTGAGTCAGGCCGTTCGGTTCATCACCGGTGAACCATTCATTCTTCTGAAGAACACGACAGGTGCCCTGGCCGGCATCGTGTTTGCCGACGCCTGGATGTGGTCGCCCTTTGTCATGCTTCTGGTCCTGGCAGGTCTCGTCAGCGTGCCCAAATATCTCTACGAGGCGGCGGAAATCGACCGGGCCTCCTGGTGGCGCAAGTTCAGGACGATCACGTTTCCCTATATTCGCAGCCTGTTGCTGCTGGCGCTGCTGTTCCGGACCATCGAGGCGTTCAAGTTGTTCGACGTCGTCTTCCTGATCACCGACGGCGGCCCCGGCAGCTCGACGGAAACGATCGCGGTATACGTCTACCGGCTTTCGTTCCAGTATTTCCGCACCAGCCAGTCGTCGGCGCTGGCCTACATCATTCTGTTCGTCGTGATCGTATTGACCAACCTCTACCTCTACTTCGCGCGACAGCGCACGCAGGAGGCTTGAGCGATGGCCTGGGGTAGCAAGCGTAAGGAAATCGGCAAGGCCGGTTGGGGTTGGGCGCTGTTCGCCGCGGTGATCAGCCTGATTTACTTCTTCCCGGTCCTGTGGATCATTTTGACGGCCTTCAAATCCAACGCGGATATCCTGGCAGTGCCGCCGAAGTTCCTGTTTACCCCGACGCTGGAGAACTTCTTCAGCGTGTTCTCACGCGCCTACATCAAAGGCCAGGCGGCGGTGGACACCTACTTCGACCGGTTCTTCTTTAACTCGATTTTTATCGCCGGCAGCAGTGTTCTGTTCGCCCTGGTCATCGGTACGCTCGCCGCGTACGGATTCTCCCGTTATCCGCTCAAGGGCAACGACACCTACCTTTTCATCATCCTGACCACCCGCATGCTGCCGCCGATCATCGTCATCATCCCGGTCTTCATCATGTTCCGCGTGACCGGCATGAGCGGTACCTATGCGGGCATCATCCTGCTGTACACAGCCTTCAATCTGCCGTTCACGATCTGGATGATGAAGAGCTTCTTCGACGAACTGTCGCCCGAGGTGGAAGACGCCGCCCGACTGGACGGCAGCAATGAAACCCGCGTCTTTTTCAAGATCTGTATGCCACAGGTCGTCGCCGGGTTGGCGGCAACGGCCGTGTTCGGCCTGATCCTCACCTGGAACGAGTTCATCTTTGCGCTGTTACTGACCGGCATCGACACGCGGACGGTGCCTGTTGCCATGGCCCAGACCATCGGGGGTGATATCGGCGTCCGCTGGGGTCTGCTTGCGGCCATCGAAACCCTGTTCCTGATCCCCGTGTTCGTGGTCGTGTTCGTGCTGCAGAAGCACCTGTTGCGCGGCGTCACGTTCGGAACCATCAAGCGATAGGGCCGGGCACATGTCGACCATCAATCTTGAAAACCTCACCAAGAAGTTCGGCGACCTGATCGCGGTGAACGATATCGATCTTCAGGTCGATGCCGGTGAAGTGCTGTGCCTACTGGGACCGTCGGGTTGTGGCAAGACGACGACACTCAGAATGGTCGCCGGGCTCGAAACGGCAACGGCGGGCGACATTCACTTGGACGGCCGCCGGGTGAACGAGCTCACGCCGGCCCAGCGCAACGTTGCCATGGCATTTCAGTTCTACGCGCTTTATCCGAGCCTGACAGTGGCGGAAAACCTGGCGTTTCCGCTTCATGCGGACAACCCGCCCGTCGAGGAGATCGACCGGCGGGTTCGGGAAGTTGCCGGCATCCTGGATCTCAGCGACATTCTGGATCGCACACCCGGCGCCCTGGCGGAAGGCGAAAAGCAACGCGTCTCGGTCGGGCGAGCGATCATCCGTGAACCCAACTGTTTCCTGTTCGACGAACCCCTGAGCCGGTTGGACGTCCAACTTCGGGAGACCATGCGTGGTCAGATCAAGGAGGTTCTGGCCGGGCTGAACAAGGCCACGGTCATCGTGACCCATGATCAGCTCGAAGCCCTGACCATGGCTGATCGGATTGCCGTCATGCGTGGCGGCATTATCGAGCAGGTCGCCAGTCCGCATGAGATATTCACCCAGCCCAGCAACCTGTTCGTTGCCGGCTTTATCGGGACGCCGCAAATGAACCTGCTACCGGCCGAAGTCGGCGAAAGGGCGAACGGCAGGTCGGTCTTCAAGACGGGACAACAGGAGATCGCCCTTGAGATCGCGGCAGGAAACAGGCTGGCGCCGGGAGACTCGGTGACACTGGGGATCCGACCGCGCAGCGTCGAGCTCGTATCGGAATCGGGGCCGGACACGATCAGTGCGGTCGTCGACATCATCGAACCGATGGGGGCGGAAAACCTGATCCATATGCTGGAGGAAGATCGGGATCTGCGCGTTGTCGTCGATCGAAGCCAAACAGTGCGCGAAGGGGAGCGCTTGAACATTCGTTTCCGGCCCGAACAGACCCATGTCTTTGATCAGTTCACCAAGCGGGTTCACTGACCATGACCACCACGACAAAACCGGGCATGACGCGACGACAGGCGGATGTCATTCGCAACACGATACTTGGCCTGTGCATCGTATCCCTGATCCTCATCTTCCAGCCGTTCTCCCTGACGTTGTTCGGTTTCGGTGCCGCGCTCGTTGTGGTCGGCGGACTTGCGTTCAATCTGGTGCCCTTGTGCGAGCCGGGCCGTCCTGTCAGCAGCGTCGTCAAGGCCGGAGTTATTGTCTTCGTAATTCTGCTCGTCGTCGTCGCGCTGGCGATTGGATCGGCAGCGTTATACGGCGTGTACATCAGGGCCTGACCAAATCGAGGGCAATATGGACGTTTCGTGTGTTGGACTGACCATTCTGGATATATTGGGGCGGCCGGTCGAGCGCATCCCGCCTGGTGGAGCCGTCGATTTTATCGATGAAATACGGCTGACGGTGGCGGGCACGGCCGCCGGCACGGTGATCGACTGTGCAAAACTCGGCCTGAAGTCGATGGCGGTCGGCGCAGTCGGCGCAGATGAGAAGGGCGATTTCGTCATCGATACCTATCGTCGCCATGGCATCGACGTGTCAGCGATGCAACGGGTGGACGATACGCCCACTTCGGCGACGATCCTGAACGTGCGTCCGAACGGTGATCGTCCGGCTCTGCACGTTCGCGGGGCTTCCGATTGCCTGACGCTCGGCGAAGCGGAGTATGATGCGGTCTGTGCGGCGAAGTTCCTGCATATGGGCGGCACGGGACTGCTGAACAGCCTTGACGGGCCGCCGACCGCTGCCCTGCTCAAGGCTGCGAAGGAGCGTGGTTGTGTGACGACGTTTGACCTGATTGCACCCAGCGACCGGACGACGGAACTGGTGGCCCCTTGTCTGCCGCATGTGGACTATTTCATGCCCAGCATGGAGGAGGCGGTCATCCTTTCCGGGCAGGAGGATCCGGAAGCCATTGCCGGCTTTTTCTTCGATCAGGGCGCAAAAACTTGCATTTTTAAGTGGGGCGAGAAGGGTTCGCTACTGGCGACGCCAGGCGGTCAGCAAAGGATCCCGGCTTTCAAGGTCGAAGTGGTCGATACCACGGGGTGCGGCGACGCGTATTGCGCCGGTTTTATTGCGGGCCTTAATCGCGGCTGGGACGTACCCGCCGCTTGTCATCTCGGCACAGCCGCGTCCGCCCTGGTGGCGACCGGTCTGGGTTCGGATGCCGGGATCCAGAGCTTCGAGCAGACGGTCGAGTTGATGGAGACCGCGGAGATGCGGACATGACGACGATACGGCTGGAACCCGCCGTCTTCTGACCGCCGATGATAGAAACGGTGGCCCGATTCCGGCTGGACGACCGGACGGCCCTGGTGACAGGCGCCGGCAGCGGGATCGGGCGTGCCACGGCGCACGCACTCGCCGGAGCCGGCGCAACGGTGATTGTGACCGATCGCGACGGAGACGCCGCCCAGGTTGTGGCATCGGAGATTGGACGGGACGGACACTTTGCGGTCAGCCGGGAAATGGACGTTGCCGATGAAGCGCAGGTCGAAAGCACCGTCCGTCATGTACTCGACGAAATCGGATCCATAAACGTCCTTGTCAACAATGCCGGCATGGGCGCACGCATGCGGGCGGAGGACATGCCGACCGAGACCTGGGAAGAGGTCGTGCGTGTCAATCTGACGGGTACCTTTCTGTGTTCCCGGGAAGTGGGGCGCTTCATGCTCGCCTCGGGTGGCGGTTCGATCGTGAACGTCGCTTCGATCATGGGGCTTTCCGGTGGCGGGCTTTACCCGAACCCGGCCTATCAGGCGACCAAGGGTGCAATCGTGAACCTGACGCGGGCGCTAGCCTTGGACTGGGCTGCCGAAGGGATTCGAGTCAATGCGGTCGCCCCGACCTTCGCACGAACACCGTTGACCGAGAAGCTGTTGGCCGATCCTGACATGGAGCAGGCAATCATGGACAACACGCCCATGGGACGGCTTGTCGAACCCGAGGAGGTAGCAGCCGCGGTTTTATTCCTGGCAAGCGATGCGGCCGCGATGATTACCGGTCACACCTTGCCTGTAGACGGCGGTTGGCTGGCGCGCTGACGACTGGACATGTCCGGCCCAGCGGCCCGACGGCGCCTATTTGACCCGGACAAACGACCCGTCGATCACCAGGACGATTTCGCCGTCGACGACGCGTTCGAAATGCATCGTCATTCCAGTCTCGGTCAACGAACTGTCGAAGGTCTGCAGTTCGAACGATCCGTCGTCCAGCACGGCAAAGGAGTGCAACAGAAGGTGGTCGTCCTGCAGGGTCGCCCAGCCGACGGCATCCCCATCGATGGCGCGCAGGTCCTCGCGATCCTTGAAGGGGTTCGGCTTGGGAATCTCGGCGTAGTACTTGCCGTTCTTGGACGGTTCGAAGATCTGGTCCGTGATCCGTCGTTTGACGCCCGGCAGATTGCGCCGCCCGTCCACGAGAATTACCGCGACCCGATCGACCATAAAGCCGCCTTTGCGGTGTTTGCTGATGATCGTCGTGAGATCGCGCTGGCTGACCACTCCGGTCTTCAGGTTGCGTGCCTTGGCCTCGCCCACCCACGTGCCCTGGAACTCTGAGACGTCTGCAGCATCTGCGCCGGCGCCGAGCGTAAGCAGGACCGCGGCCAGGATTGCGGCCCGGCGGACGCAGAAGCAGAGGATGCCGTTCTGAATCATCCCTTCAGCCTCCTTGCTTCTCGAGGCGACCGCGTATGCGGACGGGCATTTCGCCGTGCTGGAACTGCTCGAAGACATACGCCAAAGCGCCGTTCTCGTGAGTCCAGCGATAACGTTGCAGCACATAGCGCCCCGACTCCTCGATCATCAGGCTGTAGACGGAGAGCTCGTCGTCGTGCACCCGCGCCCAGCGCAGGGTTTCGCTCTGCAGGGGGTCGCGGATCTCCGGATCGAGCACCAGACCGCCCAGAAGTTTGCTTTTCTGATCGATCGGCACGAGAACGGCGGGGCGATCGGAAGCGATGAAAGTGACTTCCGCCACCTTTGGCAGGAATCGCAGGGACTCGCCGCCAGTATCGGCATAGGCCGACGCGCGGATCTTAAGTCTTTCGTCATCCACCTCGATCCGGAGACTGGCATGTTCCTTGCCAATGGCTTCCAGATGGGACGGATTGTCGGCCGATAGCTCTTTCGCCTCCCAGCGTCCGGCGAAGGTCTGCCAGTCCGGTTCGGCCGCCAGTCCGGATCCAACGGTCCAGACGGTCAGAACCGCCAACAGGGCAGGGAAGCGAATACAACGCCAACGTTTAACCATGCAAATTCACCCAGTGCCGGGAATAGGATGCGCCTGTTGGTTCCTAAGATAGGTGATCAGTCAGAATCACGAAACCCGTTCTCATCGGAGTGTGACCATCAGGCATCCAGCGACAGCACGGTCCACGCGCCATCCCGTGACGCCGACCCCAGGGCCGCTTCCACGAAAACAAGACCGCGCACGCCGTCTTCCGCCTGCGGCGCCCAGAGGGCAAGGGGATCAGGGGCCGTCCCGTCTTTGCGGGATTCGATGAGGTCCGCATAGTCCCGATAAAGATTGGCGAACGCTTCGTAATACCCTTCAGGCAGTCCGGCCACGATGCGTGTCGCGCGCCGCGCCGCCTCGGACAGGTCGGGACCGCCACGAACAAGGGTGCGTTTCCCGGAATCGTTGAAAGCCAGATGCAATTCGTCCGGACGGTGCTGATGCCAGGCGATGTGACCGCGTTCTCCGTAAACGCGCAACCGCAGCCCGACGGTTTCCCCGGCAGCAACCATGCTGGCCCACATCTGGCCGCGGGCGCCATTGTCAAATCGAAGGTTCAGATTTGCGTTATCTTCCAGACGCCGCCCGTCGACGAACGTGGACAGATCTGCCGAAACCGCGGCGACCTGCGCACCTGTCGTGAATTCGGCGAGATGAAAACAGTGAGTCCCCAGATCGGCGACGACGAAGGACGGGCCGGCTTGCGCGGGGTCGGTTCGCCAGGCAGCCTGCTTGCTGTCGCCGTCGCGCTCCAGCGGCGCCGACAGCCAGCCGATGGCAAACTCGACCTGTACCAGCCGGACTGCGCCCAACGTTCCGCTCTCGATCAAGGCGCGCGCTTCGCGGACCATTGGATAGCCCGTGTAAGTGTAGGTGACGCCGAGCAATCGGTCGTTCTGCTGCGCGATCGCCAGCAGATCCCTGGCGTCCGGCAATGTCGTGGTCAGTGGCTTGTCGCAGATGACGTCGATCCCGTTCTCGAGAAAGACCTTGCAGACTGCGTGATGCAGGTGATTAGGCGTTACCACGGTGACGGCTTCGATACCGTCCTGACGACCGGCTTCGATCTGCGCCATGTCGCCAAAGTTGTCGTAACTTCGTTCCGGATCCAGGCCGAGCTCGGCACCGGACGCGCGGGCGATATCCGGATTGCTGCTGAGCGCCCCAGCGGTCAGCAGGTACCGGTCATCCAGGCGGGCGGCAATCCGATGCGCGGCACCGATGAAAGCGCCGTGCCCACCGCCGACCATGCCGAGCCTGAGTCTGTCGGCACTCATCGGTCTTTTCCGGCGTTTGGAGCGTTGTTGCGTTTCATCACTGGCCCCCCTGATCTGTGTGCCCCGTTGCCGGGTGAAAAAAGTCTAGCGCCGCGCGGTGCTTGGGTGAAGCATCGCCGGATCGTGGTGCCCTGTTGACCCGGAACGCCCAGCGTTGGAAGGTTCAGAAAAAGCGACCGAGGGGAGCGGAACCGATGGCGACGGTCTATCACCACTACAATCAAGAGCAGCTCGACCTGCAATACGACAACCGCCGGCGGATCGATAATTTCGAGGAGTTCGCCAACTACTACCATTCTGCGAGCGAGCGCACCCGCGCGGAGCAGCCCGACCGGCTGGATATTTCCTACGGCCCCAGCGACGCAGAAGTTCTGGATGTTTTCCTCCCGTCCGGAGGTGGGTCGGGCCTGCCGGTTCAGGTCTTTTTTCATGGCGGCTATTGGCGTGCCTTTGCGAGTCGCGACTGGGACTATGTCTGCGGCCCCGTGAATGAAGCCGGTGGCATCTCCGTGGTCGTCAACTACGCCCTGATGCCGGGGGTGACGATGGAGGAGTTGCTGCGGCAGTGCGGTGCGTCCTTGACCTGGACCCGCGACAACATCGGCGACCATGGCGGGGATCCCTCCCGGATCCACATTTCGGGCCACAGCGCGGGCGGGCACATCGTTGCCATGATGCTGTCCCATCGCGATCGACATGGGACGCCGATCGCCGGCGCCGTCGCCATCAGCGGCCTCTACGATCTGGAACCCATCCGACTCTGCTACCTGAATGAAACCCTGCAGCTGCAGGAGAATGACGTATCGCCAAACAGTCCGATCCACAATCTGCCGTCCCGTCTGGAGGGCCCGCTGGTGATTGCCTACGGGGCGCTGGAATCAGACGAATATGCCCGCCAGGCAACGACTTACCACCGTTTGCTCAACCAGCAGGGCTTGGCGCCGGAGTTGCGCGCGGTGAACGGGGTCGAGCATATGGCCATCGCCCGGGATCTGGGTACGCGCGATACCGATATGACGGATATCATATTGAAACAGATGGGACTTGTATGATCAGACGTAGGACAGGCCGCCCTGCCGTCGGCGCTGGGCGGGTCCGAGCCGCTGCGTTGGCTAGTGACGCGTCTGAGGCAATGGGGTGATTGCGGAGCAAGGGTAACCGGTCCAAAATCGAACCCGCGTCGTTGGGAGGGCGCGCTTCCCGGCGACAATAAATGACAAGCACCGTTGCAACGGTGTTCCATGGGAAGGCGTTCGCTGATGCTGAAGTCTGATCCCGCCATGTCGCCGCAGCTCGAGCTTCGGGGAATCACAAAGGAGTTTCCGGGTTGTCTCGCCAACGATCAGGTGAGCCTCCGGGTCATGCCTGGCGAAATTCATGCCCTTCTCGGTGAGAACGGCGCTGGCAAGAGCACCCTGGTCAAGATCATCTATGGCGTTCTGCAGGCCGATTCTGGCGATGTTCTCTGGGAGGGGGAGGTTGCCGAGATCAACAGCCCAAACCTGGCCCGCAAGCTCGGTATCGGCATGGTTTTCCAGCATTTTTCGCTGTTCGAAGCCCTGACCGTTACCGAGAACATCGTCCTGGGCATGGAGAACCCGCCGCGGCCGAGGGACCTGGAAGAAAAGGTCCGCGAGATCTCCGAGAACTACGGACTGCCCCTGGACCCGCGGCGTCACGTTCACACGCTGTCGGTCGGTGAACGCCAGCGGATTGAGATCGTTCGCTGCCTGCTGCAGAACCCGCGGCTGCTGATCATGGACGAGCCGACGTCTGTGCTGACGCCGCAGGAAGTGGAGCGTCTGTTCGAAACCCTGCGCCGGCTGTCGCAGGAAGGCTGTTCGATTCTCTATATCAGCCACAAGCTGGAAGAGATCCGCGCACTTTGCGAGTCCGCAACGATTCTGCGGGGCGGCCAGGTGGTCGAGACCTGCGACCCGAAGGTCGAATCGGCCAAGTCCATGGCACAGATGATGATCGGTGAGGAGCTTCAGACGCCCGAACACACGCCGACGCAAAGCCACGGCGATGTCCGGCTGGTGGTTCGCGACCTGTCGCTGGCGGCGGCGGATGAATTCGGAATCGACCTGAAGAACATCAGCTTCAGCGTACGGAGCGGCGAGATATATGGCATTGCGGGCGTTGCCGGCAACGGCCAGGGCGAGTTGATGGCAGCCCTGTCCGGCGAAGCCTCGGCCGACCAGGCAGATGCCGTGACCATCATGGGAAGCGCGGTGGGCCTGACGGGGCCGCGCAGAAGGCGCGCGTGGGGCGCGGCGTTTGTGCCCGAGGAGCGGAATGGACACGGCGCGGTAGCGGATCTCAGCCTGGCGGAGAACGCCTATCTCAGCGGCTACGAACGCATTGCCATGACCCGGCATGGGTTTATCCAGATGGGCGCCCGCGATGCATATGCCCGACGCGTCATCGAACGGTTCGATGTGCGAACCCGCGGGATCGAGGCAGAGGCCGGCAGCCTGTCGGGCGGCAACCTGCAGAAGTTCATCGTCGGCCGCGAGATCATGCAGCGTCCGAGCGTGCTCGTGGTGGCCCAGCCGACCTGGGGCGTGGACGCCGGTGCAGCGGCGGCCATCCATCAGGCCCTGATCGACCTGGCAAAGGAAGGCGCTGCGGTGATCGTAGTGTCGCAAGACCTCGATGAGATCCTTTCGATCTGCGATCGCTTCGCCGTGATGTCCGAGGGGCGGCTTTCCGACAGTTTGGAACCGCATGCGGTGTCGGTCGAGGAAATCGGTCTGCTGATGGGCGGCATTCACGGCACCGCCTCTGTTGCGGGTGGCGACACTGGGGAGACGGACCATGCTGCTTAGGCTCGAGGCCCGCGGCGAGGTTTCCAGGAAGTGGGCCTATACCACGCCGTTCCTGGCGGTTGCCCTGACGGTGCTGTCCGGCATGGTCCTGTTCGGTTTCATGGGGCGCAGCCCGTTCGAATCCATCTATGTCTTTTTTGTCGCGCCAATCAGCACCGCCTATGGCTTCAGCGAACTTTTCGTCAAAGCCACGCCCATTGTCCTGTGTGCGATCGGCCTGGCGATCGGATTCCGGGCGAATGTGTGGAACATCGGCGCTGAGGGCCAGCTCACCATGGGCGCCATCGCAGGAGGCGGGCTGGCGCTTTTGTTCTACGAGAACGACAGCGTGCTCCTGCTGCCGGCGATGGTCGTTGGCGGTGTGCTTGGCGGAATGGCCTGGGCTGCGATCCCGGCGTTTCTCAAGACCCGCTTCAACGCAAACGAGATTCTCACCAGCCTGATGCTGACCTATGTGGCGATCCTGTTCCTGAGCACGCTGGTGCACGGGCCCTGGCGGAGTCCGGAAGGGTACAACTTTCCTGAATCCCGCCTGTTCCACGATGCCGCGATACTGCCGATAATCTGGGAAGGCACCCGTCTGCACCTAGGCGCGGCAATCGCGCTTGCCGTCGTGCTGGTGGGGTGGGTGGTTTTGGCACGCACCCTGATCGGCTTTCAGGTGAAGGTGATTGGCCTTGCGCCCCAGGCGGCCGAGTTCGCCGGCTTCAGCCACAAAGGGATCATCTGGTTTGCGCTGCTGACAAGCGGCGGGTTGGCCGGAATGGCGGGGTTGTTCGAGGTTGCGGGCCCGATCGGTCAGCTGGTGCCGCAAATATCACCTGGCTACGGTTTCACCGCGATCATCGTCGCCTTCCTGGGGCGCCTGCATCCCCTGGGCATCTTGTTGGCCGGTCTTCTGGTCGCGCTGTCCTATCTCGGGGGCGAACAGATCCAGATCGAGCTCAACCTGCCGCTGGGCATTACCGGCGTGTTTCAGGGCATGCTGCTGTTCTTCGTTCTGGCGACGGACGTGCTGATCAAATACCGGCTTCGGTTCAGCTGGCCGGTGCGAAAGACGACGTCATGAGCAGCGGTACGGACATGGTCGTCTTCACGATCCTCAGCGTGATCGGCGCGTCGACGCCGCTTCTGCTGGCCGCCCTTGGCGAACTGGTCGCCGAAAAGTCGGGCGTTCTCAATCTGGGCGTCGAGGGCATGATGCTGGTCGGGGCCATCGCCGCCTTTGCCACCGGCATCGTCACTGGAAACTGGTTTCTCGCGATCCTGGCCGGCGCCCTTGCGGGATCGGCAATGTCCTTGCTGTTCGGCTTCCTCACCCTGACGCTGCTGGCCAACCAGGTCGCGACCGGACTTGCGCTCAGCATTTTTGGCGTTGGCTTGAGCGCGCTTCTGGGCGCCAACTATGTGGGGACCCCGTTCCCCGGTCTGCCGAAGCTGGACATTCCGTTTGTCTCCGACATGCCGGTAGTCGGGCCGCTGCTGTTTGCCCATGACTTTCTCGTCTATTTGTCCATTGCGATGGTCTTCATCGTCAGCTGGTTCATCTTCCGCACCCAGCCGGGTTTGGTCCTGCGTGCGGTCGGCGAAAACCACGAGGCGGCCCATTCCATCGGTCATCCGGTTATCCTGATTCGCTATCTGGCAGTGCTGTTCGGCGGTGCGATGGCCGGGCTGGGCGGGGCTTACCTGTCGCTCGCCGTTACGCCCATGTGGGCGGAAAATATGACCGCGGGGCGCGGCTGGATCGCGCTGGCGCTGGTCGTATTCTCGGCCTGGAAACCGGGCAGGGCGCTTCTCGGCGCCTACATCTTCGGTGCCGTGACCATGTTGCAACTTCACATCCAGGGCTTCGGCGTCAACATCCCGTCGCAGCTGCTGTCGATGCTGCCCTACCTGGCGACGATCCTGGTGCTGGTGCTGATCTCACACGACAGCGCCCGGGGCCGGCTGAACGCGCCGGCTTGCCTCGGACGGCCGTTCCATCCGGCGTCTTGACGAGGTGTCGAAAAAAGGAAACCGTGTACTTGAACAGAACAGGGAGCCGAAAATGATCTCCAAACTTAAGCTGGGTCTTGTCTTTGCAATCCTTGCGGTGGCGGCGATGGTCGCTGGACCGCCCGCGGTTGCGAAGGACAAGATCAAGGTCGGATTCGTCTATGTCGGGCCCGTCGGCGACCATGGCTGGACCTACCGTCATGACGAAGGCCGCAAGGCGGTCGAAGCGGCATTGGGCGACAATGTGGAAACCACCTATGTGGAAAGCGTCTCGGAAGGCCCGGATGCCGAACGCGTGATCCGGCAGATGGCGGCCAGCGGCCACGATCTGATCTTCACAACCTCATTCGGGTTCATGAACCCCACGGTCAAGGTGGCCCGCCAATTCCCGAAAGTGAAATTCGAGCACGCCACCGGCTACAAGCGCGCGGATAATGTCAGCACCTACATGGCCCGTTTCTATGAGGGTCGTTATGTGTCGGGAATCCTCGCCGCTCATATGACCAAGTCGAACACCGTCGGCTATATCGCCTCGTTCCCGATCCCCGAGGTCGTGCGAGGCATCAACTCCTTTACGCTCGGCATGCGATCGGTCAATCCCAATGCCGAGGTCAAGGTCGTCTGGGTGAATACCTGGTATGACCCGGGCAAGGAGGGCGACGCGGCCAAGGCTCTGATCGATCAGGGCGCCGACATCATCCTGCAGCACACCGACTCGCCGGCGCCGTTGCAGGTGGCCCAGAATCGGGGCGTTTTCGGTGTCGGCCAGGCCTCCGACATGGTCAAGTTCGCGCCCAAAGCCCAGCTGACGGCCATCATCGACAACTGGAACAGCTACTATGTTGCCCGTGCCAAGGCCGTTCTGGAAGAGAACTGGGAATCCGGCGACACCTGGGGCGGGTTGGATACCGGCATGGTCGAAATGGCGGCTTACAGCGACTCGATTCCGGCTGACGCGGCGGCCCAGGCCAAGGCTGCGGAAGATGCGATTCGCGCCGGTACGCTGCATCCGTTCACCGGCCCAATCAGGGACCAGTCCGGCAATGAAGTGGTGAAGGCCGGCGACACCCTGGATGACGGGGCGCTGCTCGGCATGGACTGGTACGTGGAAGGCGTCCTGGGCTCGCTGCCCAAGTAGACCAGAACGCCCTTTAGTAATGCCCCACGCCGGCAGCCCGGCGTGGGGCTTTCTTTCAGGCGGGATGGTTGCCCGTTAACCAAAAGGTTGGCCGGTGCCGCGGCGGCCCATTTTCAATGGTACTTCCCGCCGTGCGGGTGCCGCATATGTGATCGACCAGGGCCCTTTGCCGGAACCTGGAATGGGACCGGGCGTAGCCCATAAACTATATAATTATCAATGATATAGCGGACCCTGGGTCGATCCGACCTGCCGCACGCCGTGGTAATTGTCGACGCGCTTAAGCAATCTTTTACGCGCAGGGCCAACACTGTTTATGGTAGTGGTTACGTGGGTACTCAAAGTCGCGGCACGATCTAAGCATTTCTACTATAAGTAGCGGTTTCTAAAGAAAGGGGGAGACCGTTACAGAAAGCCGGATCACGCCAGCTATCGATTTGGGACTTGCGTGTCCAGGGACTAGCCAAGCTCGGTCTGTTTGAAGTTGGGGGAAACCGGCGCATCGGGCGCCATCTTCCCCCGGAGCTTGGGGAGTTGAGCCATGTTCCGCCTGAACACGGCCCTGGTCGCAGGAAGTGTGTTGGAGAGTATCGGGGCTGCTGCCGCTCACGGAGCAGCCAGTCATATTGTCGGCCACCGGGGCAGACAGTTTTCGGAAAGCAAGATGTCGATTTCCGTCGGCGACACGATCATCTTCAAAAACGACGACGACGTCGACCACGATGTGGTCGTCGACCGGACGTCCATCCATACCGGGACAATGGAACCCGGTGAGGAGTGTGCCGTCTCTTTCGATCGCACCGGTCTTTATCGCGCCCGCTGCCGTCTGCACCCTCAGATGAAGCTCACGATCCTCGTCAAGTAAACGCGGACTGGGCTGCAAGAGGAAAAAAGACCCGGGCACCATGTCGATCACCATCAAACTTCTCCTCGGATTCGCGACGGTCATGATCATGACCGTCCTGTTGGGCGTCTATGCGGTGGTGTCCGTATCCGGCATGGGCAGCGTGGCCATCGACATCTACGAAAAACCGCTGATGGCCATCAATTTCTCCCGTGCAGCCGAGACCGAGTTCGCGAGAGTCCTGCACATGTCATCCGGTGACGTGAGCGGGGAAGAAACAATCGCCGGGATCGTCTCGCTGCGGCAGGACTTGCTGGACAGTCTGGACGTCGCCCAAGAGCGGGCGATGAGCGATGAAACAGGCGCCCTGATCGCCGATGTCCGCGGGCAGCTCGAGCTGTGGATCGAAATGAATGACAGAGCGATCAACGGCGGAGCAATCGACGCAGAGCGTTATGCCGCGGCCGGCCAATCGATCGCGACCGGACTCGCCGATATCGTCGAATCGACCACGGCTGAGGGTTATGCCTTTCGCTTCGAGGCGGAAGAGACGGTGGAGACCCAGAAGCTCGTAATGATGGTCGTTGCCGGCGTCGCGTTGCTCCTCGCCCTGCTGATGGTGGTGCTGCTCTCCCGCATGATCGTGGGGCCGCTCAAGCGGGCCGTTGCGGCGCTCGAAGCTCTATCGGACGGCGACACATCGGTTGAGATCACCGCCGCGTCCAATGACGAAGTCGGGGCTCTGGCCAGCGTCGTCCAGATTTTCAAGGATCGGGCGATCGAGATGGACGAGATGCGCGCGGCCAAGGATGCCGAACAGAATGCGCGACAGGACGCGGTGCGTGGCGAGATGCTCAAGGTCTGCGACATGTTGGAGAAAGAGGTTCATGCGACCGTCAGCGATGTGTCGCGCAGCATCGACAATCTCAACGTTCTGATCGGCAACATGAGCGCCGCGACCGTCCAGGTAAATGACCAGAGCACCACGGTGTCGTCTGCCGCCGAGGAGGCCTCCCACAGCGTCCAGACGGTCGCCAGCGCGGCGGAAGAGATGGCGGTGACGGCGGACGAGATCAGCCGCCAGGTAGGCCAGTCCACAGAGATCGCCCGCGAAGCCGTGCAGCAGAGCGGACGCACAAACGACACTGTCCAGACGCTGGCGGATGCGGCATCGCAGATCGGTGACGTCGTCGAGTTGATCTCCGACATCGCCGAACAGACCAATCTTCTGGCCCTCAACGCCACGATCGAAGCGGCCCGTGCGGGCGAGGCTGGCAAGGGCTTCGCCGTTGTTGCAAGCGAGGTGAAGAGCCTGGCCACCCAGACGGCACGGGCTACAGAGAAGATCACGACGCAAATCCAGTCGATGCAATCGGTGACCACCGAGGCGGTGAGCGCGATCAAAGGCATCGGGGAGATCAGCCAGCGCATCAATGCAATTTCGGTCGAGATTTCGGAGTCCGTGGGCGAACAGCGCTCGGCCATCCAGGAAATAGCCAACAATGCCCTCAAGGTGGCCGAAGTGACCCGCGAGGTCTCGAGCAGCATCACTGATGTCTCGTCTTGCAGCGCGGAGTCCGGGCGCCAGGCGGAAGTTTCCCAGTCCATGGCCAACAACGTGACCGAAGAGGTTCGCCGCCTGGAAAACTGCCTGACAGAGATCCTTCAGGAATACAGGGAAGGCGAGCGCCGCGAGCATGATCGTCAGCCCGTCACTCTGACGCCGCGGGTCCGCTACAACGACGAATGGTTCGACGGCAAGCTGGACTCGATTTCACCGGGCGGGGCAACCCTGCGCGGCATCGACGGGCTGACGATGGACGACACGCTGCAACTCGAACTGGCGCTGGTTGGTGTCGTCGACGGGCAGGTCATCTGGGTTGAAGAGGACGTCGCGGGGGTCAAGTTCCTGATCGACGAAGAGACCCAGGCGGCCATCGCCGAGCATTACAGCGAAGACCGAATCGCCGCCTAGGCGTTTTTCGCGTCCTGGCTCCGGCCGGCTCCTAGTCCTTCGCCATCGTGAATTTCGAACGGGTGACGTTCTCCAGGTTCTCGCCTTCAATCCGAAGCAGCCGGGTTGGTGCCGTCCGTTTGGGCGAATGAACGACGCCCACATCGTAGAAGTGAGCGTCGCCCGGCTTCATTTCGTAGGTCTTTTCAGGTCTGACGACGGCGGGGCGGTCGTCGGTTTCGGTTTCTACGATCCGCCAGTCGGTCATTTCCGTTGTCCCGCTGGCCTGGCCGTAAATCGCCCAGCTTGGCCCGTGGTCATGGGGTTCTCCGATGGCTTCACCCGCATAGACATGACCACAGATACAAAAGCCAAGTTCCGGATCCTCGTAGAGTATTTCGCGCGGCCCTGCACCTGGCGCCCGCTGGGTCAGATGCTCCGCAAGGAACGCCTCGTCCGTAAGCGCCTTATTCAAGGCACGGCAGAGCTCGTCCGCGCATTCCGAAACAGGGCTTCGTCTCAGCCTCGCCCCTATCTCATCGGCCAACGCCTGAAGAGTAATTGGCATTGTTCCTCACAGCTCCACAGATCTGATTGCAACCTGCTTGTAGCCCATCACCAGGACGGTTGACGAATCTCTCTGAGGTGCCAATGCTCGGGCCATGAAAAACGTGCGGATCGGGGCCGATATTGGCGGCACATTCACGGACTTGGTCCAGGTCGATGACCAGGGCCGTTTCCGCTTCGGCAAGCTATTGACGACACCCGACGCCCCCGACCTGGCGGTCGAGCAGGGCGTCGCAGAATTGCTGAAGAGCACCGGGACGCCGGCGAGTTCGGTGTCGCATGTGATTCACGGCACGACGCTTTTCACCAACGCGCTGATCGAACGCAAGGGCGCCAGGACGGCCCTGGTGACAACGGCGGGTTTCCGCGACGCAATCGAGATCGGCCGCGAACACCGTTACGACATGTACGACCTGCAAATGGAGCGGCCCGAACCCCTGGCGCCGCGTCATTTCCGGTTCGAGGTCGAGGAGCGGGTGCTTTCTGACGGTTCCGTCGACACGCCGCTGCAACAGCAGGCGCTTGCGACCCTGGTCGAGACCTTGACGGAACAACGGATAGAAGCCGTCGCGGTTTGTTTGATCCACAGCTACCGAAACCCGGCGCACGAACAACAGATTGCGGAATTCCTCCGCCAGCGTTGCCCGCAAATCGCCATCTCTGTTTCCAGCGAGGTGGTGCCTGAAATCCGCGAGTACGAACGAACCTCGACCTCGCTGATCAACGTTTATGTCCAGGGACTGGCCGAACAGTATATCGCCAGGCTGCAGGATGGTCTGGCGCGGAACGGCCTGGACTGCTCGTTGTTTATCATGCAGTCGAACGGTGGTGTTTGCGATGTGGATACCGCGACCCAGTTTCCGGTGCGTCTGATCGAGTCGGGACCCGCCGCCGGCGCCTTGGCCGCGGCCCACTACGGCCGGTCCATGGCGCTGGAGAACGTCCTGTCATTCGATATGGGTGGCACCACGGCGAAGGCCTGTCTTATCGAGGGCGGCCAGCCGCTCATCGCCCCGGATTTCGAAGTGGACCGGAAATACCGGTTCAGCAAGGGCAGCGGCCTTCCCGTCAAGGTGCCGGTCATTGAGATGATTGAGATCGGGGCCGGCGGCGGCAGTATCGCCCGGATCGACGGTCTTGGGCGGTTGACAGTCGGCCCCGACAGCGCCGGGGCGGAGCCCGGGCCCGTCAGCTATGGCCGCGGCGGCAAGGAGCCAACGGTCACCGATGCGGATCTCCTGCTGGGCTACCTCGATCCCGCCTTTTTCCTGGGAGGACAGATCGGTCTAGACCTGGATGGTGCGCTTAATTCGGTTCACGCCAGAATTGCGCAACCATTGTCCATGGAGCCGGACAAGGCGTCTTGGGCGATCCACCAGGTGGTTAACGAGAACATGGCATCGGCAGCCCGGATCCACTCTGTCGAACGCGGTAAGGACATTACGCGGTTTCCGCTGTTCGCTTTCGGCGGCGCAGGCCCGGTTCACGCCGACAGGGTCGCGCGGATCCTGCGGGCTCCGTCGGTGATCTATCCACTCGGCGCTGGGGTGATGTCCGCGATTGGTTTCCTGACCGCGCCGCTGGCGGTGGATTTCGTCCGGACGCTACCGGGGGGACTCGATGAGATGGACTGGGATGCTGCCAATGCCGCGCTGGCGGAGATGGAGGCGGAGGGGGTCGACGTCTTGAAGCGCACCGTGCCGGTAGACCGGATCACCTTCAAGCGGTTCGGCGACTTGTGCTACCGCCGTCAGGGCTACGAAATCCGCGTTCCCATTCCACAGGGCGCGCTGGGCTCCGACAGCCAAACCGCAATTCGCCAGTCGTTCGAGGCGGCCTACGAGGCCATCTACGGTCACATTCTGCCAGAGCTGGAAATCGACGTGGTGAGCTGGCGCGTCGTTGCCGAAGGGCCGCATCCTGATCTGGCTTTGCCGACACCCGACCGGCAGGGCGCGATGGAAGATGCCCGCAAGGGCGAACGGCCCGTCTATATGCCGGAGTTCGACGGGTTCGAACCGGTCCCCGTTTACGACCGGTACGCCCTGAGGCCGGGCGTCGCGTTCGAGGGCCCCGCCATCGTTGAAGAGCGCGAGTCCACGGTGGTCATCGGTCCGGGCGCCTCGGTCCACGTCGACGATGCGCTCAGCCTGGTTTCCACGCTGCGCAAATGAGCAGGGAAGGATCAATGGATCAGATCGTCCTGGAAGTCCTGTGGAACCGTTTGATCAGCGTGGTGAACGAGCAGGCGGCGGCGCTGATGCGTACGTCTTTCACCTCGATCGTCCGTGAGGCCGGCGACCTGTCCGCCGGCGTATTCGACCGGCGCGGCCGCATGATCGCCCAGGCGGTCACCGGCACACCGGGACATATCAACTCCATGGCGACCTGTATGGGTCACTTCCTGGACCGGTATCCGGTGGACAGCCTGGTGCCTGGCGATGTCCTGATCACCAATGACCCGTGGAAGACCGCGTCCCAGCTCAACGACATCACCATCATCACCCCGGTCTTTCGCGGCGACCGGTTGGTGGCGTTCTTCGGAAACTGCTGTCACGCACTGGATATTGGCGGGCGCGGATTGTCAGCCGATTCCCGTGAAGTGTTCGAGGAAGGTTTGTTCATCCCGATTACCAAGCTCTACGACGCCGGTGTGCCGGTTCAGTCGTTGCTGGATATCCTCGCGGCCAACGTGCGGACGCCCGAAGAGGTCCTTGGTGACATTCATTCCCAGGTGGTGGGCAACGAGGTCGGCGGCCGCCAGCTGTTGTCGTTCCTGGACGAGTTCGACCTGCCGGACATTGAAGAACTGTCCGACGTCATCGTCGAACGAAGCGAGGCGGGCATGCGCGAGCGGATCGCCGCAATGCCGGACGGCGAATACCGCGCCGAACTGCCGATCGACGGTTTCGACGAAACGGTACTGATCGCGGTAACGATCTCAATCGACGGCGACGATCTCGCGGTCGATTTCGCGGGCTCGTCGGGACCGGTGCCGCAGGGCATCAATGTGGCGTTCAACTACACCGCGGCCTACGCCACCTACGGCATCAAATGCCTGATCTCGCCCGACATTCCCAACAATGACGGCAGTTTCCGCCCCGTTCGCATTAGCGCGCCGGAGGACAGTATATTGAACGCACAGCCGCCAGCGGCGGTTGGCGGACGGCATTTGGTGGGACATTTCATTCCCGCCGCCCTGTTCGCAGCCATGGCCGATGCGCTGCCCGAGCGAATCATGGCGGCCGGATCCGATGGACTGTGGGATACCCAGATCTTCGGCGAAAAACCCGATACCGGGGAACGGTTCGCCTATGTGTGGTTCTCGGCCGGCGGGACGGGGGCACGCGCGGGCAAGGACGGGCTGTCGGCGACAGCATTCCCCAGCGGGATCGCGGGCGTGCCTGCCGAAGTGATCGAGATTCTGTCGCCGGTGATCGTCAGGCAGCGGTCCCTGCGCCAAGACTCGGGCGGCGCCGGCGCGACGCGCGGTGGTCTGGGCCAGGTGTTGGAACTGGCGGTTCGGGGCGATCGGCCGTTCGTCTTTTCTGGCCTGTATGACCGGCTGCACCATCCGGCGCCCGGCTTGCAGGGCGGGCTGAGCGGTGCGGTCGGGACTCTGTCGTCGACGGCGCCCGACGTGGAGCTGCGCGCAAAACGCCGCATGCCGCTCCCCGGTGGCACGAGGGTGCGGCTGGAAATGCCGGGCGGCGGGGGTTATGGCCCGCCCAGGGAGCGGGATGCCCGACAGGTGCTGGAGGACGTGCGGCAGGGATATGTCTCGGTCGAGGCAGCCGCGCGCGACTACGGCGTGGTGATCGATCCGGAAAGCCTCGAGATCGACGAAACGGCAACGGCCGAGCGGCGAAAGACGGAGTCCGGCTGAAACCGAAGCGGTGGATCAGGGATGTTTTGGAGCGTCCATCCGCTCAAGCTCGATCAACAGCACGATGAGCATGTCAATGCCATCGCCGTCCGACGACAGCGGCAGCACCAGCTTATGATAGGGCGCAATAAACCCTTTGGCGTTGGGCCGCTCGAGCTGGGTCTCGATCGGACCGCGCGTCTCGATGGCCTGGACGTATTCGCCCGTGACGCCCGCCATCTTATCCGGGAAGACTTCGTCCGCGTACTGGCCGGTGATGTCCATGCCGTCGATATCGACGATCGACGTGCCCACCAGCCGGTAGCGAAACCGCATCGGCGGTCCGTGTTCCACTTCCACAATCTCGATTACACCCAGCCAGGGCTTCAGCTCCAGAACGTCGAAGTCTTTGCGACTGGGCAAGGCGCGGTCGCCGCGTTTCGCATGCCACAGATCGATCAGCGCCTTGGCACGGTCGGCGGCGCTGCCGGGCAAAGTTCTGCGGCTGTTCATGACCCGGGCCGGCGCCGGCAGAGGACCTCGGCCCTTGCCCTACGCAAATCTAACCAGCACGCCACGCAAACGCCGCGCGGCGCTGGTGTCTTCCAGCGGTCGTTCGATTTCATCGGCACCCCGCATGAGAATAACACGATCTGCTAAATCAGTAGTCACCTGCGTCGCCCCGCCGCAGTAACAAACGACGTGATCGGACGATTTCGCGCTTTCGCCGTCGGCACGTTGCAATGTCACCAGGGTGCGAACCGTCGGCTGTCGCCGTTCGATTACGGGAAAATAGATTCGGCTTACCAAACTGCGGTGCTTGATCTACGGTAGCGCACTCGGACGGCGTTACACGGATTGGTATCGCCTGCCGGTCGTTCGGACTGGCCCGCGCCCGCGCGGACAGACTCCTGAGAACATCTGGCTCAAAAAAAAGAAGGAGGAGGCTTCCATGAAAACCTTGCTCATGGCCTCGGCGTTTGCACTGAGTGTGGCGGTCGGCGCATCGGTTGCTCCAGCGACGGCAAAAGCCGAGACGCCTAAGGATGCGCTTGTCATGGCGTACTCCATCGATGATGTGATCACGCTCGATCCCGCAGAGGTTTTCGAGTTCACCGCGGCCGAATATGCCGCCAACACGTATGACCGTCTGATCGGTTTCGATCCGGAAAACGTCTCGGACATCTACGGTGTCGTGGCGGAGAGCTGGACCGTCGGCGATGACGGCAAGACCTACACGTTCAAAATTCGGAAGGGCATCAAGTTCCCTTCGGGCAACGAGCTGACGGCTGAAGATGCCGCTTTCTCGCTGCACCGGGTGATCGTTCTGGACAAAAGCCCGGCCTTCATTCTGACCCAGTTCGGTTTCACGCCCGAGAACGTCCAGGACAAGATCCGGGCGACCGACGACTACACACTGGTCCTGGAAACTGACAAGGCCTACGCGCCGACGTTTCTGCTTTATTGCCTGACCGCCACGGTGGGTTCGGTCGTGGACAAGGCCGAGGTGCTCAAGCACGAGAAAGACGGCGACCTGGGCCATGCCTGGTTGCGGACGAACAATGCCGGTTCGGGACCGTTCAAGCTGAGAAGCTGGAAACCCAATACCTCGATCAGCCTGGACGCGAACGAAGACTATTGGGACGGTGCGCCGGCGATGAAGCGCATTCTGATCCGGCACGTTCCGGAATCGGCGACCCAGCAACTGCTGCTGCAAAAGGGCGACGTGGACATCGCCCGCAATCTCGAAGCGGACCAGCTGGCCGCGATCGCCAGCGATGCCAACCTCAAGACGCAGGCCAAGGAAAAGGGTGCGATCTACTATCTCGGCCTTTCCCAGAAGAACGAGTTCCTGTCCAAGCCGGAGGTTCGCCAGGCGTTGAAATATCTCGTCGACTATGACGGGATGGCCGGCACCCTGATGAACGGCCGGGCGACGGTCCATCAGGCGTTCCTGCCCAAGGGTTTCCTGGGTGCCCTGGAGGATAGACCCTTCAAGCTCGACGTTGCGAAGGCCAAGGCGCTTCTGGCCGAGGCCGGCGTGCCCGACGGTTTCACGGTCACCATGGATACGCGCAATACGACCCTGATCACGTCGATCGCGCAGTCCATCCAGTCGACTTTCGCCCAGGCCGGGGTCAAGCTGGAGATCATTCCTGGCGACGGCAAACAGACCCTGACAAAATACCGGGCCCGCAATCACGACATCTATATCGGCCGTTGGGGACCGGACTATCAGGACCCGCACACCAACGCCGACACGTTCGCCCGCAATCCGGACAATTCCGACAATGCCAAGTCCAAACCCTTGGCGTGGCGGAACTCCTGGGACATTCCGGAGATGACCAAGATGGCCGATGCGGCCGTTCTGGAAAGCGACGCGAGCGCACGCGAGAAGATGTATCTGGACATTCAGCGCGAGCACCAGCAGGTCTCGCCCTTCGTGATCATGTTCCAGGAAATCGAGGTGTCGGCCCTGCGGAAGAACGTCAACGGGTTCGTCTTGGGACCGTCGTTCGACAGCAATTTCTATCGGGGCGTGACCAAGAACTAACCTGAGTCCCATGAGTCTCGATTCGGTTTCTTTGAAGCGAGGCGGATCCCGATGGATCCGCCTCGTGCCGAAGCCGGTTCGTGTAATCGCCAAGATCGCGGTCACGGTCGCGATCACCTTTCTCGGACTCCTGCTGGTCACCTTTCTGATCGGCCGGGTGCTGCCGATCGATCCCGTTCTGGCCGCGGTAGGGGATCGTGCGCCGCAGGATGTCGTCGAGCGGGTCCGCATCGAGATGGGCCTGCACCTGCCTCTTTGGCACCAGTTCTTCAACTACATCGTCAAGGTGCTGCAGGGCGATTTCGGCATGTCCGTCCTGACGGCGAAGCCCGTCCTGGACGACATAAGGCGCGTGTTTCCGGCGACCATCGAACTCGCGACGATCGCGACCGTCATCGGTGTCACGCTGGGGATTCCAGCCGGCGTGGCGGCCGCGGTCTACCGGGATCGCTGGCCGGACCACCTGGTGCGCGTCATCGGCCTGATCGGCTATTCGGTGCCGGTATTCTGGCTCGGTCTGATGGGCCTGCTGCTGTTGTACGCCAAGCTCGGATGGGTGTCGGGCCCGGGTCGGCTGGATTTTTTCTATGAGGATCTGATCGAGCCGGTGACCGGCCTGATGCTTGTCGACTCGCTGATACACGGCGAGGCCGAGGTCTTCTGGAATGCCGTCAGCCACATCATCCTGCCCGCGTCGATTCTCGCCTACTACTCGCTTGCCTATGTCAGCCGTATGACCCGGTCCTTCATGCTGGACCAGCTGCGACAGGAATATGTCATCACCGCCCGGGTCAAGGGGCTGTCGGAAGCGCGGATCATCTGGCGGCATGCCCTGGGCAACGTGATGGTGCCGCTGGTGACGGTCATCGCGCTGTCCTACGCCAACCTCCTGGAGGGGTCGGTGCTGACGGAGATCGTGTTCGCCTGGCCGGGCCTCGGTCTCTACATCACAAATTCGCTGCTCAACGCCGACATGAATGCGGTCCTGGGCGGCACGATCGGCGTGGGCTCGGTGTTCATCGGCCTCAATCTGCTGTCCGATCTGCTCTACCGTCTGCTGGATCCACGGGCACGGTAGGGCGCCATGGCGAACACGGGCATACCGTTGCAACCTTCCGCGACTGGCGGACTGCGCGCCTGGTTGCTGGCGGATACGCCGCGGTCGCGCGCGCAGGCGCGCTGGGGCAGGGCCTACCTGTTGTGGCTCGCGTTCCGGCGCAATCACCTGGCGATGGTCGGGTTGGGAATCCTGATTGCACTGATCCTGATGGCCGTTTTCGCGCCTTGGATTACGCCCTTCAGCCCCATCGAGGGCGATCTCAACCGGCGCCTGCTGCCGCCCAGCGGCGAATTCCTGCTGGGAACCGATCATCTGGGCCGGGACATTTGGAGCCGGATCGTCTACGGGTCGCGTCTGACGCTGCTTGTCGTGGGGCTGGTCGCGATCATCGCCGCGCCCATCGGGCTGTTGATGGGGACGGTGGCCGGGTATTTCGGCGGTTGGATCGACACGGTCCTGATGCGGATTACCGACATTTTCCTGGCTTTTCCGCGGCTGATCCTGGCGCTGGCGTTCGTATCCGCGCTGGGGCCGGGAATCGAAAACGCCATCCTCGCGATCTCGCTCACGGCCTGGCCGCCCTATGCACGGATCGCGCGCGCCGAAACGATCACCGTGCGCCGCGCGGACTACATCGCGGCCGCCATGCTGCAGGGAGCCTCCCGGTTCCGTCTGATCACCGGCCATATCATGCCGCTGTGCGTCTCGTCGCTGATCGTGCGTGTGTCCCTGGATATGGCCGGCATCATCCTCACGGCCGCCGGATTGGGTTTCCTGGGGCTTGGCGCGCAGCCGCCGTCGCCGGAATGGGGCGCCATGATTTCCGTTGGCCGGACGTTCATTTTGGAACAGTGGTGGGTGGCGACCATGCCGGGCATCGCGATCTTCGTGGTCAGCCTGGGTTTCAACCTGATTGGTGACGGCCTACGGGACGTGCTCGACCCCAAGAGCGAGGGATCGGCATGACGGGCGGCGCGCTGCTGGATGTGAGCAATCTGCATGTCACATTCGACACAAGGAAGGGACCGGTCCAGGCGGTGCGCGGCATATCGTTTTCGCTGGGACGGGAGAAGCTCGGGATCGTCGGCGAATCCGGCTCCGGGAAGTCGCAGACCGGGCGCGCGATTCTTGGTCTGGTCACCGCGCCGGGCCGGGTTTCCGGTGACCATGTCCGCTTCGACGGCCGGGACCTGCTGCAGGCCGATACCCAGACGATGCGCGCGGTCCGCGGCAGCCGCATCGCCATGGTCATGCAGGACCCGAAATTCTCGCTCAATCCGGTCATGAAGGTCGGCGATCAAATCGTCGAGGCCTTTCGCGCCCACGGAAGAGTCTCGATCGACGAAGCGCGGGTCAAGGCATTGGATATGCTGGAAGCGGTCCGCATTCGCGATCCGGAGCGGGTGATGCGCGCCTATCCGCATGAGATGTCCGGCGGCATGGGCCAGCGCATCATGATCGCCATGATGCTGGCGCCGGAACCCGACATTCTGATCGCCGACGAGCCAACATCGGCGCTGGACGTCACCGTGCAGTTGCAGGTGCTGGCGATCCTCGACGATCTGGTGACGCAACGGGGCATGGGTCTGATCTTCATCAGCCACGACCTGCCGTTGGTGGCGACGTTCTGCGATCGTGTCCTGGTCATGTATGGCGGCCGCGTCATGGAAGAGATCGCCGCCGATCGGCTGGACCAGGCCCAGCACCCCTACACACGCGGCCTGCTGGGTTGCCTGCCGCGACTGGACGACCGTCATCGGGCGCTGCCGGTCATGCAGCGCGATCCGGCCTGGTTGGACATCTGACGTGTCCGCGATGATCGACATCCAGGGCCTGAACGTCGTTTTCGGCGAAGGCGACGACAGCGTTCACGCGTTACGCGATGTGGCATTCTCGGTGGAGACGCGCCAGACCTTCGGGCTGGTGGGCGAGTCGGGCTCGGGCAAGACGACCGTATTGCGGGTGCTGACCGGGTTGATCCAGGCATGGACCGGTGAGATCCGCGTCGACGGCAGGCCACTGTCCCATCGCCGCGACCTGACCTTCTACAAGCTGGTTCAGATGGTGTTCCAGGATCCATACGGATCGCTGCATCCGCGGCACACGATCGACAGGATCCTGTCCGAGCCGGTGGAGATACACCGCCTTGGTGGCGTTGAGCACCGGGTTATGAACGTGCTCGAGCAGGTCGGTCTGGGGCCGGAGTTCCGTTTTCGCTATCCGCACCAGCTATCGGGCGGGCAGCGCCAGCGGATCGCCATCGCCAGGGCGTTGATCCTGGAGCCGAAGGTGCTGCTGCTGGACGAACCTACCTCGGCACTGGACGTGTCGATCCAGGCCGAAGTGCTCAATCTGCTCAGCCGCCTGCAGCATGATCTGGGTCTGACCTATCTGATGGTCAGTCACGATCTTTCGGTCGTGGCGCATATGTGCAAACAGGTCGCGATCATGCAGCACGGCAGGATCGTCGAAGTTCTGGACACGGAACGGCTGGCGTCGCGCCGGGCCGACAACCCCTATTCTCAGCAGCTCATGAAGGCGGCGGAAGGGTATGACCGCGCCGTTATCGACAGCTTCATCGACTATCAGTAGGCGCCCGCGCTCAACCGGGCGCCGGCAGATAGGTCACTTCCTCGAAGCGGCCGCTTTGTGCCGAGCGAAGAATCGTGTCGACGATCTCGGCCACCTTGTAACCGTCCTCAAAGGTCGCGCCTTCCGGTCCGATATGCGTGCCATGCTGCACGGCCGACAGCATGTGGTGCGCCTGATAGGCAAAACAGTCGCGCCAGCCGGCTGGATGCGCGCCCTGGATGCCCACCGGCAGCCAGAACCGCCCGAAAGGATCGTTGCCCCCGGCGACCAGGATGGTGCGTGGTCCGGTCCGTCCCTGAGTGACCGTCAACTCGTTCAGGCGTTCCATGGAGAAAGCCAGCGTGCCCTTCGTGCCATCGACCTCGATGCGGCCGGTCAGCGTGTGTCCGCCCGGCACACGGGACCCCTCGAAAGTTGCCGTCGCACCGTTGTCCAGCTCGGCAATGGCGCTGAAGGCATCGTCATTGACGTCCCGGATGCGGCCGGCCGTGTCCTCGCTCCAGGTCGTCGTCATGGCGGCGACGCGGCGAACCTCGCCGACCAGGTAACGTGCCTGATCGATGTGGTGGGAACCGAGATCGCCGACCGCACCGCCGCCGGCGACGGACTGGCTGAAGCGCCAAGTGAGCGACCGATCGGGCTCCCGCATGTCCAGCAGAAAGTTGCTGCGGAAATGCAGGACGTCGCCGATCTCGCCGGCCCGGATCATCTGTCGGGCCAGTCGCAGGGACGGAATGAACCGGTGCAGGTAGGCGCACATGTGGATGACGCCGGCTTCGGCCGATTCCTGCCAAAGCCGGTAAGCCTCGTCCGCCGTCCGGGCCAGGGGTTTTTCGCAGAACACGTGCTTGCCGTTGCGCATGGCCGCAATCGTCGGCTCCAGGTGGGCATCGTTGGGGCCGCTGTTGATGAACAGGTCGACACCGTCATGGCCGACGACCGGCGACCAGTCGTCGAGATACACTTCCTCCCACCCGTAACGCCGCTGCACCTCCTGGGCGAGCGATTGCCCTTCGTCCCGCTCCGCCAGGGCGACCAGGCGCGCCTGAACGGCCGGTGTCGTCATGGCGTAGCGGGCGGTCGTGAAACTCAGGGAATGCATCTGGCCGATGAAACCGGCGCCCAGCATCCCGATGCCAACTTCTTCCATCGCGCCAATCCCACCCGTCATGCCGATCCGACGCCGCCGACCGGCGTCCAGGCGCCGCTGGCGGCATTGGATGTTTCGGTCGCTTCGTAGAATCGCATTGTCGCCACACCTTCCTCGACGGTCGGATAACAACAGGCCAGCGGGTCCGGATCCACGCCGAGCGACCGCGCCATCACAACGTCCGCGAAATCCCGATAGAGATTGGCGAAAGCCAGGACGTACCCTTCGGGGTGGCCCTCGCGTAACCTGCAGGCATGCCGGCCCTCGGGCGTCATCCAATCATGGCCTGGCGTCAACAGTTCCGGCGGGGCGCCGTCCCGTTGCAGCCAGAGTTGTTCCGGCCGTTCCTGGCGCCAGATCAGGGAGCCGTCGCGTCCGTAGATGCGGAAGCCCATGCCGTGTTCGTTTCCGGCCGCCACGAAACTGAGCCACAGGCGACCTGTGGCGCCGCCATCGAACCGCAACTGGGCCTGCACGTCGTCGTACGTCTCGCGCCGGTCCGTGCGTGTCGTCATGGTCGCCGAGACTTCGCGCAGCGCCAGGCCGGTGATGTAGCTCGCCATATGGATGGCGTGGGTACCGATCTCGCCCAGAATGGCGGCTTCGCTCATGAATTCGGGCCGAAACCGCCAGTGCCGCCGGTCGCGCTCGGGTTCCTCGGTGAGGAAAGAGCCGGCCACGAAGTCGGTTTCGATGAGACGGATTTGCCCAAGCCGGCCGGACGCGATCAGGGCGCGGGCCTCGCGGACCATCGGATAGCCGGTGTAACAGTGCGTCAGCATGAACTCCCGGTCTGAATGGTGCACGGATTCCTTTAATGCCACAGCCTCGGCGTGGGTTTTGGTCATCGGTTTTTCGCAGATCACGTGCATGCCGTGATCGAGAAACAGGGTGCAGATCTCGGCGTGCAGGTGCGGCGGGGTACAGACGGTGACCACCTCGATGCCGTCCGGCCGGGCGGCTTCGGCCTCGGCCATGTGACGGTAGTCCGTGTAACAACGTTCCGGCGGGATCAGGCACAGCGCAGCGGAGTTGCGGCCGATGTTGGGGTCCACCGACAGGCACCCAGCGACCAATTCAAAGCGGTTATCGATGCGCGCCGCATAACGGTGGGTCTCGCCGATCAGCGAGTCGGTGCCGCCGCCGACCATCCCGAAGCGCAACCGGCGCCCGAAATCACGAAGAATGTCGTCCCGCATCGTGCCGGACCTCAATCCGCCTTCGCCGCGATCGCCTCGATCTCAACCTTGAATTCCGGCCGGGCGAAACCGGAGACGATCATCAGCGTCGACGCAGGCGGCGGATTGCCTACGAACCGGTCCCGCACTTGCATGTAGTCGCCGAGAAACGCGCGATCGGTGACGTAGGTGTTCAGCTTGACCACATCGCTCATGTCCATGTTCGACGCCGCCAGAATCGCCCGGATGTTCTCGAATGCTCTTTCGGCCTGGGCGCCGGCATCTTCGGGAACCGAGTCGTCCGGGTCGATTCCAAGCTGGCCGGAACACAGAAGCCAGCGCACGCCGGGCGGCACTTCGACGCCATGGCTGTAATAGGCGAATGGCGGGCGTATGCCTGGGGGGGTGTGATGTTTTATCATTCCGGAACTCCGAGCAGGACAGCAGGACGACAAAGGAGGCACGCTAATGGTCCCGTCGCGCTACTGGCAAGACCTGACCACCAAAGACTTCGAAGCGCTGGACAAGGACCGCACCGTGGCGGTGCTGCCTGTAGGCGCAATCGAACAACATGGACCGCATCTGCCGGTTTATGTGGATGCCTGCATCAACAAAGGCATGATCGATCGAACGCTGGAACTCCTGCCGGACGATCTGCCGGTAGTGGTGCTGCCCGAAATGCCCGTGGGCAAGAGCAACGAACACCTTGCATTCCCCGGGACCCTGACCTTGAGCGCAGAAACGCTTACGCGTCTGTGGTTCGAGATCGGCGAGGGCGTCAACCGCGCGGGCGTTCGCAAGTTGGTCCTGTTCAACAGTCATGGCGGCCAGCCGCAGGTCATGCAGATCGTGGCGCGGGAGCTGCGGGTACAGCACGACATGCTGTGCGTAACGCTGAGCTGGCCGGCGCTCGGTATTCCGGACGGGCTCTTTCCCGACGATGAGCGGCGTCATGGGATCCACGGGGGCACCGTGGAGACGTCGATCATGTTGCATCTGCGTCCGGACCTGGTTCACATGGACAAGGCGCAGGATTTCCGGACGGTCATGGCCGAAATCGAAGGCGACTATGACAAGCTCACCTATGTGGGTGGCGTCGGCATCGGCTGGCAAAGTCAGGACATCAACCCGCACGGCGCGGCGGGCGATGCGGCCTCGGCCGACGCAGAAAGAGGTAAGGCCGTCGTCGACCATGTTGCGGCCGGTTTCGTTCAGCTTCTGGAGGAAGTGTCCCGTTATCCCTTGACCGCGGTACGGAGCCGCTAGGCCAAAACCCGGGACAAGGGTCCAATTCTCGAAATTGGCATTAGATTGGTATTGTCTCGGTACTGTGCGGCGGGTAGGTTGAGTCTTCGGACGAAGCGGGGCGGAGCGCGTGAGCGAAATCGAACAGAGCTGGATGGATCGCGAGGCGATGGAGTCGCCCGGCGTCGTGGCGGGCATGCTGAAATCGAATAGCGACGCGTGCCGGACCCTGGGCGGTCAGCTCGCCGATCGGTATCCGCCGCTGGTCGTCACCTGCGCCCGCGGCAGTTCCGATCATGCGGCGACCTTCGCCAAATATCTGTTCGAGACCCAACTCGGCGTGTTGACCGCGTCGCTTGGGCCTTCGATCAGTTCGGTCTACAAGCGGCGGCTTCGCATGGAAGACGCGCTGTTCCTGACCATCTCACAGTCCGGAAAAAGCCCTGACATCGTGGCTTCCGCGAAGACCGCGAAGGAATGTGGCGCCTTTGTCCTGGCCCTGGTCAACCAGCAGGACTCGCCTCTGGCGGAGCAGGCCGATCTCTCCCTGCCGCTGCTCGCCGGCCGCGAGCGGAGTGTTGCGGCCACAAAATCCTTCATCGCATCGCTGGCTGCGGTATTGCAGCTGGCCGCCTGCTGGAGCCGAGATGACGGGTTGCTTGCGGCGTTGGATCGCCTGCCGGATGACCTGGCCGCAGCGGCCTGCTTGGACTGGGGCGAAGCCATCGAGCCGATCGCAAACGCCGGCAACATGTTCGTCGTCGGTCGCGGACTCGGTTTCGGCGTCGCCCAGGAAGCGGCCCTCAAATTCAAGGAGACAGCCGAACTGCATGCCGAAGCTTTCAGTTCGGCTGAGGTCATGCACGGCCCGCTGGCCCTGGTGGGCGAAGGTTTTCCGGTCATCGCTTTCACCCAGGACGATCAGACGCGGGAAGGTATGACCGGGGCCATTGCCAGCATGCGGGACAAAGGCGCTACCGTCTTTGCGGCCGAGCCGGGTGAAACAGATCCCATGCGCCTGCCGGTCGTGCCTGACATGCATCCGGCCTGTGCACCGCTTGCCATGATCCTCAGCTTTTATCGCCTCGCCAACCGCGTGGCCCTGGCGCGGGGGCTCGACCCGGATACGCCCCGGCACCTGCGCAAGGTCACGGAGACCACCTGATGTCGTTTGCGTTCTGCGGCGGTCGGATCTTCACTGGCGACGGCATCGAGTCCGGCCTGGCCGTGATCGTGGACGGGTCGGCCATAAGCGACGTCGTGACCGAGACCGGGCTGCCGGCATCGATGGACAGAGTGGAACTCAATGGTGGCCTGCTGGCGCCGGGCTTCGTGGATGTCCAGGTGAATGGCGGCGGTGGCGTCCTTCTCAACGAGACGCCGACCCTGGAGGGGGTGCGGGCGATTGCGTCGGCCCATTGGCGTTTCGGCACCACGTCGATGATCCCGACTATGGTCAGCGACGATTGGGCCACCATGGTGGCTGTCGGCGATGCGGTTGCGGCCGCACTCAACGCCGGCGTTCCGGGCGTGCGCGGCGTTCACTTCGAAGGCCCCTATCTGAACGTGGCCCGCAAGGGCGTTCATTTGGAAGACAAAATCCGGGCTCTTGACGAAGATGCCTTTGCGTTGTTCACCCGTTCGGACCTGGGCACGGTGGTCGTCACGCTGGCGCCGGAGATGGTGCCCGCCGGCACTGTTGCCCAACTGGCCAAGGCCGGTGTGCGGGTATGTGCCGGTCACACCGCGGCCCGCTACGACGACGTCCGGCGCGCGATCGGTGAGGGCCTGTCTGGCTTCACCCACCTGTTCAACGCGATGTCTCCCTATACGAGCCGGGAACCGGGCGTGGTCGGGGCGGCGCTTGAAGATGACAGCACCTGGTGTGGCCTGATCGTCGACGGTTACCATGTGCACCCCGCCACCATGCGCGTTGCCCACGCCGCGAAAGCGCCGGGCCTGATGATGCTGGTGAGCGACGCCATGCCGTCCGTCGGCGCGGACAAAAAAACATTCACACTGGCGGGCGAGACGATCAAAGCCGTCGATGGCAGATGTGCGCTGGCCGACGGTACGCTGGCGGGCTCGGATCTCGACATGGCGTCGGCGGTCCGCAACACGGTGTCAATGCTCCAGGTGCCGCTGACCGAAGCGCTGAACATGGCGTCGCTCTATCCCGCGCGGTTTCTGGGGCTGGACGGCGCGATCGGTCGCATCGCCGCAGGACTGGCGGCGGACCTTGTGGTCCTGAACGACGCGTTGACAGTCGAACAGACCTGGATTGGCGGCCGCAGGGTCATGCCATCCGGCTGAGGGAGAGGTTTGTCATGGGAGATTCGGTGCGCGTGCTCGTCGTGGGCATTGGCAATATGGGCCTCAGCCACGCCAAGGCGTATCACGCGCTGGACGGATTCGAGATTGTCGGCCTGTCGAGCCGCAGCCTGAAGTCCCGGGACGATCTGCCGGCCGAGCTCACCGGCTATCCGCGTTTCGAGAACTACGAGGCGGCGCTGGAAGAGCTCAAACCCGACGCGGTTTCGATCAACACATGGCCCAACACCCACGCCGACTACACCACCAAGGCGTTCCGCGCCGGGGCGCATGTCTTCCTGGAAAAACCGATCGCAGAGACCGTCGGGGAAGCCGAACAGGTCGTCGCCGTTGCCCGTGAAACCGGGCGAAAGCTTGTGATCGGCTACATCCTCCGCCATCACCCGTCATGGCAGAAACTGGTCGAAGTGGGGCGAGGCCTCGGCAAACCTCTTGTAATGCGCATGAACCTCAACCAGCAAAGCAGTGGCGCCACCTGGTCGGTGCACAAACATCTCATGGACAGCATCTCGCCGATCGTCGATTGCGGCGTCCACTACGTGGACATGATGTGCCTGATGACCCAGTCGCCGCCCGTCTCGGTGCACGCCATCGGCGCCCGCCTTAGCGAGGAGATCGATGCCGACATGTACAACTACGGCCAATTGCAGGTGACGTTTCAGGACGGTTCCGTCGGTTGGTACGAGGCCGGCTGGGGCCCGATGATGAGCGAGACGGCCTTTTTTGTGAAGGACGTCATCGGCCCCAAGGGATGCGTGAGCATTGTCGCGGCGGAAGAGGCGGGCCAGGGTATGAAGTCCGACAATATCGACGCGCATACCCAGACCAACGCGCTGCGCGTTCACCACGGCGAACTCAAAGCGGACGGCACGTTTGCGCGTGGCGACGATCTGCTCTCGATGCAGGACGAGCCGGATCATGACGAGCTTTGCCGACGCGAGCAGGCGTATTTTCTGCGGGCGATCCATGAGGATCTGGATCTGGAAGCGCACATGACAGATGCACTCAACAGCCTCAGGATCGTGCTGGCGGCCGACAGATCCGTTCGGGAAGGCGGCGTGGTACAGCTCTAATCGGCTCGACGCCCCAATTCTCCCAGGGTCGCCTCGCTCACCAGCCTTGACCCGGAGCAACGGGCTCAGCATCTTCGCTGCAAGACGAGCCGCCAAGGGCTCGCAGCGCACCGTCGCCATACGACGGCGGCGCCGAAACAAAGGAACAGGGAGCGATGCGAGACTGGGTTTCCGTGGATTCCGTGCTGCCGTCGGATGGCTCCGACGCAACGTTGGTCGGCCGCGTCTGGCTGCCCGGTGAGGCCGGTGGTCCGACACCGTGCGCGGTCCGTGGCGAAATGCTTGTGGATCTCACCGCAATTGCGCCGACCATGTCGCTTCTCTTGGACACGCCCGATATCGCCGGCCGGATTGCGGCGGCGCCGGCGTTGCCGCAAATCGGCAGGCTCGACACCGTGCTGGCCAACGGGATCGAGGGCGAGCGCGACGGGTCGCTGCCCCATCTCCTGGCGCCGAATGACCTTCAGGCCATCAAGGCGAGTGGCGTTACCTTCGTCGAAAGCCTGTTGGAACGGGTGATCGAAGAGCAGGCCCGGGGCGATCCGGCGAAGGCCGAGGCCATCCGGGCGCGTATACAAGACATCATCGGCGAGGACCTGTCGGAGGTGAATCCCGGTTCGGAGGATGCGGCGCGAATCAAGGAGGTGCTGATCGCCGAAGGCGCATGGTCGCAATACCTGGAGGTCGGCATCGGGCCCGACGCCGAGATCTTCACCAAAAGCCAGCCCATGTCGGCCGTCGGTCACGCCGCCGACGTCGGTATCCATCCCATTTCCACCTGGAACAATCCGGAACCGGAAATCGTGCTTGCGGTGAACGCGCGCGGCGACATTGTCGGCGCGACGCTGGGGAACGACGTCAATCTGCGGGACGTGGAAGGGCGCAGCGCCCTGCTGCTGGGCAAGGCCAAGGACAACAACGCTTCGTGCGCGGTCGGCCCGTTCATCCGGGTCTTTGACCATTCCTACGGGCTGGATGACGTGCGCGGCGCGGATCTGACTTTGATCGTCGAAGGAATCGACGGCTATCGGCTGGAAGGCGCGAGTTCCATGTCCCGCATCAGTCGGGACCCGCAGAATCTCGTGGAACAGGCGATCGGGCCCAATCACCAGTATCCCGACGGATTGGTTCTCTTTCTGGGTACGATGTTCGCACCCATCGAAGATCGGGACGAGTCAGGCGGTGGGTTTACCCACAAGCTGGGCGACATCGTCGTGATCACGACTCCGAAGCTCGGATCACTGGTCAACCGTGTGAAAAGAAGCGATGAAGTCGCGCCCTGGACGTTCGGGACGGGCGCGCTCATGCAGAACCTCGCAAGACGAGGCCTGCTGTAGAGGACAAACAGGGAGTCAAACAATCAATGTCACTGCACCAAAACCTCATTGGCGGCGAATGGATCGACGGGACGGATGCTGCCGCGGATGTCAATCCGTCGGATGTCTCGGATATCGTTGGGGAATATGCCCGGGGTGATGCAGGACAGGTCGATGCGGCCGTCGAGGCTGCCAATACGGCCTTCCCAGCCTGGTCCAGAAGCGGCATCCAGCAACGTCACGACATCCTGAAGACGATCGGTGACGAGATCCTTGCAAGAAAGGAAGAACTTGGGCGGTTGCTTTCGCGTGAAGAGGGCAAAACCCTGCCTGAGGGCATCGGTGAAACGATCAGGGCGGCGCAGGTCTTCGAGTTTTTCGCCGGTCAGGCGCTGCGTCTGGGGGGTGAAACGCTCCCCAGCGTGCGTCCGGGACTGGAAGTGGACATCACAAGGGAAGCCGTGGGCGTTGTCGGCATTGTCACGCCATGGAACTTCCCGATTGCGATCCCCGCCTGGAAAATCGCGCCGGCGCTTTGCTACGGCAATACCGTCGTCTTCAAGCCCGCAGACCTGGTCCCGGGATGCGGCTGGGCTCTGGCGGACATCATTCAGCGCGCGGGGCTGCCAGAAGGCGTCTTCAACCTGGTGATGGGGCGCGGTTCGTTGGTGGGCGAACGGATCTTGCAACATCCAGATGTGGCAGCGGTCACCTTCACCGGTTCCCAGGCGGTCGGCCGCCACGTTGCGGCAACCTGCGCCGGCCGCATGGCCAAGTTCCAACTCGAAATGGGTGGGAAGAACCCGCTTGTCGTATTGGACGATGCCAATCTGGACGTGGCCGTGGATTGCGCGGTCAACGGCGCCTTCTTCTCGACCGGCCAGCGGTGCACCGCGTCGTCACGCCTCATCGTGACGGAGGGCGTGCACGACCGGTTCGTCGGCGCGGTGGTGGAACGGATGAAGGCCCTGGTCGTGGACGACGCCCTGAAGGAAGGAACCCAGATCGGACCGGCCGTGGACGACACCCAGCTCACCCAGGACCTGGACTATATCAAGGTCGCGACCGAGGAAGGCGGAACCCTTGTTCATGGCGGCGAGCGTCTGAACCGCGATAAGGAAGGCTTCTACATCGCCCCCGCGCTGTTCACTGACACCCACAACAACATGCGGATCAACAGAGAGGAAGTTTTCGGACCCGTGGCGTCGGTCATCAAGGTCAGGGATTACGAGGAAGCCCTGGCCGTCGCCAATGACACCGATTTTGGTCTGTCCGCCGGCATTGCAACGACATCCCTGAAACATGCCAGTCACTTCAAACGCAACTCGGAAGCGGGGATGGTGATGGTCAATCTGCCGACGGCAGGCGTCGACTATCACGTGCCCTTCGGCGGCCGGAAAGGGTCCTCTTATGGCCCCCGGGAGCAGGGTGCCTACGCGGCCGAGTTCTATACGACGGTGAAGACCAGCTATACCAATCCTGTCTAAAGCTTGGTAACGGCATTTCGCTGCGAAGAGAACGGTCCGTCTAATAAGTCATATATGCGCGGAGGCTTTCGGCAGGGCCGAAAGGCTTCGGTCTGTTGCGAGTTCCTCCAGGGTGAGGGCCTGCTTGCGGCGCCAGTTGGGGTATTCGCGCCAGGTTCCGGGAATGTTGACCGGGGTGACCTCCGCGAGGACATCGTCGAGCTGATATTGGATCATCAGGCACGGCGACCGGCGCAATAGTGCTTGTATGGCCGTCACCGCATCCTCAGGGGATGCGAGTGTCTCGTTAGATTGCGCTGACTCCCGATCGATCAACGCCTTGAGTCGTTCTCGGTCGGCGTTCCGGGCAGCGCGTTGGTTTTGGAAGTGCTGGTTGTCACCGGAGCCGTCGATCTCCTGGCGGATATCGATATCTTTGCCGGTCCAGAAACCGGCCAGCGGTGGCAGGTCATGCGTCGATGCGGCGGCGATCGAGAGGGCCGGCCAGCCGCGTGGATCCAGGAAGTTTCCATCCTGGTCCCTTTCGAAAAGCAAGACACGGGTGCCGAGGATGCCGGCAGCGGCCAGGTCTTGGCGGAACCCTTCCGGGACGGAGCCGAGATCCTCGCCCACCACGATGCATTTGTTCCGCTGGCTCTCCAGGGCCACGATGCCGAGAAGATCGTAGCCGGGGTAGGTGACATAGGCCCCGTCCGCACCGGTACTGCCGTCGGGAATCCAGAATAGGCGGGTCAGCCCCATTACATGGTCGATCCTGAGCGCGCCCGCATGTTTCATGTTTTCCCGCAGCAATCGGATGAACGGTTTGTACGCCGCGAGCCGCAATTTCTCGGGAACGAACACGGGCAGGTTCCAGTTCTGGCCATCTGCGCTGAAAGCGTCGGGCGGCGCCCCCGCATTGATGGACGGCGCGAACGTTTCCCTGTTCGACCACCGTTCGGCGCCGTCTGGCGACGGACCGACGGCGAGGTCGCGGTAAAGCCCGATGCTCATGCCGGCGCGTCGGAACGCGTCGGCGACGGCGCGCAGTTGCCGGTCTGCCTGCCATTGAAGGAAAAGATGGAATCCGGTTTCGTCGGCGTGGTTTTCGGCAAAGATCTCTGCCTGGGCGCCGGCGGGATCCTGCAACGGCGCGGGCCAATTTTTCGGACGGCTGGGTTTGCCGTCGCTATCCCGATGATGATTTCGGATCGTCTCGAACATGGCATAGCGGTGCAATTCGGTGCCGCCCTGCTCGACGAAGGACAAAAAGTCTCGGGCGTCGTCGCTGTTCGTTTCGAGCACGGTGTCCTTGAAGTGCCGGTACAGCCGCTGCAAGGCTTTTTGTTTCACCGACGCGACCGCTTCGTAATCGACCAGCGACAGACTGCGCAGCCGCGCCAGTTCTGCCTGAAACTCTTCGGAGTCGACGAGTTGTCGCGCCTGGTCGCAGTCCCGGTAGTGGGGAATTGCTTCCACGTCGAGATAGATGGGATCGAGAAACAGCCGGCTGGAAGCAGCGTAGGGACTGCGGTGATCCGGTTCGGTCAAGGCGTGGGCATGCAGGGGATTGATGCCGATGAAGGACGCGCCCTGGTCCGCCGCCAGCAATCCCAAGGTGGTAAGATCGCTCAGATCTCCGATGCCCCAGTTGCGTTCCGAGCGGAGGCCGTAGAGTTGAACGGACAGGCCCCAGGCACTGTCGCCGGTCGGCGCGGCCTGCGGCCGGTAGCCGGTCTCTGCCGCCATGATGAACGGCATCTCGACGTCCAGGCCGGGCAGGGCAAAACGGTGATAGCCGGGGGGCAGGTCGGGCAGCCGATCAAATCCACGGCGTTCACGATCGCTTCCACCGATCTCTCGCCGCCCCCACAACACCAGCGTCTCTGCGCGGACCTCGCCTTGGTGCCGGGATCCATCTTCCTCCACAAGGACCCAGGAAACCGGCTCTTTCCATTGACCCACGGGAAGCGTGATCGGGATGTGGTAGTCGGAGCTGGCCTGGCGGCAAACCATGACCGGCGGCAGGACGCGTTGCCATTCAAGGTCCTCGCCACGGTCGATTTCGGATGCCGGGTCGTCCATGCCGTCCAGACCCATCGCGGCAAGCAGGGTCCGGCAATCCTCCAGGCTGAGCGTCCGGTGCTGGCCCAGCCCGTCCCAGTAGCTCCTTTGGAGACCTGCATAGTCGCAAAGACGCTGCAGGTCGGTTTCATTTGTCACGCGGTCGGCCCCGGTTCGGTCAGCATGACCAGGCTGCCTCCCTGCACCTCGAACGAGCCGTCCACGACGGACTGCTCATTGCCGGCGTTTTCCCGGGCGGTATCCAGCAGAAGCTGCCAGGTTCCTTCCGGTAAAGAAAAGCGCTCGGGCGTCGTTTTGGCGTTGAGCAGGATCAACACATCGGTCTCTTCCGCGTGCGTTGCGGTGAGTTTGTATCCGAATGCCGATCCACCGACCTCGTGCCAGTCGTCCAGCGTCATGGGACCGCCGTCGGGGCGGAACCACTGGACGTCCGTGCCGTCTTCGGGGAACCAGTGGGTGCGGCGCAACTGCGGTATGCGACGTCGCAAGCCGATCAGTTGCCGCGTGAACTCAAGCTGTCCTTGATCGGTGGAATCCCAGTCGAGCCAGCTGATTTCGTTGTCCTGGCAGTAGGCGTTGTTGTTGCCCGATTGGGTGCGTCCCATCTCGTCGCCGGACAACAGCATCGGGACACCCTGCGACACGAAGACCGTGGACAGCAGCGTGCGCGCCAGGCGGCGGCGATTTGCCAGGATCTCCACGTCATCCGTCGGCCCTTCGACGCCGCCGTTCGAGCTTCGATTGTTGTCGTTGCCGTCGCGATTGCCCTGCAGATTGGCTTCGTTGTGTTTGCGGTCATAGCTGACCGCGTCCGCAATCGTGAAACCGTCATGGCTGGCGACGTAGTTCACCGTTGCCTGCGGACCGCGGCCGCCATGCTGAAACACGTGACTGGACGCGGTCAACCAGCGGGCGACGTCGCCGGTATTCGATGCGCGATGAAGCCAAAAATCCCGAATGCCGTTTCGGAACTGGTCGTTCCATTCGCTCCAGCCGGCCGGGAAATTACCGAGCTGGTACCCGTCCGCGCCGATATCCCACGGTTCGGCGATCAGCTTCACGCGACGCAGGACCGGATCTTGTGCTACGGCCTTCATGAAGCTGCCGTTGGGATCGAAGCCGCCACTGTCACGGCCCAGAATGGACGCCAGGTCAAATCGGAAACCGTCCACATGCATCTCGGCAACCCAGTAGCGCAGCGAATCCATCACCAGCCGAAGCGTTGCCGGATGGGCGAGGTTCAGCGTATTTCCGCAACCGGAGTCGTTGACGTATTCCCCAGGCGGTTCCGGGCTCAGACGATAGTAAGCGGGATTGTCCAGGCCGCGCAGGTTGTAGACGGGCCCAGCCCGGTCCAGTTCGGCCGTGTGGTTGTAAACGACGTCGAGAATGACCTCCAGTCCGGCCTTGTGAAGCGCCTTGACCATCTCCTTAAAGGCGTGCGGCGTGCCGTAGTGCGGATGAGGAGCGAAGAAGCTGATGGGGTTGTATCCCCAGTAATTCTGCAGCCCCCGCTCGACCAGCATTGGTTCGTCGACAAAAGCATAGACCGGCATGAGTTCGATGGCTGTCACGCCCAGGCTCTTGAAATGCTCGATCGCGGCCGGCGCCGCGAGCCCGGCAAACGTGCCGCGCAGCGCCTTGGGAATGCCGGGATGCCGCGCCGAGAACCCTTTCACATGGGCTTCATACAAAACGGTGTCGGACAGCGGGATGTTCGGCGGCCGGTCATGCCCCCAGTCGAAACGGTCGGTGCCGACCCTGCCTTTCCACATCCAGGCGGCATTGTCCCGCCGGTCCATGCGTCCGTTACGCAGGCCCAGATGCGCCGGCGACCAGCCATAGGTGCCGCTGAGTTCGCGCGCGTAGGGGTCCAGCAGCAGTTTGTTTTGGTTGAACCTCAGGCGTCGGTCCCGCGAATGCGGACCGCGAAGGCGATATCCGTAGATCAGCCCTGGCCCGACACCCTCCAGGTAGCCGTGCCAGACATTGTCGGTTCTGGCCGTCAGCGGCAGCCGTTCGATTTCGTTCTCGCCGGTCGAATCGAACAGGCAAAGCGTGACCGTTTCGGCGGAAGAGGAATAGAGCGCAAAATTGACGCCCCGCCCGTCCCAGGTGGCGCCCAGCGGCCACGGATTGCCGTTCGATGGTGTCGGCATCTTGCGCATCAGGTCGAAGGCCCGGACCAGGTCAGATAGACGGTGGCCAGTGGCGGCAGTGTCAGATTGAGCGAGCAGGGGTGGCCGTGCGCCGGCACGTCCTCGGCGCGGACCTCCGTCAGGTTGCCGAGGTCCGATCCGCCATAGTGTCGCGAGTCACTGTTGAACCGCTCTGAATAGTTGCCCGGCCGCGGAACGCCGATCCGGTAATTGCGCAGCGGGACCGGCGTGAAGTGCGACACTGCCACCAGGAACTCTTCGCCGGCTGCATCCCAACGTATGAAGGCCAGCACGCTCTGGGATGCATCGTCTGCCGCAATCCATTGAAATCCCTGGGGTTCGCAATCGCGCTCGTGCAGGGCAGGGATGCCGCAATAAAGACCGTTGAGATCCCGGACAAGGCTTTGAATGCCGCCATGCAGCGGATCATCGATCAGATGCCATTGCAGCGCCGTATCGTGATTCCATTCGGCGTCCTGCGCGAACTCGTCACCCATGAACAGCAGTTTCTTTCCGGGATGGGCATACATAAACGCGAGATAGGCGCGCAGGTTGGCGAATTTCTGCCACCGGTCGCCGGGCATCTTGCCGATCAGCGAACCTTTGCCGTGCACGACTTCGTCGTGGGACAGCGGCAGGATGAAGCGCTCGTTGAATGCATAAGCCAATCCGAACGTGAGCTCGTTCTGGTGGAAGCCCCGGTGAATGGGTTCCCGCTCGATATAGCTCAGCGTGTCGTTCATCCAACCCATGTTCCATTTGTAGTTGAAGCCCAGACCGCCGTCCTCGACCCGGCCTGAAACCGCCGGCCAGGCCGTGGATTCCTCCGCGATTGTCACCACGCCCGTCTGGGCGGCCGCGACGGCTTCATTGACTTCGCGCAAAAAGGCAATGGCCTCGAGATTTTCGTTGCCGCCGTGGACATTGGGGAGCCATTCGCCGTCCTCGCGGCTGTAATCCAGGTAGAGCATCGATGCCACGGCATCCACGCGCAGGCCGTCGATGCCGTAGCACTCCAGCCAATAAAGGGCATTTGCTACCAGAAAGTTACGAACTTCCCGGCGGCCGTAGTTGTAGATCAGCGTGTTCCAGTCGGGGTGGTAGCCTTGTCGTGGATCCTCATGTTCGAACAGATGCGTGCCGTCGAACAGGGCCAGGCCATGGTCGTCCGACGGAAAGTGGCCGGGCACCCAGTCGAGAAAGACGCCTATTTCCGCATCGTGACAGGCCTGAACAAAGGCCTGAAAGTCCGCCGGCGAGCCGAACCGGCTGGAAGGCGCGTACAGCCCCAGCGGCTGATAGCCCCAGGACCCGTCGAACGGATGCTCGCTGACCGGCAGCAGTTCGATATGGGTGAAGCCCATCTTCTTCACGTACGGTATCAGCTGATCAGCAAGGTCATGCCAGCTGAGAAAACCCTGGTCGTCGCCCTTCCGCCGCCAGGACCCCGGATGCACCTCGTAGATCGCCATGGGCGCCGCATAGTCGTTGCGCGGCGCGCCGTCGCGGTCGCTGGGCGGCGACGGCAGATCGGCAACGACGGAACCGGTGGAAGGCCGGTGCTCGGAACAGAAGGCAAAAGGATCTGCCTTCTGCTTCGACACGTCTTCGTGCGGCCCGAGGATGTCGAACTTGTAGCTGTCGCCCACGCCGACACCGGGGATGAAAATCTCCCACACGCCGCATTCCGGCCTCAGCCGCATGGGAAACCTATGCGGGTCCCACGCATTGAAGCTACCCATGACCGAGACCCGCCGGGCGTTGGGTGCCCAGACCGCAAAGCGCGTGCCGGCGATGCCGTCGAACGACATGGGATGCGCGCCGAACACTTGCCAGGGCCGCGTGTGGGTACCTTCCGCCAGGTACCAGATGTCCTGTTCGCCGATCAGGGGCGGGAAGGCGTAGGGATCGTCGACGTCATCGGTCACGCCGCTCCAGTGAACGCGGAGGCGATAGGGGAACGGCTTGCGCCGCCGCGGGATAGTGCCGGCAAAGATTCCGGACGGATGGACCTTTTCCAGTTCCACCAGAGACTTGCCGGTCTTCCGTTCGATCACCTCGACCGAATCGGCGGTTGGCAGGAAAGCACGCAACGCCAAGGCGCCGTCGCCGTCGGGATGCAGGCCCAGGATGCTGAACGGGTCCCCATGACGGCCGGCGACCAGAGCCTCGGTTGCGGCATTGTCCACCATCACGGTACTCAGATCTTGAGGGGCCTGACCCCCCAGATCGCGTCGGCATAGTCCTGGATGGATCGGTCACTGGAAAAGGTTCCCATGGCTGAAACATTGAGGATTGCCTGACGATCCCAGGCGTCCGGGTCCTGGAACAAGGCGTCGGCCCGCGACTGGCAGGCCAGATAGTCGGCAAAATCCGCCAGCAGCATGTAGTGATCACCGTGCTGCAGAAGGGAATCGCCGATGGCGCGGAACCGTTCGGGCTCGTCCGGAGAGAACCGGCCCGAGCCGATCTGCTGCAGCACCTCCTGCAAAAGCGGATCTGCGGCGGCAATCGTCTGCGGGTCGTACCCGTTGGCGCGCAGCTCGGACACCTCGTCCACCGACTTTCCGAAGATGAAGATGTTCTCCTCGCCCACGGCGTCGCGGATCTCGATATTGGCGCCGTCGGCCGTTCCGATGGTCAGGGCGCCGTTCAGGGCGAGCTTCATGTTGCCGGTCCCCGAGGCTTCGGTGCCGGCCGTGGAAATCTGCTCCGACAGGTCGGCGGCGGGGATGATCAACTCGGCCAGCGTAACGCTGTAGTTCGGCAGAAAAGCGACCTTCAGGCGGCCGTCCAGATCCGGGTCGTTGTTGATCGTCGCGGCGATGTCGTTGGTCAGCTTGATGATGAGCTTCGCCATCCAGTAGGCCGAAGCGGCCTTGCCGGCGAAGATGACCGTGCGCGGGACCCACTCCTTCTCCGGCTGGGCCTTGATGCGGTTGTAGCGCGCCACGACGTGCAGCAGGTTCAGCAATTGACGCTTGTATTCGTGGATACGTTTAATCTGGATGTCGAACAGCGATGCCGGGTCGACCTCTATGCCCAGTTCGTCCGCAATGTAGAGCGCCAGGCGGGCCTTGTTACCGGATTTGACCTCGCGAAAGGCCGTCCGGAACTTGGCATCGTCGGCAAGCGGCGCGAGCTTGCTGAGCTGACCGAGATCCTCACGCCAGCCGTCGCCTATTTTGGTGTCGATCAGCGCCGCCAGATCCGGATTGGCTTGGTTCAGCCAGCGTCGAGGCGTGATGCCGTTCGTGACGTTCACGAAGCGATCCGGGAAAAGGCGCGCATAGTCCGGGAACAAAGTGGTGCGGACGAGCTCGCTGTGCAGGACTGATACGCCGTTGACCTTGTGACTGGCAACCACGCTGAGATTGCCCATGCGGACCCGCTGCTCATGATCTTCCTCGATCAGGGAAACCCGGCGCAGGAGTTCAGGGTCATCGCTGTCGTTCTGCCGTACCCAGTCCAGGAATTCGGCATTGATGACCAGAATGATTTCCATGATGCGCGGCAGTAAATGCTGCAACAGGCCCGTCGACCAAGTCTCCAGGGCTTCTGGCATCAGCGTGTGGTTGGTGTAAGAGAAGATCCTTGTTGTCAGCGACCAGGCCTTGTCCCAGTCGAGACCGTGTTCGTCGATCAACAGGCGCAGGAGCTCGGGCACGGCCAGGGCGGGATGGGTATCATTGAGGTGGATGGCGATGCTGTCCGGCAACAGGTCCCAGTCGTCGTGATCCGACAGGAACCGGCGCAGGATGTCCTGCAGCGAGGCGCTGACGAAAAAGTACTCCTGACGAAGCCGAAGCTCGCGGCCCTGGTCGGTGCTGTCGTCCGGGTAAAGAACCCGTGTGACGTTTTCCGACTGGTTCTTTTCCTCCACCGCCTCGGTGTACCGGCCCTGATTGAAGACGCTCAGGTCGACCTCGCGACTGGAACGCGCGGACCAGAGCCGCAGCGTATTGACGGCCTTGGTGCCGTAGCCGGGCACGATCGAGTCGTAGGCCATCGCCAGAACCTGCTCGTCCTCAACCCATTTGGCCTTGCCGTCCTGATGGATGACCTCGCCGCCGAACTTGACCGGATAGGCGACGTCCGGGCGCGGGAACTCCCACGGATTTCCGCCGGCAAGCCAGTTGTCGGGGAACTCGACCTGCCAGCCGTCGTTCAGGCCCTGAGCGAACATGCCGTAGTCGTACCGGATGCCATAGCCGTAGCCGGGCAGTGCCAGCGTTGCCATGGAGTCCAGGAAGCAGGCCGCGAGACGGCCGAGACCGCCGTTCCCCAGGGCGGCATCCATCTCTTCCTCTTCGATGGCGTTGATGTCGAGCCCCATGTCTTCAAGCGCATTGCGGCATTCGTCGTAGAGACCGGTGGCCAGCAGGCTGTTGGTCAGCGCTCGGCCCACCAGAAACTCGACCGACAGGTAATAGATGCGCTTGGCGTCCTGGCGGTACATCGCCCGCGACGTATCCATCCAACGCTCGACAAGCCGGTCCCGAGCGACCAGCGCCGAGGCATTCAGCCAGTCATGTGTGTGTGCGGTGATCGGGTCTTTGCCGACGGAGTAGAGGAGGCGGTTGGCGATCGATTTTTTGATCGATGCGCGGTCACGCCCGACAGAGTCGGGGAGAAAGGATTTGCTTATGGCTTTCCAGTCCATCGGCATTTTTGTCAGCTTCATCTATTCGGGGAGGATTCGGGTCAACCGCTGGGACGCAGGCTTGCGAGGTGACGGAGCAGACCTTCCGTCGAACTGTCTTGGGCAGCGGCGGCGTCTTCGCCTTCTACTAGTGGAAGCAGGCGGCCAGCCAGCTGTTTGCCTAGCTCGACGCCCCATTGGTCGAAGGAATATATGCCCCAAATCACGCCCTGGACAAAGATCTTATGTTCGTAGAGCGCGATCAGGCTGCCCAGGGTCTTCGGGTCGATGCGCCTGACCAAGATCGTATTGGTGGGTTGATTTCCCGCGTAGGTGCGATGCGGCCTGAGCCGCTCGGCCTCGGGCTCGGACAGACCCGATGCCATCATTTCCGCCTTCGCTTCCTCACCGGACTTGCCGCGCATCAGCGCGGCCGTCTGGGCGAGAAAGTTCGCCATGAGTAGATCGTGATGCCGGCCCGTCGGATAGGCGCTGTTGGCCGGCGCGATGAAGTCGGCCGGGATGAGACGCGTGCCCTGATGGATGAGCTGAAAGAAGGCATGCTGGCCGTTGGTTCCGGGCTCGCCCCAGATGACCGGACCTGTGTTGTGCGCCACGAAGCCGCCGTCGCGGGTGGCCGTCTTGCCGTTGCTTTCCATGTCCGCCTGCTGGAGATAGGCGGGCAGCCGCTGCAACAGCTGGTCGTAGGGAATCACCGCGTGCGTTTCGGCGCCGAAGAAATTGGCGTACCAGACCCCCAGCAGCGCCATGATGACCGGGATGTTCTCTTCTAGCGGCGCTTCCCGGAAATGCCGGTCCATGGCATGGCCGCCTTCCAGAAGCTCGGCGAACCCGTCGTAGCCGATGGCAAGGGCGATGGGCAGTCCGATGGCTGACCAGAGCGAGTACCGGCCGCCGACCCAGTCCCAGAAGACGAACATGTTGGCCGGATCGATTCCGAACGCGGCGACCTTTTCGGTGTTCGTCGAGACCGCGACGAAGTGACGGGCGATTGCACCGTCATCCTGCAGATGCTCCAGTAGCCAGGCCCTGGCCGTGTGCGCGTTCGCCATCGTCTCCTGGGTCGTGAAAGTCTTGGATGCGATGACGAAAAGCGTGGTTTCGGGCTCCAGGTCGGCAAGCGTGGTCTCAATGTGGCTGCCATCCACATTCGACACGAAGTGGAAAGACAGTGCCGGGTGCTGGAACGCCTTCAGGGCGCCGGTCACCATCGCGGGCCCAAGATCCGACCCGCCGATGCCGATATTGACCACCGCTCGGATGCGTTCACCGGTGTAACCGCGCCAGCTGCCGCTTCGCACCGCTTCGGTGAAGTCGCGGACCTGATCCAGCACTTCGTTGACGGCCGGCATCACGTCCTGCCCGTCGACCATGACGGGCGTGTTGGCCCGGTTGCGCAATGCCGTGTGGAGGACGGCGCGCCCCTCCGTCCCGTTGATGGCCTCGCCCCGGAACATGCGCTCGCGCCATCCTTCGACATCGGCCGCGCGGGCGAGGCCGCGAAGCAGGTCCATGGTCTCAGGTTGGATACGGTTTTTCGAATAGTCGAACAGCATGTCGCCGAGCGTGAGGTGGAACCGGCTGAACCGTCCCGGGTCTTCGGCGAAGAGGTCGCGCATATGAACGGCCTCCATATCGCGGTGGTGGGCGACGAGCGCCTGCCACGCCGGCGTGCTGGAAATGTCGGTCATGTGACTTCTGCCGTTTCTTTGAGCTCCTGATAAAGAGATAGGTACCGGCCGGCGGACTTGGACCAGCTGAAGTCGCGGGTCATGGCACGCCGGCACATGCTGCTCCATGGCACCGGATTCTGGTACAGCGCCAGCGACCTTGCCAAGGTCCGTTTCAGGGCAGTCGCGGTCGCACGTTCGAACAGAAAACCCGTTGCCGCGCCCTCGGCCAAGCTGCGCTTCGTCGCGTCGACAATGCTGTCAGCCAGCCCTCCGGTCCGTCGGGCGAGTGGAAGTGTACCGTAACGCAAACCGAAGAGCTGGGTCAGGCCACAGGGCTCGAAGCGCGATGGAACCAATATCACGTCGCTGCCACCGATGATGTTATGTGCGAGGGTCTCATCATACTCGATTCGAATGCCGACGCGTTCGGGTTCAGCCTTGCCGATCCGCTCGAACCCGCGCTCGATCGAAAGCGTGCCTGTCCCCAGCAGCGCCAGCTGGCCGCCCTTGGCGATCAGCCAGGGGAGGGCATCGAGAACCAGGTCGAGCCCTTTCTGTTCCGTCAGCCGGCTGACCACGCCGAACAGCGGGGCCCGCTCCGAGGGCTCCAGCCCCAGCATTTTCTGCAGCGCCCCCTTTGCCGTCGCCTTGGGAGCGAATTCCTGGACGGAGTAGGGCGTGGGCATCGCCGGATCCATCTCCGGATTCCAGACACCGTAATCGACGCCGTTCAGGATGCCGACCAGGTCCCGCGCCCGGTGACGGAGGAGCCCGTCCATTCCCATGCCTTGTTCCGGTTGTTGGATCTCGCGGGCGTAGGTGGGACTGACGGTAGAGAGACGCTCGGCGAAATGCAGGCCGGCCTTCATGAAGGAAAGCTGGTCCCAGTACTCCAGCCCTTCCAGCGCGAAGAAGTTTGCCGGTAACCCCGTCTCGGCAAAGGAGTCGTAGGGGAACAGTCCCTGAAACGCGAGGTTGTGGATCGTAAACACCGACGGCGTGGCCGGACCGCTGCCGTCTTGCCGCCTTGCCGCCAGATAGGCCGGTGCCAGGCCCGCGTGCCAGTCGTGCGCGTGGACGACGTCGGCGTCCCAGATGTCAGGCACAACATCCAGAACCGCGCGCCCCAAAAGCGCGAAGCGCCGGTCGTTGTCGGGCCAGTCCTTGCCGTCGGGCCCCAGATACGGATTGCCGGGCCGGTCGTAGAAGGCCGGCGCATCGACCACAAAGGCCCGCACGCCGCTGTCGGGCAACCGACCGCTCAGCAAGGTCACGTCCCGGGCGCCCGGGTAGGCGGTCAGCGTTGAGACTTTTTCAACGGAATCCAAACCCTTGAGGATCGCGGGAAAACCTGGCAGCAGGAGGCGCACATCGACACCCAGTTCCCGAAGCGCCGGCGGCAGGGCCCCCGCAACGTCCGCAAGACCGCCGGTCTTGAGGAGCGGATAGACCTCGCTGGCAACGAACAGAACCCGCATGCGGTGAAAGGTCCGTCGTCAGGCCAGGGCGTCGAGCATGGCCTGGGTGATCAGGGTCGCGCCGCCTTCGTCGCGCCGAAAGCGTCGTTCGTCTTCTGCGGCATCCTCGCCGACAACGAGACCCTCCGGGATTTGGACACCGCGGTCGACGACCACATTACTTAGCCGGGCCCCGCGAGTGACCTCGACGTCCGGAAGAAATACGCACCCTTCGATTTCGCAATAGGAATGGACCCGGACCTGCGAGAACAGCACCGAACGTCGGACGGTCGAGCCGGAGATGATGCAGCCGCCGGATACCAGCGAATCGATCGCGGCGCCCCGCCGTCCCTCGTCATCGAACACCGTCTTGGCGGGTGGGAGCTGCAACTGGTAGGTCCAGATCGGCCAGTTGGTATCGTACATGTTGAGGGAAGGCGTCGGATCGGTCAGATCGATGTTGGCCCGCCAATAGGCGTCGATCGTCCCCACGTCGCGCCAATAGTCTTCCGCCTCGGGGCCGCTTTTTACGCAACTCCAGCTGAAGGGGTGGGCGGCCGCCTCGCCGCGGCGCACGACCGCCGGCATAATATCCTTGCCGAAATCGTGACTCGACGAGGGATCGGCAGCATCCCGTTCGAGTTCCTCGAACAGATACTCTGCATCAAAAACATAGAGCCCCATGCTCGCCAGGGCCTTGTCGGGATCGCCGGAGGATCGGCCGGCTTTTCAACGAAATCGACAATCTTGTGGTCGTGGTCCACCGCCATAACGCCGAACGCGGTCGCGTCCATCCGCGGTACCGCGATGCAGCCCGCCGTGCAGGGGGCGCCGCTTTCCTTGTGAAGCGCCAGCAGGACCGAATAGTCCATCTTGTAGATATGATCGCCGGCCAGCACGACGATATGGTCCGCTTCGTGGCTGCGCAGGATATCGATGTTCTGGTAGACCGCGTCGGCCGTTCCCTTGTACCAGGATGTCTCGTCAATCCGCTGCTGTGCCGGCAGCAGGTCGACGAATTCGTTCTGCTCGCTGCGGGGAAACGACCAGCCGCGCTGCAGATGGCGGAGCAGGCTGTGCGATTTGTACTGGGTGAGCACGCCGACGCGGCGGATGCCGGAATTGAAACAGTTCGACAGCGTGAAATCGACGATCCGGAACTTGCCGCCGAAAAAAACAGCGGGCTTTACCCGCTTGTCCGTCAGTTCCTTCAATCGACTGCCGCGGCCCCCCGCCAGGATTAGGGCGACCGCATTGCGGGCGAGTTCCCGTCTGCTGATGTCGTCATAGCTCACAGTCCTGTCCTCCCGTGTCCTGCCGTCGACGCGTCAGGTAATAACCGTCGGACCGTCGCGGCCGGTTTTCTGTGTGATGTCCGCCAGCTCATCGGCGGCCGCGATCAGGGGCGCCAACGCCTCCTGCGTGTCGCGGTCGTGCCTGTTGGGGTCCGCCTCGAACGACTCCAGATAGACGCGCAGAGTCGCGCCGGTCGTCCCGGTCCCCGAAAGCCTGAATACGACGCGTGCGCCGCCCTCCAAGTCGATGCGCAACCCTTGATGTTCGCTCACCGAGCCGTCCACGGGGTCGGTGTAGGCGAAATCATCGGCCGCCTGCACGGCCAGACCACCCACTTGGGTCCCAGGCAGGAATGCCAGCCGGCCGGCCAGATCTGCCATCAAGTCGTTGGCGGGCCCGGTATCCAGCCCTTCATAATCGTGACGGCTGTAGAACGTCCTCCCGAACCGGCGCCAGTGGTCGCGGACGATTGCATCCACAGGCTCCCGCCGGACCGCCAGAATATTGAGCCAGAACAGCACCGCCCACAGGCCGTCCTTTTCGCGGACATGATCGGACCCGGTTCCGGCGCTTTCTTCACCGCAGATCGTGATCCGCCCGTCGTCCAGCAGGTTCCCGAAGTACTTCCAACCCGTCGGAGTCTCGTAACAGGGGAAACCCAGTTCCGCGGCGACGCGATCCAGCGCGCGGCTGGTCGGCATCGAGCGCGCGGCCCCTTTCAAACCGCCGGAATAGGCAGGCACGTGATGCGCATTCGCGGCGAGCACGGCGAGGCTGTCGCTTGGCGTCACGAAAAAGCGCCGACCCAGGATCATGTTGCGGTCGCCATCGCCGTCCGACGCCGCCCCGAAGTCGGGCGCGTCTGGCCCGTACATGAGGCTGACGAGATCCTGGCAGTGGGCCAGGTTGGGGTCCGGATGTCCGCCGCCGAAATCGGGTAACGGTACGGCGTTCACGGCCGTATCGGGCGGCGCGCCGAGGCGGTCGATCAGGATGGCCTTGCCGTACGGGCCGGTGACCGCGTGCAGCGCATCGAAGCACATTCGAAACGACCCGCCGGTGAGCAGATCGTGCAGCCGGTCGAAATCGAACAGGTCTTCCATCAGGGCGGCATAGTCGGCGACCGGATCGATGACCTCGACCGTCATGGCGCCGACCTCGGTCGCGCCCGAGGTCGACAGATCGATGTCAGGCGTTTCCAGAGTTCGGTATCGGGTCACGGTACGGCTGCGGGCGTAGATCGCGTCGGTCACCGCCTCCGCGGCCGGTCCGCCATTGCCGGTGTTGTATTTGACGCCAAAATCCCCCTGGGGCCCCCCGGGATTGTGGCTCGCCGACAGGATGATGCCGCCAAAGGCGCGGTTCTTGCGGATGACGCAACTCGCCGCCGGTGTCGAGAGTATGCCGTCCCGACCGACGAGCACGCGGCCGACGCCGTTGGCAGAGGCCATGCGAAGCGTGATCTGGATGGCCGTGTCGTTGTAGTAGCGGCCGTCGCCCCCCAGGACGAGCGTCTGACCGGCCAGCCCCTCCAGGGAATCGAAGATCGCCTGGAGATAATTCTCCAGATAACCCGACGTCTGGAATACCGGGACCGTCTTTCGAAGTCCCGACGTCCCCGGCTTCTGGTCGTCGAAGGGCGTGGTCTCGACCTCGACGACAGATGTGTTGATGCTCCCTGTCATGCCCCCTGCCTTTTGAAGCAGGATATTGCCGCTGTGCGAGGGGTCAACAAAAACCCCCGGATAAAGCGGTTTTCGGCCCCATTAAGCCAATTTTAGCTGCAGCCGGTGCATATCTGATATGCGCACTTGCCGCAGCAAAAGCTGGGTGAGATGCGCCACTTAGGCAGGAATTCGATCGGGCAAGAAACGGCAGACCCATGGAAATTCGACTAGAACGCAGACAAATGCCAGAAGGCTTCGAGATCGGTTGCGAATGCGGCCACGTCTTCACAGTCCCCCACGGCGTCCATCACGCCCAGTGCGCAAGGTGCGGCAAGGAACAGGATATGGGCAACCTGTTCGATCAGTGGTGGATGTGCGAACCCACGCTGGGCCGATACGCATTGCGCGAGGCCTGAGCCGGGTTCCACTCGTCTAGCTGACGTGTCGGTTGGCGGGCCGAACAGGCGCCGCCATCGATCACGGCTGAGCGTCCTCCAGATCCCGCCGCTCCGGACCGTCATAGGTCCAGATGTATCCGGGCGGCGTCGCGCCCTTGTTGCGGCCGCCCTGCTGCGACTGCTCCCACGCATGAGCCAGGATCCCGACCGACCGGGACAGGCAGAAAACGCCGCGGGCGAGTGGTGGCGGAAAGCCAAGCTCGCCATAGATGACCGCCGTGGCGCCGTCGATGTTCATGGGGATGCGTTTGCCCTTGCGGCGTTCCAGTTCCGTTTCCACCGCGCGCCCGATCTCGGCGAACCGGCCCGAAACCACGCCGTTCTTCGCAGCCTCGTCGACAAGTCCCAGAAGCCTTGGCGCCCGCGGGTCGATCGGATGGAACCGGTGCCCGAACCCCGGTACATAGCGGCCGCGCTCTGCCACGAACCGGTCGATCGCCTTGGCGACCGCCGTCTCCAATGGCATACCCCCGTCCGCCGCCTGCAGCGCGTCGTGGTATAGTTCCAGCGCCTGCTCGCCGGCGCCGCCGTGCACATCGCCCATCGTGTTGACGGCCGAGGCGATTGCATTGTTCAGACCGACGCCACAGGTGATCGCCATCCGAGCAATGCCGATGCTCGGGGCCTGGGGACCGTGATCGACGGCGGCGACCAGGGCACATTCGAACAACCGTGCCTGTTCTCGGCTCGGCCGGTCGCCGCGCAACATCAGCCAGATCATTTCAGGAAAGGTCAGGTTGCCGATCAGCTGTTCGATCGGGTAGCCGCGGAACCGGATCATGCCCGGCTCCATCTCGATGATCTCGGTCCGCCACCAGTCGCGGACTTCCTGTTCGGCGTCCATGGTCAAACGACCCCCTGTTGTTGCAGCGCTTCCAGCTCTTCTTCGGCTAGACCGAGTTCCGCGTAGATCTCCCGGTTGTGCTCGCCGAGCGTGGCCGGCGGTGTGTCGACGGCCGGCGCGGCGCCGTCGAGTTTGATGCCGGTGCGGACGACGCGGATGTCCCGGTCGACGCCAGGCACGTTCTGGAACTCGGCGATCATGCCCCTGTCGCGGATCTGCGGGTGTTCCAGCACCGCCGGAACCGTGAGCACCGCGCCTGCCGGCACGCCGGCGGCATTCAGCCGTTCGGCCCAATTCTGCGCCGTATCGGACTGAAGCGATCGATCGATTTCGGCCCGCAACTCGTATCGGTGCCTCTTTCGGTCGTCTCGTTGCCGGTAGCGCGGGTCCTGCAAAAGGTCGCGCCGGTCGATCACCGCGCACAGCGCCTCGAACTGCTCCTGCTTGTTGGCCGCGATGTTGAGCGGCGCGTCCGAGGCCTGGAAGGTGCCCGACGGGCTGGAGGTCACGTTCTCGTTGCCGACCGCTGCCGGTTCGACCCCGCCAATCAGATAATTGGAGACCGCCCATCCCATGGTGGCGAGCGTCGCCTCCAGCATGGAGACATCGACGAAGGCGGCGCCGTTTTTTTCGCGGCCCGCCAGCGCGGCGGCGATTGCAAAGGCGGCCGTCATGCCGCCGATCGTATCAGCAATGGGGTAGCCGACGCGAAGCGGCGCGCTTTCCGCGTCGCCGGTGACGCTCATCACGCCCGAAAGGCCCTGGATGATCTGGTCGTAGGCCGGCAGATTGCGCAGCGGACCGTCCTGACCGAAACCCGAGATCGCGCAATAGACCAGCTGTGGGTTGTCCTGGACCAGGGTGTCGTATCCGACGCCCAAACGGTCCATCACGCCGGGTCGAAAATTCTCGACGACCACGTCGGCGGTCGCAACCAGCTGCCGGAAAAGAGCCTTGCCGCGTTCGTGCTTGAGATTGAGTGTGATGGATCGCTTGCCGGGATTCTGGGCCAGGAACGAGATCCCCATCAGCCGACGGTTCAGGTCCGGGTCCAATCCCAGCTGCCGGGCCAGATCGCCCCGACCCGGCACCTCCACCTTGATCACGTCCGCGCCCATATGCGCCAGTTGATGCGCACAAAACGGCCCGGCCAGCACATTCGTGAGATCCAGCACGCGGACGCCGTTCAGGGGTTTGCCAACCATTGCCTGCACCATCGCTTTGTTCTCGCTGACAGCGTTCTGTACAACAGAACGGCGTTTTCGTTGAACAAGTTCCCAAGGGACATGCCGGAACTGCCGGACATTACCGTCTATATCGATGCACTGAAGGCCCGCACGCTGGGCCACAGCCTTGCGGGCGTTCGGCTGGCCAATCCCTTCCTGCTACGGACCGTGGACCCGCCCATTGCCGAAGCCGGGGGAAAGACCGTTCGGGAGTATCGCCGTGTGGGCAAACGCATCGCCGTCGGGCTGGAGCCGGATCTGTGGCTGGTGATCCATTTGATGATCGCCGGCCGCTTGCGGTGGGAGACGCCGGGAAGCGACCCGCCCGGCCGGATCGGTCTTGCGGCTTTCGATTTTCCCGAGGGAACCCTGATCCTGACCGAGGCCGGGTCAAAGCGCCGTGCATCCCTGCACCTGCTGCGGGGCGAGGCCGCGTTGGCGGAGATGGACCCGGGTGGTCTGGAGGTGTTCGAGATCCACGAACCCGCATTTGCAGCAGCGCTCACCCGGGCCAACCACACGCTCAAGCGGGCTCTGACCGATCCGAAGACCTTCAGTGGCATCGGCAATGCCTATTCCGATGAGATCCTGCATCGAGCCCGCATTTCGCCAATCGCCATGACCCAGAAGCTGGACGATGAGGAAATCGGCCGCCTATTTCGGGCTACTCGGGAAACGCTGCAACACTGGATCGACGTTCTGCGGGACGAGGCCGGAGAAGCCTTCCCCAAAAAGGTGACCGCGTTCCGGGACGGCATGGCCGTCCATGGTCGCTTCGGCGAGCCATGTCCCGCTTGCGGAACCAAGGTCCAACGGATCCGGTACGCGAGTAACGAGACGAACTACTGTCCGGCCTGTCAGACCGGCGGTCGTCTGCTGGCGGACCGGGCGTTGTCGCGTCTGCTCAAAAAAGACTGGCCGCGGTCCATCGACGAAACGTAAGCGGGGCTGGCGCTGCCCGGCGCCGCTGTGTATGGAATGAGCCCGTCGACAGCGGGGGATTGCCATGCGGGTGGTTATCGCGCCTGACTCGTTCAAAGAATGCCTGACGGCGATGCAGGTTGCCGACGCCATCGAGGCCGGCCTCAAGGCTGCGCTGCCCGATGCCGAGTGCATCAAGATCCCCGTTGCGGACGGCGGCGAGGGGACCGTGCAATCCTTGGTGGATGCAACCGGGGGAGAGATCGTCCGGTTGGAAGTCACAGATCCGTTGGGCGATCCGGTCGAGGCGTTTTTTGGCGTGTTGGGCGACGGGGAAACGGCCGTGATCGAGATGGCGGCCGCGTCGGGCCTGCATCTCGTCTTGCCCGAACGCCGGGACCCGCGCGTGACGACCACATTCGGAACCGGCCAGCTCATGCGGGCCGCCCTGGATCGCGGCGCCAGGCGGCTGCTGCTGGGGATCGGCGGCAGCGCAACCAATGACGGCGGCGCCGGGATGGCCCAGGCGCTGGGCGTGGTCTTGCTGGACGGGCGGGGCCGGTCCATCGGTTCGGGCGGCGGTGCACTGTCGGCGCTCGCGCAAATCGATCTTGCCGGCCTCGACCAGAGGCTGGAACAAACGTCGATCGAGGTGGCGTGCGACGTTGATAATCCGCTGACCGGTCCGACCGGAGCGTCTGCCATCTTCGGTCCGCAAAAGGGTGCGACGCCGGCGATGATCGAAGAGCTCGACCAGAATCTCGCGCATTTCGGACAACTGCTTGAATCCGTTAGCGGGCGCAAGGTCGTGAGTCTGGCCGGTGCCGGTGCCGCCGGCGGGTTGGGTGCCGGTCTTTGCGGTTTTCTGGGCGCATCACTCAAGCCCGGCATCGCCATGGTGCTCGACGTGCTGCGGTTTCGCGAGCGTCTGCAGGGCGCCGATCTGGTCATCACCGGCGAAGGGCGTATCGACAGTCAGACGATATTCGGCAAAACGCCGTTCGGTGTCGCCCAGGCCGCGAAACAGGCCGGTTTGCCGGTCATTGCCATTGCCGGATCGGTGGCGGACGACTACGAGGCCGTTCATGACCACGGCATCGATGCTGTCTTTGACGTGGTTCCGCGCGCGATGACCTTGGATGAGGCCCTCACCGCGGGTGCAGCCAATATCTCCCGAACGGCGCGCAACATCGGCGAGATGATCAGGGTGTCGGACAGCCTGGCTCCCTAGGCTCCGCGCTTGGCACGACGGCCCCGTGGTCGTCCGAGAACTCCGCTTGACGGTCTCCGGGGGCGTTACTACGCTCAATCCTTTGCGGCATCCGGCGCCAAAGCGCGGGGTGCGCAACCCGAAAAACAGACACAAGCGCGCCGGTTTGGCGCCAAGAACGGGGTTGGCAGCATGACAAAGGGGAAGCTTTATGCCGGCACAGCCTGACATCGCGGCGGGCCGGCTCTCGCCGTCGGAATACGAGCACAATTTCGAGGACATCAAGCCGCCGCTAAGCCGGCAGCAGGCGCCGATCGAAGCCAGTCGTTGCTACTTCTGCTACGACGCGCCGTGCGTTGAGGCCTGTCCCACGGGCATCGATATTCCGAGCTTCATCCACAAAATCGCCACGGACAACGTCAAAGGCGCGGCGATGGATATCCTGCAGGCCAACATCTTCGGCGGGGCCTGCGCCCGTGTCTGCCCGACTGAGGAATTGTGCGAGGAAGCCTGCGTGCGCAATACCCAGCAGCACAAGCCGGTGAATATCGGCCTGCTCCAGCGCTACGCCACCGACCGTTTTTTCGAGCGCGGCGAGCAACCGTTCGAGCGGGCGGCGCCGACTGGCAAGAAGGTGGCCGTGGTCGGCGCGGGACCGGCGGGTATCAGCTGCGCGCATGGTCTGGCGCGGCAGGGTCATGAGGTTACCGTCTTCGAGGCACGGTCCAAGGCCGGTGGCCTCAACGAATACGGTATCGCCGCATACAAGCTGACCGAAAACTTCGCCCAGAGGGAGCTGGACTTCATTCTGTCGATCGGCGGCATCACCGTGGAACTCGGCCGGTCTCTGGGATCCGATCTGTCGCTCGCCCAGCTGCGGCAGGACTTCGACGCCGTCTTCCTGTCGGTCGGCCAGACGGGCGTGAAGGCGCTGGAAATCAAGGGCGAGAGCCTGGAAGGCGTCCAGGGTGCAATCGATTATATCGGCGCGCTGCGTCAAGCCGCGGACAAGGCGACGTTACCGGTTGGCCGCAAGGTCATCGTGATCGGCGGCGGCAACACTGCGATCGATATTGCGGTTCAGTCTAGGCGGCTGGGCGCCGAGGACGTCACCATCTGCTACCGCCGTGGTCCACAGGAGATGGGCGCAACCTGGCACGAACAGGAGGTGGCCCAGACGAACGGCGTCAGGATCAAACACTGGGTGCGCCCCGTCCGCCTGTCCGGAGACAATGGGCATGTCAGCGAAATCGAGCTGGAATACACCCAGCTTGACGATGACGGCCGGTTGACCGGAACGGGCGACACCGTGCGCCTGCCGGCGGATACTGTCTTTACGGCGATTGGCCAGGCGCTAATCGCGGATCCGCTGGCCAACGGCTCCAGCGAGCCTTTGGACATCAGCAACGGCCGCATTGTGGTGGACGAGGATCGGCAGACGTCGTTGCCCGACGTGTTTGCAGGCGGGGATTGCGTTGCCGGCCTCGATCTCACCGTGCAGGCGGTGGAAGACGGCAAGATCGCCGCGCGCTCGATCGATCAGTTTCTAACCCGTTGACCGGGAGGCGAGAACCATGGCCGACCTAAGCTGCGATTTTGTTGGGATCAAGTCGCCGAACCCGTTTTGGCTGGCGTCCGCGCCGCCGACGGACAAGTACTACAACGTCGAACGGGCGTTCAAAGCCGGCTGGGGCGGCGCCGTCTGGAAGACGCTGGGCGAGCCCATCGTCAATGTATCGTCCCGGTATGGCGCGGTGGAGCACAACGGCGCCCGGATGGCCGGCTTCAACAACATCGAGCTGATCACCGACCGCCCGCTCGACGTTAATCTGCGCGAGATCAAGCAGCTTAAGAAGGAGTGGCCCGACCGCGCAATCGTCGTCTCGCTGATGGTGCCGTGCGACGAGGAGAGCTGGAAGACGATCCTGGCGGAAGTCGAAGACACGGAAGCGGACGGGATCGAACTCAATTTCGGCTGTCCTCATGGCATGTCGGAACGGGGCATGGGCGCGGCCGTGGGCCAGGTGCCCGACTATGTGGAAATGGTCACGGCCTGGTGCAAAAAGCACACGCGGATGCCGGTCATCGTCAAGCTGACGCCCAACATCACGGATATCCGGTTCCCGGCCCGCGCGGCGCGAAAGGGCGGCGCCGATGCGGTGTCCCTGATCAATACCGTCGCTTCAATGGTGGGTGTGGACCTCGATTCCATGGCGCCGCTGCCGACCGTACAGGGCAAGGGAACCCATGGCGGCTATTGCGGCCCGGCGGTGAAACCGATCGCATTGCGCATGGTTGGCGACCTGGCGCGCGATCCGGAGTGCCAGGGCATGGCGATCTCGGGGATCGGCGGGATCTCCACCTGGCGAGACGGGGCTGAGTTCCTCTCCATGGGGGCCGGTACGGTGCAGGTCTGCACTGCCGCCATGCATCACGGCTTCAAGATCGTCGAGGATATGGTCGACGGCCTGTCGAACTGGATGGACGAGAAAGGCTATCGCACGCTGTCGGATTTCCAGGGCGCCGCGGTGGGCAACTATGTGGAGTGGGGCGATCTCGACATGAATTACGAGATCATCGCCCGCATCAATCAGGACCTGTGTATCAAGTGCGGGCTGTGCCACATCGCCTGCGAGGACACCTCGCACCAGGCGATCGCGGCCCAGCGGGTCGACGGCGCGCGCCGCTACGAAGTCATCGACAAGGAGTGCGTCGGCTGCAATCTCTGCATGCACGTCTGCCCGGTGGATGGCTGTATCACGATGGAACAGATCGACAATGGCAAACCCTATGTGACCTGGGCGGACGATCCCCGGAACCCGGCCAATCAGCCGGAAGCCGCTGAATAATCCGGCCGCGCGGGCGACCGGACCCGTTCGCGGCGCAAAAAGAACCAGGCGTTTCGCTCGGAGGCAGAATGAAAAACATCCAGATTGACGGCGCACGCCTTTGGCAATCGCTGATGGCGATGGCCGAGATTGGGGCGACGGACAAGGGCGGAAGTTGCCGGCTGGCGCTGACCGATCTCGACCGCCAGGGCCGCGACCTTTTCGTCGGATGGTGCCGGGACGCCGGCTGTTCGATCACGGTCGATAGGATGGGCAACATATTTGCCCGGCGCGAGGGACGGGATCCGTCTCTGCCGCCGGTGGTGACCGGCAGTCATCTGGACACCCAGCCGACGGGCGGCAAGTTCGACGGCGTCTTCGGAGTGCTTTCGGGTCTGGAGGTGATCCGCACGCTCAACGACCATGGGTTTGAAACCGATGCGCCGGTGGAAGTCGCAGTCTGGACCAACGAGGAGGGGTCGCGGTTCGCGCCGGCAATGATCGCCTCCGGCGTGTTCGCCGGCGTCTTCGACCTGGACTATGGATTGAGCCGGTCGGACCTGGACGGCAAGACAATCGGCGAGGAGCTTCAACGCATCGGCTACGATGGCGAACTCGAGTGCGGCGGCCGGCCGTTCCGTGCCTTCTTCGAGGCCCATATCGAACAGGGGCCAATTCTTGAGGCCGAAGAAAAGACCATCGGTGTGGTCAGGGGCGCCCAAGGCCAGCGCTGGTTCGAGGCAACCGTGCAGGGTGCCGAAAGCCACGCCGGCACCACGCCCATGGACCGGCGCCGGGACGCGCTCCTGGGGGCCTCGCGCCTGGTGGACCGGATCAACGGGATCGCGCTCGACCATGCGCCCGATGCGGTCTCGACGGTGGGCCTGATGCAAGTCTCGCCCAATTCACGCAACACCATTCCCGGCCAGGTGTTCCTCAGCGTTGACCTTCGGCATCCCGAGGACGAAACGCTCAGCGCCATGGCGGCGGCGTTGCGCGCGGCCGGCGAGGAGATCTGCGGGGCGCTCGGCCTGACGATCGAGCTGGAGGAGATCTGGTATTCCCCGCCCATCGTTTTCGACCCGGATTGCGTCGAAGCGGTCCGCGGCGCGTCCGAGTCCGCGGGTTATGCCAGCCGCGATATCATCTCCGGCGCGGGACACGACGCCTGCTATGTCAGCCGGGTGGCGCCGACGGGAATGATCTTTGTGCCGTGCGCCGACGGGATCAGCCACAACGAGATCGAAAGCGCGACGCCGGAGGACCTGACCGCCGGATGCAATGTCCTGCTGCAGGCCATGCTGCAGCGGGCGGTGCTCTAGGGCATGTCGGGATCCGAGCCGGCACCGATGGTCGATCCGCCGGGCAGCCAGGGTACGGCTGCGTCGCCGACCGAACCGGTCATCGAAATCGACAACCTGTCGCTGACTTTTCAGACGCGGGACGCGCCGGTTTATGCCCTGTCCGACGTCAGCCTGCTGGTCAACCGCGGCGACTTCGTCTCGTTCATCGGACCGTCGGGGTGCGGAAAGACGACCCTGTTGCGGGTGATCGCCGACCTGGAGCACCCCACCGGCGGGAGGATTTCGGTCGAAGGGGTGTCACCCCACGAGGCAAGGTTGCGACGGATCTACGGTTACGTTTTCCAGGCGCCGGTGCTCTATCCCTGGCGCACAGTCCAGCGCAACATCACGCTGCCGCTTGAGATCATGGGCCTTTCCCGCGCCGAGCGGCAGAAGCGGGCGAAGCACTACCTGGAGCTGGTGAACCTGACGGGGTTCGAGGCCAAGTTCCCCTGGCAGCTGTCGGGCGGCATGCAGCAGCGCGTCTCCATCGCCCGCGCCCTGAGCTTCGAGCCGGACCTGCTGCTGATGGACGAACCGTTCGGCGCCCTGGACGAGATCACCCGCGATCACCTGAACGAACAGCTGTTGCGCCTGTGGGAGCGGACCGAAAAGACCGTCGTGTTCGTTACCCATTCGATTCCCGAGGCCGTCTTTCTGTCGTCGCGCATCGTCGTCATGTCGCCGCGGCCCGGACGCATCATCGACGTGATCGATTGCGACCTGCCTAAGGACAGGACCCTGGACATCCGGGAAACGCCCGAGTTCCTGAAGATTGCCCACCGGGTGCGGGAAGGGCTGCGCGCAGGGCACAGCTATGACGACTGACGTCCTTGCCGGGCCGGGCGACCGCCCGGCAGAGACGATCTGGGCGCGGCTGCGCCAGGGCCGCACGGTTCCCATCACGGTCGTCGTGCTGGCGATCATCGCCATCTGGTACGGAGCGGCGGTCTATCTGAACGCACCCCGCCTGATCGACGGCTACGAGCGCCGCGAACAGGCCTGGGATATGAGCCGCCTGATTTCGGACGCCTATGCGATGGAACGGCCGGTGCTGCCGGCGCCGCACCAGGTGCTGGTGGAGCTCGACAACACGGTCTTGCGCAAGGCGGTCACGTCCCGGCGCAGCCTCGTTTATCACGCCGGTGTCACGCTCTCGTCGACGGTCCTTGGGTTTATTCTCGGTTCGCTGCTGGGAATCGCCCTGGCGGTCGGCATCATCCATGTCCGCACACTGGATCGATCGTTGATGCCCTGGATTATCGCCTCCCAGACCATCCCGATCCTGGCAATCGCGCCGATGATCATCGTCGTGCTGGCCTCCATCGGCCTCGTCGGGCTGATTCCAAAAGCCATCATCTCCACCTATCTGTGTTTTTTCCCAGTCACCGTGGGCATGGTCAAAGGCCTGCGCTCGCCGGATCCGCTGCAACTCGACCTGATGCACACCTACAGCGCGTCACAGGCACAGATCTTCTGGAAGTTGCGGTGGCCGGCCTCGATGCCGTTTTTGCTGGCCAGTCTGAAGGTGGCGGTGGCGCTCAGCCTGGTGGGCGCGATCGTGGGCGAACTGCCGACCGGTGCCAAGGCGGGAATCGGCGCCCGGTTGCTGGCCGGTTCGTATTACGGCCAGACAATTCAGATCTGGTCGGCGCTGATCATGGCCTCGCTCATGGCAGGTTGCCTGGTCGCGCTGGTGGGGCTGGTCGAACGGATGGTCCTGAAGCGGATGGGCACTCGATGACCGGGCGTGCGTCTTTGCCGGTGCTGGTCTTCGTGGCATTGGCGCTGGCCGGCGTTTCGATGCCATTGCCGGAAGGGCTGTGGCTTGCCCAACCGGCCCTGCTGTTTCCGTCCGCGTTTGCCGTTGCCGGCGGTGTGCTGCTGCTGTTCCGTCGCCGCCGGACGTGGTTCGCAGCGGGTATTGCCGTGGTTTCGACCGTGATCGGCGCCATGGCGCCCCTGGCCGCAATCCGGCTGCTGGGTGAGGGCGTGGGTATTGCAGCGCCGGGCATCTGGCTGTTCGTCCTCGGTCTCGGTTTCCTTTCTTGGCATTCGATGGCGTTGCTGTCGGTCTTGGCCGGCGGCGTCCATGCCGGTCAGGCCCGCTGGCTGGTCCTGCTCGTGCCAGCGGCATTCGGTTGTTGGGTTCTGTATCTATGGCAGGTCATCGTGGCCGGCTTCGGCATACCGCCCGTGCTCTTGCCGGCGCCAAGTGCCATCTGGCAGGTCCTCGCGGGTTCCCAGGCAATGTTGCTGGCGGATTTCCACCAGACATTCGTCAAATCGGTTCTGCCGGGCTTCGCTATCGGTTGCACAAGTGGCTTCGTCGTTGCCGTTCTGGTCGACCGGGTGCCGTTTCTGCAACGCGGTCTGCAGCCCATCGGCAACCTCGTGAGCGCATTGCCTATCGTCGGCGTGGCGCCGATCATGGTGATGTGGTTCGGCTTCGACTGGCAGTCGAAGGCCGCGGTCGTCGTGGTGATGACCTTCTTTCCCATGCTGGTGAACACGATCGCGGGCCTGCGGGCCACCGGGGCCATGGAGCGGGACCTGATGCGCTCCTATGCGGCCGGCTATCTGACGACATTCCTTAAGGTACGCTTGCCCAATGCCCTGCCTTTCGTTTTCAATGCACTGAAGATCAACTCCACGCTGGCGCTGATCGGCGCCATCGTTGCCGAGTTCTTTGGAACGCCGATCGTTGGTATGGGGTTCAGGATCTCGACAGAAGTCGGGCGCATGAGCATCGATACCGTCTGGGCGACCATCGCGGTTGCCGCGATTGCGGGATCGGCGTTTTACGGCGTGCTGGCGCTGCTCGAACGCAGCATCACATTCTGGCACGCTTCCTATCGCCAGAGGCGATGACCCCGGCGACAGCGTCGCCGGCAAAAAACGAGAGAACAGAAGAGGTGAAGAGACAATGACACTGAAAAGAACCGCGGCGCTTGGCGCCGCCGCCCTGCTGGCGCTGTCGGCCGGCGTGGCCGAAGCGAAGGATGCGGTTACGCTGCAGCTCAAATGGGTAACCCAGGCGCAGTTTGCAGGCTATTTCGTCGCCAAGGACAAGGGCTTCTACGACGAAGTCGACCTGGATGTGACGATCAATCCCGGCGGGCCGGACATCGCACCGCCGCAGGTGATCGCCGGCGGCGGCGCTGATGTCGTCGTGGAGTGGATGCCGGCGGCGCTGGCTGCCCGCGAAAAGGGCGTTCCTCTGGTCAATATTTCCCAGACATTCGAGAAGTCGGGGATGATGCTGACTTGCCTGAAATCCAGCGGCGTCACCAGTCCGGACAAGTTCCCAGGCCAGACCCTGGGCGTCTGGTTCTTCGGCAACGAGTACCCGTTCCTGAGCTGGATGGCCAAGCTCGGCATCCCGACGGAAGGCGGCTCGGACGGCGTCACCGTCCTCAAGCAGGGCTTCAACGTCGACCCGCTGCTGCAGAAGCAGGCGGCATGCATCTCCACCATGACCTATAACGAGTATTGGCAGGTGGTGGACGCCGGCTATTCGGCCGACGATCTGGTCGTTTTCAAATACTCTGACCAGGGCGTGGCCACGTTGGAAGACGGGCTCTATGCGCTCGAGGATCGTCTGCAGGATCCCAAGTTCGTCGATACCATGGCGCGTTTCGTCGCCGCATCGAACAAGGGCTGGGCCTGGGCGCGCGCCAATCCCGACGATGCCGCATTGGTCGTCCTGGAGAACGACCTCACCGGCGCCCAGACGGAAAAGCACCAGAAGCGCATGATGGGCGAGATCATCAAGCTGTTGGGCACGAAGGAGCTCGGCAAGCTCGACACGGCCGCGGCTGATCAGACCGTCGATGTGCTGCTGGGTAGTGCCTCCACGCCGGTCATCTCCAAGAAGCCGGCGGGTGCCTGGACCGAGGCCGTCTACGACGCTTCGAAGGCTCACATGAAATAACAGAACCGTCCGCCCGAACGATGCGGCGACCAGCGATCAAGGCCCCCTTCCCGGAGACGGGGAGGGGGCTGAATTTCGTGTAAGCCTCGGCTGGAGTGGCGACCGAGCGCCTCGGGATGGGCATTGACCGGGCCGGCCCGCGAACAATCTCGTTCGAATGGCAACAACCGGCTTCGGCCAGCTCATCGACAGGAGGAAAGTATGGCGGCCCTGAACCCCCTCTTTGCACTTAGCGGACGTATCTTAATTGCGTTCATGTTCATCATGTCCGGCGTCGGCAAGATCACCGGATTTGAAGCAACCCAGGCCTATATGGAGGCCCAGGGGGTGCCTGGCATGCTGTTGCTGATGGCGATCCTGGTGGAGCTTGTGGGCGGCTTGGCGATCGTCGTGGGTTGGTACACGCGAATCTCGGCGTTTCTTCTGGCCGGGTTCTGCGTGGTTTCGGCCGTCCTGTTTCATCTCGATTTTGCCGACCAGATCCAGACAATCATGTTTATGAAAAACATGGCTATCGCCGGCGGGTTCCTGTTCCTGGTCCGCTTCGGCGCCGGGGAATGGAGCATCGACGGCTGGCGTGGCAGTTTTTCGAAAGAGGCATTCGCCCGATAGAAGTTCCAGTTTCGACGCCTCTAGTGAACCGGCTCGCGCGACCATAGCGGGATTGCCCCGAAATTCGGGCAATCCCGTTCAACCTTATGAAATTGAAGCTTTTCTTGTTCCCGGGATTTTCTCCATGGTACATACGCCCGCAGCGGCACGGGGCATCCGGCCAGGCCGGCACAAGCCGGAGATTGCGCTAGCCGCTCGGTGCGGCATGGCTGAAGCCATCAGAGGGGCAAATTATGGGGATTCTCAGGAGACCGGGCCCTCGGGCTCGCAGTTGGACCACGCCATTGGCTTGCCGGGCACCCCTGGTTCTCGTTTTGGTCCTTGCTCAGGCGATCCCGGCGCTGGCGACTGCAGCGGACTGGTCTCCGGTCCCGGTCTGGGTCTGGGATCCACCCTTCGATACCGCCAGCCCGCGCAGCCAACAGCAATACGAAGCCCTGGGCGAGGCCAGCGAGGAATGGCGGATCTGCGCCTCCATTCCTCATCTCAAGGACGCCTATTGGCTCGGCGTCAATTACGGCCTGGTGGACCAGGCCCGGCGTCTGGATGTGTCGCTGAACCTGTTCGAGGCCGGTGGCTACGAGAACCTGGACAACCAGATTCGGCAAATCGAATCGTGCGTGAACGACGGTACACAAGCGCTGATCGTCAGCGCCATTGACTATGACGGGCTGAACCCGACCCTGGAAAAGGTGCATGCCAAGGGCATCCCGGTGATCGACCTGATCAACGGCGTTTCCTTCTCGGATGTTTCCGCCAAATCCCTTGGTGACTTTTACGACAATGGCTTCGCCATTGGTGATTATCTCGTCAAACAGAGCGAGGGTTCGTCAGATACGGTGACCGTTCTCTGGTTTCCCGGACCAGAGGGCGCGGGATGGGTCTCGCGCGGTGACTTGGGATTCCGTGACGCCATCCGGAACGCGAATGTGCAGATTCTGGCAACCAAGTATGGCGACACGGGCAAGAAGGCACAGGGCAAGCTCGTCGAAGCGGCCCTGGAGGAGCATCCCGATGCGGACTACGTGGTCGGGACGGCGGTTACTGCCGAAGCGGCCGTCGACATCATCCGTCGCAAGCGCCGGAAGGGGCGCACCGAGGTGATGGCTTACTATTTCGGTCCGGGGGTCCACCGCGGAATAAGTCGGGGCACCATCGTCGCCGCCCCCAGCGATCTGCCCGCCATCCAGGCGCGGATTGCCGTGGATCAGGCGGTGCGCATTCTCCAGGGCGTGCCCTATCTGAAACATGTCGGTCCCGAGGTCGTGGTCGCCGACCGCAAGAGCCTGAAGGACTTTGATCTCTCCACCTCGCTTGCGCCAAAGGGGTTTAAGGCAACGTTCGATGTCAACTGACGTGAAGCTCGCCACTGATTCTGAACTACCCACCGATACCGAAGGAGCGGTGGCCAGGACCGGCCGGCTCGGCCTGATCAACCTCACCTTGGTCGTGGCAATCGCCTACTACGCAGGCGGCATGGTGGGCGACCTACTGTCGCTGCCGCCCAGTAATATCGCGTTGTTGTGGCCAGCTGCGGGGATCGCGGTTGCGGCAATCCTGCTGGCAGGATGGCGCGCGGTGCCGGGTGTCTTAGTCGGTGCGGCCGCCGTGCATGGCCAGCTTTTTTTCGATGGCACGTCCATCACCTCCATTCTGGTAACGGGAGGCGCTGGATTAATCATCGCCGTTGGCGCGGCATTGCAGTCGGTGGTTGCAGCGACCTTTCTGAACCGTTTCAACCTCAGCCGGGAAACATTCTCCAGCGTGGTCTCGATCGCGGGGACGCTGCTCGTATTGGGTGCCGCCTGTGTCATCGGCGCGTCGGTCGGTACGGCGACATCAATAGCGACCGGCCTGGCAACCAGTGCGAACATCGCCTGGACGTGGGGTACGTGGTGGATCGGCGATCTGATGGGTATCGTCCTGTTTGCGCCGCTGGCCCTGGCTTTTGCGCGCAGGGCCATTGCTGCCAATATCCTCCTGGCGCTGGTGCTGATCGTGGGGATCGGCGGTTCCTATCTCGCCAGCTCGGGCATCAGGACCGAGGCCGACAACGTCTGGCACAACAACGCAGACACGGAATCGCGGCGCCTCACTGAAGCACTTGTACAGTGGATCGAAACATCCCTGACACCGTTCCATGCCATGGGAGCCTTGTTCCAAAGTTCCGAGCAGGTCTTTGACGCTGAATTCTGGGACACGGTCACCATACTGGAAGACAATCAGGGTGATTTCTTCCCATCCTCTTTCGTTGTTGCGCGGCCTACAGGCTTTGGTGACTTCGAGACGTGGGAGGTCCTGTACTCAATTGAGTATGATGGCCGGTTGGTCGTCGGCACCAATCTCAACGAAGACCCGATGCTGAGGCAGGCGGTTTTGGCGGCTGTCGACAATCTGGGGCAAACGGTCGTCGGCAGTGTCTTCAAGGATGCCGAAGGTACTGCTTGGGTGGTTCCCGCCGTGGCGGTCGAACAAGGCGAAGATCGGCACGTGGTCCTTGGGCTGATCGACCTCAGTCAGATGATCGACGGCCTCTTCAAGACGCAGGCTCCAGACGGTTTGGAACTACGGCTGTTCGCCCTAACAGATGAGATGCCCGCGGACCATGCGGCAATGCTGCCGGGCGATATGCCCGACGGCCACACGATGTTGCTTCATGGCGATCCGGAGCCCGCCTCAGACGTAACGCCAACGGGCTCCATTCGAAGCGTCATCGGCGGTGCGAAACTGCAGTTCCTCTGGGGCGCGACGCCTGCCTTTCAGGGCGGCAAGGACTCGCAACTGGCCGAATTCGTCCTCGGCGGTGGGGTTATCGCCACCGCGCTGCTCAGCCTCTTCATCAATTTCCTGCTGCGGCAGAACGAGAAGGTCGGGCGTTTGGTTTCGGAGCGGACCGCGGAACTTGCTGAAAGCCGGGGCATGCTCAAGAGCGTCCTGGACAATATGCCAGCAGCAGTGTTCCTGAAGGACGACCAGGGGCGGTTCAAGCTGATCAACAAACGCTACGAGGACATCTACGGTGTCCGGGCCGATGACATCGTCGGCAGGAACCTCCACGAGATCTATCCGAAAGAACAGGCTGACCAATTCCTGGCATACGACCAGCAGGTCATGGATTCAGGCGGGGTCCTTGAAAGCCAGCACGAAGCCACAGTCGACGGCCGCACGATCACGCTGGCCGAGATCATGTTCCCGATCCGCGGCGAAGATGGATCGATGAGCGGTTTTGGAGGCGTCGAAATCGACGTCAGCGAACGTGTCAAGAGTGAAGAAACCGCGCGACGCCTCCGCGAGGCCATCGAAGGCTTCTCGGACGGCATGATTCTCTACGACCGCGACGAACGAATCCTGTTCACCAACAGCAAGTATCACGAGCTCTATCCCGACTCGCCGCTCCAGAACGAGATCGTCGGCTGGTCTCAGGAAGAACTGCTGCGTCGGCTTGTGAAGCTTGGTGTCATAGACAACCCCGAGGCCAAGGCGGACCCTGAAGGCTGGGTCATGGAACGCCTCAAAGAGCGGCGTTCACGCGGTATTCATAGCGTGGAGTCCACCCACAGCAGCGGCAAGACGCTGCTCATTCGGCAACGGCCAACGACCGACGGTGGGCTGATCGTTTCTCACACCGACATCACCGAACGCAAGAGTGCAGAACAGGCGATTGAAACGCAACGTGCGCGGC